>Ga0182024_10016594_pt1 | contig 13953 bp, 13 predicted proteins | sample P32metaG_FD_120480 | JGI IMG/M metagenome (GOLD analysis project Ga0182024, IMG submission 120480) | Permafrost microbial communities from Stordalen Mire, Sweden - P3-2 metaG (Illumina Assembly) | ecosystem: Environmental > Terrestrial > Soil > Wetlands > Permafrost | place: Sweden: Stordalen... | reverse complement strand
AGATCTGGAAGGCAAAATCATCGCCACTGAGTTAGTCGCCACCACCAAGCGCTATCTCGCCAAGAACGGCGTAACGGCGAAAGTCGAGTTCAGTTGGGGCGCTACGGAAGTGAAGCCGCCTGTACTGGCCGACGCCATCGTGGAAGTTACCGAAACCGGATCGTCGCTGCGCGCCAACAAACTGCGAATCATTGAAACCGTGCTGGAGTCGAATACACAGTTGATCGCCAATGTGGATTCCTGGCGGGATGCTTCTAAGCGGCGCAAGATTGAAGATATCCGTTTGCTGCTGGAAGGCGCCATAAACGCCTTGGGACGCGTGGGGCTGATTCTAAACGTGCGGAAGGAGTGTCTTCCGGCTGTTCTCAATATTCTTCCGGCGCTGAAAAATCCCACCATCTCCAATCTCAGCGATCCTGACTGGGTTGCGGTGCACACCATCCTGGATGAGATCACGGTGCGCAACATCATCCCGCGCCTCAAGGAAGCGGGTGGACAGGGAATCGTCGAGTATCCGTTAAACAAGATCGTGATGTGACCCATGCTGCGAATCGTCAATCTCGATCAAGCTCAGAGTTTCGTCAAGCGCAAAGCTGTGCGGTTGGCGGAAGCGGAACAAACGGTCCAGCCTATCCTCGATGCCGTCGAGGAACGGGGCGACGAAGCCGTCCTTGAATTTGCGCGCAAGTTCGATGGCTTTACCGGCCACGAGTTGAAGCTTCCAACAGCGAGTGCACGCGTTTCCGATGAATTCGCCGCTGCGCTCGAAACAGCCGCGAAGAATATTCGGGAATACGCGGAGTTACAGCTTCCGAAGGAAAACTGGGTTACGTTTCCGGACGGCCGCCGGCTGGGCCACATCGTCCGGCCGCTGGAGTCGATGGGCGCTTACATCCCAGCCGGCCGCTATCCGCTGCCATCCACATTGTTGATGACCGTGATCCCCGCGCAAGTTGCGGGGGTCAAGACCATCTGCGTGACTTCGCCGCACCCGAGTGCTGAGATTCTCGCGGCCGCTAGATTTCTTGGCATCTCCACTGTTTTTCGTATCGGAGGCGCGCACGGAGTGGCGGCGCTGGCATTCGGCACAGCCACGGTTCCGAAAGTTGACCGCATTGTAGGTCCCGGAAACATTTATGTTGCCGCGGCCAAGAAGTTGCTGGCGGGCGAGGTTGGCATCGATTTTATAGCCGGACCAACCGAGATCGTCATTATCGCCGACGATGCCGATCCGCGCTATCTCGCCGCGGACATGCTGGCGCAAGCGGAGCACGATGTGGAAGCGTCCTCCATTTTGCTGACTACGTCGAAAACGCTCGCCGAGCAAGTGGTGCTTGAAGTCGAACGTCAGCTTAAGACGCTAGTCACGGCTCCCGTTGCGTGCGAGGCCATTCGAAATAACAGCGCCGTTATTCTTTGCCCGTCGATTGACGCGGCCGTCGAAGCATCCAATCGACTCGCGCCCGAGCATCTGGTGATCTATGACGAAAGCCTGTTGCCGAAGATCCAACACGCGGGTAGCATCTTCGTGGGCCCCAGCAGCCCGGAGGCCGCGGGCGACTACGCTTCCGGCCCGAATCATGTCTTGCCCACTTCGGGAGCGGCCCGCATTCGCGGCGGCCTATCTTCCGCCGATTTCGTCAAGATCATCTCGGTGCAGCAACTGACGCCGGAAGCATTGCGGAAGCTGGCGCCAGCCATCACCACGCTCGCTCGCGCCGAGGGTCTGGAAGCGCATGCCCGCTCCGTGGAGGTGCGCCTTGCCGAGTAAGAAACTCGACTTGCCGCCGGGCGTGTTGCAGCCTCGCGAAGCGGTGCTGAGGATGGCGCCGTACAATCCGCCGACGGGCGGACGTGCCGACAAACTGCGGCTCGATTTCAACGAGAACACAGTCGGCGCTTCGCCCAAAGTAATCGAGTATCTTCGTGAACACCTCAGTGAAGCCAGCCTAGCCGTTTATCCGGAATATGACGTGGTGAAACAGGAACTGGCGTCGTTCTTCGATGTCGAGACGGACGACTTCACGCTTACCAACGGTACCGACGAAGCTATTCAAGTCTTGATCAACACCTACATCGACGATGGCGACGAAGTTCTGCTGCTGCGCCCGTCGTATGCCATGTACCGTTTCTACGCGGAAGTGGCCGGAGCTGTGATCCGCGAGATTCCGTATCGCGCGGAGAAACTCGCGTTTCCGTTGGAAGAGCTTTTGGATGCCATTCGCCCCTCCACACGCGCTGTTCTGATCGCCAACCCTAATAACCCGACCGGCACGGGAACGTCGCGCGCTGGAATCGAAAGGATCCTCGAAAAAGCTAGTGGTGCGGCGGTTCTGATCGATGAGGCTTACTATGAGTTCTGCGGAGTTACTGCATTGCCGCTGGTGAACGACTATCCGAATCTGTTTGTGAGCCGAACGTTTTCGAAAGTGTATGGCATGGCCGCGATGCGGCTGGGCTGCCTCGTTTCGCAATCCGGTAACGTGGAGTTTTTGCGCAAGGCACAGTCGCCTTACAGCGTGAATACCGTGGCCACGCTGGCCGCGCGCGCAGCGATCGCCGATCAAACCTACATCCAGAAATACGTAATGGAAGTGCTGGCCGCGCGCGAACTATTGTACGTAGGCCTGGAAAAGCTCGGAATCCCTTATTACGAGAGCCAGGCGAACTTCGTTCTGTTCCAGGCCGGCAGCCGGGCGATCGAGATCCGCGATGAACTGCGCCGCCGCGGCGTCCTGGTGCGCGATCGCAGCTACGAGATCGCGGGATGCGTGCGCGTAACGTTGGGAACACGCGAGCAGATCCGGCGCTTTCTCACTGAATTGGAGGAGATCTGGTAGGCATGCCGTCGCAGGTGCTGGTGTTCGACATGGATGGCGTGCTGGTGGACGTCACCGATTCTTATCGCGAAACTGTGGTTCTGACGGTGGCGCATTTCACCGGGCAAACTATTTCGCGCGATTCGATTCAAGATTACAAGAATCAGGGCGGCTGGAATAACGACTGGGCGCTGTCGCAGAAGATTTGTGCGGACCTGGGTGTCACCGTTTCGTACGGCGCTGTCGTGAAGTATTTCAACCATTTGTTCTTGGATCAAGGACTGATTCATCGCGAGCGATGGCTGCCTCGCAATGGGCTGCTGGATCGATTGGCTGGGAAATTCGAGCTCGCGATCTTCACGGGACGAACGCGGCAGGAAGTGGACATCACTCTCGCTCGTGAAGGGCTGCTGGAGCGGTTCCTGATCGTGACGGCCGACGACGTGGAGCACGAGAAGCCCGCTCCCGATGGACTGCGGAAGATTGCCGGCCTTCGTCCCACGCAGAAGTTGTTATACGTCGGCGACACGGTGGACGACGCCCGCTGCGCCCGCGCAGCGAATGTGCCTTTCATCGGAATTGCCCCGCCGGCCAGTCCGCGCAGAGACCAGCTTTTGGATTTGTTTCAACGCGAGGGCGCCATCCAAGTGCTCGGAGACATCAATGAGATCGGCTAAGCTGGCGCGCGACACCAAGGAGACGCAGATTCGCGGGTCCTTGAAACTGGACGGCCTCGGAAAATACGAAATCTCAACCGGCATTCGCTTTTTTGACCACATGCTGGAGCTGTTTGCAAAACACGGTGGCTTCGACTTGAAGTTAAAGGCTGCGGGCGATCTTGACGTGGATCAGCATCACACGGTGGAGGATGTCGGGATCGTGCTTGGGCAGCTTTTCGCGAAGGCGCTAGGAGACCGCAAAGGCATCAACCGTGCCGGCTACTTCGTGATGACAATGGACGAGACACTCGCGGTGGTTGCGCTCGATCTGGGCGGCCGGCCAGCGCTGGTCTATGACGACAAGGTGAAGGTCCGTCTGGTGGGCGATCTTCAAACTGAGCTGGTGGAGGATTTCTTCGGCGGCTTTGTCAACCACGCCGGCGCGAACCTGCACGCGAAAGTGCTGTACGGGCGTTCCAGCCATCACAAGATCGAAGCGATTTTCAAATGTTTCGCGCGCGCCTTGCGCTACGCCTGCTCGCGGGACCAGCGGCTGAAGGATCAGCTTCCGTCCACCAAAGGGTTACTGTGATCACGATTCTCGATTACGGCGCGGGCAATCTACGATCGGTCCAGAACACGCTGGCCGAAATCGGCGCTGAATATGAGTTAGTTCGCGATGCGGCCGGGCTTGAGCGCGCCACTAAGATCATTCTTCCGGGTGTGGGTCACTTCGGCCAGATGATGCGCGCGTTTGACGCCATGCATGTTCGCGAGGCTTTGCTCGATCGCATCCGGGCCGGCGTGCCGTTTCTCGGCATCTGCCTTGGCCTGCAAGCGCTGTTTCAATCGAGCGAAGAAGCGCCCGATGAACGCGGCCTCGGATTGTTCGAAGGCACTATTCGCCGCTTCCCGGCCACCGCGCGCGTTCCTCACATGGGCTGGAATCAGATTGCTCCGCTGCCTGGCTCGAAACTGGTACGCGACATAAAGCCGTACCTTTATTTTGCGCACAGCTATTATGCGCCGCTGAATGCCGCGACGGCTGCGACGTGCAACTACGGCCTGGACTACACGGCCGTGCTTGAATCGGGCAACATATACGGTGTCCAGTTTCATCCCGAGAAATCGGGTGCTCTGGGACTCCGGATCGTGCGCAACTTCCTTGAACTCTAACGATGCTGGCCAAGCGCATTATTCCATGCTTGGATGTCACGGGCGGCCGCGTGGTGAAGGGCGTAAACTTTGTGGGTCTGCGTGATGCCGGCGATCCGGTTGAGCTGGCCGAGCGCTATAACGCGCAAGGCGCCGACGAGTTAGTGTTCCTGGATATCACGGCTTCAAGCGATGCACGCGACATTATGGCCGATCTCGTGGCGCGAACCGCTCGAAAGGTCTTCATTCCCTTGACGGTGGGAGGCGGGATCCGTTCTGTGGCGGACGCGCGCAGCATCCTGATGTCCGGGGCAGACAAGGTGAGCATCAACACCGCTGCGGTCCGCCGGCCGGAACTAATCACTGAATTGAGCGAAGAGTTCGGCGCACAAGCCGTTGTGCTAGCAATTGACGCGCGGCGCAATCCCGCGAAAAGCTGGAACGTTTTCACGCGCGGCGGCCGTGACGACGAAGGAATGGATGCCATTGCGTGGTCGAGCGAAGGCGAAGCGCGCGGCGCCGGGGAGATCCTGCTAACGTCGATGGACACCGACGGCGTGCAAGGCGGATTCGATTGCGAGCTGACTCGCGCTGTTTCGCGCGCCACGCATATCCCGGTGATCGCCTCTGGTGGCGCAGGGAAGCCGGACGATTTCGCACGCGTCCTGACCGAGGGCGAAGCTGACGCTGCGCTGGCAGCCTCGATCTTCCACTATGGGACCTACACCGTGGGGGAACTCAAGAAGTTTCTTGAAGAACATGGTGTTCCGGTGAGGCCGCCGCTGTGATTATTCCTTGCATTGACCTGATGGGCGGCAAAGTGGTGCAGCTTGTGCAAGGCCGCGAGAAAGCGCTGGAGGGAGGCACGCCTCTTGAAATGATCGAGCGATTCGCCGCGTTCCCCGAGATTCAGGTGATCGATCTGGATGCCGCGATGGGCAAAGGCTCGAACGACGATCTGGTGGAGCTGATTGCTTCGAGGGCCACAGCGCGCGTAGGTGGCGGCATCCGGTCCCCCGAGCGGGCGCGCATGTTGATCGAGCAGGGTGCGCATCGGGTCATTGTCGGGACAGCCGCGTTCCAGCGCGAACTGCTGCAAGAAATCGCCGATGCCACAGGACCGGAGCGTCTGATCATCGCGCTTGATTCGAGAGGCGGAAAAGTGGTGGTGAAAGGCTGGCAAGAGGCAACAGAGTTTTCAGCCGAACACGTGATCCATCAATTGGAGCCGTACTGCTCGGGTTTCCTGTGTACCTATGTGGACAAAGAAGGTCTCATGCAAGGCACCGATCTGGATTGGTTTCGCCGGCTGCGCGCGTGCACGAAACATGAGCTGACCGCCGCGGGCGGAATCACCACGCTAGAAGAAATTCGTGAGCTGCAGAAGCTGGGTATTCACGCCGCGCTGGGCATGGCGATTTATACGGGTCGTTTGAACTTGGATGAACTAGCAAACATATCTGGCCGCGAATGAACGCAAATTAACGCGAATAAGATCTAGTTTTATTTGCGTTCATTCGCGTTCATTTGCGGCCAATTGGCTTGGATGCTCAATCCAATAATCCGGCTCCCAACGCGCCATGTCTTCGCGCTTGCCGTAGCCCCACAGCACGGCACAGGTCTTGACACCCGCGCGCCGTCCGGCTTCCATATCGGCCGGGGAATCTCCTACCAGCAAACAATCCTCGGGATTCGCTCCCAGTCCTTTCAAAGACGCGAAAATCACATCCGGTTCGGGCTTGGCGGGAAATCCGTCGGTGCCCTGGACGTGATCGAAGTAGGGAAGCAGGCCGAACATTTCGAGCACCGACCGCGTGGTGGGCGTGCCTTTGGTGGTTGCCGTGGACTTCCGGCCAGGCAGCGCCGCCAGCGCCTCGGCCACACCCGGATAGGTGCGCGTCGAACAATGGTGGCGGACTAAATAGATGCGGCGATAGTCGGCGATCATCTGGTCCATCTGCTCGCGCGTTAGCTCCGGCAGCAGCTCCTGGAACAGATCCAGCAGATGACGCCCGATATAGAACCGCAGGAAAGCGTCCGAGACGTTGTTCTGGCGAGTAGTAGAAAGGACCAGTTGGATGGCCGCGCAGATGTCGGCGGCGGAGTCCACTAGCGTGCCGTCGACATCGAACAAATAGGCTGAAAAATGTCTCAAGCGGGCTGAGGCCGCTCGCCGCCGAGCAACCCTGTAACAGGCTTGCCGCCTTCCGGCCGAATCACCTGCTGTTTGTCGCCGCCTTCTGGAGGCTTGGACTTGGAGTAAGCGGTTAGCGTCCCACCCTCAATGAGCAATCTCACTTCGGCGCCGTCCAGCACTTCGCGTTCGAGCAACGCCTCGGCGATTCGCGCCAGGGCGTCGCCTTTTTCGACGATGATATCCTGCGCGCGCTCGTAGCCGGCGTCCACCAGCTTGCGGACTTGCTTGTCGATCTCGATTGCGGTGGCTTCGCTGTAATCACGATGCTGGGCAATTTCACGGCCCAGGAAGATCTGCTCTTCCTTCTTGCCGTAGCTCATGGGACCAAGTTCGCTCATGCCCCATTCGCAGACCATCTTGCGCGCCATTTCGGTAGCGCGCTCGATGTCGTTGCCTGCGCCGGTAGTGATATGGTGCATGAATTTCTCTTCGGCGATGCGGCCGGCCATCAGGATGGCGAGCTGCGCCTGCAGGTATTCCTTGTTGTAGGAGTGCTTATCGTCGATCGGGAGCTGCATGGTCAATCCCAGCGCCATGCCGCGCGGGATGATGGTGACTTTGTGCAGCGGATCGGCTTCCGGGATCAGCGCCGCAACCAGAGCATGGCCGGCTTCGTGATAGGCCGTGTTTCGTTTTTCTTCGTCGCTGATGATGAGGGATTTTCGCTCCACGCCCATCATCACTTTATCCTTGGCCAGCTCGAAATCGAACTGCGTCACCACTTTGCGATTCTGACGGGCAGCCACCAGCGCGGCCTCGTTCACCAGGTTCGCCAGATCGGCTCCCGCAAAGCCTGGCGTACCGCGCGCAACCACGGACAGATCGACATCGTCTGATAGCGGAACTTTCTTGGTATGAACCCGCAGGATCATCTCGCGGCCCCTCACGTCGGGACGGCCAACCACCACGCGGCGGTCGAAGCGGCCCGGCCGGAGCAACGCCGGATCCAGCACATCGGGGCGGTTAGTGGCCGCGACCAGAATCACGCCTTCGTTGGATTCAAAACCATCCATTTCCACCAGCAACTGGTTGAGGGTCTGCTCACGTTCATCGTGCCCGCCGCCCAGGCCAGCGCCACGGTGACGGCCCACGGCGTCGATTTCATCGATGAAGATGATGCAGGGCGCGTTCTTCTTGCCCTGTTCGAACAGGTCACGGACGCGGCTGGCGCCCACACCCACGAACATCTCGACGAAATCCGAACCGGAAATAGAAAAGAACGGAACACTCGCTTCACCCGCGATGGCGCGCGCCAGCAACGTCTTGCCGGTTCCGGGAGGGCCGATCAACAGCACGCCCTTAGGAATCCGGCCACCCAGCTTCTGGAATTTCTGAGGCTCGCGCAGGAACTCGATGATCTCCTGCAGCTCTTCCTTGGCTTCCTCTACACCGGCCACATCTTTGAAAGTGACCTTCTTTTGCTGCGAGGAATGCAGGCGGGCGCGGCTCTTGCCGAAACTGAGCGCCTTGTTTCCACCACTCTGCATCTGCCGCATCATGAATATCCAGAAGGCCAGCAACAGAACGAACGGAATAGCGTTGATCAGGATGTTCACCCAGCCGCTGCCGCTTTCCTTGTTGTATTTGATGTCGACCTTCTGCCACATGTCATCCAGGGTCTGGTGATTGGTCGGGATCACCGCGTGCAGTTGCTGGTTGTCATCCTTGTATGTCCCCTGGAGATCGTTACCAGTAATAGCGACACTCTTGATCTTGCCGGCAGTCATTTCGTTCATCAATTGGGTGTAGGAGAGCTGCGCCACCTGCTGCGACTTGTTGTTGTGGACCACGGTCCAGAACAGCACCACCACCATAATGATGACCACCCAGAAGATGGCGGTCTTGATATTCGAGTTATTCATTCCTTCTCCCTACACGGCTCCGGGGGAAGCCGCACTACTCTGTTAGACGTCACAAGCTGCTCGTCCGATTGCCGTTTTCCGAGGAAACTTCCACTCGAAGGACGACTCGCGTGGATGGGCTGGCCGCGAATTCAGCGGCTGCACCGAACCGCCGGGTCCATACAATGGTCCCATTATAAGTGATAATCGGCCAGTCCCCGCGTTCCCACAAGGGGATGCGGGCCTCCTGGAACAAAAACTTGAGTTTTTGATGTTTGGATTGTCCTGCCGGTCTATACTGGTCACCAGGTCTCCAGTTACGCAGCTCCAGGCTGGGGAGTGCGCCATCGGTCGAGGTAAAGCGCTGCCAGTCCAGTTCATTTACCACTGTAACACAAGGCTGGTCGATCTCGGTTTTCTCTATCACTTGCAATGTAATACGAGCTTCTGACCCCGGGAGTTCCACCGATGCCGGGGCCCCAATGGCCAACTGGAAATCGCGTGTCCGATCGCTCGCCGCGCCGGGCAGGGTCAACCGGATCCACTCGAAGGACCGGAACACGTCGAGGCCGGGCAGTTGGACGCGGTCGTGGCCCTCTTTCGATCGGGCCATTTCGAGGATTCGTTCCACATGAGCGAAGTCAATCTGGCGGAGATCGCCCTTCGCGGCTTCGATTGCGCGGCGGATCAGGCGGCGGGCGACGGCGGGCGGTGCTGCCGTCAGTTGGGACACTTCTAGGGTCTGGGGGCTGGGGACTGGGGGCTGCGGACTCGGCAATGTGGATTCCCAGTAGAGTTCTTCGTCGCGCGCTACCGTCGCCATGTTGGACAATGTTTCGTCCAGACGCGGATTGAAGGTTTCGCGTAGAAGCGGGAGGATTTCGTGCCGGAGGCGGTTACGGGCGTAGTCGCGATTCTGATTGGAAGCGTCTTCGCGCCATGCGATCTTTCTTTCGCGCAGCCAGGCTTCGATTTCGCACCGGTCGAGATCGAGCAGCGGGCGCACCAGGCCTTCTTTCGTAACCGGCAGGATGCCGGCTAGCCCGGCTAGTCCCGAGCCGCGCAGGATTCTATATAGCACCGTCTCGACCTGATCGCTGCGAGTGTGGCCGGTGGCGGTGCGATCCACTGTACCGTTGCCGATCAGTTCTGCGAAAAATGCATGGCGAACGCGCCGTGCGGCCTGCTCCTGATTGTCATGGATGGCCGGTACGTTCGCGCTGTGGATGTGAAACGGCAGTCCGAAACTTTGTGCGAGATCTTTGACGAACCCGGCGTCATCGAGCGACGCCGCGCCTCGCATGCCGTGCTCGACATGGAGCACGCTAAGCTGGAGATCCCAGCGCGCGGCCAACTCGCGAAGAGCATGCAGCAGGAACACCGAATCGGCGCCGCCAGAGACAGCAACCCCCACGCGGCTCGATGGCGGGAGCATTTGGTGGCGCTCGATGAAGTGTGCGATGCGATCTAGCATGCGGACGCCCGACAAACCCATTGTGGCGCAGTTACGCAACGGGTGTGCGAAATAAATATGGAGTTTTTCGATAATTCATTCCGAGCCGCGACCGGCAGGAAGCGCTACCAGCATTGGACGGCATTGCGATCTATACACGCTCCGTTCCCGTCGCGGCTCAGTTCGCTTCGATGAATACCGGTGTCACAGAAACATCCAGCGCGATCCGGCCCTTTTCCGCTTTCACCGGCACAGCGTGACCTGTGGTATCTGTGGCAACCGCGCCGCGCATCGTCCATTCGAAATCGAACGGCGTAGCGGGAGTGTCTTCGCCGGAAAACACATCACGTTTCTCCCAAACAACGTAGAGCGGATTCTTGCCGCGCCGGCTCATCTCGAATAAGAGGATCGCCGGATGGCCGGGAACATCGTGTCGAGTAACTGTTTCGACGCCCTCCAGCGCTTTTCGCCATTCGCTGATACACATCGGCAATCGGATATCGCTTCTTCAGTTCGCCGCCCTCATAACCCACCACCGCTGTCTTGCCGTACATCAGGTTCATCACGTCATCGCGATTCGGCGTGTCCACATGCAACGACCAATACAGCGTCTTCTGCACGCCCGCTGACAGCGCGAGCACGTTTCGCATCACCAAGTCACGCGCCTGTATCCGTTCGAACTTTGCCTGTAATTGCGGCGCGCAACCCTGCATGAACATTTGCGTTTGCGGAGGCAATTGATTCATGTTGCGATAGAGTTCAGCTACTCCACCCTGTCCTGCGTCAGCCGCCGCGGGATCGCCATTGGCATGGCCAGCGGCTATGGCCTGCAGCCATTTCATCACCAGAGGAGCGTATCTGAGGTTCGCCATGAACTCGTAAAAGCCGGGCCCACCGTACTCAGTTGCGATGATCGGTTTCTCATTACCGAAGGCTTTCATCCGACCACGAATGTAGTCGACGCGCCACGGGATAGTGTAAGGGTCGGCATAGAGCCCCAGATCGAAAACGTCGAAGGCGTCCGCGGCGTCGCGCATGACGGTATCGAAATGCGTGCCGGGCGGATTGAACAGACCGTCGTAGCCTCCGGCGACGACAATCGCGGAGGGGTCCGCGTCTTTCACAGCCTTGTGGAATAGCTTCAGCTCTTGAACAAACTGGTCCTTCGTGCCGGCCCAATATATGGGACTGTTCGGCTCGGAATCGTTCTGCCAATAACGGACGCGGCCTTTCGAATGCGCGACGACCGCGCGCACGAACCGGTAATAATCATCGGGATACTTCGCCGGCGAGGGAGGCAACATCGTCCCGGGCTTTTCGACCGCCCAGGTGGATGTTGAGAACAACGAGACCAGTCCCTCATCCGGCGAGTTCAATTGATTTACGAAAGCGTCCAACGCCTCCCACTGGAAATGGCCCTTTTCGGGCTCGATCTGATTCCAGAAAAGGTATACCTTCGTGAATCCGCCTCCCATGCCACGCACCAGCGGCATAAACGTTTCCGCCTTCGTGCCGGAGTAGCCGTACAGAAATCCCCAGGCGATGCGAAGTGTAGGTGGGGCATGCGCTTTCGCCTGCCAAGTGTTGGGCAAAGGCTGGCCCCATGCGAGCAATTGCAGCCATTCTTACGTCCTCTGACACCAGCATGCTCTTAACGGGCCGGCTGGATCGATCAGATTTCGGCGAACGACGGCAATATGTCGGCGAACGCAGTTTCCCAAGACTGCTCAATTTGTATTCTTAGTGGGGCGGTCCCCCTGGACCGCAGCCGACGCCCCCGTCGGCTTGCCGGGTTTTGAAGGAAGCTGATTCCGTTGCCGAAGAGCGGGTCCAGGGGGACCCGCGCAGACCTGGGGGCTGCCCCACTACGCCGGCAGGATGCCCAGCTGCAGAAAACCAAGTGACATTGAGATGCCAGCCTGCCCCACAAATAGAATCACTTGCTACTCAAGGTTCTCAGGCTTCCCCACCCTCGCGCTCCTCATATCGTTTGAGGACCTCGCGGACCGCCTCACTCGCTTCCAGATCGTCAGTAAGCTTCGGCGGCTTGGCGCCAGCCTCAATCAGCGCCTCCACCGTGGCCGCGTAGTCTCCCGTGTCCCGATGCCAGCTATTTTCCGAGCCGTGCAGCGCGGACCCCAACGCAGGAATTTCATATTGGCCGTCCTTCAGTTCGACATTCGGACCGCACCGCAGAACCTCCCGCACCATCTCCGCGTTCCCGTGCCACGCGCCCCATTGCAGCGCGGTCAAACCGTACTCGCCTCGTGCGTCCACCGGCCAACCAGCCTTGAGCATCAGCCGCACGGCATCGTTATTGTTGTTTTGCGCGGCATCCGGAAGCTGGCGGCGTTCTTCATCCGATAGCGTCGCAATCAGATTCGGACGCTTGGCCAGCAATGCGTGGAAGATCCCTTCGTCACCCAGTTCAAACGCTTGCGACAGTTTCACATCCTCCGGACTGCGCTCCATCAGGAATTGGAAGACTTCTTGATGGCCGAAGTCGCGAGCCACCAGATGCGGGGTTCTTCCACGCCCGAAGATCTCAATGTAAACAGTGCCGTCGCTGCGCTGATCCTGCTTCGGAAAATACGCTTCTGTGACGCGCATTCGGATGCACGCTGGATCGGCGTCGATGTGCCGCCGCACCAGCGGTAGGTCGCCCAGTGCGGCTGCCATCAGAATGTCGGTCCGGCAACCGCGCGCTACCAAGGCGCGAGCGATCTCCTGGCGGTCGCGTGGATAATATCGCGCTTGAACCACACGCAGCATGTGTTGCGCGGCAGTGGATTCGTGTTCAGTGTCGCGCGCATCAATGTCAGCGCCGTGTTCCAGCAGGAACTGCGCGATCTCGATCGTCGAGCCGAAGTGCAGCACGGTCTGGCCGTGAGCTCCGCGTACGCCAACCACCCCTGGATCCGCAGTCACAAATTCCCGCAGCTTCTCGACGCTCCCGAGACGTGCGGCCGAGTGCGCATCCAGCAACGCGCCGCGCTCCATCAGAAATGCGGCCATCTCCGGCGAGCACTCATCCAGAACGCCGATGCCTCCCGCCCACCAGTGGCTTCGGGCATTGATATCGGCGCCGGCTTTTAGAAGCACATCGATGGTCTTGCGGTCGCTGTACTGCACGGCCCCAAGCATCGCCTGCATGCCCGCGCCGTAGTTGGCCAGCGGCTGGTCGATTTGAGCCTTCAACTCCGGATGGCTTTCGAGTAACCGCGCGGTCTTCTCCGCGTCCTGGGCGCGAATCGCCACGGTCAGCATTTCAGCCAGTGGAAGCACGCGAGCGAGCGACTCCACGTGCTCCTTCAGCTTCGGCCAACTCGGAAAGCCGTAATCGCGAGCGATCACGTGTTGCGCGTCGGCAAGTTTCAAGCTTGCCGGCGCGGAAAATGAAACGAGAGAACGGAAAAGCTCAAGCGCCGCTGCGTCGCCCTGGTGTACGCTGCGGAGCAGTTCTTTGGCCTGTTCCCTGAGATGTTCGAGGTTTGGTTTTGTAGGTAATTGGCGGGACATCAGTCCTCCTTCTAGTCGCCCGGTGTCCGCTATGACGGGCAGAAGTGAGGTTGATGTTCGGTACAACCTAACGAGCCAGGTGGGATCGTCCCTTCCCGCGGACGGGATGCACCCTGGTTTGCAGACACCAAGATATCACACCGAATGTCACTTAGTTTTGCCGAGCCCGAACGATCTGAAGTGGTGTGTGGGGCGGACCCCCTGGTCCGCAGCCGACGCCCACGTCGGCTTGCTGGGTTTGGATGAATCTGATTTCACTGGCGAGGAGCGGGTCCAGGGGGGACCCGCGGTCGCGGTAGGGATGCCGGTT
>Ga0182024_10016593_pt1 | contig 13953 bp, 12 predicted proteins | sample P32metaG_FD_120480 | JGI IMG/M metagenome (GOLD analysis project Ga0182024, IMG submission 120480) | Permafrost microbial communities from Stordalen Mire, Sweden - P3-2 metaG (Illumina Assembly) | ecosystem: Environmental > Terrestrial > Soil > Wetlands > Permafrost | place: Sweden: Stordalen... | reverse complement strand
TTTGTCTGCGAAATTCCATACGGCGGCAAACAATCCAACGGCCAGATTCGCGAAAAAATCTTCCGCGACAAAATCGCAGTGATTAAAAGTTTTATTAAAGCTCAACTCGATAAATAGGCAAGAACGGCGCGGTCGCGGATTTGAGCCAGCCACGACCGAGGTTGGGGGACATCAGGGTCAGATCTTAATTATGGCGTCCACTCTTCTGCGCACTACACTTCGCGAAAGTTTTCAAAACGAGTCCAACCATGCGCAGCAGTTCCTTGCGGGTCGCCCCGGTGGACGCTTGAACCGTCAATCCAAAATTGATCGTCTGCACGTAGTGCGCCAGCGTGTCCGAGTCCGAGTTCGGCGCTAGGTCTCCGTCAGCTACCGCGCGCTTGAAACGTGCGCGCAGCTCTGCCAGTCCGGCGGCGCGTTGTGCTGCGAATTCATCCCGGAGCGAATCGTCCCCGCACGAAAGCGCCCCATGCACCCACAAACAGGTTGTCGGTGTTCTTGGATCGGTCAATAGATCAACAACACCGTGCAACAACCGCTCGACAACCGCGTGGGCTGTCGGCTCCTGCAATGCTTGGCTCAGGTAACACGAGGGACCTTTTGCGTAGTGGCCCAGCGCCTTGCGGAAAAGGGATTTCTTGTTGCCAAAAGCAGCATAGAGACTTGGCCGATTGATTCCCATGGCGTCCGTGAGATCAGAAAGCGAGGCGCCCAGGTAGCCTTTCCGCCAGAAGACCTGCATGCCCTGGTGCAATGCTTTCTCGAGGTCGAAGGCGCGGGGACGTCCGATTGCCGAGGGGACTTTCTTGCGTTTCATACCGATAAGTAAAATAAGGCATTGACATCTTTCTGTCCATTGTGTTTACTTACATACCGAACGATACATAATTGTTATGAGCTCAGATCAAAAACTCTCCGGCAAAATCGCCTTGGTTACAGGCGGCAGCAGCGGCATCGGACTTGCCACCGCCAAACGGTTCGCGTCTGAAGGCGCGTATGTCTTTATCACAGGTCGCCGCCAGGCCGAGCTTGATGCGGCGGCGACGGCGCTCGGCGGAAACGGCGCCGCCGTTCGTAGCGATGCCGCCAGCCTCGCCGACCTCGACCGTCTTTATGATACGATCAAGCAACAGAAAGGCCGACTCGATGTGCTATTCGCCAATGCCGGAGGCGGGACGCTTGCGCCGCTTGGCCAGATTACCGAAGAACATTTTGACAAAACCTTCAATACCAACGTTCGCGGTTTGCTCTTCACCGTGCAAAAGGCGCTGCCTTTGATGCCGCCCGGTTCGTCCATCATCCTCAACGCGTCCATCACCTCGATCAAAGGCACGCTGGCCTTCAGCGTTTACAGCGCAACGAAGGCAGCCGTGCGGTCATTCGCGCGCAACTGGACTCTCGACCTCAAGGAACGCCAAATTCGCGTCAACGCCATCAGTCCGGGGGTCGTGCCGACTCCGGGTTACGATCTGATGGGACTGACCAAAGAGCAGGTGCGGGGCTTCGTTGACTCCATGGTCCCCACTATTCCACTCGGTCGTGTTGGCGTCCCGGACGAAATTGCCAAAGCGGTTGTGTTCCTGGCGTCCGATGACAGCAGTTTCGTCAATGGCATCGAACTCTTTGTCGATGGCGGCATGGCGCAAATCTGACGGAAAGCGATCAACCACTGCTTTTCGCTTGCACAGGCTGAATCTCCTTTTCACAGGCTGATTTCACTCGGAGGACTTCGGCAGTAGTCAATTCGCCGCCGCTGGCTTTGGCCGGTAAAGAACGACGACCTTGCCAACTCGCGTAATCAAGTGACTCCCGCTCTTTTCGGCAAGCTATGGAGTTAACTCCTTTTTCTCCTTCTTGAACTGGCCAAACTTCACCTTCACAAGTTCACGATGTTTCAGCGCCTCATCCAAGGCCTCCAGGACCTGCGGGCTGATGCCTTCCTTGCCGATCTCCAGCGTCGCCTTCAACCGCTGGGCCTGGGCCTTAAATCCTCGTATTTGCGCGTTCGTCAGCGGTTCCATTTCAACATCGGCGCTTCGGGGTCTGAATCCATTCTAGCCCCTGGGCGGGTCGTCGTCCCGTTGGTCGGTGATCTTTAAAGATTGCTTGAAAAGCGTCTGAGATTCGTCGATAAAAGTTCGGCGATTTGCCTCACGCGTGAAGTGGAACGATGCGTTATGCCCGTTGTGCTCCCATTCATCTCCTTCTTCCCCTGCAATGTGTATCCGGCGAGGATTTTCAGGCTCGCATAGCCACGCGTGGATGCTGAGGCAGCCAATGAGATTACGGTCGGCGCAGTGGACCGTGACGCTGAACTTGAAATGGTCGTTTTGTCTCATACCGGAATCTAGCTTACCACATCCAACGACCGCCTCCAAGCTCCAAACGAGGGTAAAAGGTCAGCCAGTTCGCAAGGGTTTTCCCAAACCTTTGCGGCTCTTCGGCTTAGCGGCTTGGCCATCTGATTTTTCCATCCCGACGGCAAGAGCGATTACAAAAATAAATATTTATAAGTGGAATACAGTCCACAGCGGGGTAACACCCCTCCGCCGATTTGTGCCAGACTCCCGCCATGACAGCCAAAAATGTCACGACAAGCGGCGCGATCCCCTCCCCCCGCCCGCCCGTTTCGGGAGCGATCGGTCCTTCAAAAATCTCTCTGGACTCACTTTTTAGCCATGATTCTGTGTGATTTATCTCGAGTCATCTCGACCAATTTTACAGACATGCGCGCGCGACGCCAATCCAGCCACTGCCTGATCGCCGTTCGGCGCCGCCCTTTTCTCTTTCTTTCGCGCCTCGCTTGACGTAAAACAACTCCAGTCAACAATCTATGCCCCCAAAGAAGGTTACGCTGGTTCTTGCTTTGACGGCGATTTTCCTTCTGGTCGCGCCGGCCCTTCGCGCCGCGCTGCAATTCGACGTTTTCCTGGGCTATGACGACATCGTCCCAGAGCGAAGCTGGTTTCCCATCACGTGCGAATTAAACAACGACGGCCCGTCCTTTAACGCCGTGATCGAGGTGAGCGCCGGCGGCCTGAACGCCGCCCCGATTCGCCGCGTTCCGGTCGATCTTCCCACCAACACGCGCAAGCGTATTTTTCTGCCCACGTTTTCCTCGGGCAACACCTGGGACGTGCGGTTGGTCGATGAAAGCGGGCATGTCCTCGGCGAGCAAACCGTGCAAAGCAGTTTCAAACCCGCCTTGCGTGGATTTCCAGTCGTGGCCGGCCTCGCGCGAAATATCTCCGGCTTGCCGGTGTTTCCGGATGTTTCCACCCGCGACCAACAGACGAAATTCAATTGCGCGCGCTTGCAAACGCCGCTGTTCCCGGATAATCCGCTGGCCTTGGAGGGGATTAACATGCTCTACCTGAATTCCAGTAAAGCCTTGGAACTGACCGTCCCACAAGTCAACGCCCTCGTCGCCTGGGTCGAAAATGGCGGCCATTTGGTGGTCGGCGTCGAGCAGGTCACCGATATCTCGGGCACGCCGTGGTTGCGCAATCTGCTGCCCTGTGAGCTGACCTCGATGAAAGATGTGCCGGCTGGCGCCGTCCTCAATGCGTGGCTTTCGGGCGCGCCGCCGCCCGCCACCGTGCCGGAGCCGCGTCGACCGCGCCAAAACAACACCCAGGGCGGTTATACCATGACATCACCGAATCCTCAAAGGTTGCCCGGCGTTGTCGTCACTCTTACCTCAGACGGCGTCACCTATCACAGCAACAAATTCAACGGGTACGTCCTGCCGAACCAATTCTGGGTGAGCAACGACAACGGAACCTACACCCGCTACACTGGCCCCGCCCTCTCTTCTTTTCTGGAATTGCGCGGCATGGCGATGGCCTCATCCAGCACAAACCAGCCACACGTCCAGGCGCCCGCCACGTCGCCGGAATTTGACTCTGCCACGCTGCAAGTGGCCACCGGATCGTTGCGCGACGCAAAAATCCTGATTGGCGACGCCTCCACTCCTCTCGTCATTCAAGGAACGCGCGGCCGTGGGATGGTGACCGTGCTGACTTTCAGCCCGGAGCGGGAGCCGTTTTTGTCCTGGGACGGCCGTCCTCGTTTTTGGACGCGCCTGGCTGGCATTCCGCAAGGCATGTTTGACCAGCAGCAGAACGGGTACGCCGGCTATATGGGAGGTCGATTGGGCAGTGACGCGCTATTTGGGGCAATGATTGACAGCAAGCAGGTGCACAAACTCCCGCTCGGCTGGCTGCTGCTTCTGCTCGCCGCCTACCTCGTGGTTATTGGTCCCTTGGACCAATACTGGCTCAAGAAGATCAATCGCCAGATGCTCACCTGGATCACCTTTCCATGTTATGTCGTGTTTTTCTCCGCCCTCATTTATTGGATCGGCTTCCATTTGCGCAATGGCGAATTGGAGTGGAACGAATTGAACATTGTTGATATACTTGACTCAGGCGACGGCGCCGTTTTTCGCGGTCAAACCTATATTTCCATTTATTCTCCGGTGAATGGCCACTTTAAACTCGCCAGCGATCAGCCCTTTGCCACCGTGCGCGGCGAGTTTGCCGGCAATTACGGCCTTCAGGAAAGCTCCCGCGCCTCCGTCATCCAGCGCGGCAACAGTTACGTCGCCGACGCCTTCGTTCCAGTCTGGACCAGCCAGTTGTTCGTCAGTGACTGGCTGCAACGCGGCCCCGCCCCGGTTTCCCTCTCCTTGGAACGGAGCAATTCCGATTGGGTGGTGCGCATCGATAATAACCTTGACCACAAGATCGGCCCGTTGCGCGTTGCCGTCGAGGGGCGAATTTACGAATTGGGCGATTTGGACGGGAACCAAAGCCGGACCAATGTTCTCGACCGCGCCAAGGGGCAGACTCTCGACGCGTTCCTCGGCGGCTACGCCAATTCTTTCCGCGTTGCAGTGAATCAACGGCAATCCAACTTTGGCGATAACGGCGACCCAATCCCGGACGTCGCCGCCGGATCCGCCGCAGCCTCATTCATTGCCACAGTCAATCAGACTGGCAACGAGTATGAGGACTATGGCGCCCCGTCCGGGTTGGATTTGAGCCGCTTTGCGCGCTCCGGATATGGGGTCCTGTTGGCTTGGGATAATGATCATTCCCTCACCGCGCCGATTGACCAGTTTAAGGCGACACGCATTCACCGGCGCAGTCTGATGCGCGTCGTGGCGCCGCTGCCGCAACCAAATACTTGACACATCGCTATGGACGCTCCACCCATTCCCGCCGTCGAAACCGTTGGTTTGACTCGCGCTTACGGCAGCCTCATCGCTCTTGACGGCTTGAATCTGACCATTAACGCAGGCGATCTTTTTGGCTTCATTGGCAGCAATGGCGCGGGCAAAACCACCACCTTGCGCATCCTCGCCACGTTCCTCGCCCCCTCCAGCGGCACGGCCAAAATTCTCGGCTACGATGTCGTTCGCCAGGCCGACACCGTCCGTCACGTCATCGGTTACATGCCCGATTTCTTTGGCGTTTACAAAGACATGGAAGTGACCGAGTACCTGGATTTCTTTGGCGCCTGCTACAAAATTCCCACCGCGCAACGCGAGAAAACCGTGGCGGACGTCCTCGAACTGGTGGGCCTCTCCGAAAAACGCGGCGCGATCATCGGCGCGCTCAGCCGTGGCATGCAACAACGTCTGGGCCTGGCGCGCGTCCTGATTCACGACCCGAAAGTTCTTCTACTTGACGAACCGGCGAGCGGCCTGGATCCCCGCGCGCGCATCGAGATGATGGCCATTTTGCAGGAACTTCAGCGCCTCGGCAAAACCATCATTATTTCCTCCCACATCTTGAGCGAGTTGCAAACCCTCTGCAACCGCGTCGCCATCATCGAAAAAGGCCGTTTGATCTACAGCGGCCCCGTCCAGGGCGTCCGCAACCAAGCCGAAAGCGGCTTGGTCTATTGGGTCACCGTCGCCGGGGATTCCGCGCCCGCCCTCGCCCTCTTGCAGGCGCGTCCCGAAGTCGCGGAGGCCGCGACCGTCGATGGCCAGGTGAAAGTTATTTTCAAGAGCCACGATGTGGACGCTTCGCTCCTCGCCGACGTTCTCGTGCGCGGCGGCGTGAAAATCACCGGCCTTTGGGAAGACGAACTCGGTCTCGAAGAAGTCTTTCTCCGCGTCACCCGCGGCGACACGCAATAACTTGCCGTGTCAAACAAAAAACCCCTTCCCGAAGGGGAAGGGGTTTGTATAGTCTAAACTTGTTTAGAACTTGTAGATGATATTGGCCGCGAGCAACACTTCGTTTCTCTTCGTGCCAAGACCGCTGACGGTGCCGCCAAAAGGCGTGGCGCTATAGCCGCCATCCAGCGCGTCATCCCAGCGGAACTCCAAACGGCTGATGACGTTATCCCACAGTTGATACTGCACGGTGCCAGTCAAAGCGAAGATTTGCTCTTCGCTGGCGGACGGCCCGGCCGGGAATACGCCCACGTTCGCAAGGCCGGAAGCGGCAAAGTATCTGCCTTCCGCGAATTCGATGCGGCCGTTCAGTGTCAGCTTGTCCGTCAGCTTGTAGGACAAGTACCCGCCCAACGCGTAGGCGTGGCCGGTGTCAAATCCGCCGAGGTCTTCGTGCGTGACATAGTCAAACGCGCCGCCCACCGTCAGGTCTTTGAGCGGCGTATTGAGCGTGCCGCCGATGTAGAAGTGATCGCGACGAGGAGCCCCACCGGCAGGTCCTTGGCCCCAATCGAAGCCAATGTAACCGCTGGAGCCACTTACGAATCCCCAATTGGTGGGCGCCGTCAAACTAAGCAAGCTGACAAAACCCTTCTCCCCTTCGGGCTCGCCATTGACGGCCGCACCGGTGCTTCGGCCATTGATTCCAACAGTCGTAACCGTGTCCACCACTCCAACCTGTGCCGTGACCGCATCACAGAATTTGTAGGTCGTCAGCAACCCGGTGTGTTCGGTTGGTTCCAGCGAGTAGCCGTACGAACGCGTCCAGTTCGGGTTCTTGTAGCTGTCGTTGGATTCATAGCCAATCAAGTTGTCCCAACGGCCCATCTGGAAGTCCAGACCATTGCCGAGCGGCGCCCGGAATTCCACATATGCTTGGCGGATGGCTACATCCCCTGTCGTGGCGATCGAATCCGGTCCGTACATGAGTTCAGCGACATATCCTGCGGCCCATTGACCTTCTTCCAAGGCCTTTTGCAACCGGATGTCCACGGAATCAACGTTAAAGCCGTCTTGTTTGCCAGCATTGAACGCGTACGGAGCCGGGTTGGCGTTCCCAGTTCCGGGATTCCAAACCGCCGAGGTGTCAACGTAACCGCTAATCGTGGTGGCGGAGACGGTCGTCATGAGCGCATTTGTCTGCGCTCGTGCTTCGGTCACCAGGCTAACCAGTCCTAAGCTGGCCAATCCCAATGTCCATTTATTAATCTTCATGTTCCTCCTGAGTGTTGTTCTTGAGTTAGGTTCGTTTTCAGTGTTCCTGGGGCAAAAAACAGTTCGCCCCCGCCGCACCAAGAACGGTGCATTAGCGCGGACAATATGAGTTTCATCCTTGTTTGACAATGGTTTTTTTTGCTTATTTTTGACCCAAAGACATAAGCCGTTAATAATAAGCGTCTTGCGAAGCTGCTAAATGGGCTTTCCGCCGTCAAAAACCTGCCACGAAGCCCTTTTTCTCACCCTCTCTTATGCCCGCCTAATACACTTCCGGCATCCCCTCATGCAGAATCCGCAAGTGTTTGCTGAAACCGTGAATCTCACAGAGCTGCTTCAACCAACGCGGCGGCTCATCCATATCCTCAAATGAAAGTCGGAACGTCCCATAATGCATCGGAATCAGCCATTTGGATTTGAGGTCGCGGAACGCCTTAACCGCTTCGTCCGGCCCCATATGCCCGTGTCGGAAGGAATCCGGGTAATAAGCCCCAATCGGCAACAACGCGATTTCCGGCGCGCATTGCTGTCCAATCTCCCGAAAACCCGGAAAATACGCACTATCGCCCGCGTGATAAATACGGCGTCCCTGGTGCTCCAGCAAATAGCCGCCGTACCCGCGATGATCATCGCGGATCGTTCGCGCTCCCCAATGCTTGGACGGCGTCAACGTCACCCGCCAGCTCCCGTGCGAGAAACTCTCCCACCACTGCAACTCAACCACCCGTTCAAAGCCGACGCTTCGGGCCAAGTCGCCCACGCCCCAGGGCACGATCGCCAGCTTCGCCGGCCGCAATCGACGCAACGTTGGCTTGTGGAAGTGGTCAAAATGCGCGTGCGTTAACAGCACTACATCTATCGGCGGCAAATCCTCCATCCGCAATCCCGTCCGCCGCAACCGCTTCAGCAAGAACAACCAATTGGCGAAATTGGGATCAATCAAAACATTCAGGTCCGTGAACTGCACCAGAAACGACGCGTGCCCAATCCAGGTCAACGCTACCTGGCCGCGGTGCAGCCTGGGATACTTCGGGCGCAGATGTTCTCCGGTGCGCGGCGTTACCAGCGCCTTCCACACCATCTCATAGAAAAACTTGCTCGGATGAAAGTGCTTGCTCGGCGTGAGATCCTTGAAGGAACGCGGCAGTGGCGCCCGCGCCCGTTTTACCTTTGGCTTTCCCGCTCCCTCCATAAGATGCTTTTCCATACCTTCGCTTGTCTAAAGTTTAAGATTCAAAGTTCAACTTCCCTATGCAAAACTTTGTTCATGCAAACTTCGGCGCACCCGGTGCTACGGCAACTTGACACGTTTTTGCGCAAAACGCCAATCCTCGGCCAATCGGCTTATCTCGCCCGTGGATCGATCGTCATTGGCGACGTCACTTTGGGCGACCATTCCAGCGTCTGGTACAATGCCGTCCTCCGCGGCGACATCAATCGCATCGTCGTGGGACGCTATACCAACATACAGGATAACGCCGTCCTGCATTTGGCCGACGAACTTCCATGCCTGGTCGGCGATTACGTGACCATCGGCCACTCCGCCATCGTTCATGCCTGCACCGTCCATGATGAGTGTCTTATCGGCATGGGCGCGGTTGTCCTTGACGGCGCGGAAATAGGCCGGCAAAGCCTTATTGGCGCCAAAGCCCTCGTGACGCAGGGCAGCAAAATTCCTGAAGGTTCACTCGTCCTCGGCGCGCCCGGCAAAGTCGTGCGCGCTCTCTCCGATCACGAACGCGCCGGTCTGAAAATTTGGGCCGAAAAATACGCCGCCAACGCCGCCTACTGCCTCGAAAATAAAATCGGCCTGGTTTAAGCCCATTTGCCCCATTGAAGAGATTGTTGAAACTAATTCTCACCGGCGCCTGTCTTTTGCCCTTCTGTTCGCGGGCAGGCCAACCGGATTGGCTGTTGGACGGCTCATCCTTTCCGGCCAGAATCGAAACGAACATCGATCACCGCGAAGTCTCGCTCGATAACGGCCTCATCCGGCGCGTTTTTCGCCTGACGCCTAACGCGGCCACAGTCGCGTTTGACGACCTGATAACCGGTGAATCGTTATTGCGGGCAGTGCGCCCCGAGGCGGAGATTGACTTGGACGGCCGCCGTTGCGAGATCGGCGGCCTTTCCGGTCAGCCGGTTGAAAATTTTCTCAAGTCGACATGGATTGATCAGCTCACGGCGAACCCCGCGGGGTTTCAATTCGCTGGCTACAAGACCGGCAGGACCGAGGTGCGCTTCTCCTGGAAAAAACGCCGCGAGTGGATGGTAAAAGACGTCCCGTGGCCTCCACCAGGAGTTTCATTGACGCTGTGTTTTCAACCTCCTCCCAACTTTTCACCAAACAACATAACCGTTGAAGTGCATTACGAAATGTTCGATGGCATGCCGCTGCTTTCCAAGTGGATTGAAGTGCGGAACTCAAGCCCCAATCCCGTTCGCCTAAATGCTTTCACGTCCGAAATCCTCGCGCTGACCGAGGCCGAATCTGTGGTCGGCAATAGCCCTTCGTGGCGGCTTCCCAATTTACTGGTGGAAACCGATTATTCCTTCTGTGGGGCGATGGGCGCGCTGGATACGTGCCCATCGGTTTTCTGGATGCGCGACCCCAGTTACACATCGCAGGTCAGTTATGATTTGCAGACACCGTGTCTGCTCCAATGCCGGCCGCCGCTGGGACCCGACCAGCAAATTGCTCCAGGCGCCGCTTTTGAGAGCTTTCGCGCTTTTGAACTTCCCTATGATTCCACCGATCGCGAGCGCAACGGCCTCGCCCGGCGCCGCATGTACCGCGCCATCGCGCCTTGGGTTACGGAGAATCCGGTATTGATGCATGTGCGCAGCGCCGAGCCGGACGCAGTTAAACTCGCCGTCGATCAATGCGCTGAAGTGGGATTTGAAATGATGATTTTGACCTTTGGCAGCGGATTCGAATTCGAGAGCCGCGACACAAATTACCAGGCGGGAATCAAAGAACTGGTGGCTTATGCCGCCTCCAAAAAAATTGTGCTCGGCGGCTATTCGCTCTGCTCCAGCCGCAGTGCCGGCGCTCCGGAGGATAATGTCGTTGGGCCAGCCACATTCGGTGTCGCGCCCTGTCTCGGGTCTAAATGGGGCCACGAATACTTGGAGCAACTCAAAAACATGATGCAGAACGCCGGCCTGGCGGTTCTGGAACATGACGGCTCTTACCCGGGCGATACTTGCGCCGCCACCAACCATCCATATCATTTCGGCAAGGATGACTCGCAATGGGTGCAGTGGGAGGCCATCACCGATCTCTATAAATGGTGTCGCGCCCGGGGCATTTATTTGAACGTGCCCGATTGGTATTTTCTTAGCGGAAGCAGCAAATCCGGCATGGGCTACCGCGAAGTGAATTGGTCCCTCCCGCGCGAATACCAGGAAATCATCGAGCGCCAGAACATCTTCGACGGAACCTGGGAAAAAACTCCGAGCATGGGCTGGATGTTTGTTCCGCTCACCGAATATCAGGGCGGCGGCGCCGCCGCCACCATCGAACCGCTCAAGGATCATTTGCCTCATTACGAGCAACGATTGGCCAACCTATTCGGAGCTGGCGTCATGGCCTGTTATCGCGGGCCCCGCCTGTATGATGCCGCGGAAACGAAAGCTGTCGTCAAACGCTGGGTGGACTTTTATAAAAAACACCGCGAAGTTTTGAACGCGGACATTATTCATCTTCGCCGAGCCGACGGGCGTGATTTGGATTACATCTTGCACGTCAATCCGTCCGGTCGGGAAAAAGGTCTGTTGATGATTTACAATCCGCTCGATCACGAAGCCAGCAAGGCTCTGCATGTTCCGCTTTACTACACCGGCAAAACTTCCACCGCGTCTCTCAGTGAGCGCGACGGCCCTCCGAAAATCTTTTCGTTGGACCGCCAGTTCAACATCGATCTCCCCGTGGCTGTTCCCGCGCATGGAGAAACCTGGTTCGTCGTGCAATAAACCGGTTTGAACCGTTAAATCGCCCTAAAACTTCATCCCTCGCAAAGCGCCCCCGCGCGCCATCATCTTTTGGAATTTCCCCATCTTTTTCATCATCTGCTGCATTTGCGTGAACTTGTTCAACAGATTGTTCACGTCCGTCACCTTCACCCCGCTGCCCTTGGCGATGCGCATCCGCCGTTTCGCATTTAATATCTGCGGCGTCCGCCGCTCCAACGGCGTCATCGCGCAAATGATTCCTTCCATGCGCTTGAATTCCTTCTGCTGCTTATTCATGTCCGTCCCCTTGATCATGTCCGCGCCTCCCGGCAGCATGCCCACCAGACTCTCCAACGACCCCAGCTTTTTCATCTGCCGCAACTGTCCCAGAAAATCCTCCAGCGAAAACTGGCCCTTGCGCATTTTCTCCTCCATGCGCTTGGCATCCGCCTCGTCCACTGCCTCCGCCGCCCGCTCCACCAAACTCACCACGTCGCCCATCCCCAAAATCCGCGATGCCATCCGCTCCGGATGAAACAGCTCAAAATCCTCCAGCTTTTCGCCGACGCCCGCGAATTTAATCGGCTTGCCCGTCACCGCCTTCAAACTTAACGCCGCGCCGCCTCGCGCATCGCCGTCCAGCTTCGTCAAAATCGCCCCGGTGATGCTCAACGCCTTGTCAAAATGCGTCGCCACATTCACCGCCTCCTGGCCCGTCGCCGCGTCCAACACCAACAAAATTTCCTGCGGCTTGACTGCATCGCGCAATCGCACCAGCTCCTGCACCAATACTTCGTCAATCTGCAATCGGCCCGCCGTGTCAAATATCAGCGTGTTCCGATTCGTCTCCCGCGCCGACTCCAACGCCTCTCGCGCGATCTTCAGCACATCCGTCTCTCCCAGGCGCACGAACACCGGCAAATCCAATTGCTTCCCCAGCGTCGCCAATTGCTCCATCGCCGCCGGTCGATACACATCCGCCGCCACCAGCAACGGCGTCCGCCCCTGCTTATGCAACCAGCGCGCCAGCTTCCCGCTCGACGTCGTTTTGCCCGAGCCATGCAATCCCACCATCATCACGCACGCCGGATTGCCCCCCAGCGCCAGCCCCGCGTTCGACGATCCCAGCAACGTCACCAATTCGTCGTGAATGATTTTGATGATTTGCTGCCCCGGCTGAATGCTCTGCACGACTTCCGCCCCCAGCGCCTTCGTCTTGACGCTCTCGATGAAATCCCGCGCCACCTTGAAATTCACATCCGCCTCCAGCAACGCCATCCGCACCTCCCGCAACGCGTCCCCTACGTTCCCTTCCGAAATCTTTCCCAGCCCGCGCAAATTCCGAAACGCGTTCTGCAATTTTCCGCTCAACGAATCAAACATGCGCCCATTCTACCGCCTCGGCCCCACCCCGACAACCGCGAATCGTCCGCCCAGCCGCCATCAATCTCGGGCCTTCATTCTCATCTGACACAAGTCGGACATGTCTGATTTAAGGGACTGTGGTAAACACCTGATAGCTGGCGCCCCGCATTCTCCTGCATTCTATTTCCCATGAGTTTGACTTCCCAAAACTTGTTGTGGATCTCCCCACAGGCGATGCGCACGAAAAGCAGGCCGCGCCCCACGACATGTTCATCGGACATTTTCAACACTGCTATCCTAATAGTTGACGACCCAGCCGCCGATGCCGCTGCTGTCGAGGAAATGTTGCGCCACGCCGGTTACAGGTCCATCTCGTCCATCAGGAATCCGCGCGCGGGATGTTGCGGGCTCTTCCATCCAAACTGCTTCCTTTCCATCTCCCTCGCCACGAATCTGCCTGAGCTCTACCCGCCGCCTCGCCGAACCCTCTATTCTTTGGTCCTGCTCGATCCCCAGGCGCCAGACCTGAATGAATTCCACGACCGCGAGCCCATGCCAGAAGTGGAAGCCAACCGCGATCTTCCGATTCTCGTGATCATGGCGGAACCGGATCGTAAGCTGCGGATGATTGAAACCGAGGCCCAGAATTTCGTCAGCGAACCGTTTGAACTCGCCGAGTTACTGACCCAGGTTCGCAAGTTCCTTCAACTCCGTCCGCTCCATCAGGACACCGAGATGCGACCGCCGCCGAAACGCGCGCGTCTGGAGCTGGTTCACGCCGCAGGTTAAACCACCGCACGATTCACGCCGCCTTCTACTTTATACTTATGGCCAAACTAATCATCGAACTCCCCGAGCAGCAGGATCAAATCAATTTCAATCTGGCCCGTTGGGATGAATTGATCAGCGATCCCGCCCTTGCGAAAGTCGAACGTCGCATCGAAACCGACCGGCACGGCCATATTATTATGTATCCGGTCGCACTTCCTTCCCACGAGAGCTATCAAGCTTGGATTCGGTCTTTGCTTCTCAATCTTGCGCCCCATGGCCGATCCCTCACCAAGTGCCCCATTTCCACCGCAGATGGCATCAGGGCTGCCGATGTGGCTTGGGCCTCGCACGAACGGATGCGGGAAGTCGGCAACCGCGCCTGCTTTCCTCACGCCCCGGAGATTTGCGTCGAAGTCATGCCCCCGGGCTATACCGAACCTGGAATCGCCGACCAGGCC
>Ga0182024_10016592_pt1 | contig 13954 bp, 9 predicted proteins | sample P32metaG_FD_120480 | JGI IMG/M metagenome (GOLD analysis project Ga0182024, IMG submission 120480) | Permafrost microbial communities from Stordalen Mire, Sweden - P3-2 metaG (Illumina Assembly) | ecosystem: Environmental > Terrestrial > Soil > Wetlands > Permafrost | place: Sweden: Stordalen... | reverse complement strand
GGTCGGATTCGGCGCATGCGTTTTTTCGTCAGGTGCAGCCAGACGTGGTGGTGATCATTGCTTACGGGCAGATCATCCCGGAATCCCTGATCGTGATTCCGCGCCTGGGCTGGATTAACTTACATGGCTCGCTGCTGCCGAAGTATCGCGGCGCGGCGCCGATTCAATGGGCGATAGTCAATGACGAGATGCGCACGGGCGTTACCACGATGCAAATCGATCGCGGGTTGGATACTGGGCCGGTGTTGCTGAAGGCTGAGACGGAGATCGGGGCGGACGAGACTGCGCCGGAGCTTGCCGGGAGATTGGCGGAAATCGGGGCAGAGTTGATGGTGGGTACGTTGCACAGGCTTGCGGCGGGGGAGATTGTTGCCGCACCGCAGGATGGGTCGGGGGCTACGTTCGCGCCCACGCTCAAGAAGGAAGACGGGAGGATTAATTGGGGGCTCACGGCGACGCAAATCTACAACCGGATTCGGGGGCTGATGCCTTGGCCTGGGGCGTTCACGATGTTTCGGGGCTTGAGTTGCCAGATTGAGGGGCGGCCTGGGCAGCTGGCGGGGAGCGGCCCGGGTGCGGGCGAGCTGCCGGGCGCGATTCACATCACGGCTGGGGGAGAATTGCTGGTGAGCTGCGGTGAGGGAACAAGATTGCGGGTTGCGCGGGTGCAGGTGCAGGGCCGGAAGCTTGTTGCTGCGCGGGAATTCTGGCATGGGGCGCGGATTCAGGCTGGCGAGCGATTTGGGAATTGAAGGCTACACCAGTGATCGCGCCCGCATTTTTTTTGCGGAGTGGAGTTGATGGTTGGATTCCTTTCGGCGACGAGTGGCCGGCCTACAACGGCAACTTCCAAATGACAATTTCTCCTAGTAGGACTATTGCTTTCGATATTTTGCGGCGCGTTGACATGGAGGGATCCTACGCGTCGGATTTGCTGCATAGTGCGCTGACTGCGCGGACTATGCCCGCGGATGCGTCGCTAGCTACTGAGATTACCCTGGGGGTGCTGCGGTGGCGGCGTCTGCTGGATTGCCAGCTTGATACGTATTTGAATGTGCCGACTGTGCGGCTTGATCCGGAAGTGGCCGTGACCCTGCGCATCGGGCTGTATCAGTTGCGATTTCTGGATCGCGTGCCGGCACACGCTGCAGTCGATGAAAGTGTGGAGCTGGCGAAGCGCTGCGGGAAGGTGTCTGCGGCCGGATTGGTGAACGCGGTTTTGCGGCGGGCCAGCCGGAATCCTCGGCGTGCGGTTGCGGAGTTTGCGGGTAGCAATCGGAAACCAGCCGACCTGCTGGGCATCATTCATTCCCATCCCACCTGGATGGTGGAGCGCTGGATCGAGCGCTTCGGCGAGGAACGCACGATTGCGCTGCTGGAGTCCAACAATCGTCCCGCCCACATGGCTTGCCGCGTGAATGCGGCGGTGACTGACGCGGAAATCCAAAGCGAATTGCGCGCGCAGAAGCTAGAGGTGCAGCCGGGGAAATTATTGGCGCGCGCGTGGATCGTTCGCGGCGGGAGCCTTTCGCAGACCGAAGCCCTGCAGCAGGGGCGAGTTTCCATTCAGGACGAAGCGTCGCAATTGGTTGCGTTGCTGCTGAGTGTGCAGCTCGGGCAAACCGCATTGGACGTCTGCTCGGCACCTGGCGGAAAGACAATTCTGCTGGCGCAGGCGGCGGGGCCTGCGGGGCGTGTGATCGCTACCGATCTGCACATGCACCGGTTGCGTTCGATGAGGACGCAGCTCGAGCGGTGCGGGGCTGATAATGTGACTCTGGTGGCAGTGGATGGAGCGCAGCCACTTCCCTTCTCCCGAAAATTCGATCGCATCCTGGTAGATGCGCCTTGCTCGGGTACCGGGACGCTGGCGCGTCATCCGGAAATTCGCTGGCGGTTGCGGGCTGATGATCTCGGGAAGCTGCACCGTGAACAAGTAGGGCTGCTGCGTCCTGCGCTGGAGTTGTTGGCGCCGGGCGGGCGGTTGATCTATTCCACTTGTTCGCTGGAGCAGGAAGAGAACGGCGCGGTGGTGGATGAGGTGCTGCGCGGGAACAATCGCGTGCGAGTTGCTTCCGCGGAGTCGGTTGCGGCTACGGCAACACCGTTTCTGGCCGCGGGAGTGGTTACGGATACATTTTTTGAACGTGGGCGATTTTTTTCTACTTTCCCTGCTACCCACCAGGCTGATGGTTTTTTCGCGGCAGTGTTGGAAGATACCACCGCGCCGCAGAAAGATTGAAGTCCGGCGGCGCGTCAATTAGCATCGTTTGGTAGCGCGGACGTGGTTGCTAGCCCTAACAAATAAAGAAGACTACCTATGGAAATGCGCCAACGCGTGCAGTGGATCGGACGCATGGTGCTGCTGGCGTTCATTTTGGCATCGGCGGCATTTCTGAGTGCCATTACTGCCATGCGCTTCGCGATTCAGGGGCGCGAGGTGGTGATGCCGCCGCTGGTGGGAAAAACTTCGCAGGACGCGCGCGCTACCTTGCAGGGACGCGGACTGTTTCTGAAGGTGGAAGACCGCATCTTCAGCATGCAGGGAGTAGACACGGTGGTGCGGCAGAGCCCACCGTCCGGGGTGCGCGTGAAGAGCGGACAGTTCGCGCACGTGGTGCTGAGCATGGGGCCGCAAAAAGTGACGATTCCCGCCCTGGCGAATAAGAGCCTGCGCGCGGCGCGGATCGAAATCTTGCGCGATGGATTGCAGATTGGCGAAGTTTCGGGGTTCCGTCAGCCGGGAACACCGGACGATGTGGTGCTGCAACAGGACCCGCTGCCAGGGAGCACGGCCGCGTCGAGCCCGCAAGTGAACCTGCTGGTGGCGCTGGGCTCGCAGTCGACCGCGTACACCATGCCCGATCTCGCAGGGCTGCCGTTATTGGAAGCGCAAAACCGCTTGCTGGCCGGCGGCTTGAAGACTGGCAAAGTGACTTTGCTGCCGCTGACCGGCCAACCCCACGGCATGGTGACCTCGCAATTGCCGGTGAGAGGGTCGCGGGTGGAATCCGGTGCCAGCGTCGAATTGCAAGTTGCCGAATAAGCCTCGATTGTCCCTGTGTTAGAATTTCCCTTGGTGGCAACTGCTCATCCCATTATCGAAATCGCTCCATCCATCCTGGCCTCCAATCTAGCTTTCCTTGGGGATGAAGTGCGTAAAGCCGAAGCGGGCGGCGCAACGGTAATCCACGTGGACGTGATGGACGGCCACTTCGTGCCCAATCTGAGTATTGGGGTACCGGTGGTGGAGTCATTGCGCAAGGCAACCCCGTTGGTACTGGATGTGCATCTGATGATCGAAAGCCCGGAGGAGTACATTCCCGCATTCGCGGAGGCCGGCGCCAACCGAATCCTAGTGCACCAGGAAGCTACCGTGCATCTGGACCGGGCGCTGGAGCTGATCCGGGAACACGGAGTGGAAGCGGGCGCGGTGATTAATCCGGCTACACCGGTGGCCACGCTTAAGGAAGTTCTGCGGAACGTAGATACGGTGTTGGTGATGTCAGTGAATCCAGGTTTTGGCGGACAGAAGTTTTTGCCGTACGCGTACGAGAAAATCAAAGAGCTGCACGAACTCCGCGAGCGGCACGGATACCGGTATCGAATCGAAGTGGACGGGGGCGTGGCGAAGGACAACATCGCGGCGCTGGTGGCCGCCGGGGCGGAAACCTTGGTGGCGGGAACAAGCATTTTTCATTGCGCGGATCCGGCGGCAGCGGTCAGAGAGTTGCTGGCCCTGGCGCGAGGAGCGCAGGTGCGAAGGGCGTCATGAGAATATTTTCTAAAAAGAAACGGCACGGAATTTTGCTGCTGGTTGCAGTGGGATTGCTGGCGAGTGCGGGATTCGCGCAGACCACGGCGAATGCTCCGCCGAAAAAGGCAAAAAAGAAGGCGGATGCCAGCGAAACGGAGTCCAAACAATCGGCCGAGCCCGATAAAGGCCTCTACGAACGCGCGATAGTCGACCAGAAGAAAGGCCGCTACACCGAAGAGCGCCTGGGCCTGCAAACCCTGATCAATACCTACCCCGACAGTGAATACCTGGCCAAAGCAAAGCTGGCCATCGCCGATTCCTATTATAAAGAGAGCGGCACTTCCAACCTGACGCTGGCGATCAACGAGTATAAGGACTTCATCACGTTCTTTCCGTTTCTCGACGAGGCGTCCTACGCCCAGATGCAAGTAGGCATGGCGCACTACCACATGATGGAGAAAGCGGACCGTGACCGCACTGAAGCCGAAGCCGCGGAGGACGAGTTCCAGACGTTTTTGCTGAAGTACCCGCAGAGCCCGTTGGTGCCGAAGGCCAACCAAAGGTTGCGCGAGGTGCAGGAAGTGCTCGCGGACAGCGACTATCGCATCGGACGATTCTATTTTCTGAAGGGTGACTCGCGCGCGGCGGTCCCACGGCTGCTGGAGGTTACCCAGCGCTATCCGCTGTATAGCCAGAGCGATCAGGCCCTGTGGATGATCGGTGCGATTTACGAGAAGGCCGAGAAGCGCGAGGTTGCCGATAAATTCTACGCGCGGCTGGTTAAGGATTATCCCGGCTCGGCATATAACGCCGAAGCAAAGAAGAAATTAATGGCGGCGGGCGTTCCGGTGCCGCAGCCCGATCCGGAAGCGTTGAAGCGCATGCAAGGAGCCAAAGTAACCGCAAAAGAAACGCATCCAACGGTGATGCGCCGCGGGTTAGCCGCAGTGAAGGCCAGTCCGGATGTTAGCCATACCGCGCAAAGCGGCAAGCCCAATCTGAACCCCCCGAACGATATTGAAAACATCGGCGAGATCCTGAAGCCCACCGCCTCGGGCAACACGGTTGGTGCGAAGACCGTGGGTCCGAGTGAGAATTCTACAGCGGCAGACACGTCACCGTCGGCGGCGACCGCGGCCTCCGAGGATGTGCCCGATGCTGGTACACCAACGAGCACGGGCGTAGGACCGGATGGAGTTCCCTCGTCGGTCAGCGGGACGTCGGGCTCGATCGTCGGGGAGTCAGTGTCCGAAGTGCCAGTTCAAGCACCAGCAGCCGCGGTGGGAGACTCTGAATCCTCGTCCACACCGGCTGCCGGAACGGGGAGTTCAGCGAGCCCAGACAGCAGCGCAGCGATTCCCACCGGGACAACCAGCACCGACAAGCCCGCTGCCACTGACAAGCCCGCTGCTGCCGCCGGCACCGCCGGAACGGATGCCGGAAAGACGCCGGCAACAACACCGAACCCCGCCTGCAGCACGCCAAACAGCGATGCAAAGAATGCCGATGGTACCCCGGCATGCACCGCGGACCCGAAGACGGAATCGACCAGCAAGAAGAAGAAGGGGCTGCATAAGCTCGTTCCCTGGTAGTACTTTGGTACTCCCCGCTGGCGGGTGGAACACTGCCGGGTTGCCTTTCGATTGACGTCCCCTGCACCGCAGTGTTACGAATTAAAGATTGTAATTCGTCTAGTTAAGCGCTCGCGCGCCTGCCGAGGGGACTCACCGTGCCGAAAATCCTGGTCGCCGACGACAACAGCAACATCCAGAAGATGGTGTCGCTCGCTCTTGCTGAACACCACATGGAAGTTGTCGCGGTCGGAAATGGTGAGGTGGCGGTGCGCCGGCTCCCGGACGTAAAGCCGGACCTGATTCTGGCCGATGTGTTCATGCCGGTGCGTAACGGATATGAAGTATGCGAATTCGTGAAGAACGACCCGCTGTACGCGCATATTCCAGTGATTTTGCTGGTGGGCGCGTTCGATCCGCTGGATGAGAAGGAAGCGCATCGCGTCGCCGCTGACGGCATCCTGAAAAAGCCTTTCGTTCCTCCCGATCCGTTGATCGCCATGGTTGTGGCCACTCTGGAGCGCTGCAAGAACGCATCCATCGCCGCACACAAAGCGGAGGCCGCCGCTGCGTTGGCTGCCGCGCCGCCCCCGACCAAGCAGGTGAATATTCCGCTGCCACCGCCGCCGGGTGTTTTGTACGCCGAGCCCGGTTTTTCGAGTGCAGAAGATACGCACCAAATGGGACCAGGACGCGCCGATCTGATCGAGTCGGAGGGTCAGCAGATGGGAGCTGACACTACTCCGGGATGGCGGCGCCAGGCAATGGATCTGCATGTGCCGGACGGAGTTTCCGCGGCGGCCTTTGAAGCTAGCGTTTCTGAGTCTGATTTCGGCGGGTCCTCGGCCGCCCAGGCACCAGTCGTCGATGCGCCTGCGTTCCTGGAAGCTGCCATGGCAATCGATGAGGGCCCACAATTCCACGCCCCCCTTTCGGAAGTACCGTCGATTGACGCTCCGGAATCTACATACCGGATCGAAAGCCAACCCACACATCCGGAACATTCCATCGCGCCGGCAATGGCTGCGGCGGCTCCCGCGAATTGGCCGGAGCCAGTGTCCGCTGTGGCAGCCGCGCACGAAGTTGCCGTGCCTGCGCCCGAACCGCAACCTGGGGTGTCTTCCGGCAATGGTTCGGGCAGCGCTGGCTGGATGAATATGGTTGCGCCGGCCCCGCCAATGAAGAATCCGAGCGGATGGACGGTGTTTCCCGATTCCGGATCGGTTCCTTCGGTGCCGTACCGCCCAGTCACAGCGATTCCCCGTGCGCTCGGCGCGCCAACAGGGATCTCGGTCGCGGCTCAGGAGGTCGCAGGGGGCGTGATGCCCACGCCCCGCAGCTCGACGATTGCCGCGGAGATGAGCCGCCTGTTTTCGGGCTTGGCTGCGCCTATCGACCCGGCAGCAGTCGCTGCCGATGCCGCTGCGATTGCCGCGGCTCCGCCGGTGAGTTCTTCTCCGGTCGAAGTTACCGCGAGCGAGGACTTTAATGAGTCGCGGGAAGAGGCGGCGGCGGAAATTCATGCATCGAATGTCCAGTTCGCGGAGGAAGAGAGTTCCGCCGGGACCTACGATGCGGCCCACCCACGCGAGCAATTCAGGGATGAGCAAGGCCCGTCGCTGACTGCAGTGGAGAGCGCGGGCGGGGCGGGAATGGTTACCGCGGTCGAAGGGATGACCGAAGAAGGCTCCAGCCAATACACAATTGGGCCGACTGATCTCGAAGTCGAGGATACCGTCGCGAGGAATGCCGCAGGTTCTCCGGCTGCGGACATGCATTCCCCGCTAGAAAATGCACCGGAACCACCGCCACGAGAAGATTTGCAGCCATTACACGCCGACATGCAAGCCTCGCCAGCGGCGGCCGCACCAGCTCCGGCGCACGTGGACATCGACGCCGCGGTAATGGAAGCGGCGGTGAAGCGCGTGCTCGAGAGGCTCGAGCCGCATCTGCATGAAATTCTTTCCCACGGCGTGCTGCGCCCGCTGATCGAAAACGCTCTGCAAAAGGAACTCGGAAAGAAGTAGTGGTGCGCCGGGCACCGCACGCGCCCTGAATATTGGGCTCCCACCTCAAAGCCGACCGGATCACACCGAATCAGACGGACCCACACCTGGCCGTCTACAGAATTCCCTATCGCGGCAAGGCTTTCGCCAGCTCGTTCCACGTGACCAGGATGAAGTTCTGATTCTTGATGAATTTGTGAAATTCAGCACTTCGGATTAGATCGAAATCATTCTGCCGCCATTCGGCTCCCCAATCCGGGTGATCGGACGTCGCGCCTTGCATCTCTTCGTCGTCGTGCGCGAGATGCACGATGACCTGGTAAACTCCCGGGCCCAGCGGCTGCAGCATTTTCCTGTAGGCCGCAAACCACTGCGATTTCGGAACACCCGGATCCATACTCACCGAGTCGTCCAGCACGATGGTCCCCGGATCGAGATGGACGCCAAACCGATTGAAGTCGCGCGCGAGCCGCGCCGGCACTCCATAAGCGTGGGCGGTCGAAAGGTAGACCTTTAGCAGGTCCTTGCTGCTGGTGAGTGTGGTCATGTGATCGTCGATGTGCGTTACGCGAATGCCCGCAGCTTTGGCTTTATCGATTTGTGCCCGCGCTTCTACCTCAACGTCTGGCATCTTTGCGTGTGCCACCACCTCTTCCGTCAATAGCGGCAGATAGCCGTCGGCGTCGAGCAGGCTCGAACCGGCAGGCTGAGGCGAGACCGCCGGCCAACGGTACCCGGTCCAATCGGCGTTAAGGGCTACATGGACGCCCAAATCGGCGTCGGGATGCGCCTTGGCCCACCGCGCCACTTCCGGAAACCACGGGCACGGGACCAAAATGCTGGCCGAAGTAATCCAGTGGTTTTCAAAGGCCTCCATGATCGCGGTGTCCACGGAATGCATCATCCCGAAATCGTCAGCATGAATAATCAGCAGACGTGAATCGGCCGGGTATCCCAGATGCTCGAGTAAGGCACGCCCCGCTAGACCCTCTATCTCTTGACCGCCAGCACGAAAGTGTGGAAGAAAAAAGAAGGCAACCAGAGAGAAGGCGACAAGAATGGAAAAATAACGAGAAACTTTCATATGACCTCTCGACGCAGGACGCGAAGTGAACACGAAATATAGAACGATTCTCCAGCACAAGCCATCCATCGCATTTCGATTGTCCGGGACATCTAATTCGCTCTTGACTCTTGCGGACTCGGCTTATGGGACGGGTTCACCATGCCGGTCTATCAAACGGTGGTCCGTCACGCGTGGGTGTTATGCTGCCGCGATACGATCGCGCCAAGTCCCGAAATGTAGGCAAGGCCTTCGCAAAGGCAGATGGCTCTCTGGCGCTCAAAACCAGTGTCAGGACGCGGGTGGCTTCAGCGACATACACCACCTGTTCCGCTGTGTTTCTCTTTTCATTGCTTCGAAACGTACGTACGGGAACGTCGAGTTTCACGCGGGGGAGGCGTAGCGGCGCTTCCCTTTGAACTTCTCCGTTTTTGAATCTGCGCTTGCAGCCCGCTGTATTCGAACCGATGTATGCTTTTAAATCCTTGCCTTCCTCGTTCGGAACCACCGCCGCGGAACTGATATAAATCCAAACAAGGGGTTGCCCTTGGTCTTGTGGGGGAGGAACGAAGCGTGCCAAGCCGGGACCCGCGGTGCGCACCCATCCCTTGGGGGAGTCAATGGCCAGGAAGCCCTGTTCGGTCATCAGCATCTCGGGTGGTTTGGATGTTTCGGTGGGCTGCTGCGCTAACAATGCGGTAGTGATGGTTGCTCCGCTCGTGAGTAGCAACACTGCGCTGAGAATCCTCCTTCGACCGTTGCCTCCGATTCCGTGGGCTACCAAGTAGTCGAAGCGCATGAGACCTCCCCAAGGCAGCGACTCATCACTCAATCGGGCAGTGGCCTACTGCCTCTGGCCCGTCGGGCCTTTGCGTCTGCGACACGAATGACTAGGCACTTACCCAGCGCCTTGGCGGCACGGTGCAGGGTGTCTAGTCTTACCGATACGTTTTGAGGGTCGAGCAGGCGATCGAGCTGCGACCTACTGGTGCGAAGCTGCTTGGCCATCGCTTGCTTGGTCTTTCGCTGGTTCTGCATGGCTTGGGAGAGCTGCCACGCCACGACGCGCTTAATGGCAACCGCTTCCGGTTCGTCCCAAATTTCCACTTCCTCCGGGAAACCGTCGAGACTCGAACCGCTGGGGTCGAGAGGGTGACGTTTTTTCTTTGTTGCCACAAACGCATTGTACCATATGCGGTACACCCCGGCACTGTGGCTAGTGATGCGCAGCGTGGCTACAAGGGGAGCCGATTTGACGCCGCCGTTCCCTGCCCCGTATATTCGTTTGCTACAGGAAAAACCGTTTGGAAAGGCGAATGCTCGCTGATGCCACCTGAAATTCCGAAAGCTTACGAGCCGCGGGAAATTGAAGAGCGCTGGGCACAATCCTGGTTCGATGAGAAATTGTTCCGCGCCGACGCTAAACCCGGCGACAAGATTTTCTCGATTGTTCTGCCCCCGCCCAACGTAACCGGCTCCATCCACATCGGACACATGCTGGAGCACACCCAGATCGACATTCTGGTGCGCTGGCATCGCATGCTGGGCGACCACACGCTCTGGCTCCCGGGAATGGACCACGCCGGGATCGGCACGCAATTCGTAGTCGAACGTGAACTGGCCAAGCAGGGGCTGACGCGGCAACAGCTGGGACGCGCAGCATTCGAAAAGCGCGTATGGGAGTGGAAAGCGGAAAGCGGCGGCAAGATCAAGCACCAGATGATTCGCCTGGGCGCGTCGTGCGATTGGACGCGAGAGAGGTTCACGCTGGAGCCGGCGCTTTATCGCTCGGTGCTGGAAGCGTTCCTGCGCCTTTACCGCGAGAGGCTGATCTACCGCGGGCGCTACATCGTGAACTGGTGCCCGCGCTGCCAAACCGCGATCAGCGATCTGGAAACCAAACATGAAGAGCGTGCAGGCAAGCTGTGGTACATCCGCTATCCGCTGGCGGTACCCGGAACGAACGAGTACATCACTGTGGCGACCACCCGTCCGGAAACGATGCTCGGCGACGTAGCCATCGCGGTCCACCCCGAGGATGATCGCTACGCTCGCTGGGTGGGAAAGAAAGTGAGGCTGCCGCTCAGCGATCGGGAAATTCCGGTGATCGCCGATTGCTACGTGGAACGTGAATTCGGAACCGGCGCGCTGAAAATTACTCCGGCCCACGACGTGAACGATTTCGAGGTGGGCAAGCGGCACAACCTCGTCCCGATCGATGTTTTTACCGAAGACGCGCACATCAGCGCCAATGGCGGTACGTATGCGGGACTCGATCGGTACGCCGCACGCCAAAAAATGGTGGCGGACCTCGCGGAACAGGGTCTGCTCGATCGGGTGGAAAGTCATTCGCTCGCGGTGGGGACGTGCGACCGCTGCGGCACCGAAATCGAGCCGCGAGTTTCAGCGCAGTGGTTTTGCAACATGAAGTCCATGGCGGCGCGCGGAACCACCGCCGTCCGCGAAGAATGGATTCGGGTGCTTCCGGAGAATCAGCGGAAGATCTTGCTGGATTGGTTTGAAAATATCCGCGATTGGTGCATCTCGCGGCAGCTTTGGTGGGGGCACCGCATTCCGATCTGGCATTGCGGCGCATGCGGCGAGATGGTCCCGGCAACGGATTCGCGGGTGGAAGTGGTGGATGGGCACGCGCGCGCGGCGAGCGCCCCGACGAAGTGCGGTGCCTGCGGCAGTGCCCAACTTACGCAGGATCCGGACGTCCTGGATACCTGGTTCAGCTCGTGGCTGTGGCCGTTTTCCACTCTGGGCTGGCCCGACGACACCGCCGACCTGCGGACCTATTACCCAACCAGTTTGCTGATCAGCGGCTACGACATCCTGTTTTTCTGGGATTCGCGAATGATCATGGCCGGACTGCACCTAACCAGCGCGCTGGCGGTCTCCGAGCGCGTGCCGTTTCGCAATTTGTATCTGCACGCCATCGTGCGCGACCCCCACGGCACGAAAATGTCGAAGACCCGCGGCAACGTGGTCGATCCGCTGGCGGTAATCGAAAAACACGGAACCGACGCGCTGCGCTTTACGCTAGCAATTTTGGCTGCGCCGGGAACCGATATCGCGCTGAGCGAAGAGCGCATCCTGAGCTACCGAGCGTTCGCCAACAAGATATGGAACGCGGCGCGATTCCTGTTCTTTAATCTGGAGAAGGCGGAGGTCAACGGTCTGACGCTCGAAGACATTGCCGCCCCGGCAATTCGTGCCGCTGCGCCGTACCAGCGCAAGGGCGAACTGCCGCTCGCGGACGCGTGGATTTTTTCACGTTTCTCGGCGGTGGTGGCCAAGGTAAACAGCGCGCTGGAGGATTACCGCTTCCACGAAGCGGCGCATGTGATCTATCACTTTTTCTGGGGAGACTTCTGTGACTGGTACATCGAGTGGGTGAAGCAGGACATCGCTGATCCTGACCGCGATGCCGCGCAAGCCTCTTGGCGCAATATTTTCGCGGTGTACGATGCGGCGCTCCGCTTGTTGCATCCGTTCATGCCGTTCCTCACCGAGGAGCTGTGGCACAAGTTGCCTCAGCCACACGGCGCCAAATCGATCGCGCTCGATCACTATCCAGAGGCGCGCGAGGATTGGCGCAGCGAGAAGGCCGAGGGCGATATGCAGTATCTGCAAACCGGAATCGAATCGGTGCGCAACCAGCGCGCGGAACGCAAGATCGATCCCAAGGCCAAGGTTCCGGCCACGGTGGCCATCGCCGACCCCGACGCCCGGAAGCTGGTGGAGGTGAATCGAGTGCCGCTAATGCGGCTAGCTTCACTGTCCGATTTGACGATAACCGCTGGCGAAGCGGCCGGCGATTCGGGGGCGGGCGGCACTGCGTCCGCGGTGTTGGACATTCGCATCGTCCACGACAGCGCAACGGATCGTGCGGCCGAGGCCGCGCGGTTGAAGAAGGATCTCGAGCGCATCGAGAAGGATATCCAGTCGAAGAACGCGCAATTAACCAACGAGGAGTTCATCAGCCGTGCCCCGGCCAAAGTGATCGGCGATATTCGCCAAAAGCTGGAGGATCGTAAGGCGGAGCAGGTGAAATTCAGGCGGCGGCTCGACGAGCTTGCTTGATGATTTCGGGGTCTTGTTTCGGGGTCCTGTTTCCGGGCTACGTTCCGAACTTCGCTTCTTTTTCATTCATTCAGTCACGGTGAAGAACTTCCTGGTTCATGCACCGGCCTTCTCAGCAGCGAAGGCCGGGTGTTTGCGGCTTCCAGCAGTTACTTTCTCCACTCCATCGGGCCGCCTGCGAGTACCGGCAGCGGGAATTCTGCGGTGGCGAGCTGCAAGCTCATCGAAGGTTGCACGTAGTTGGGGGCGGCGAATCCGCCTGACTTGATCTGGAAGCTCACCGAAGGCGCAACGAAGTTGGGCAGCGGAAACGCAGCCGGCGCCACATGGAAGCGAACCGAAGGGGCGATGTAGTTCGGTGCGGCGAACACTTCCGAAGCCAGGTGGAAGCGAACCGAAGCGCCAATGTAGTTGGCCGAAGGAAACACGTTTAGGCAGACCACCTTCACTCTGCGGACCGGAACGTATTGGGTATAGGTCTGGAATTTCTGGGCTCGCTTGATGCTGACCAGGGCTGGGCTGGCGTGTCCCACCGTGGGCAGCACGCTGACCGCCACGGCGTCGGTGGTCGACATTCTGTTGCGGAGGATGGCGGCGGCGGCCATCGAGCGTGACATCGGACTGGCCACCGGGGCGACGCTCGCCATAGTGCTTACCTGAGACCTAGACGCCTGGCTCGCTCCTGCCCCCGCCATCTTCTGCGCCTGTGCCGGAAGTGCTGCCAGAACCAAAGTTCCCATCCCCAGTACCAGTTTCGAAGTCTTCATCTTCGTTTCTCCCCGTATCAGGTCGTTTTGCTCGCCTGATGTTTCGTACTGTACCGTTCGGGACCGTCTATCCAAATGACGCAGACGTACCTATTTGGGAGTACCGTCGGCGACCCCTCCCTTAGTACCGATGGATGGCCCAAACCCCCGGTAAAACAGTACCCTTAGGGCCTTTTGCCCCATTTTGGGCCAGTTTCGGAATCGGCGGGTACTAGAGCCAAGTTAGGCTGAGCGGTCGGGCCGGGCTACTACGAACGGCCGAGAGACTCTCAAAGACGAATTGGAAACTGCAGATTGGCTTTAGCGACGGCTGCGAAGGCTGGAGCCGGCTTCAGCGCTGGACGACGTCAAAGCACCGACCCTCCCCGGAACCAGGATCAGCATGGTGTAGAGCTTTCGCAGTTCGTTTAGCTCTCCTCGGCTGAGTTCGCCTGGAAGGGTTTGGGGCGCCTTTGCCTATCTTCTTCGGCGGTGGTGATCTGCGGGGTGGTCGGCGTTGGTGAGAGGACCGCCTTACATTGGGACCTTTAGCAGTTGATCGTTTTCTGGCCCTTCTTCTACTTCCTGCCGTTCGTTCTGTTCTGCAGTTCCTATCTCATCGACCGGCCTTCTCAGCAGCGAAGGCCGGTTCTCTGCGGCTTCCAGCGGTTACTTTCTCCACTCCATCGGGCCGCCTGCTACTACCGGCAGCGGGAATTCTG
>Ga0182024_10016591_pt1 | contig 13954 bp, 13 predicted proteins | sample P32metaG_FD_120480 | JGI IMG/M metagenome (GOLD analysis project Ga0182024, IMG submission 120480) | Permafrost microbial communities from Stordalen Mire, Sweden - P3-2 metaG (Illumina Assembly) | ecosystem: Environmental > Terrestrial > Soil > Wetlands > Permafrost | place: Sweden: Stordalen... | reverse complement strand
GGGAGATTGACTAAAGCTACCAACGAGCTAAAAACGGAGCAGCCAGCCGGGCCATGTCATCGGCTGGGAGGTTTTGATGCGCACAAAGCGAGCTGATATTTGATTACGCAATATTTGATAAAAGGCGCTTATTTAAGGCCTAGTGAGCCAGCTTCTTGCACAAGCCCAGACCGCGTTTCGGATGCCGACCTTGCAGGGCTACGACGAAGTAACCCCCGTCGCAATTAAAGTGATTGGCATGTCTGAAGTGCAGATCGTTGACTTCGCACCGGTTCAAAAGGCGCAGGCAGCGGTCCTGCGGCATCTTACTGTTTCTTCAAATGCCCGGTACAGGTTGCTGCCGCCAGTTCAAGGAATTAGCTAGCGGTCATTTCAATCGCCTCATTGTCTCGAGGTCTTCGGACGTAATATCGCCAGCTGGAACCAAACGATAGTGGCGCTCTTCAAGGACCTTTAGCTCGTCACCTTGCAGGGTGACCTCAAACATCACGATCACGTCCTCCGCCTTTTTGAACTGAACGGCCACGAGGCGACACGTCAGGTGCGAAAACACGTGTGTACATAGGGCCAAGTCCTGCCGAAGCTGTACAGCCCCGAGCTGATCGTTTCCGCCTTTCGCCTGCACTGGGACAACGAACTGCTCGCCGGTTTGGCGCACGGCGACGTAGACTTCGTCCGTCTCCGTTTGCCCCACTCCGGGAATATTTGTCCGCAGGTGATTCTGAAGCGAGTACGCGGTGACGCCGAGGAAGATGTCGATCAGCCGGTTATAGCGGACGATTGCAAGCAGAGCCTGCTCATCGGTTAGCGCATGTCGCCGAATGATCTCGGGCGTCGCGTCGGGGATCTTGATCTCGTACTGGTTTTCACGAGGGACAATTCGATTGATCTTGGCTAGCCGAAAACGATACTTCGCCGTGCCGGCCAATTCGATGATCCACTCGCGCCCTTTCGAGGCCGTCGTAGCGATGTCATTTGGCATTGCCGTCCGAAAGCGGAAGCTATAGATGAGATCCCCCAGGTTTTTGGGGAGCGTAATCCCCAACTTTGTTGCTGTCGCCTCCAGTTCCGGTCGCAGAAACTCGAAGCTATCGACGCCTTTTTTGTAATGCGCGCGAAAGATTTCACTCAGAATAGCAGCGTACTTATTGCTTGTCTGTTTCGTCAATCTGCATCTTCCTCAATGTGATCCGTTCAATGAGAAAACGTAGCGGCCTAGTTCCGAAGGCACCTCGCTTCGCAGATGAAATCGGCTTACAAGGAGGTGCTTTGCGGTCACCTGGGTGAGCGCGATTACTTCCCGCGAACCTTGCTGTTTACCGGCTCGTACAATCCGTGAGGCCGGCGGCACGTTGGCGCCGGTACCCACGATAGCGTAGGAACGTTCGGCGCGCCCGTTTCCTTTTAGCACTCGGATCGAGCAGCCGCCGTTTGAGGCGAAAGGCAGGCAATCCGATTCAGCTTCAACCCGCCGAACGGAAACGGGCCATAACCTGTTGCGCACACCATCGTCGTTTAGAATTGCTCCGACATTATGTTCCAGATCTAGAAGCAGATCGGCGGAACACGCTAGCTGAATGACGTTCGTCAGATCGCGGGCCTTCGCGCCTAGCTCTTCCTTCTGGTGGATACAACCTGCCGTAGCTGCACTGACAAACTCACCGATCCACTTGTCGTCCCGAATCGCGCGGATCGAGATCCCTTTGCGAAGCGGTTCTTCGAGAATCAGCTTTACGTTCCTACTCCGAGCGATCTCGTCCAGGAATGTATCACGCCGGGTCCAGTGTAGCGTCGCGCCAGCCTTTGTGATCGCCTTCTGGACATCCTCGAAACTAAACTTTGCGCGCCGGATGACTGAGTTCTGCGCGTCGAAAGCCTGCCTGAAAAGCTCCGCGATCACCCGCGGATACTCGCGCAGTTGGGGAATCCGCCGTTGTTGGCGCGGCCTGTCGAGCGGAAGGTGAAATTCATCGTGCAATTTCAAGGCGGTGGGGCGCGTCGAAGTGCGGCGCACCTTCAGGGCCCTTGCGACTTCGTGGCCAATAGCACGCGCAACTGGCGGGCATACTGAATTGCCGATCTGTTTGTATGCGTGCCATTTCGTTGGAAAAAAAGAAAACCAGTCTGGGTAGCCGTGAAGGCGCGCGGCCTCCCTCGCAGTTATGCAGCGGGGGAGGTACGGGTGGATGGGCCGCGGGGCGGTGTAGGAGCCGCGGGATGAATCGGAACCGGCCCGTAGGGTGGGGGCCAGGCCATATGGGTCGAGACGCGGCAGCTTATGTCCCGGCACCGACGCGCCCGGAGGGGTGGCGGCGTACAAGGCAATGGTTGCCGGGGCGTGGCGCACGCGCATACATCCGCTGCATCTCGTACGGTCCCAGTCTCTCGGGATGGAAAGGTCCGAAGCGTCTTCTTCCAAGCCCCTGGCCACGCGCGCGAAACGGGTCATCGGTGGCTGGTCGTATTTCGCAGAATCTTTGGTGTAGAGTTCCTCGTGTCGTTCGACGGTGGGCAAATCCGCGATCGCCTCGAAAGCGGTTGGGCGTTCGGGCTGGCCCCTTGCCGGCCCAACCGGGTACGAGATCAAATCGCGAACGTCGTCGCGTACTCCTAGAACAAAGAGCCTTGTGCGCAGCTGCGGAACGCCGAGATCGCTCGCGGTAAGCTTTCGGATCGGCCTTGTAATTCTGTAGCCTCCGGCTTCGAGGTCCGACACGGCACGATCGAGAATTACTCGCGTCGCGCCAGATCCCATCGCGGGTACGTTCTCCATCACAAAGGCTCGGGGCCTAACTTCGAGGACGATTCGAGCGAACTCGTCTACGAGCGTGTTCCGAGGGTCATCCTTGTCTCGGTGGCCCATACTGCTGAATCCCTGGCAGGGCGGACCTCCGAAGATCAAGTCGATCTCACCTTCAACTCCAGCGAGCTCGCGTATGCGCTGCCCACTCAACGCGACGACCGACTGACAGACGGCCTTCCCGTAGGGAAAATTCCGCTCATGAGCCGCGACGTGATGGCCGTCTGCGTCGATTCCAAGAACGATCTGGAATCCCGCCTGCTCAAAGCCCAAGGACATGCCCCCGGCGCCGCAGAATAAATCCACAGCGATAGGTCGCGGGTTAGGATATCTCCTCGCATCCATCTTTTAGCTTCCGATCTGGTTGCGCATTCGCGCTTTCCCGAACTTGCATAAGTCAAGAAGCACGCAGCCATCGCATCGCGGAGTTCGCGGGAGGCAAGCTTGTCGCCCGTGAATCACAAGGCTGACGTGGAGATCCCGGGACCGTCCGATTGGGACCAGCGACGGAAGCCGCTTTTGAGCTTCGTAGTGCTTCAGGTCGCGCGGCAACGCCCCAAGTCGCCACGCAACCCGTTGAACATTCGCATCCACCGCGAAAACATCAGCATCCAAGCTCATCGTCATCACGCAGAAGGCTGATTTCGGTCCGACGCCTGGCAATCCAACGAGATACCGGAAAGCCATCTCCGGCTCAAGTTTACGAAGGTTTCGCGACGGGTTAGGGCCGAAATCCTCAATGAGCTTTTGGGCGAGTTTTTGGATCTGTGGCGCGCGCTTGTTAGCGAGGCCGGCTCCGCGGATGCACTCCTCAATTCCTGCGACATCCGCTCCGGCAAGCTGCGAAAGGGTCCTGTATCGCCGTTTCAGGCCGCGATACGCGCGCTGATACAAGCGCTCGGTCGTCTTTGCGGATAGCACAATGTAAAGAATTTCGCGGACTGGATCGCGGTAGTTGCCGAGCGTGGGCCTGCCGTACGCAGCGACCAAACGATCACAAACCTCGCCGAAGATCCCACGCCAATACGCCTGCCGATTGGCGGGCTTGGCCCGAAGAAGCTTGATCGTTAGATTGCTCAAGGCGGCTAGCGTAGCACGACTGGCTCAATTCTACACGCCATCGGCGATTTCGGCAGCGCGTGGGCGCGAAGGCCGTAGCTTCGCCGGCGGCGTCGACAGGATTCGCTTCGCGACCGCCGTCCTGGACGACCCCGTAGGTACAGTATTCAGCACGTCCCCGTTCATGTACGGATCACCCCGACGGCGAGTCTGCCACTTTCCATCGGGCTCAGGATGAGCCGAACGCCTCCGGGTTGCTGGGTGCCGTCGGTCTCGACCGCGAGGGCCAGCACCATATCTGGGATCTGTCCGGAAAGGTCGAGCAGGATTCCCCCCTTACTGGTCTCGATCACAATGCATTCGATACCGTCCGGCAGGGCAACTTTTTGACCGTTTTTATAAGCGGTTGTTTTCATGCGGGGCCTTTCACTTGACGAGTTCCTTGGGGCTCAGACTCAGCGCCCGGGCGATATTATCGAGGACGTCGACGGTCACATTCGACCTACGGCCGGAGACAATGTCCGACCAATAGGACTTGCCTGGCAAGTTCGCCTTCTTGGCCGCCTCCATCTGTGTAAGTCCGAGCTCCTTCCGTCGTGCCTCCATTATGTTGACGTCGAGGGGCATTGGGAACATCTTACTCGCCCGCGATGCGTCGCCAACATGGTACGTCTTTAGACGAACTTTGTCGATGGGGCAGCGCGCTTATTTTTTTTTGAGAACGTTTTCGAGAAACGCGAACGCGACTGGAACCGCGCGCAAACTGCATGAATTTCAATTGCCGACGATGACTTCGGTTGGGGCGGAGGGGGCCCTCACCGAGTGGGCTTTTTCCCGGGTGGCGGCGCTGAAGCCAGCAGTCAGGAGCGCGTCCTGGTTGATCTCGTCGGAGGCCTGCTCGGCGACGCCTTTGAATTCTGCCGCTGCTCAACCGGTACAGGGAGCTCGGGACAACCTCGGAGGTTGACGTTAAGACGCTGCGGCCGTGCCGCGCAACCGAGTTCAGCCCGATAAACCAGGCTGTGCTTGTCACTGAAACCTGGGAAGCGAGCACAGCCTTTAGGCTGGAGCAATTGGGACAGTCTGGAAAGATCGTCGCCTACGCGCGAAACGATCACTTGGGCTTGGCGATCCGCTATGAGCACGAAGGCGTGGACCCCTCATTTGAGCCGGAGTTTCTTGTGACAACTAAGCCCGGCTTGACGCTCTTGCTCGAAACGAAAGGGTATTCCGACAATCAATCCCGTGCTAAACATGATGCTGCCCGACGGTGCGTCATCGCCGCAAATAATTGGGGGAGCTTGGCCAGCGGCACTTCGCCGTGACGTATGAGCCTCAGACCCTTCCCGATCAGATGGACGCACGTGCAGCGAATTCGTCACTGGCTGAATCCCCATTGTTTGGCAGCGGCTCAAATGGATAAGGAGGGGCGGCACCGGCGGCACCGATGGCACCGATGGCACCCCGGCAGCTGCCGGGCCGGCCGGCTCGCTAATGATCCGGTCTTTTCCGCGCGACTGCCTCGGCCGAAAAAGCTATCGAAGAATGCTTTAGGATTTCTGCGGACATGCGAAGGGGGACCTGCGAAGGGGGACACTCGTCGAACATGCGAACGGACACTCCTCGGAGTCCCCCCTTCAGCCCTCCGGAAACACCCGCGAGAGATTCCCAAGCCGCTGTCCTAAGGCCGTCAGTGGCGCCTGCGATACTTCTGCCGTCGAGCGAAAGGAGCCATTCATGGCAGACGAACCTAAGAAACCTGCCCCAGAGGGACCGTCGGCTATGCGGTCTTCATCGTTTGCGCCCCTCCTTCGACGGCCGCTTCCTCCCGGCCCTTTTCGCTTTGGCGCCAGCCGTTTCCGTCGCCAGCTCAGCTTCGATCTGCTTGATCGTCGGCAGGCTGGATTGCAGCTCTTTCTTCGGCGTGAGCAGTGAAAAGACCGGATCCCAAGCAGGAACTCTGATCCGACCGGCCCCCGACGGTCGGCTGCAAAGAATTCAGACAGGATTCTGCTTGACTAATACCGAACATCTACATAACATGGTGGCTGGTTGGTTTCGATGGCCACGACCATACCGCACGCTGTCGGGCGTCCAGACGGTCAGTCGGCGGCCGGCACCAACCCGCCCGCCTCGGTCGGCCGCATCGACCGAGCCCCAGCCACTGGTAACTGCGCCGCGGCCGTAGTGGAAAAAATCGGATTGCACTGGAAAACGCAGCGACAGCGATGACCGGCGACGAAAATCAACGAAAAACGGACCGAAGATCCAAAGTTCCACTTTTGACCCAATAATCGCGGTGTCAATCTGTCCAAACGGGTCAAAAACCGCATTGGCGAGGGTGAAAACGGAACTTTGGAACTTTGCCCGCGCCGGCGAGGGAAGTTCCAAAGTTCCCGGAGGATTCAGAGCTCACCGCAGAGGCGCCGAGCACGCGGAGAAAGAAAGAAATCCGAAAGACTGTGGGCCGCGCGACGTGCGCGTATCACAACGGAAGCCATCCGCATGTAAGTCGTTTGGTATTCAATCTTCTCTGCGATCTCTGCGCCTCTGCCATGAATAATCCGGGGCTTAAGCCTTCGAGGCAGGGGCCCTGCCAGTTCGAAGCGGTTCGGAAACCGCCTGACGTGCGGCGGCTGGCCGTCCGCGGTGGGGGGCGTGCTACGGCTGATCGAGGCGCCAGCGGGGGAAGCCGTACTGGGCCTTGCCGAGTGTGCCCAGGTCGAATGCGGGCGGCAGGGCGCTGGCGGGGATGGACTCGGCGTGGCTGTCCATGAACAGGACATTGCACTTGGTCCGATTCATGTGCCGCGGCACGACCCGGTAGGGGTTGACCGAGAGCAGGTTCATGTAGCAGCCGTCGAAAATGAACGCCAGTTCTGATTGGTGGGTAATCGAGCCGAGCTGGTTGAAGCGCATGTCGGGCTTGCCGTTGTAAGTATTGTCGGCGGGATAGCGTCGAACCGGGAAGATCACCAGGCCGTTGATTGTGTCGCCGGAGGGATCGGCGTCGATGCCGTACCAGATGTCCAGGGTGGTGCCGACGCCGCCATAGGCGGGGTCGGAGGTGAGCCGCCAAGGCACGTCGCCGAGCGGGTCGGTTGGTGAGGACGGGACGCCGGCGGCCGGGCCGGTGGTGCTGTAGTCGATGGGCTCAGCCAATCCGTCGGGGCAGTGAAAAATCGAGTCGCGGCTCTCGACGGCGGTGCCGGAATTGGGGTTCAGCACAATGGGCGCGCCGAGATACCCATAATCCACAAGGATCAGCGCCCAATTGGTTGAGTTCTCCCCTCCCGGCCCGCCCACGAGGTAGCCGGCGGGCAACACGCAGCCCCGGTTGTCATTGGTATACATGTTTGCGGCAAGGCCGATCTGGTGCAGGTTACTAAGGCACTTGACCATGCGTGCCGAGGCACGGGCATTGCCCAGCGCGGGCAGGAGGATGGCGATCAGCACGGCGATGATCCCGATGACGACGAGCAGTTCGACAAGCGTGAACCCTTTGCGGCGCGCCATTCTGAGCCTCAATTACCCGACGTTCAGGCCGCTCAGGTAGTCTTCCAAGGCCTTGCGCTGCTGGTCGGCTTCTTTCTGGAGGCCCTGCACGTCGGCTTGCAGCTTTTCCAGGGTCGTTTCCTGCTCGTCGAGCTTCTTGAGCAGCCGGTTGTAGTAGTCGCTGTTCTGGGCGACCGTCTTCATGTTGTCGCGGATGCGGTTTTGCTCGGCGGTGATCTGCTGAATGCGCTGCTGGCGTTCCTGGATTTGCCGCTGCGTGTCGACCATGGCGGCTTTGAGCTGGGCGGCCTTGGCCAGGGCGTCCTTGACCGGTTGGGAAATTTCGCCAGCCTTGATGTAGGTTTCGATGGCGCTGCCGTCCATGGGCAGGATGGCGATGGCCTCGCCGCGGGTGTGCTCTTCACGGACGGTCAGCTTGGTAGCCTTGCCGGCCGGAGCGGCGCCTTTGAAGCGATACAGCTTGTCGGTGGTTTCGTCGGCTTTGGCCGGCTCGACAAGCTTCCATCCATGGCGCAACGGGTGCTCGATGATGAGGGTCTTGTCGTGGTCGCCGTTGTTCTCGGCGACGTAGTCCTGGCTGAAGACGTCTTTGTAGGTGAGGTGCAGGATGCCCTTGACGATCTTGCCGGTGGTCAGGCTGGTGTCGGTCTTGTTCTGGGTTGAATTGACCAGGATGGTCTGGTCGATGCCGTAGCTGAGCAGCCGCTCCTGGCCGGGCGGGAGGTCGTCGATGCGGGCGTCGCCGGCATAGGTGCCGGCGTCGAGCACGGTGACCGGGCCTTGCAGCAGGTGCTTGCCGGTGGTGTTTTTGACGCGGGCGCCGTTGAGCGGGTTGCGGGGCAGGACGGCGGCGTTGTAGATGCTGAGCTTTTCCACCTCCACCGGGTCGGTGACGATGGGGATCATGGCGCTTTTCTGGCGCGGGAGCGTGACGCTGCCGACCGTGTACTGGAACAGTTCGCCGACCTTGGCGGCTGACGCCACCGATGCCACCGAGGCGGCGGCGTTGATTGGCTCTGAGGCGCCCGGGGCGTCGGCCAGGGCCATGACGCCGTTCTGAGGCACTCCGCGGTTGGCGGCGGCACGCTCGCGGAGCGCGTCGCCGCCGAGCCCCTGACCCTTGGCCTTTTCCATTGCCTTCCCGGCGGCCCGGAACTCATCAGTCTTCAAATCCGTTTCCATCCCGCCCTCGTAGGTCTGCGGCCGAAGGCTGGCGTACAACTCGGGCTGGACGACCGGCCGGGGAATGTACAACGGCTGGTACAGGTCCTGGATGAAGCTGATCGGCCTGCCGCTGACCAGGGAAAGCTCGACGTCGTTCCAGTCGTTGTCGGTCTGGTTCTCGATTATGGCCCAGCCCTGGAGGGCGGCCTCGGCCGGCGCCTTTGGGTCCTTGAGGTCCGCGCCCGCCGCCCCGGCGGCGGGGGGTTGCGACAGCAGCAGCCGATAGCTGGTCTTCCAGACCGGCGTTTCGACGACGTAGCCGATGCGCACGCGCCGGTCGCCCTGTCCGCTGAAGCGGATGGTGACCGGCTTCTTGTCCTGGTCGCGTGCCTGGGCGAGGGCGGTCAGGGCCTTGGCGAGTTCTTCGCGAAGACGGGGGTCTTCCAGGACCAGGTCGCGGACCTCATCGAGCGGCAGGCTGCGGATGGTCGCTCCGCCTTCGCCGGTGATGAGGTTCAAGTACCAGACGTCGATGACCTGCCCGCCGCCGCCGGGCTGGTCGATCTGCCGTTGCTTCTTTTCCACGCCCAGGACAGTGCCGGCGATCTTTTCAGCGCCGCTGACGACGGTCACTTTGGCGCCGCGCAATTGCTCGAGCAATTCGTGCAGGGAGGGGTTGGAGGTGATGTCCACCTGGAAGCTCTTCAGCGTCTTGGCGACCGGGTCCTGGCTGGGATAGGTGACGGCCGTCACCCGGCCTTTGTCCAGGTCCTGGAGCACGAGGCTTTTGAGGATGTCGTTGATCTGGGCGCTTTTGAACTGCAGTTCGGTGCGGCCGTCGCCGTGGACGTTGCCGAAGTGCTCGAAGTACCCGACTCCGGAGGAAAACAGCACGACCTGGCGCACGGGGATTTGCGACGGGGCATCGGCCGGCTGCTGGGCAGGCGCGTCACCCGCCGCCGCGGCCCGGCTGGTCGCCGGGCTGGTCAAGTTGATTCCGATTGCCGCCGCTGAAAGGACCGCCGCCGCCAGAGCCGTGCGCATGGGAGCCTCCGAATTGAGTTGAAGGCGGGGACTCGAATAGCGCGTGGGGGCCGTTCGAACCGCCGCCGGGCGATTGGACGAAGGGGGGACGAAAAGGTTCCCGAGGGTTGGAATTTCAGCATTCGAGCTTCTGGATTCGGACGGTGTCAACGAGATCAACAGGGAGTCAAGATGCAACCCGTGACGCGAGATTGTTAAGACGGTGACAACAGTTCCGGATGTTGGCCGATCAGATCCTCCGGACGTGCCACCGACACGCCTCGTAACCGCTGCCGAAACCGCCTGCCTGCGTCCTTGCGGGACGCCGGCAAGGGAATGCGGTCAGCATCATAAGTCACTATGTGAGTCGCCTTCGCCTCGATCGCCAGTTCGATGAGCTTGGCATCCGTCGGATCTCGGGAGAAATGGAATGAAACGCTGACGTATCTGATGTATTCACCAAGATACTGCAGTTTGCGGAGTTGGGCTTGTATCGCGAACTGCGTGATGGATTCGTCGCGTTCCTGAAGATGGGTCAAAACGCGCCGATATTCGTCGAGAAGCGGTTTGCTGACGAGGCATATCGCCTTGCGGACTTCACACGCCGTCACCACGTCGCGCGACCGGCTGGCGCGGTTGACGAGCGCTCGAAGCAGGACATTTGTATCCAGCACAACCCGGATCGGCGAGACCCGCTCCGTCACCGTTTCGACTTTCCGCGCGGTGGACGTGCCAGCGCGTCGAGATCGCTTTCGGAGAGGCCGGCCAACGCCTTTTGGAAAGGCATCGCCAACTGCGCAAAGCTCCTGGTCCGGGCCATTCGATCCAATTCGACGTCCTCGGCGATCAGATCTTTTATGTATTCACCACGTCGCTCCGCCTTCTTGCGCAGGGCGTTTGCCGTGGCTTTTGAAAGGCCAGAAACGGTGAAGATGGTCGCAACAGCAGCGGGCATGGGAAAATCATCCGAATTCTTTCCTGTGAGGTCAAGGGAACCCGCTCTCCGAGGCTGCCGCAGGAATCGAAGGGGCCGTATGGCCGACTCGCCCGAATCCAGTACGCCATGGCTCCGCCACGCGCCACACGGGAACCACCACGGCCAGCGTCTTTCTCTATGAAGAGCAGTTGCTGAACGTGCCGGGGTTGCAGGCGGTGTTGGTGGAGACGCGGGTCAGGGACCTGGTCCCCACGGCCACGCGGATCGCGGCAGCCGGCGTCCATATCCACCTCGAAAAGCCCGGCGGGCCGTCGCTGCCGGCTTTCAACCGCCTGCTCGACCGGGTCGCCGAAAAGAAACGGCTGCTACAGGTCGGGTACATGCTCCGCCGGAACCCGGCGTTCGAGTTCTGCTTCCGCGCCGTCAAAGAGGGCTGGCTCGGCGAGGTGTTCGAGATCCAGGGTGTCATGGGCAAGACCGCCGATGAGGCGGAGCGGAAAGCGACCGCCGAGTTTTCCGGCGGCATGAGGTTCGAGCTGGCCTGTCACCTGATCGACGCCGTGGTGCGCATTTCCGGCAAGCCGGGCGACGTTCACTCGTATCTGCGCCGGTCCCGCCCCGACGGCCTGGCCGACAATACGCTTGCGGTGCTGGAATATCCGGGCGTGCTCGCCACCGTCCGCAGCGCGGCGATCGACGGTGCCGGGGGCTCGCGGCGCTCTTTCACCGTCTGCGGCAACCAAGGTGTGCTGACGATCCTTCCGCTGGAATCGCCTAAGCTGACGCTCACGCTCGCCCGGCCGGCCGGCGAGTTCCGCAAGGGCAACAACCAGCCGGTCGAGCTGCGCAAATCGCCGGGGCGATACGACGACCTGCTCGCCGACTTCGCACGGATGGTCCGCGGGGAAAAGGAAGGCGAATACACGGCGGACCACGACCGGGCCGTGCTGGAAACGGTGCTGGGTGCTTCGGGGATGCCGGTTGAGGAAAGCTGACCGGCTGCTGATACAATGTGGTCATGGATGCCGAAACCGTTGCAAACATCATCAAGCCGCTCGGCAAGCGCGATTTTGACGCAGTTGTGGTCTTGCTCCTGACGCGTTTTTTCCATCTCAAGGTGATGGACGTCGACCTTTCGAATGACTCCGAAAACGGGAACGGCGAATCGGGTACTGACGAGCCGGGGGAGTAGGACCAACTGGAACGACCTCCACGCCGGGACAAGACGCTGCTGACGGGCATCTTGTTGCGATGGCCGTCATGCGGCGCCGGGAGCGGATCTCGGAGCGCTGCCGATCCGGGGCGGCGCGGCGTTGGGTCCTTCGAATGGGTCGAGGGCCTTGGCACCGCTTTGCCCCGGCGTGAAGGTCGTCCGCGGAATCGCCGTCAGACCGCAAGCACGCCCGTGCGGATCAGGTACGCCAGTCGGCTGCGCTGCTCGGGGTTGAGGATGGCGTGGATCTTCTGCAGGCTTTGGACGAGCGTGTCGCGCAGCTTGGCGGCGCTGTTCACCCGGCGTTCGCCGGCGGCGGCGGCCTTGGCGGCGTCGAACGCCTCGCCGGACAGGGCGTCGGCGAAGTCGGCCAGCGTCCGGCGGTTGTCAACCTCCGCCTGGGCACGCTCAGTCTTCAGCTCGTCCAGAATGCGGGCCAGCTCGGCGACCTGCTTTTCATCCAGTTCCAGCTTGTAGGCCAGGAAGCGCAGCGGCCTGCGGACGCCGAAGGCGCCGCCCAGGCCGCCCTCAAAACCTTCGCCATGCGGGCCATGACCCATGAAATGACCTCCCCAACCAAAACCTTCCGGCTCCCCACGGGAACCGCGACCACGACCAAAAAAAGACCTCGGGTGACAAAAGGACCAAGAAGTGCGGTACATTGTTTCTCCTTCTCGCCGGGGCGATTCGCTCCCGGCGGGGACATTCGAGCGTGGGCACCATACCTCACGCATGAGCAATGGTATGCCCGCGGATTCGCGGGTCAAATGGCTAAAGAGCAACGTTGATAGGTGCAGTGTGGACCTTTTAGATACAAAGATTTTTCCCCTGATCGGCGCAGACGGCTTCGCCCGGCTGGTGTCGGCGTTCTATCGACGCATACCCGAGGATGACATCCTCGGCCCGATGTACCGGCGCGAGGACAGCGGCCCCGGCAACTCCGTGACCGACCTGTCGGCGGCGGAAGGGCGGTTGCGGGACTTTCTCATTCAGCGCTTCGGCGGGCCGGAAGACTATTCCCGACGCCGCGGGCATCCCCGGCTGCGGATGCGCCACGCTCCCTTTGCCATCGGCCCGGCCGCCCGCGACCGGTGGGTGCAACTGATGGAGCAAGCGCTGGCGGAAACGCACTTGCCGCCGGCAGCCGAGCAGGTCCTGCGGCGTTTCTTCCAGGAGACGGCGACGTTTCTGATCAACCGGCTCGTTCTTTGACGCCGGAGCAAACTTTGCTTAAACATAAAGGTGTCAGAAGCATTTCGGAGAATCAATGTTCAAGCGCGCGTCCAAATCGTTGGGTATGGTTTCGGCGGTCCTCGTCCTTGCCACCGGCATCGCGGCGCGCGGCGCCGACTGGCAGGCGCCCAAGGATGGAGTGGTCACTGACAAAGAGGTTACGAGCTACATCGCCGTACTCAAGGAGTACATGCAGACGATCAAGGCGGCGGGAAAGGCGCTGCAGGGAGGCTCGGCCCTGGCCGCCGGTGCGGTCATTAGCGCCACCGACGAGCGATTGAAGGCGTCGCTGGCCGCCCACGGCATGACGCAGCCCGAATTCCAATGGGTTGGGAACCAGGTAATGGAAGCCAAGGGTTTTCTGATTCTCGATGAGGCGACCGCCAAGGCCGCGCAGGAGCTCTCGGACCGCTTCAAGAAATTCGCCGACGAGCAGACGGCATTGAAACAGAAGATCGCGGCCTGCGAGAAGGCGTTGAAAGAAGGCAGGAAGGTGATGTCGGCCGACGAGCGTGCCGACGCGGTCAAGTCGGCGCAATCCGACCAGCAATCGGCGGAAGAAGAGGCCAAGAGCCACGCCGACGCCGCCAAGGAAGCCGCCGATGCCGCCGCCAAGAGCGAGGTGGACGCCAAGGCGGCCAGCGCCCTGGCCGCCAAGCCGCCGGGCGACGTTTCGGCCGACGACCGTGAGGGCTACATCGCCGGGAAGAAGAAGGAAGCGGAGGACGCGCTGTCGGCGGCCAAGGATTCGCGCGACAAGGAAGTGGAGGAAAGGAAGGCCCTGGCCGAGGCCAAGGCGAAGTCGGCCGCCGCCGCCGCCCGCGCCAAGGACCCCGACATTCCGACGACCGACGACGAGAAGGCGGACGCGAAGAAGAACGCCCAGGACATGCTGGCCAGCGCCAAATCGGACCTGCAGACGTCGATGGATTCAGAGAAGTTGCTGCACACCGCCGCCGCCCAGATGGACGCGGACACAGCCAAGCGCCGGGCCATGCCGGCGGCGAAG
>Ga0182024_10016590_pt1 | contig 13954 bp, 14 predicted proteins | sample P32metaG_FD_120480 | JGI IMG/M metagenome (GOLD analysis project Ga0182024, IMG submission 120480) | Permafrost microbial communities from Stordalen Mire, Sweden - P3-2 metaG (Illumina Assembly) | ecosystem: Environmental > Terrestrial > Soil > Wetlands > Permafrost | place: Sweden: Stordalen... | reverse complement strand
CGACCGGGGGAGCCGTGTACGCGGGCGCCGACGGCGGGGTGGCGGCGTCCGAAGACGTCCGGGCGCTTTCCACCGGTGTCGACGAATCGTCGGCGGGGGAGCAGGCGGCGATCGGCCCCGCCACGGCGACCAGCAGGCCGACCCCTTTGATCCAACGCAACATCGAATTCTCCGGCCCCCGGGGCACGCATCTCCTTGAGGAAGGCGGCGAACGTCCAGAGGTTCCGTCATCCGGCTGGAACTGAGCCGTCCGTCCGCCGTTGCGCATCCGCGGCGGTGGAGCAGCAAAGGTGCGAGGCGTGGGCCGACTGTTGGTTTGGTTCGCCTGGCTGGCCGGGCTGGCGGTGATCGGCTTCGCGGCGATGGTGGTCCTGACTCCGGACCGCCCCAGACCAGCGACCGCCCGTCCCCCCAGCGTGGCGGCGTCTCCCTCCCCCGCCGCCACGGCGTCCATCGTCGCGGCGCCCGTTTCTCACGCGTCCCCTGCACCCTCCTCTCCCGGGACGACCGACTGCGCTGCGCCCGGCTTCGACGACGCCGCCAAACTCAACGCCGTCAGCCTGACCAGCCTGGCCTGGGCGCCCTTCCACCGCAGCGAGGTTGGCTGGGAAATCTACGCACCCCGTATCGCCTCGGAGATCGGCTCGTCCTGCGCGCCGGATTCACCGGCGTTCGCCCGCGCCCTGGCCGGCTGGCAGCGCGCCCACGGGCTGGCGGCGAACGGCCAGTTGGACGCCGCCACCTTCGGCGTCATGAACACGCGGTGGGAACTCGCGCGCCCGTTCGTGCGCCTGAGCCAGACTGGCGTCTGTCCCGATCCGCCGCCCGCGACCGGGCTGGCTTGGGCGCGGCCGGACGAGGGCTATGCGGGCAAGCCGGTTCAGCTGCGCCCCGCCGCCCTCGCCGCTTACCGCCGCCTCGTCGCGGCCGCCCGCGCGGCATCGCCCGTCCTCGCCGCCGACCCCCGGCTGCTGACGATCTTCTCGGGGTATCGCGATCCACGCGACGACGCGGCGCGCTGCGAGCGCGAGGGCAACTGCGGCAACGTCAGCCGCGCCCTCTGCTCCGCCCACCGCACGGGCCTCGCCATGGACCTCTATCTCGGCGCCGCGCCAGGACTGCCGCCCGACACCGCCGCCGACGCCAATCGACTCTACCAGTCGCGCACGCCAACCTACGCTTGGCTCATCGCCCACGCCGCCGAGTTCGGCTTCGTCAACTACCCCTTCGAGCCCTGGCACTGGGAGTGGACCGGAGCTGCGCCGTAAGAGGAGAAAAGAGGGAAATCACTTGCTTCGCTATCCGGCGCCGCCGGGGGTCGATCCGCGGCGGTAGCGGGCGAGACCGAGGTGAAACGCCACGGCGGCCAGGGCGGCGTAGGCCAGGGCCGCGCCGGCCTCGGCGGCCAGGGTGGCGAGGCCGGGCGCGCGCAACAGGCTCACCGGGGTCAAGACGATGAAGCCGGCCGGCAGAAGGGTGTAAGCGATGATCTTGCTGGCGCCCGAATCATAGGTCCCCCCGCAACACGCGCCGCAGGCCAGCGCGCCAGATCAGCACGATCAGGGCGATCAGCAGCGCGATCCATGTCGTCTGGGCGGCCAGGGCTCGTGCAAACCCCGCGGCGGAAGGCGCGAGCGTCAGCTCGGCCGGCCAGAACATGTGAGCCGCGAAGGGGCTCACCGCCGCCGGCCGCGCCAGCCATGCTGGATACAGGGTGATGGGCGCGAACAGCCCGCCCAGCAGGAACAGCAGCTTCTGGATGATCAGGAACGGCGGCAGCGTCCGGCGGAGCCAGAACGCGCTAAGGCCGGCGACGGTGAACAGCAGGATACCGACCATCGCGCCCAGCGGTCCGATGATGCTCAGCGCGGCCAGCACCGCCAGCGGCGGCCATGGGCGCCCGGATACGGCCAGCATGAACAGGGCCGCCGCTCCGGTGGCCGCCAGCCGCACCAGCATGGCCCCAACGGCTTCGGCTATCCGCTGGACGAGATAGGCCTTCGGACGCAGCAAGTGAGCCTCGAGCGCGCCCGATCGGATATCGTCTTCCAGGCGCAGATGAATGGCCGGCACGGACAGGCCGATCCATTCGGTGACTCCGATATAGAGGGCCAAGCCGCCAGCTGGCAGGGACCTGACCAGAGTCCCGGGCAGGCGCTCGGCCGAGACCTTGTCCCAGAGGGCGGTCAGGACAAACAGAAGCAGCATGTAGAACACCGTCCGGCCCAGCAGGACCGGCCAGCCCGCTGCGGCGCCGGCCGCGCCAAGCCGCACGGCGGCCAGGGCGCTATGGGCCGAGCCGAAGGCGGCCGGGGCCTCAAACGACAGCGTAGATCTCACGGATCACCTCCTCCATCGGCGGGTCTTCGATGGTGATGTCCTCGATGCCGCCTCCGTCGAGGGCCGCGGCGATCACCGCCTCGACGCGCACCCGGCGGGTGTCGATTTCGAACACGGCCAGGTGCGCTTCGCTCGGCCGCCGCGTGACGCCCGGCAGGTCGATCTCCACCCGGCGCGAGGGCGCGTTGAGGGTGATCAGCTTGTGCGAGAGGAACCGCCGCCGCAGCTGGTCGGTGGCCTGGTCGACGACGATCCGCCCCTGGTTGATGACGATCACCCGGTCGCACACCAGTTCGATGTCGCGGGTGTCGTGCGAGGTCAGCACCACCGTCTGCCCGCTTTCGCGGGCGTTCTGCGTGATGAAGTCGCGGATCGCGGCCTTGGCGGTGATGTCCAGGCCGATGGTGGGCTCGTCCAGGAACAGCAGCGAGGGCCCATGCAGCAGGCTGGCGGCGATTTCGCAACGCATCCTCTGGCCGAGCGAGAGACGCCCCACCGGCTGCGCCAGCAGGGGACCGAGCTCGAAGCGTTCGATCAGGCCAGCTCTACGGTGATCGGCCTCGGGACCGGACTGGTCGTAGATGCGAGCCAGCAGGGTGAACGACTCCTGGGCCGGCAGTTCGGCCCACAGCTGCGAGCGCTGGCCGAACACGACGCCGATCCGGTAGGCCAGGGCCTTGCGGTGAAGCCACGGCGTCAGGCCCAGCACGCTCGCCGCGCCGTCGGTCGGCTCCAGTATGCCCGACAGCATCTTCAGAGTGGTGGACTTGCCCGCGCCGTTGGGGCCGATGATCGCCACCCGCTCGCCCACCGCGATCTCGAACGAGATCCCGCCCACCGCGCGGATGGTCTGATAGTCGGGAACCAGCGCCCCCGTCAGGGCGCCCAGCATGCCGCTCCGCCGCCTAGGGTAGCGGAAGTCCTTTCGCAGATTCTGGACGGTGACGGCGGGGGGCATGGGGATTTCCGGAGAAGGGCGTTGGGGAGGCGGCGGGAGCGGTCAGGCAGAGTCGCGACGAGACGAAGAAGGCCTGCATGAGGGGCCTCCCCATCCGTGCGTCCATCGACCCGATCGGTCCGTTCATCGATCCCAATTCCCGTTTCCCCCCGCCAAGGCGGCCGGTCGCGTCAGAGCCGCCCCCTTTGGGCCACATTTTTGACGCCGTCAACCGGCTTCTCCCCGCGCATGAAACCCTCCCTCTTCGTCCTCGCCGGCCTCCTGACAGCCTGCTTCACCTCCAGCGTCGCGGCTCAGGAGACCAAGCCGCCGCCGGCCGCCGCCAGCCCGGACTCGCTCCAGGACCCGACCGCGCAAGCCAGCTACGCCATTGGCCTCAACATTGGGATGAGCATGAGGCGGGATGGTGTGCCCGTGGATCCCCGCGCGATCGCCCGCGGCCTCCAGGACGCGCTCTCCGGCGCCAAGCCGGCCCTGACCGAAGACCAGATGCGCGCAGCGATGACCCAGCTGCAAGCCAGCGTCCAGGCGCATCGGCAGGAAAATGCCGCGCAGGCGGCCCAAACCAACGAGACCGAGGGCGCCGCCTTCCTGAAGTCCAACGCTGCGAAGCCGGGCGTGGTCAGCCTGCCCAGCGGCCTGCAATACGAAGTCCTCAAGGCCGGAACCGGCCCGACTCCCAAGGCCGACGACACGGTGCTCTGCAACTATCGGGGGACCCTGATCGACGGCGCGGAATTCGACAGCTCCCAGGCCCACGGCGGCCCGGCCAGCTTCAACGTGAGCGGGGTGATCAAGGGCTGGACCGAAGCCCTGCAGCGCATGCCGGTCGGCTCCAAGTGGCGGCTCGTCGTACCGTCCGACCTCGCCTATGGCGACAAGGGCGCGGGCGCGGACATCGGTCCCGGCGCCGTTCTGGTGTTCGAGGTCGAACTGCTCTCGATCCAGCCCAAAGCGTAGCGGAGCGCCATGGAGCGCCGGCGTCCCGCCGGCTCTTGCTGACGGAAGAATGCCGGCGAGACGCCGGTGCTCCGGTCACGTTGCAGCGAGCGTGGCGCCGGTCCGCTAACTCGGCGACGACCAGTGGGCGGTGACGGCGGCGGCCGGGCCCGGCCGCGAAACGCGGGAAAGGCGTCGAGATCCGCGGACAGAAGGTCCAGGTCGTCGTTAGCCCTCAATCCCATGCCCTCGGCTTGCGGCCGGCGCGCTGCGCCTTGCTGATGGCGATCCATCGCTTGCGCTCCGCCTCCCGCGCGAGGCGGTCCTCCTTGCGTTCCTGGTGGGAGAGCTCACGCCGCAGCTTCTGGAAGTTCCGCCATCGCGCGGGATCAAGCGCGCCAGCTTCCAGGGCGGCCCGCACCGCACAGCCGGGCTCGCTGGTATGGCCGCAGTCGTTGAAGCGGCACTCACCGGTGAGGGCCTCGATATCCTCGAAGGCGGCGCCCAGCCCCTCGTCGGCGTCCATCAGACCCAGTTCGCGCAGGCCGGGGGTGTCGATGATCAAGGCGCCGCCGGGCAGCAGCGCCAGTTCGCGGTGGCTGGTGGTGTGGCGTCCGCGGGCGTCGTCCTCGCGAATCGCGCCGGTGTCCATCCGCGCCTCGCCGGCCAGGGTGTTGACCAGCGTCGACTTGCCGACCCCGGAGGAGCCGACCAGCACGCAGGTCTCGCCGGGTTTCAGGTGAGCGGTCAGGGCCGCCATCCCTTCCCCGGTCACCGCCGACACGGCGAGCACCGGCACGCCGGCCGCCACCGCCACCGCCAGCGCCAGGGCGCCGTCGGGGTCCTCCGCCAGGTCGGCCTTGGTCAGCACCACCACCGGCCGGGCGCCGCTCTGCCAGGCGGCGGCCAGGTAGCGCTCGAGGCGGCGGCCCTTGAAGTCGGCGTTCATCGACGCGACCACGAAGGCGACGTCGATGTTGGCGGCGATGACCTGCAGGGTCTGCACCGAATCCGCCGCCTTGCGGGTGAAGGCGGTGCGGCGCGGCAGAACCGCGTGGATCGTCGCGGCGCCCTCCTCGGGCCTGACCGTGAGGGCGACCCAGTCGCCTACCGCCGGATAGCCGCCATCGGGCGCCTCGCGGGCCAGGCGGCCGGAAATCTTCGCCGGCAGATCGCCCGCGTCAGTGGCGACGACGTAGGCCCCGCGATGTTGGACGAGGATTCGTCCGGGCGCGTGGCCGAGCGCCGCATGCGGCGCGAAGTCCTGGCGGAGCCCGTCGCTCCAGCCATATTGGTCGATCAAGGGTTGCATCCTTCATGTCGGATTGGCGCTTCGCCGCTGACATGAAGACCGCGCACGGCCTAGTCGGCGGCGCCTCGGAGGGCGTCGTGGGCAAGAACAGTCATCTCGGCAACCCTCCTTTCCGGTGTGGGGATGGCGGCGGTAGCCTAGGCGCGCCGGGCGCGGTCGTCAAATTCGCAGCACGGGCCGCCAACAAGGCGCTGACGCCTTACGCGGAGACCACTTCGGTCACCTTGTAGGTCAGCGGCCGGCCGGCGCCGTCGCTGATGGTGACATAGTCGCCGACCGCGAAGGTGTGGTCGCCCAGGCGGTAGACCGCCTCGTCGTCTTCGCCCCCCTCGTCCTCGTAGTCGAAGAACCAGGCATCGCGGCGCCGCGCCAGGCGGCCCTCCACCGGATCCTCGTCGGGCGCGAAGCGGCGCACCGTGCATTTTTCCTTCACCTTGCGCCAGGCCTCGACGTCGAGGCGCCGATCCGGCGTCAGCGGAGCGGTCAGGGTGTAGCCGCGGTGATCGTCGCCCTCGGCGAACTCGGTGCCGGGGTTGCGGGCGAGGCGCATGACGATGCGCGAGAGGGCCATGAAAACTCCGATCAGGTGGGGCGCCGGCCAGGTGTGGCTCGAGCGGCGGGTTCAGTGGGAAAGGAACAGCGAAAGCCCTTCGGAGTTCAAAAACGTCCGGGTGGCGCCGCCGAACACATATTCCTGCAAGCGGGGGTGGCCGAAGGCGCCCGCCACCAGGATCCCGGCCGAGGCCGCCTTGGCCGCCTTGACCAGGGCCGGGGCGGGGTCGCCGTGGTCGTTGGTCAACACCTCGATCGTCGCCTCGACGCCGCGCGCCGCGAAGAACCGCTGGAGAAGGGCCGGATCGAAGCGGCGCGGCGAGGCCGCGGGCGCGGAGAGGATCACCACCGCGGAGGCCTTGCGCAGCAGCGGGAGCGAGGTGCGCACCGCACGGCTCGCCTCCTTGCCGCCGTCCCAGGCGACGGCGATCGGCCCGCCGACCGTCAGTCCTTCGTGGGCCACCAGGGTCGGGCGCTGCTCGTCCGCCAGGATCTGCTGGAAGGCTTCGGAAAGCGCTCCCTTGCCGCGCGCCGTGGGGAAATCGAACACCACCACGTCGGAGAGGCGCCCTTCCATGGCCAGGGCGGCCCATACCGGCGAGGCGAGGGCGGTGAAGGTCTTGTTCGGGTAGGGGCAGGCCTCGGCCGCGGCCCGCGCCGCCTTCTCGCCGGCCGCCGCCGCTTCGCGCAGGCTCTGGACCGCGGTGGCCTGCACGCCGCCCATGAACCCGTCGCCCATCCACGGAATCAGATCGGCCACGTCGGCCGGGGCGTGGACGCAGGCCAGTTCGGCGCCGAAGGCCTCGGCCACGGCGGCGCCCGCCGCCAGCACCCGCCGGTCACCCTCGCCTCCCGACAGGGGTGTCATGATTCGAGCCCAGTCCAGCATCCTGCTCTCCCGCCTTGCGTGTCCCAGCGCTCAGTGCGTCCCCGGAGGCCCGCGATGTCAAGCAAGGGGCTTTACTGAGCTTGGCCAACGGCTATTCAACGCCTTGGCGGATCGGTACGATCCATCGATCCGAACGGGCTCGGCGGCCCCAATCGACGGAGACACGGTGGACTTCTCGCGGAAACTGCAGGGGGCCTGGAAGGCGTCCGGCGCCGACCTCTGCGTCGGGCTGGATCCGATCATCGAGCGCATGCCGCCCGCCATCGCCGCGGGACCTCGGCCCGTTCTGGCCTTCAACAAGCATGTGGTCGACATCGTCGGCGACCTGGTCTGCGCTTTCAAGCCACAGTTCGCCCATCACGCGGCGGTGGGCGCCGAGGAGGACCTGGCCGAGACCATCGCCTACATCCACGAGCGCTTTCCCAAGGTGGTGGTGATCCTCGACGGGAAGCGCGGGGACATCGGCTCCACGGCCGAGATGTACGCCCGGGAGGCCTTCGACCGCTACGACGCCGACGCGGTGACCGTGAACCCCTACATGGGCGACGACGCAGTACTGCCGTTTCTGCAGCGGCCGGACAGGGCGGCGCTGGTGCTCTGCCGCAACAGCAATCCGAGCGCGGCCATGGTTCAGACCGCCCTGGTGGACGGCCAGCCTCTCTTCGAAGTGATCGCCCGGCGGGCCGAGCAGGTCTGGAATCGCCTTTCCAACGTCATGCTGGTGGTGGGCGCAACCTATCCCGACGATCTGGCGCGGGTGCGGGCCGCGGCCCCTACCCTTCCCTTCCTCATTCCGGGGATCGGCGAACAGGGCGGGTCGCCGCGCGAGGTCGTCCTCGCCGGCCGGCGAAAGGACGGACGAGGCCTCGTCGTCTCCGCCTCCCGCTCGGTCCTCTACGCCGGTTCGGAGGCTCAGATCCGCCGGGCGGCCGAGGACATCCATCGCGAACTCGTCGGCGCGCGCACCACAGCCGAGGCGGCTGCCGTCTAGGCGCCAGGTGCTATAGTGGTCTCCCGAAGGGTTCCTCCCTTCGCGGGAGGAGTCGGGTGGCGAGATCGGCGGATGGTGGCAAACAGGCGCCCGCGCGGGGCAATCCTCCGCGCGCATGGCAGCGCATGCTGTCCGGGCGGCGGCTCGACCTGCTCGATCCCTCGCCCATGGACATCGAGATCGAGGACATCGCCCACGGCCTGGCCCGGGTGGCCCGCTGGAACGGCCAGACCATCGGCGACCACCCGTTTTCAGTGGCGCAGCACTCCGTGGTGGTCGAGGAGATCGTCGCCCACATCCAGCCGGGGATCGAGGCGCGCTGGCGCCTGGCGGCCCTGCTGCATGACGCGCCGGAGTATGTGATCGGCGACATGATCTCGCCCTTCAAGGCGGCCCTGGGGCTGGACTACCGGAGCTTCGAGGACCGGCTGGAGAGCGCGATCCACATTCGCTTCGGCCTGCCCGCCCGCACCCCCGCCGCCGTGAAGACCCTGATCAAGCAGGCTGACCGCGCCTGCGCCTATTTCGAAGCGACCCAGTTGGCCGGCTTCGAGCCCGCGGAGGCGCTGAAGCTGTTCGGCCGCCCTCCCCCGGGCTACCACCTCGACATCGAGCCCTGGGCGCCCCGGGCGGCCCAGGAGCGCTATCTGACCCGCAGCCGCGTCCTCGCCGACGCCGCCGGATATGGCGGCGGTCCCGCCGCGTTCGATACCGAATGAGCGCGCGTTTCACGAGTGCGCGCGCATGAGCGCGCCGGTCGTCATCGGCCTGTCGGCGGTGATCATCGCCTTGCGCGACGGCGAGGCGTGCGTCCTGACCGTGCGGCCGCGCGATAGCCAGACCGACCAGACCTCGACCCTCGAGGGCTTGCCGTTCGGCCCTTTCGACCCCCAGGGCCAGCGCACCTTCGAACTGGCGCTCCGCGACTACGTGACCCGCCAGACCCGGTTCGAACTGGGCTATGTGGAGCAGCTCTACACCTTCGGGGACAAGGGCCGGGACGCGCCGCTGGCCGACGTGGGGGCCGGCGCCGCGCGGGTGATCTCGGTGGGCTACCTCGCCCTGGCCCCACGCGCCGTCGACACCCACGCCCCGGACACCGCCTGGTCCCCATGGTGGCGTTTCTTTCCCTGGGAGGACTGGCGCAACGGGCGCCCGGAGCTGATCGACAGCCAGATCCGGCCCGCCCTGGAACGGTGGGCCAACCAGTCGAACTCCCGCCGCGACCGCATCCGGCTCCTGTTCGCCCTGGACGGCGCGACGTGGAACGAGGAACGGGTGCTGGAACGCTACGAGCTGCTCTACGAGGCCGGCCTCGCCCCCGAAGCCGCCCGCGACCGCGCCCGGGCCCAGGGTGGCGCGCCCGAGGAGCCGCACGCCCTGGCCCCGGCGCTCGGCGAGCCGATGATCTCCGACCACCGCCGCATCCTGGCCACCGGCCTCGGCCGGCTGCGCGGCAAGATGAAGTACCGGCCGGTGATCTTCGAGCTGATGGGCGAGGAGTTCACCCTCTCGGCCCTGCAGCGCGCCGTGGAGGCGGTGGCGGGAGTCGCCCTGCACAAGCAGAACTTCCGCCGGGTGGTGGAACGGACCAACCTGGTCGAGGGCCTGGGGCGGATGGACCTGGACACCGGCGGCCGCCCCGCCGAACTCTTCCGCTTCCGCCGGGAGATCCTCAACGCCCGGCCTGCGCCGGGACTGTCGCTGTCGCTGCTGCGGGAGTAAGCGATGAGCCACTGGAGGAAGCCATGACCTACGCCCCGGCGACGCGCGCCTTCTACGACGCCGACAGCCACATCATGGAGCTGCCGGACTTCCTCAGGAAGTACGCCGATCCCGACCTGCGCGACGAGATCCCGCTCGTCAGCTACTCGGCCTCCGTCGTGACCGACGAGGAGGTCGACGTGATCATGGCCCAGGGCGGTCGCCACAGTCCGGAACACGTGGCCGCGCAAATCGCCCTCGGAGACCGGCTGATCGAGTCATCCAAGGAGATCCAGGCCCTCGGCGCCTTCGACGCCGCCGACCGGTCGACGGCCCTCGACCTGCTGGGTTTCCGCCGGCAGCTGGTGTTCGCCACCCACAGCGTGGCGAAGCCCTTCTCGCCCAGCAGCAAGCTCGAGCCGCGCCTTCGCTACGGCGCGGCGCGGGCCCACAACCGGCACATGGCCGAATTCTGCCGCGCCGACAAACGGCTCATGGGGGTGGCGATCGTGCCCCTGGATGAGCCGGAACTGGCGATGGTCGAGCTGGACGCCGTGCTCGAGAGCGGCCTCGCGGCCGTCTGGGTCCCCCACCGGCCGTGCGGGGAACGCTCCCCGGGCCATGTCGACCTGGATCCATTCTGGGCGCGACTGGCCGAGAGCGGCACGCCGTTCGTGCTCCACGTCGGTGGGGCGCCGCTGCAGCTGGCCAAGGCCTGGATGAACAACGGCCGGCCCCCGACCAAGGACTGGCTGGGCGGCGGCGAGAACCTGCGCACCAAGGATATCGCCCTGCTGCACGAGGGCCCGGAGGCCTTCCTGACCATGATGATCCTCGACGGCGTTCTCGAGCGCCGCCCCGCGCTGCGCGGCGCGAGCGTCGAACTGGGCGCCGGCTGGGTTCCCGAGCTGCTCCGGCGGCTGGACTGGGTCGTCAAGCACTGGAGCCGCAACGACGCCAACCTCCAGGCCTTGAGGCGAACCCCGTCGGAACAGATCACCCAGCAGCTGGCCTTCACACCCTTCGTCTTCGAGGCGGTGGGCAATCTGATCGACCAATCCAATCCGGACCTCTACCTGTTCTCCAGCGACTATCCCCACATCGAGGGCGGGCGGAATCCAATCGGCCGCTTCGAGACCGCCCTGGGCGAGCGAAGCGAGGCGATCCGCGAGAAGTTCTACGCCGAGAACTTCCTGCGCATCTTCCCGCGGGCGCGGGTCGACGCGCCGAAGTTCCGTCAAGCCAACCCCGCCCAAGCCTGAGACCAATCCATGTCCGACGCCTCCCCCGCCAGCGGCGCCCAGCGCGCGCAGACGCCCCTGACTCTCGATGTCGTCGTCGTCGGCGCCGGTTTTGCGGGGATGTACCTGCTGCACAAGCTGCGCGACCTCGGCTTCTCCGTCCGGGTCTATGAGACCGGCGACGGTGTCGGCGGCACCTGGTACTGGAACCGCTATCCGGGGGCGCGGGTCGATATCGAGAGCCAGGAATATTCCTATTCGTTCTCGGACGAGCTGGAGGACGAATGGCAGTGGAGCGAGCGCTACGCCACCCAGCCCGAACTGCTGCGCTACGCCAACCACGTCGCCGACCGCTTCGACCTGCGGCGCGACATCCGGTTCGAGACCCGCGTCACCGCCACCCATTACGACGAGGCGGCGAACCGATGGACTGTGACCACCGACCGCGGCGATACGGTCTGCGCCCGCTTCTGCGTGATGGCCACCGGTTGCCTGTCGGCGATCAAGGAGCCCGACTTTCCGGGACGTGAGAGCTTTCGCGGGCGAACCTACCAGACCAGCCGATGGCCGCCGGAGGGCGTCGACTTCACCGGTCTCACCGTAGGGCTGATCGGAACCGGCTCGTCGGCGATCCAGTCGATCCCGGTGATCGCCGAACAGGCGTCCCACCTGACCATCTTCCAGCGCACCCCCAATTTCAGCGTGCCGGCTCACAACGGCCCCCTCGACCCTGACGCCATCGCCGCATGGAAAGCTGATCGGGCCGAGCACCGTCGCCGACAGCGGGCCTCGCACGGCGGCTTCCTGTCGTCCGATCCCAACCCGCAGTCCGCCCTGGAGGTGGACGAGGATACCCGTCGGCGGGCGTTCGAGGAGCGTTGGGCGCGGGGCGGCTTCGCCATCGGCGGCGCCTTCAGCGACCTGGTGATCAGTCCCGAGGCCAACGCCACCGCTGCCGCCTTCGCGGCCGACAAGATCCGCGAGATCGTCAAGGACCCGCTCACCGCCGACATCCTGACGCCCAAGACCTATCCGTTCGGGACCAAGCGGCTGTGCGTCGACACCGCCTACTACGCCACCTTCAACCGGCCCAACGTCACCCTGATCGACGCCGCCGCCACGCCGATCGAGGCGATCACCCCCACTGGCCTTCGCACCACCGAGCGCACGTTCGAATTCGACGTCATCGTCTACGCCATCGGCTTCGACGCCATGACCGGCCCGCTCCTGCGGATCGACATCCGCGGACGCGGCGCAATCGGCCTGGGCGAGGTCTGGGCGGAGGGGCCCAAAAGCTACCTGGGCCTGATGGTCGCCGGCTTTCCGAACCTGTTCACGGTGACCGGACCCGGCAGCCCCTCGGTCCTCTCCAACATGATCGTCTCCATCGAGCAGCACGTCGACTGGATCTCGGACTGCCTGACCCACATGCGGGGCCGTCAGCTCGGGATCATCGAGGCCACGGCCCCCGCCCAGGAGGCCTGGGTCGCCCACGTCAACGAGAACGCCGCCGCCACCCTCTTTCCCCAGGCCAACTCCTGGTACATGGGCGCCAACATCCCCGGGAAGCCGCGGGTGTTCATGCCCTACATCGGCGGCGTCGGGCCCTATCGCGAAAAGTGCGACGACGTCGCGGCCAAGGGATACGAGGGCTTTGTCCTGGAGCAAACGCGGTCAGCGTAAACCCGCGTCAGATCGAGCGCCCGGCGCCTTCCCAGTAGGGTTCGCGCAGCTTGCGCTTGAAGATCTTGCCGGAGTCCTCGCGCGGCAGGGTGTCGCTGAAGGCGATCCTGCGGGGAGTCTTGTAGCCGGCGAGGGTCTGGCGGAGTTCGGCGCGCACCTCGTCCTCGCCCAGCGTCACCCCGGGACGGGGCTGGATGACCGCGCAGACCTGCTCGCCGAACTCCTCGTCGGGGATGCCGAACACCGCACAGTCGGCGACCCCCGTCAGCTTCAGGATCTCGGCCTCGATCTCGGCGGGATAGATGTTCACCCCGCCGGAGATGATCATGTCCGAGGCCCGCCCGCACAGATAGAGGAAGCCGTCCTCGTCGAGGTAGCCGACGTCCCCCAGGCTCATCAGCCCCTGCTTCTGGGCCCGGGCGCGCTTGGCGTCGTCGCCGTGGTAGGTGAAGTCCGGATAGTGCCGGTGCCAGGCGACGATCTCGCCGGTCCCGCCGGCGGCGATCTCCTGGCCGTCTTCGCCGAGCACCAACAGCCGGACGCTGTCCAGCGGCTTCCCCACCGAGCCGGGATGGGCCAGCCACTGGGGGGAATCGAGGTAGGTCACCGCGCCCGTCTCGGTGCCGCCGTAGTGCTCGCTGATCACCGGCCCCCACCAGTCGATCATGGCGCGCTTGACGTGCACCGGGCACGGCGCGGCGCCGTGCATGACGAACTTCAGGCTGGAGAGGTCGTACTTGCCGCGCACCGCCTCGGGCAGCTTGAGCAGCCGTACGAACATCGTCGGCACGGCCAGGAGGTGGGTGATCCGGTGGCGTTCGACATTGGCCAGCATCTGTTCCGGGTCGAATTTGGCGGCCACGAAGATGTCGGCGCCCAGGCCGTAGAACGTGCCCAGCCAGGCGTTGGGCGTGGAGTGGTAGATCGGGCCGGAGAGCAGCACGCGCATCTCGTGCGGCGCCTCGAGCCAGGGCGCGAAGCCGCACACCGCATTGAGCATGTCCTGCGTCCCGGCGACCTGTTCGGGGCGGGGCGGCTGGCGGCGCACGCCCTTAGGCCGGCCGGTGGTGCCCGAGGTGTAGATCATCGAGCCTGGAGCCGGAATGCCGGCGTCGGCGCGCGGCGGATACCCGGCCAGCCACTCACGCCACAGCGTCACGCCGGGGACGGGGGCGGCGTCGGCGGCATCTATGCCGTAGTCGCGGACGATCTCCGGCGGGGTCTCCACCTGCAGCACGAGGGCGTCCCGCGGCATGGCCTCGCCCAGCCGCCGTAGCAGATCGCTGTGGATCACCACCACCTTGGCCCCGCAGTCGGCCAGAACGTATCCGGCCTCCTCGGCGGT
>Ga0182024_10016589_pt1 | contig 13954 bp, 11 predicted proteins | sample P32metaG_FD_120480 | JGI IMG/M metagenome (GOLD analysis project Ga0182024, IMG submission 120480) | Permafrost microbial communities from Stordalen Mire, Sweden - P3-2 metaG (Illumina Assembly) | ecosystem: Environmental > Terrestrial > Soil > Wetlands > Permafrost | place: Sweden: Stordalen... | reverse complement strand
GCGGGTGATCGAAAGGAGCAGTGATGGCACAAAACGATGGTGGGTTCTTGTTCACGTCGGAGTCTGTGACGGAGGGGCACCCGGACAAGATCGCGGATCAGATCTCCGACGGCGTGCTCGATGCGGTGCTCGCCGAGGATCCGTATGGGCGGGTGGCTTGCGAGACGCTCGTGACGACCGGGCTGATCGTGGTTGCGGGGGAGATCTCAACGACCGCGCACCTCGATATCCCCGAGATCGCGAGGGAAACGGTCCGCAAGATCGGCTACGACGACGCGTTGAAGGGGTTCGACGCCAACACGTGTGCGGTGATGTCGACCTTGGACCGCCAGTCGCCGGATATCGCGCAGGGCGTCAACCAGGCGTTCGAGCAGCGCGCCGCGGGCTCCGGCGATGAGCTCGACGTCGCCGGTGCCGGCGATCAGGGCATGATGTTCGGCTACGCCTCGGATGAGACGCCGGAGTTGATGCCGCTGCCGATCGCTTTGGCGCACCGTCTCGCGGAGCGCCTGTCGGTGGTGCGCAAGGACGGCACGCTGCCCTACCTGCGCCCCGACGGCAAGACCCAGGTCAGCGTCCGCTACGAGGGCGGCAGCCCGGTCGCGATCGAGAAGCTGTTGATCTCAACCCAGCACGCCGACGGCGTCGACTCACAGACCCAGATCCGCGGCGAGCTCTGGGAACACGTCGTGATCCCCACACTCCCGGCCGGCCTCTACGACGAGATCGCGCTCGAAAAATCGTTCCTGGTCAACCCGACCGGACGGTTCGTGATCGGCGGCCCGATGGGCGACTGCGGCCTGACCGGGCGCAAGATCATCGTCGACACCTACGGCGGCATGGCCCGCCACGGCGGCGGCGCGTTCAGCGGCAAGGACCCCTCCAAGGTCGACCGCTCAGCCGCCTACGCCGCCCGCTGGGTCGCGAAGAACTGCGTCGCCGCGGGCCTCGCGAAGCGCATCGAAGTGCAGGTCGCCTACGCGATCGGCGTCGCACAACCCGTCTCGGTGATGGTCGAAACATTCGGCACCGAAACAATCGACCGCGAGCAGATCATCAACCTGATCGACGAAAACTTCGACCTGCGCCCCGGCGCCTTCCGCGAAGAACTCAACCTCCACCGCCCCATCTACCAGGCCACAGCCGCCTACGGCCACTTCGGCCGCAACAACCCCAACTTCACCTGGGAACACACAAACAAAGCCGACACACTCCGCAAAGCCGCCGGAGGGTGAGCATCGATCACTGACCCGGGCGCCAGCAGCCGTGCGCCGAGCGCGCAGGACGAGGTCGCGATGCGGCTTGTTGCGACCTGCCCTGACGCCATCGGTATCGTCGCTGCGGTTGCTGGCTTTCTCGCCGATTGCGACGCGAACATAGAGAGTTCCCACCAGCACTCCTCCGACCCGCGCGGCGGCACGTTTTTCCTGCGAATGCAGTTCGTGGTCCCTTGGGAGGTCGCAGCGCAGGTGCCCGAGCGCTTCGGGCCGGAGGTCGCGGAGCACTTCGCGATGAGCTGGCACATGCACGAGGTCGCGGACCTCAAGCGCGTGGCGGTCCTGGTCTCACGCCAGGGCCACTGCCTCGACGAGCTGCTGTGGCGCTGGCGCCACGACGAGCTCGAGGCGCAGATCGTTCTGGTCGCCTCCAATCACCCTGATCTGCGCGGCGTGGTCGAGGCGGCCGGGTTGCCCTACCACCACATCCCCGTCGACCGAGCCGACAGGCCGGCGGCCGAAGCGGCGCTGTTCGAGGCGCTGCACGGTCATTGCGACCTGGTCGTGCTCGCGCGCTACATGCAGGTGCTCTCGAGCGAGCTACTCAACCGGCTCGCGCTGCCGCTGATCAACATCCACCACTCGTTTCTGCCGGCGTTCGCCGGCGCGGGACCGTATGAGCGGGCGCATGCCCGCGGGGTGAAGCTGATCGGCGCAACCGCCCACTACGTCACGGAGGATCTGGACGAGGGCCCGATCATCGAGCAGGACGTGATCCGCGTCGATCACGAGCACGACCTCGACAGCCTGAAGCGACTCGGCGCCCACATCGAGCGCAGCGTTCTGGCACGGGCGGTCCAGTGGCATTGCCAGGATCGCGTGCTACGCCACCAGAACACGACTGTCGTCTTCTGAAGGAGAGCTCAGCGTGCGTCGTCCAACGCGGCGGAACCTGAGCGGCGGCGCCGCCGGAGCAGCGTGCGGGTTCTGATCGCCGGTGGCGGCACCGGTGGGCTCGCCACGGCGATTGCGCTGCGACGCGTCGGAATCGAGCCGCTGGTGCTGGAGCAGGCCCCGGTCTTCGCGACGGTCGGCGCCGGCCTGGGGCTGCAGTCCAACGCGATGAAGGCGATCACGCATATCGGAGCCGACCGGCTCTGGCGCGAGTGTTCGGCTCGCATCGATGACGAGGAGCAACGCAGCCTCGAGTCCGGTGCCACGATCGCCGCGTGGGAGATCGCGTCGCGTGCGCAGAAGTACGGCGAGCACTACCTGTGCGGGCATCGGGCGGACCTGCTGGCGAGCCTGCTCGAGCCGCTCCCGCCCGAGTGCGTGCGTGTCGCCAGTCGCGTGGTCGCCCTCGAACAGACGCCGGATGACGTCGGTGTTCAGCTCGAGAGCGGGGAGGAGATCCGCGGCGACCTCCTCGTCGGCGCCGACGGGCTGCGCTCGACCACGCGCACGCTGCTGTTCGGCGAGCAGGCGGCGCGCTTCACCGGCGTCGTCGTCTGGCGGGGGCTGATGCGCAGTGACGAGGTCCCTGAGGAGCTCCGCTGGCGGATGCTCCTATGGCTGGGTCCACGCCGACACGTCCTCGTCTATCCGCTGCGTCATGCAGGTCACCCGGAGAGCGTCCACAGCCTCAGCGCGTTCGTGCCGGCCGACGAGGTCCAGCGCGAGTCCTGGTCGGTCTCGGGCGAGCTCGACGACCTGCGCGCATCCCTCTCGGGAGCCTGCGATGACCTGCTCGCGCTCCTGGACTGCATGGACGCGGCGCTGATCACCGGGATCTACTTCCGTGATCCGGTGGAGGCGTGGGGCAGCGACCGCGTCGTGCTGCTTGGCGACGCCGCTCACCCGGCGCCGCCGAACGCGGGACAGGGTGCGGGCATGGCGCTCGAGGATGCGGTGATGCTCGCGGCATGCCTGAGGCGTCACGGCCCGGGGGACCCGGCCGCCGCGCTTCGCGAGTACGAGTCGCGGCGCAAGACGCGCACGGTTCGGATGCTCGAGTCATCGCGGGTGAACCTGCTCTACAGCCAGGTTGCGGACCCGGGCCACGTGCGGGCGCGCGACGGCTACTACCGCGGGCTGCGCCGCCTCAGCGACATCGGCTCGCCGATGCGCGAATGGCTGCTCGCCCACGACCCGGTCGCAGACGCAGCCGATGACGCCCAGACGCCTGCCGGGCGGCGCCTGCGCCGCCCGGAGGCCCGACGGGCCTTTGACGCCTGGCAGGGCGCGCTGACGCCCGAGCAGCGCGCCAACGGCTGGCTCGGCGAGCGCGACGGCTTCGCCGCGTTCATGACACGGGAATGCCAACTGGGGCAGGCCGTATCGAGCGAGACGATCGACTGCGACGGCGTTCCCGCCGTGCGCGTGCCGCCGGCCGCCGGCGCCGATCGCCACGGCCCCGTGGTGCTGCATCTTCACGGCGGCGGCTACACGATGGGCTCGGCGGCGAGCTCCGTGGGCCTCGCCGGGCGCCTTGCCGGGGCGCTCGGCGGCTGGGCGCTCGCGCCGGACTACCGCCTCGCGCCGGAGCACCCGTTCCCGGCGGCGCTCGAGGATGCGCTGAAGGCATACCGCTGGCTGGCCCGCGAGCATCGCGACGCGAGGATCGTCGTCACTGGCGAATGCGCCGGCGGCGGGCTCGCGCTCAGTCTTGCGCTGGCGCTCCGCGAGCGCGGTGAGGCGCTCCCGAGCGCGATCCACGTGGTCTCGCCGTTCTGCGACCTGGCGGTGTCCGCGCGGGGCTTCGACTTTGATTCCGGCACCGATCCGTGGCTGGATCGCGTCTTCGCGGTCCAGCTCGCGGCCAGCTACGTGCAGGACGCAGACGTCGGCCAGCCGCTGCTCTCACCACTGCAGGGCGACCTGCGCGGCCTACCTCCTCTGCTGATCCACGCGGCTCGCGAGGAGGCGCTGTTCCCAGGCGCGGCGCTGCTCGCCGAGCACGCTCGAGCGGCACGCGTCGAGGTCGAGTTCACGGCCGTCGAGGACAGCGTCCACTCGTTCGTGCTGTTCGACTACCTGCCGGAGGCAGCCGCAGCGATCGACGCTCTCGCGCGCTTCGTCCGCCTGCGCGCGGGCGCTCGCTGAGCGCAGGCTCCGCTCGCTGAGGGCTCAGCCCGCCGCGCGGCCCCCGATCGCCTGGCGCAGGTCCTCGATCAGGTCCACCGGCGCCTCGATCCCGCAGGAGAGCCTCACCAGGTCCGCGGGGACCGCCGCTATCGAGTCCTCGACGGACTGGTGGGTCATCGCCTGCGGCACCTCAATCAGCGACTCGACGCCGCCGAGGGACTCAGCCAGCGTGAACAGCCGGGTGCGCGCGGCGATGCCGCGCGCGTCGGCATGGCGGAAGCAGACCATTCCCGAGAAGCCCGGCCAGCGCACGTCACTGACCCCGGGAAGCTCGCGCAGAGCCGCGCTGACGGCGCTCGCGGCGGCGGCGTGGGCCTCCATCCGCAACGCCAGCGTGCGCAGCCCGCGGTGGACGAGGAAGCAGTCGAACGGGCCGGGCACCGCCCCCACGGCGTTCTGGACGAAGCGCAGCCCGTCGGCGAGCTCGCCGTCCTTCGCGATCGCCACACCGCCGACGACGTCGCTGTGCCCGCCCAGGTACTTCGTCGTCGAGTGCACGACGACGTCGGCGCCGAGCTCGAGCGGGCGCTGGTTGACCGGTGTCGCGAACGTGTTGTCGACCGCGACGAGCGCGCCGGCGCTGCGCGCGATCACCGCCGCGATATCGACCACGCCCAGGAGCGGGTTCGTCGGCGACTCGACCCAGATCAGTCGCGTCTGCTCGTTGACCGAGCGCTCGAGCGCGTCGAGATCGGTCTGGTCGACCAGGTCGTAGAGGAGCCCCCAGCGCTTGAGCACCTTGTCGACGAGGCGGTAGGTCCCGCCGTAGAGATCGGCGGGCAGCACGATGTGGTCGCCGGCGCGGCAGATGTGAGTGATCACGGCGTGGGCGGCGGCGAGGCCGCTCGAGAAGGCGGCGGCGCGGCCCCCTTCGAGTTCGCCGAGGGCGCGCTCGAGCGCCGCGCGCGTCGGGTTTGCCGAGCGCGCGTAGTCGTAGTCCTCGACGAACTCACCGACCGCCAGCTGCGCGTAGGTCGAGGTCTGGTGGATCGCCGGGATCACCGAGCGATAGGTCGGGTCCGGGTCGAGTCCGGCGTGGACCACGCGCGTCGAGAACTCCATCAGCGCACCAGCGCCTCGAGCAGGTCGGCGCGCGAGACGATGCCGGCGGGGCGGCCGTCGTCGAGCACGATCAGTGCCTGGCGCTCGCCGACCAGGACCTCGACCGCGGCGCTGACCGGGTCCTCGGCCGCGACGGTCGGCAGTGGCGCCTCCATCACGTCGGCGATCCGGGCGTCCAGCAGCGACGCGTCGCTGACGGCGTGTGCGAGCAGCCCGCGCTCGGCGACGGACCCCACGATCGCGCCGGCGTCGTGCTCTGACACGACCGGCAGTTGCGACACGCGGTGCTCGTGCAGCAGTGCGACGGCGTCGCGGACGAGCTGCTGGGTGTGGACGGTGACCAGCGGCGGCACTTCGCCCCCGGCTGTGCGCTTGCGCAGGACATCGCCGACGGTGCGCTCGCCGGAGCGCTCGATGAAGCCGTACTCCGTCATCCAGGCGTCGTTGTAGATCTTGCTGAGGTAGGAGCGGCCGCCGTCGGGCAGGATCACGACGACCACCGCGTCGCTGTCGTCGAGCCCTCGCGCGACCTCGAGCGCCGCCCACGTGGCCATGCCGCCGGAGCCGCCGGCGAGGATGCCTTCGACCAGCGCGAGCCGGCGCGTCATCAGGAAGGCGTCGCGGTCGGACACGGTGATGTAGCGGTCGATCACCGAGGGGTCCAGCGTCTGCGGCCAGAAGTCCTCGCCAACGCCCTCGATCAGGTACCCGTGAACCTCCGCAGGCGACGCGGCCGTGAAGATCGAGCCGACGGGATCGACGCCGATCACCTCGATCGAGGGCTTGCGCTCGCGCAGGTAGCGCGCCGTGCCGGTGATCGTCCCGCCGGTGCCGACGCCGACGACCAGGTGGGTGATGGCACCGGCGGTCTGCTCCCACAGCTCGGCCGCGGTCGTCGCGTAGTGCGCGTGCGCGTTGGCGGGGTTGGCGTACTGGTTGGGCCGGAACGCCCCCGGGATCTCGCGTGAGAGCCGCTCCGCCACGCTGTAGTAGGACTCGGGCGACTCCGGCGCGACGTCGGTCGGTGCGACGACGACCTCGGCGCCGTAGGCGCGCAGCAGGTTGATCTTCTCGCGGCTGACCTTGTCGGGCATCACGGCGATCACGCGGTAGCCGCGCAGGCGCGCGGCCATCGCCAGCGCCGCGCCGGTATTGCCGCTGGTCGGCTCGACGATCGTGCCGCCCGGGCGCAGGTGCCCGTCGCGCTCGGCGGCGTCGATCATCGCCATCGCGACTCGATCCTTGACCGAGCCACCAGGGTTCAGCATCTCGAGCTTCGCGAGCAGCGCCGGGCGCACGCCCGCGCCGAGCCGGCCCAGGCGCACGAGCGGTGTCGAGCCGATCGCCTCGAGGATCGAGTCCTTGATCTCGCTGCCCACCCGACGATCGTAGTGCAACGGGTGTCGTCCGAGGCCACGGTCAACCTGCGCCGGATGCCCGAACAGGCGCGTGTCCTGACCCACGTCGGTCTGGTCGTCCCGGACATCCACGCCGCGGTGGAGTGGTACACGTCGGTGCTCGGCTTCGTCGCGCTGGCGCCGGCGGTGCTGCTGTCGGCCGACAGCCACGCCGGGCGCGTCGCAGCGGCCATCTACGGCGAGGGTTTCGGGCGCTTCAAGCAGGCGCAACTGATGGCGGGAAACGGCGTCGCGCTCGAACTGTTCGAGTTCGTCGAGCCGCCGACACAGCCCCGCGGCGGCGAGTTCGAGTACTGGCGCGCCGGCTTCTTCCACATCTGCGTCGTCGATCCGGACATCCAGGGCCTTGCGGATCGCATCGTGCACAGCGGCGGCCGCCTGCGCAGCGAGGTACTGACGCTGTTCGAGGACGCTCCCCACCAGCTCGTTTACTGCGAGGACCCGTTCGGCAACCTGGTGGAGATCTTCACGCACAGCCACGAGCAGATGTTCGCCAACCGGCGCACGATCGCGCCGGCGGCGTAGCGTCCGCGCGCATTGTGGCTGCTAGCGCGCGCGGGTGCGGCGGCTCAGCTCGAGGTCGCGCAACGCCTTGCGCGTGCGCTCACCGGCGCCCTCGCCGACGCGCCCGATCGCCTTGATCGGACGTGACGATTCGGCGCGCGTGCGCTTTGCCTCGGTGGAGAGCCGCAACAGGATCTCGCTGATCAGGCCGGCCTCAGAGGCCTGGCGCATACGGAGATAGCTGTTGGCGGTCATCGCTTCGCCCTCCTTTGGTCGAACCCGGATGGCGGCTGGGTTCGACCACGAAGATAGCACCGCCGCGGCCTGCCGATGGCGAAGAAATCGTGAAATTCGACACTTCGACGGTCAGGCGCCGGGAGCGAGCGCAGCGGTCCGCCGCGGCCGCGCGGCGGCGCCGACGACCCGTGCGGCATCGCGGCGGCCGTGGAGCGCGAGCCCGACCGCCTCGAGCGGTGCGCGCGCCTTCAGCAGCAGCTCGCGCAGCTCGGCGTGCGGGTCGGACTGGACGGTGATCGCGCCGCCGGCGCCGATCGTGAGGCCGTCTCTTGAGTTGACGATCGTGCGGATCGCGATGCTCAGATCGGCGCTGCCGTCCGCGGCGAGATAGCCGATCGCACCCGAGTAGACACCGCGCGGGCGCGTCTCGAGGCCCTCGAGGATCTCCATCGTGCGCAGCTTCGGCGCCCCGGTCATCGAGCCACCCGGGTAGCAGGCGCGCAGGCAATCCACGATCGTCGCGCCCGCGCGCAGGCGCGCGCGCACGGTCGAGACCAGCTGGTGCACCGTCGCGTAGCTCTCAACGCCCATCAGGCTTGGGACGCTCACGGAGCCGACCTCCGCCACGCGGCCGAGGTCGTTGCGCAACACGTCCACGATCATCAGGTTCTCGGCGCGGTCCTTGGCGCCGGCGCGCAGCCTCGCGGCGGCCTCGCGGTCCTCTCCAGGCGTCGCGCCGCGCGCGACGGTGCCCTTGATCGGCCTGGCCTCCAGCGCCCCGAAGCGGTCCAGTGAGAGGAATCGCTCCGGGGAGGAGCTGCACACCTCGATGCCGGCCATCCTCAGGTAGGCGGCGAACGGGGCCGGGTTGATGCGCCGCAGAACCCTGTGTAGGCTCAGCGCGTCGGCGCAGCGCGGCCCGACGAGCTCGTTGGTCAGGCAGATCTCGTAGCTCTCGCCGGCTGCGAGGTGGGCCTGGCAGGCTTCGATGTCGCGCAGGTAGTCGGCGGCCACCTGGCGCAGGCGGAACTCGGATCGCTCGCCGAGCAGCGGCGGTGTCGCCGCCTCGACACTGGGCAGTGCCCGCAGGGCGGCTGCGGTGCGCTCGGTCCAGTCGGCCGCGTCGCGGCGCCCGGCGGCGTCGGCGAGGGCGAGCACGTGCGCCTCATCGTTGACGTGATCGAAGGCGATCAGGCGGTCGGCGAACAGCAAGGCCGCGTCCGGGACGCTGGAGCGGTGGCGGTTCGGGCTGCCGCATTCGGCCTTGAGCTCGTATCCGAGGTAGCCGACGAATCCGCCGGTGAAGAATTCGCGGCCTTCGGCTGCGAGCTCGCTGTTTTGTTGCTCGAGCCAGTCAAGCAGCGAGGTGCGGTGGCGCTCGATCCCCCCGGTGGGGCTGTGGGTCGTCAGCTCTGCGGCGGCGACGTCGTGGGTGGCGAGCAGCGAGCGCGGCCCGCCGGCGGCGCCCATGTAGGAGAACCGTCCCATGCCGAGCCGGTGGCTCGAGCTGTCGAGCCAGAACGACGTCGGCTGATCGCCGAACAGCTGCACGAAGGCGCTCTCGCAGTCGGGCGGATTGCGCACCGTCTGAAGGACCAGCTCGAGCTTTCGGCCGTCTTGGCGCCGCCGGGCGCGGGGCGGTTGCGCCCTGTGCGCCGCCGCTGCCCGGGGGCCCGAGCCGCCGCGCTCCTGCGCCAGCAGGCAGAAGTTGCGCACCAGCTTCTCTCCCCACTCGGTCTCGACCGACTCGGGGTGAAACTGGACGCCCCAGTGCGGGCGCGTGCGATGGCGCACCGCCATCACCGTGCCCGAGGAGGTTCGCGCCGTCACCTCCAGCTCGGCCGGCAGCGGCTCGTGCGCCGCGAGGGAGTGGTAGCGCACGGCCAGGAATCCCTGGGGAATGCCGTCGAAGAGCTCGAGTCCGCTGTGGTGGATGCGGCTGCGGCGCCCGTGCATCGGCTGCGGGGCCGCTCCGACGGTGCCACCGTGCGCGAGCACGAGCCCCTGGTGGCCGAGGCAGACGCCGAGCAGCGGCAGCTGCTCCATCGCAAGCGCGCCGCTCGAGAGCCCGAAGTCGCGGGGGCGGTCGGGCCGCCCCGGCCCCGCCGAGATGACGACCTTCGAGAAGCGCTCGACTTCGAGCTGCGACCAGTCGGTCTCGTCGTTTCGAACCACCTCCGGCTCGTGGCCCTCGACGACGGCCAGCAGCTGGAAGAGGTTGAACGTGTTCGAGTCGTGGTTGTCGATCAGTAGCGTCGTCATCGTCACGGGCGCGTCGCGCGCCTGCTGGCAGCGTTGCACAGCGACAGGTCGGGCCGCGTCCGACCGCCGGCGGGGCGAGAATCCAGCCGTGTGAGCGACGGCGATCCGCAGATCGAGTTCGCGCCGGAAGCGAAGGCGAACGCTTCGCTCGGGTGCTTCGAAACGATGCTCGTGGTCGACGGCAGAGCGCTCGAATCCCCGCGGCACCTCGCGCGCCTCGCTACGAGCCTGCACGAGCTCTACGGCCAGGCGCTCCCGCGCTCCCTGCACGAGCGGATCGTGAGCGCCTCCGAGGGCCACGCGTTCGCCCGCCTGCGCGTCGACGTCGCCCCTGAGGATCTCGAAGGCAAGATCCGCATCGAGCCTTTCGCGTCCGCGCTCGTGCTGGCCGAACAGGAGCGCGAGCTGACGACGGTCGCCGTGGCGAGCGGGTTCGGCGCCCACAAGCTGGCCGACCGAGCCTGGCTCGAGGAGATCGAGGCGGTCGCCGGGGAGGGCGTGGCGCCGCTGCTGGTCGGGCCGACGGGCGCCCTGCTCGAGAGCACGCGCGCGAACGTCTTCCTCCTGCGCGGGGGCGTGATCGCGACGCCTCCGCTTGACGGCTCGATCCTGCCGGGCGTCACCAGAGCCGTGCTGCTCGAGCGCGCGCGGCGGGCCGGAATCTCGGCCCATGAGCTGCCACTGACGATCGATGACCTGCGCGACGCCGACGCCGTCGTGTTGACCAGCGCGCTGCGGCGGTTGGAGTCGGCAGGTGTGCGGGACGGGCGTGGCAGTGCCGAGCTGCTCGCACGGCTGCGCGCCGAACTCGCTCCGTAGGCTTGGGTGCGTGGGCTCGACCGCGACGCCGCTGGGGCTGGTCCTCAGCCATGAAGATGAGGCCCCCGTGGGGCTGCTCGGCGAGTGGCTGACCGAGCACGGCTGCCGCTACGAGGTCCACGACGTCACACGTGCGCCTGTGCCGCCCCTCGGCGACAGCGACTTCGTTGCTTCGCTCGGTTCCTCCCACTCGGCGACCGACACCGAGCACCGCTGGGTGTCGGGCGAGATCGCGCTGCTGCGCGAGGCGGTCGCCGCGGAGGTGCCGGTGCTCGGCCTGTGCTTCGGTGGCCAGGCGCTCTCGATCGCCCTCGGCGGTGAGGTGGCGCCGGCGGCGAAGCCACAGATCGGCTGGTTCGAGCTGGCCGAGCGGGCCGAGGGCATACCGGCCGGCCCGTGGTTTCACTGGCACTACGAACAGCTCAGCGTGCCTCCAGGCGGTGAGCCACTCGCCCACAGCGAGGCCGGGCCCGCGGCGTTCCGCCACGGCCGCCACCTCGGCCTTCAGTTCCATCCCGAGGTCACGCTCGAGGTGATCGCATCGTGGTCGCGTTCGGAGGAGGAGCTCGCGAAGCTCGGCATCAGCGCCGAGGCGCTGCGCCGCGAGAGCGAGCAGCGCGTCGCGCTCGCACGCGCCCACGCCTGGGAGTTGTTCGGGTTGTGGTGGGAGGGGCTCGCGCGGCGCTGAGCGACGGCGTCTAGGCCGACAGCCGCTGCGTGCCGGTATAAACGTTGACGCGGTCGCCGCGGGCGAAGCCGGCGAGCGTCATGTTGCGCTCTGCGGCGAGCTCGATCGCCAGCGAGGTCGGCGCGCCCACACCGACCAGGATCGGCGCTCCCGCGACCGCCGCCTTCTGCACGAGCTCGAACGCCAGCCGGCCGCTGACGCAGAGGATCGCGTCGCTCAGGGGCACGCCGCCCTCTCGCAGCGCGGCGCCGATCACCTTGTCCATCGCGTTGTGGCGCCCGACGTCCTCGCGCACGATCCGAAGCTCGCCGGCGGCCGAGAAGAGCCCGGTCGCGTGCAGGCCCCCGGTGCGCTCGAAGGTCGGCTGGCGCAGGCGCTCGGGCAGTGCGGCCAGCAGCGAGCGCTCGACCAACGGGCCCTCGCCCAGCCGCGGCGCGTACACAGCCACCTCCTCGAGCGCGCCCTTGCCGCAGACGCCGCAGGAGGAGGTCGTGTAGAAGCGGCGCACGCCGGGGTCGCGCAGCAGCGGGCCGGCGACCTCGACAATGTTTGCCGCGAGGTCCTGGGTCAGGCCGACCTCGCGCGGGCCGTCGATCAGCCCTTCGCCGTAGAGGAAGCCGAGCGCCAGCTCCTCGTCGTGCCCGGGGGTACGCATCGTCACGGCGAGCGGGCGGCCGTCCACGCGGATCTCGAGCGGCTCCTCCACGGCGACCTCGTCGCGGATGCCGTCGCGCAGCACCGTCGCGACCATCCGGGGGCTCACCGCCCGGGCACCCGCGAGCGCGCCACTAGGCGTGGGCGGCGAGGGCGGGCGTGTGCGCCGCGGCCTCGCTGACCGGCCGCACGTCGACCGCCACGACCTTGTACTCCGGGCACGAGGTGTTGACATCGGCAGAGGAGCCGATCAGCAGGTTCGTGCGGATCTCGGGGAAGTGGAACGCGGTGAAGACGTGGCCCGGCTCGATCCGGTCGGTCACGCGCGCGACGGTCTCGATGCGCCCGACGCGGCTGCGCACCGAGACGCGGTCGCCGGTCTCGATCCAAAGCCTCGCGGCGTCGTCGGGGTGGATCTCGAGCCAGTCGCCGTCGAGCAGCTCGAGATTGAGCGTGCGCCGCGTCATCGTGCCGGCGTTGTAGTGCTGCAGGCGTCGGCCGGTGATCAGGATGATCGGGAACTCGGCGTCGGCGCTGTCGCCCGGCGCCTTGTAGGGCAGCGCGGCGAAGCGGGCGCGGCCGCCCGGGAGTCGGAATTCGTGCTCATAGAGGATCGGCGAGTCGGTGCCGTCCGCGGCGACCGGCCACTGCAGTCCCCGGCGGCCGATGCGCTCGTGGCTGACGCCGCCGTACTCGGGGGTCAGCGCGGCGATCTCGTCCATGCACTCCGCGGGCGTGGCCCAACCCATCTCGTGACCCAGCGCGCGCGACATCGAGGTGAGGATCTCGAAGTCGGTCTTGGCCGAGCCGGGCGGGTCGAGTGCGGGCGCGACGAGCTGGAAGCGCCGTTCGGCGTTGATGAACGTGCCGGCCTTCTCGAGGAACGCCGACGCCGGCAGGATCACGTCGGCGAACTTCGTCGTCTCGGTCTCGAAGATGTCCTGGCAGACGAGGAATTCGAGCGATTCGAGCGCGTGGACGACGTGTGTGGTGTTGGGATCGGTCTGGGCGACGTCCTCGCCAAAGATCCACATCGCCTTCAGCCGCCCGTCGACGGCCGCGTCGAACATCTGCGGGATCGTGTAGCCCTTCTCGCGCGACAGCGGCACGCCCCAGGCCTCCTCGAAGGAGCGCGCGACCGTGTCGTCGGAGACCGGGCGGTAGGCGGTGTAGGTGTCCGGCAGCGCGCCCATGTCGGAGGAGCCCTGGACGTTGTTCTGCCCGCGCAAGGGCAGCAGCGCAGAGCCGGCGCGTCCGACCTTGCCGGTCATCAGCGCGAGGTCGCAGATCAGCTGCACGACCTCGGAGCCGTACTTGTGCTCGGTCACCCCGAGCCCCCACGAGATGCAGGCATTCTGCGCCTCGCCGTAGATATGGGCCGCCGTCTCGAGGTCGCCGGCGGGGATGCCGGTGATCTCCTCGACCGCCGAGGGCGAATAGTGCGCGAGCAGCAGCTCGAGCTCGTCGAAGCCCTCGGTGCGCTCGGCGATGAACGTCTCGTCGATCAGCCCGTCGCGCAGCACGACGTGGCAGAGGCCGAGCATCACCGCGGCGTTGGTGCCGGGGCGCGGCGAGAGGTGCAGCACGCCGTAGTCGGCGAGCTCGATCCGGCGCGGGTCGATCGTGATGAGTCGCAGGCCGCGCAGGGTCGCCTGCTTGATGCGGGCGCCGACTACGGGATGGCCCTCGGTGGGGTTGGCGCCGATCACGATCGCCGCGTCGGCGGCGTCGAAGTCGCTGAAGGAGCCGGTCGCGCCTGAGAGGCCGAGCGAGCGGCGCAGCGCGAAGGAGGTGGGGGAGTGGCAGACGCGGGAGCAGTTGTCGATGTTGTTGGTCCCGATCGCGGCGCGCATCAGCCGCGACATCGCGTAGCAGTCCTCGTTGGTGGCGCGCGAGGAGGCGAGGCCGGCGATCGCGTCGGGGCCGTAGCTCGACTTGATGCGCCCGAG
>Ga0182024_10016588_pt1 | contig 13954 bp, 16 predicted proteins | sample P32metaG_FD_120480 | JGI IMG/M metagenome (GOLD analysis project Ga0182024, IMG submission 120480) | Permafrost microbial communities from Stordalen Mire, Sweden - P3-2 metaG (Illumina Assembly) | ecosystem: Environmental > Terrestrial > Soil > Wetlands > Permafrost | place: Sweden: Stordalen... | reverse complement strand
TGACGAGAGCGACCGCAATCCCGAGGAACGCCCCTTTCCGTTCCTACCCACGATGGACCCAGCCGACTTCCTCGCTCGCGATCTCGTCGGCTTGGAAGTGCCCGCCATCGTGTACCGCGCTGTGAGCAAGTACCCGGAGCAACGTCTTCGCTCGTGGCTCAGCGAACAGGCCCCAACCCACGCGCTGTCGGTGTTCGTCGGTGCGTCCTCGCGTGAGAAGGCGGTCGCGACCTCTCTGCCGCGGGCCTACGAACTCAGGAACGAGGTGCGCCCGGATCTCCTGCTCGGAGGTGTCGCGATCCCGGAGCGCCACGCGCGCGGAGGCACGGAGCACCTCCGTCTGCTGGCGAAGCAGGCTGCAGGTTGCTCGTTCTTTGTCACCCAGATCGTCTATGACGTCAATGCCGCGAAGGACCTGGTCTCCGACTATCACTACGAGTGCGCCGCTCGTGGCCTCAAGCCGGCGCCGATCGTCTTTACGTTCTCGGTCTGCGGGTCGGTGAAGACACTGGAGTTCGTTCAGTGGCTCGGTGTCGATGTGCCGCGCTGGATCGAGAACGAGCTGCGCCACGCGGAGGACACCCTAGACGCGTCCTACGACCAAGCCGTCGCTACGGCCGTCGAGCTGGTCGCATTCTGCCGGCGCGTCGGCGTCCCATTTGGGCTCAGCGTCGAGAGCGTGTCGATCCGCCAAGTCGAGATCGATGCCTCCGTCCGCCTCGCAACCCGGCTACAGGCAGAGCTACGTCGCTAGTTCGCACGACCTGCATCGAAGGCAGAGCAAGCAACCCGCCCCAGCCAAGCAGCCTGTCGGCGCAGGTCCCGCGCTTAGGTCAACGGTGTTGCGCCTAACCCCGCGCGAACTGCCCGTGGAACCCGAACGGGATGTGGTGCGGCGCTTCCGCGCGCGCCAGCTCGCTGAGGTCGCTGGCGTCGAGCACGAGCAGGAAGGAGGTGCCGGCGCTCGCGTCGAGCACGACCGACAGCAGCACGCCGTCGTCCTCGCCCTCCGGGGAGGAGGCAGCCTGCGGGCGCGCGACGAACACCGGCTCGCCGGGGTAGCAGCCGGGCGCTGACCAGGACAGCGTGGAGTGCTCGACGGTGTCGATCTTGACGATTCGCTCGAGCCAGCCTCCTGGGCCGTTGCCGACGCCCCACACGTAGCGGTAGGGGCGCTCGTTGCAGCGTGAGTAGTTGATGCGCGGCAGCTCGATGTCGCCGTCGGCGAGCCGCTCGCGGGTGACGGAGTGATCGGACGTGCTGAGGCGAAAGCGCGTGAGCTCGGCTGCGGCGACGGGCTTGCCGGCGCGCAGGCGCTCGAGGTACAGGTCCTCGACCACGCCGGCGTCGGGGAAGGCGCACAGGTCGACCACGACCTCGTCGCCGTCGTCGTAGGCGTTGACGTGGTGGAAGGCGAAGCACGGGTCTGTCTGAAAGCCGCCGAGCGAGCCGCCGGTCTCGCGGTCGATGAGCGTGAAACGCGTCCCGAGCTCGGGCTTCCAGCGGTAGTTCTCGATGTAGGGGCGCCCGGACAGCGCGAGCGCGAGCGGGTTGACGACGAACGGGAACTCGGCGAGCACGAGCCAGCGCTCGGTGAGCCCGAACGAGTGCATGTAGGCGGGCTGCTTGACGGGGATCGAGGCGATCACGCGCGGAGTGCTGCGCTGCTCGGCGCCATGCAACGGCGCGAGCGCGAAGAAGCGGTAGCTGCTGCGTGCTCCGAGCTTGGCTGCGTAGTTGAGCATGCCGCCGCTCGAGCGATCGAGGTGCGGGTGCGCGGTGGTGAGCTGTCCGGGGGCTTCGAAGGGGCGCACGTCGGCGGCTTGCAGCGTGTGCTGGTCGAACTGCACCGGCAGCGGTGTCTCGGTCATCGCCACGAAGCGCTCGCCCAGCCTGGCGATGTTGACGTTGGCGTTGTCCGGCAGGACGCTGCCGGGTGAGAACAGCGTTTGCACGCGCTTGAACAGGGAGCGGCAGGGGTCGGTTGCGAACTCTCCGAACACGATCCGATCCTGCTCGCGGGCGGCACGATAGGAGCGGCTTTCCAGGAAGCGGTTGCCGTAAGAGACACGGCCGCCGTCGATCGTGAAGCGATGCAGCATCGCGAGGCCGTCGAACCAGTGGCGCATCGCCTGTGCCCCGACCTCGAACTTCGCGGGGCCGGTACGCAGCAACGACCCGCATAGCCATGCGGGTAGCTGGCCGCTGAGCGCCAGCTCATCGACTGCGATCTCCTGCTCGAGCGTGGTGTAGCCGAGAACCGGCTCGGTTGCGGCGCTGATGGCAGTGGACATAAGGATGATACCTCCCGTATGGTTCGACTCGAACCATACGTACTGTACGCTACCCTGGCGGGCATGTCAAGCTCACCGCCGGCGCAGTCAGCGGGCAATCAGGCGCCGCGCCTGACCGAGTCCTCCTATGTCGTGCTCGGCCTGCTCGATCTGGCAGGAGAGGCGACGCCGTATGACCTCAAGCGCGTGGCGCAGCTGACCACCGGCAACTTCTGGTCGATCCCGCACACGCAGCTGTACACCGAGTGCGCGCGCCTGGCGCGCGAGGGCCTGCTGGATGAGCGCCAGGAGCAGACCGGTCGGCGCCGGCGCACCTACCGGCTGACCGCTCGGGGTATAGGGCTGCTTGCGCGGTGGCGCGAGCGGCCGACCTCAGAGCTGTACGAGCTGCGCGACGCGGCCACCCTGAAGCTGTTCTTCGGCGGCGACCCGGAGGCGTTGGCGGCGAGCCAGATTGAGGCGCACACGCGCCAGCTGGAGGCCTACGAGCGTCTGCGGGAGAACCTCGCGGACGCGCCGCGCGGGCAGCGTCTGGCGCTGGAGTGCGGGATCGGCCATGAGCGCGAGTTCATTCGCTTCTGGTCGAGCGTCAGCGAAACAGATCCTCCTGCAGCGGACGCATGAGCGCGGCTGCGCCGGGACCGTCCTCGGCGGTGATGTAGCGCTCGAGCCCGTCGATGATCACGACCGGCTCGCGTGAGTCCTTGGCGCGCGCGAGGTCGGCGGTTGCGGCGGCGGCGTCCGCGACCGCCAGCCAGGTCGCCCTCAGCTCGAGGCCGGTGGCGTCGGTGCGCCCGCGCCAGTCATCGAGCGGCTGCATGCCGGCGAGACCGATCGCGACGTCGAGCTGGCCGTGGCGCCATGCGCGCCCGAAGCTGTCGCTGATCAGCACGCCGACGCTCGCGCCGCTCAGCTCGTGCAGGCGCGCACGGATGCGCCGGGCCGAGGCGTCGGGGTCGCGCGGCAGCAGCACCAGCGTCTCCCCGGGTGCCTCGCCGACGGCGGATGCGTTTGAGGCATCGACGCCGGCGTTGGCGCACACGAAGCCGTGGCGGGTGCGGCAGATCAGCACGCCGCGCTCGGCGCGCAGCACCTCGACGGACTCATCGAGCACGACCTGAACCGCGCGCGGGTCTTTCTCCTGGCCCTCGGGGGCGCCGGCCGCGAGCTCGATCGCGCGCGCGCTCGGCTGCACGTCGGCGAGCGCGACGAGCGCGCCCTCGGCCTTGGAGACGGCCTTCTGGGCGATCGCCAGCAACTGCCCGTCGCGCAGCTGCTCGGCGCCCAGCGCGGTGAGGATCAGCGCGGCGAGATCGTCGCCGCTGCGCACCTCGGGGAGGCCGTGCAGGCCGCGTGCGGAGAGGCTGGCCACGGTCCGCTACTCAGACGGGGGTTGTGATGGAGATGATGTTCGTGCGTTCGGGCTGGCCGAGCACAGCGCGCGTGCGCGTGGCGCGGGCGGGGTGGGCCGCGAGTCGCGCCCGCAGGACGTCGAGGTCATCGCCGGTGTCGATGTCCAGCAGCAGCGAGGGGACGCGCTGCACGCGACAGGCGATGGCGGCGGCAGCTGCGAGCGCCTGGTGGCGCTCGCAGCTGCCTCCTCCGAAGCTGGGGGAGATCACATCGGGCGGCGCCAGCAGCAGGCCGTTGGTGCCGGCGCCGTGGCGATCGGGCACGACCACGACCTCGCGCTTGCCATGCTGCTTCGGGTCGACCTGCAGCAGCGCGTTCAGCTCGGCTGGGTCGAGCGTGGGGCAGTCGCCCGGAACGCACAGCACGCGCTCGAACCCGGCTGCAAGCGCGTGGCGCACGCCGAGCGTCGCCGCAGCCGGCTGGCCCTGCTCGTCGTCGTCCTCGATCACGACCGCGCCGCGCTCGCGCGCGGCGGCCACGACGGTGCGCTCGCCGGTGACGATGATCGTCTGCTCGATCGAGGTGGTCTGTGCGAGCGCCAGCAGCACGTCCGCGACCATCGCTTCGGCGAGCTCTCGCCGCAGCGGGTCCTCGACGCTTGCGCCGAGGCGCTGCTTGGCCCGGGCGAAGCGCTTGACGGGCAGGATCGCTGCGGTGCGCATCTGCCGGCAGACGATAGTGGCGCGAGCGCCGCGAGCCCCGGCGCTACCAGCTGACGAGCATCATCCCGACGGTCACGCCGGGCCCGATCGTCACCAGCAGCCCGCGCTCTCCCGGCTCGGGCTCGTAGCGCTCGACGGTGTCCTTGAGCACATACAGGATCGAGGGGGTGCCGATGTTGCCGTGATCGGCGAGTGCGTCCCAGCTGGTGGCGACGTCCTCGGCGGTCAGATCGAGCGCGATCTGCACGTTCTCGATGATGCGCCTGCCGCCCGGGTGCACGATCCAGTGGTCGATGTCGGAGCGCTCCAGCCCGTTGCGGCGCAGGAAGCCGGCGACGACCGCGGGCAGGCCTGCGCCGGCGAGGTCCGGCAGCTCGCGCGCGAGGTGCAGGTAGCTGCTCTCGTCCTGCACGTCGAGGCGCACCGCGCCGAGCGTGCCGCCGATCTGGTGGACCTGCGAGGCGAGGATCAGCGGCCCGTCGGCGCGCGGGTCGTTTGACAGGAGCGCGGCGGCACAGCCGTCGCCGAAGATCGCCGAGCCGACGGTTTTGGCCTTCGAGTCATCCGCTTTGGCGCTCATCAGGGTGCCGCTCATGCTGTCGGCGGCGACCACCAGCGCGTGCTTCTCGGGGTGCTCGCGCATCGCCTGCGCGGCGAGGCGCATCAGCGGCACGCCGCTGGCGCAGCCAACGCCCGTCAGGTGGTACTTGTCGGTCGCGGGGTCCATTTCGAAGTGGTCGACGAGCCGGTGCGCGATCGTGGGACAGCCGAGCGAGTACAGGCTGGCGCTCAGCACCGTTCCGATCTGGCTGGGGTTGATCTGCAGCTGCTCGACGGCCTTGATCGAGTGCGCGAGCAGTTCCTGCTCGATCTCCTCGGTGCGTCCCTGCAGCGTGCGCGCGAGGAAGTCCTCGCTGAGGTTCAGGTGGCGGTTCTTGACGCCGCTGCGCGCGAAGATGCGCTCGGCGAACTCGTCACCGCTCAGCCCCAGGCGCTCGAGCACCTGTGCCTGGGAGAACACCTCCTCGGAGTTGGAGAGCGCTACCGAGGCGATGCGCGTGCCCGTGCGCCGAAGCGAGCGGCGCGGGGCGAGCACCGGCTCGGTCAGAACCGTTAGTCCACCGCTGCGGTTCGAGGCGCTCTGCACAGTTGAGGCTCCTTCTTTGGAGGGGTGGACGTCCGAGCCGGTCTATTCGGCTGTGCGATCGACGATATGAGCAATAACCCCGTATCTACGGTCGTGTTGCGCGTTCTTATCGACTTCTTCGCGTGTTTACAGGTCGATTGGCCCTCAGACAACGGTCCTGAAAGCGCGAGAACGGTAGGTTACATGCATTACAGGCGTATTGGGAGAGATCGCAGATGAGCATTGAGTTGATCGGGGCGGGATTGCCGCGCACGGGCACGCTTACGCAGAAGCTGGCGTTCGAGCAGCTTGGGTTGACCCCTTGCTACCACTGGGTGGACGTTCTAGCAGACCTCGATCGCGTCGAGCTGTGGAATCGGGCGCTGGACGGCGAGGTGCTCTGGGATGAGATATTCGGCGATGCTCGCTCGACGGCGGACTGGCCGGGCGGCTACTTCTACCGCGAGCTGATGGAGTTCTACCCCGACGCCAAGGTGCTGCTGAGCGTGCGCGACCCGGAGTCGTGGGAGCGCAGCTTCAGGGACACGATCTGGGTGATGAGCCACGGCAAGACGCTGATGCCGCTGCTGGCGCACGCCCGCGCCGAGATCGACCCCCGCTGGCACGCATACCTGGAGTTCGTGGACCGCATGTTCTGGGGTCCGCAGGGCACCTTCTCCAAGGGCTACGACGAGCCGGCGCAGCTGATCGAGCAGATGCTCGCGCACACCGAGGAGGTCAAGCGCGTCGTTCCCGCCGAGCGGCTGCTGGTGTGGGAGGTCGGCGATGGCTGGGAGCCGCTGTGCGAGTTCCTCGAAGTCGACGTCCCCGACAGCCCGCTGCCGCATGTCAACGACCGCGACACGTTCCTGGAACGCGTGATGGCCGGAGCGCTGGACGCGCTGCAGGCCTGGCGCGAGCGCCAGGACGGCCCGGTACTCAGCGGCGTCTGAGGCTCGCCGGGGGCTATCCGGCGAGCGCCTGCGCGAACGACAGGGTCTGCTCGGCCAGCCGCGCGCGGCCGGCGGCGTCGTCCATGCGCATGTCGGTCTGCAGCGTGGTCACGCGCACGACGTCTTCGTCGGCGAGGATCCCGTCGAGCAGCTCACCGTAGAAGTCGGCCACGCCGTTTGCGCTGCATTCGAGCGCCGCGAACGCCATGAACGACGCGGTCGGGCCCTTGAGCACCTCGCCGCCGACGATCGGGCTGACGGCGATGACCGGCGCGGAGGCCGACTGGAGCGCCTCGTGGATCCCGGGCACGGCGAGGATCGGTGCGATCGAGGCAAGTGGGTTGGAGGGCCCGATCACGATCACGCTGGCGGCTGCGATCGCCGCCAGCACCTGCTCGCTCGGCTTGGCCTGCTCGGCGCCGCGGTACTCCAGGCCCTCGATCATGCCGGCGGCGCGCTCGCGGATCATGAACTCCTGGAAGGAGCTCCAGCCGGCGGCGCCGGTGCGGACCCACGTGCGCACGGGGTCATCGCTCACCGGCAGCACCCGCGAGCGCACGCCGCTGGCCTCGTTCAGGCGCGCGAGCGCAGCGGTGGGGGACAGGCCCTCGGCGAGCATGCGCGCGCGCTGCATGCACCAGGCGAGGTCGCGGTCGCCGAGGTTGAACCACACCTCCACGCCGAGCTCGCGCAGCGCGTCCATCACCGCGAAGCTGTCGTCGCGCAGGCCCCAGCCGCGCTCGTCGATCGAGCCGGCCAGCCAGAAGGACACGAGGTCGGGATCGGGCGAGACGTAGGCGCCGTAGATCTCGATGTCATCGCCGGTGTTGACGATCGCGGCCAGGCGCTCGGGGCCGGCGACGTCGGCGATCCCGGCCGCGAGCTTGGCGCCGCCGGTGCCGCCGGTGAGCAGCACGATGTCGGGCTCGCTCACTGCCATAGCTGCTCCGGCAGCCCCGTCAGCTGGATGCCCGCATGGGTCTTGTAGCGGGCGTTGACGGCGATCAGCAGCGCGGTCAGCGACTCGGTCGTGCGCGACATCTCGAGTTTCCCGCAGTCGACGCAGCGCAGGCCGTCGATGCGCTCGATCAGCTCCGCCGCCTGGCGCTTGTCGGCGCGGGAGTCGCCGCACACGAGCACGTCCTGCGCGAGCGGATCCTCCAGGTCGGCGAGCGCGGCGGCGCTGACGGTGTGCAGCGCGGAGACCACGCGCACGCCCTCGGGCACCATCTCGAGCGCCTGCTGCGCGGCCGAGCCCTGCCACACGCCGAGCATGCGCGTGGCTTTGCCGCCGACGGCCGCGGCCAGTGGCACGGTGGCATCGATCAGCAGCTGCCCGGGTGTGAGCGCGCCCTTGAGGTTGGCGAGCGTCTCGGACTGGTTGCGGAACGGCACGCTCAGGATCACGATGCCCTGGGCGCCGACGGCGTCCACCGCGGCGGCGTTCTCGTGCGCGGAGAAGGAGCCATCGGGAAGCAGCTCGCGGGCGCGCACCGCGGTCTCAGCGGCGCGCGCGCCGTCGCGCGAGCCGATCGCGATCGGCACGCCGGTGCGCGCGAGTCGCAGCGCGAGGCCGAAGCCGAGCGCCCCGGAGGCACCGATGACAGCGACCGGATCGGGGCTGGGCGGTGGCACGGCGGCCGAGTATAGGCTGCAAGCTATGAAGCTCGAGGACGCGCGACGTCGTGAGTGAGCTGCCGCGAGCGGTGAGCATCAGGGAGGTGGGCCCGCGCGACGGCTTTCAGAACGAGCCGGAGGTGATCCCAACCGAGCGCAAGGTCGAGCTGATCGACGCGCTCGCGCGCACCGGCCTGAGGCGCCTGGAGGCGACCAGCTTCGTGCGCGCGGACGTGATCCCGCAGCTCGCCGATGCAGCTGAGGTGCTGGCGCGGATCGACGTGCCGCGGGAGGTGAGCGTGTCGGTGCTGATCCCCAACGAGCGCGGGCTGGACGCGGCACTCGAGCTGTACGAGCGCGTCGGTGAACGTCCGGGGGGCGGGGGCAGCGATCTCGGGGGAGACCGGCGCGCGGCGTTCGATGAGATCAACGTCTTCATGTCCGCGTCGGAGAGCCACAACCGCAAGAACGTGAACCGCTCGATCGTCGAGTCGCTCGCCGGCCTGGAGGCGGTGCTGGGAAGGGGGAGGGCGGCCGGCCTGCGCTGCGAGGGCGTGATCTCGACGTCGTTCGGCTGCCCCTACGAGGGCGCGGTGCCGGCTGCGCGCGTGCTGGAGGTCGCCGCGCGTCTGCGCGATGCGGGCGCGCAGGAGATCGGCTTCGGCGACACCACCGGGATGGCCAACCCGCGCCAGGTGCGCGACTTCTTCACCAGCGCGCAGGAGCAGCTGGGGCAGGACGTGCAGCTGACGGCGCACTTCCACAACACGCGCGGGCAAGGCCTCGCGAACGTGCTGGCGGCACTGGAGGCGGGGGTGGAGAGCTTCGAGTCGAGCTTCGGCGAGCTCGGCGGCTGCCCGGTGCCGGCGGGCGCCACCGGCAACATCGCCAGCGAGGATCTCGTCTCGATGCTGCACGAGATGGGCATCGAGACAGGCATCGACCTCGACGCGCTGCTCGCATGCGCAAGGCGCGTGCAGGAGATCCTGGGGCGTCCGCTGGGCAGCCACACCCTCGTGGCCGGGCCTGTGGACTGGCGCGGCTAGCTCGCGACGCCGGCCGGGGTATCGGCGTCGGCGTGCTCGGCCTCGCGCGCGAGCTCGCGGGCGGCGGCGACGCAGTACTCCTGCACCGCCACCTCCATCTCCAGCGTCTGCGCGAGCGCCGGGCGGGCGGAGGCGTCGATCACGCGCTTGGCGCGCCCAACGGCGATGTGCGAGTTGGCCAGCAGCTCATCGACCAGCGCCTGCGTCGCCTGCTCAAGCTCATCGGGTGCGACCACGCGGTTGATCAGGCCGATGCGCTCGGCCTCGACGGCGTCGATCATGCGCGCGGTCATGATCAGCTCCTTGGCGCGTCCGAGGCCGACCACGGCTGGCAGGCGGGTAGAGCCGCCGACATCGGGGATGATCCCGAACTTGACCTCGGGCAGGCCGAGACTCGCGTCGCTGGAGGCGATCCGCAGATCGCAGCCGAGCGCCACCTCCAGCGCGCCGCCGACACAGGTACGGTGGATCTGGCAGACGACCGGCTTGGCCATCTCTTCGCAGATGTTGGGGCAGTCGAGGAACACTTTTCTGAACGGGCGCAGCATGCCGGGCGTGCCAGCCGATTCTGCGAGCTCAACGAGGTCGACGCCCGCGGAGAACACAGGTCCTTCGCCGCGCAGCACCACGCAGTGAACCGACGGCTCCGCGGCGGCCTCGCGCAGCGCCGCGCCGAGCGCGAGCAGCAGCTCCTGGTTCATCGCGTTGCGCTTCTCCGGGCGGTTGAGGATCACGTGCCTGACGTGGCCGTGGTCCTCGGTGAAGACGATGCTCATGGCGTGACCCTCCTGTGGTGAGCGTCCCGTTCAGCAGCGTCCAGTCGGACGAGCTTCATACAGGGCCAATTGGTGACAACAGCCTACGGAAGGAGGCCACTGCTATCATGATTGCATCGATGATGCAGAGACTGATGATCCAGGCAGAGCCGGAGCTCGTCGAGCGGGCAAAGCGCCGTGCGCGCGAGCGCGGTGTGTCTGTGGCGCAGGTCGTGCGCGAAGCGATGGAGCACGAGCTGGGAGTTGAGGAGGAGCCGCTTGCGCCCCCGCTCAAATGCATCGGTGTCTTTGCCTCCGGACGTGGCGATCTGTCGCGTCGTGCGAGCGAAGACGAGTTCGAGCCCGAGCCATTTCGCTGATCATCGATACTGGGCCGTTGCTGGCGACGTTCGATCGCAACGACCCCGACCACGTGCCTTGTGCGCAACTGTTGGCTGAGGTGCGTGGCGTGCGTGTAGTGCCTGCACCGGTCCTGGTGGAGTTCGACTACTTTGCCGCTCGTGAGCTGGACCGGCGCGCCGTGACCACGATGATCGACGAGATACGCCACGGCAACTATCGGGTCGAAGATCTGACCGACGCCGACTACCAGAGAGTGGGGCAACTGCTCGACACCTACGCCGACCTGCGCGTCGGCTTCGTCGACGCTGCCGTGCTTGCGATCGTCGAGCGCCTGCGCGAGCCGAAGCTCGCAACGCTTGACCACCGCCACTTCTCGGTCATGCGACCGCGGCACGTCGACGCGCTGGAACTGCTGCCCGCCTGAGCGGAACCCCGCGCACGCACGAGCGGCGGAGCCGGCAGGCGGAGCCCCTTAAACGTCTCTCTCAGCTCAGGTCCAACACGGTCGTCGGCGGTTCGATCTCTTCGTCGTAGCCCTCGCGCGGCACGATTGCGGTGCCGACCGCGAAGAACTCGATCGTGTGGCTGCCCCAGCCGTGGCTCTTCTCCTGCAGCTGCACGCCAACGATGCCCTCCGCGCTGATTTCCTGCGCCTCCGACTGCATCCGCTCCATCGCCAGCTCGCGCGCGTCATACAGCGCCTGGGTGAAGTTCGAGAGCTCCACGTTGCGCCCCGTCTGGGCCATCGACTGCAGCATGCCGCGGTGGGCCACGTGGTAGACGCAGCTGCCCATCACCATCCCCACCGGGCGGTGGCCGGTGCGCAGCAGCGTCCAGAAGTCCTGGCCTGACAGATCGCTCGTGAACGGGCGGCCGTTGGGCGCGCGGTGCATAACACCGTCACGGTGCTTGACCGCCGTGCCGATCGCGATGAACTCCGCCATGTCCTGGCCCCACTCATAGCGCCCGATGTCCAAGCGCACGCCCACCACGCCGTCCGCGCCGAGCTGGTCGGCCTCCTCCTCCATGCGCGTCATCGCCAGCTGGCGCGCGCCGTACATCGCTTCGGAGAGGACCGTCATCTCCTGGCTTTTCTTCCAGCCCGACATCTGAATGCCGATGTGGTAGATCGAGCTGCCCACCACCAGCCCCAACGGCTCGAAGCCAGCCTGCTTGACCAGCAGGAACTCGTTCACAGACAGGTCTGAGGTAAATAGTCCCTGACGATTCTGGGCTAGGCGGGCGCGACCCGCCTCGGGGACGCCCTCGAGTGACGAGGGGTCGTACGGGGTCTCGCGCTCGTTCATGTCTTGCTCCTTCTCAGGTGAACAGGTCGATTGTTGTTTTTGGCGCCGGGATCGTGTGATCCCCGTGCTGTTGAATCGCGGTGCCGACGGCGGTGAACGTCACCATCAGCCCTCTGAGCTCGCGCCCGCCGGCAAGACCGCCGCCCATGCCCATGCCGCCGCTGAGCGTGTGCGGTTGCGCCGAATGATTGATCTTCACCCCGACCACGCCCGCCGCGCCGAGCGCTGAGGCCTGACCGGTGATCTGCTGCATGACCGCCTCGCGCGCGCTGTAGATCGCCTGGGTGAACTCGCGCAGCTCAAAGCTCTGCACCCCCATCGTCAGCGGCCCGCCGCCTGCCAGCATGCCGCCCCCGGCCATCCCGCCGTAGAGGTAGCTGGTGAAGAACACCGCGCTCCACGCGACGATCCCGAGCGGCTCGAAGCCACCCTGCAGCAGCATCGCGTACTCAGCAACCGACAGCTCGCTGAGCACCGGCTGCTTGGCATTCGCGCCCTTGCGCGAGACGGCCGTGCCGACCGCCACGTGCTCGAGCGCGAAGCCGCCGGTGTCGAGCTGGCTCTCGCCGGCGCGGGTCTGCACGCCGACGACAGCGTCCGCGCCGACACATCGCGCCTCCTCCGCAAGGCGCACCAGCGCCCTGCCGCGAACCTCGTTCAGCGCCTGCGTGAGCGTGTCGAGCTCGATCAGGATCCCGCCGCCGCCGTAGCCCTGCGCGCCCCACGCGCCCTGATAGCCCATCTGGTAGATCGAGCTGCCCATCACCTGCGACAACGGCTTCAGGCCGAGCTGATGGCACAGCGCGAACCCGTTCACCGACAGATCGGAGGTGAACGAGCCACCGCGCTCGCTCAACTCGCTCAGGCGTCGATGCGCCGACAGCGGGATACCGCCCTGTTCGACACGCGCCAGCGACTGTTCCTGCTCCTGCTGTTGCAGATCCTCGGAATCGCCCATCAGCCCAGCAGCTCCTGCAGCGCCGCCCGCGCATGCGCGCTGCGCTCGGCTTCGGCGCGCAGATCAGCGGTCAAGGCCGCGACCCACTCGTCCGGGTCGAGCGTCTCGCGCTTGATCGCGATCCCGCCGACCTGGCGCTCGCGGAAGCCTTGCAGTCTGCCGCTCTCGACGCCAAGCAGGTAGGCGGCGTTGCCGAGCTCGACACGCACCGCGCGCACGCGCTTGGGGCCGCGGCCCAGCAGCCCACCGCCGCGCCGCTCCACGCGCGCCTGGCTGGGCAGCGCCTGCTCGAGCTTGGCCGCGAGCACCTCCACCGAGATCGCCAGGTCGGTCCCGTCGCCGCGCAGGCCCGCCGCTGCCAGATCGAAGGTCTCCTCGTCGCTCACCTACTGCAGAGTAATAGGCTCCGCGCGCAACGGTGGAAACTCGAGGGAGGTCGGATGTCGCAAAGGATCGAGAAGGTGGGAGTGCTCGGAGCTGGTTTGATGGGCCACGGCATCGCCCAGGTGGCGGCCACGGCCGGCTATCAGGTGGTGCTGCGCGAGCTCGACGAGGCGACTCTGCAGAAGGGCATCGCCAAGATCGACAAGCAGCTCGCGCGCGCCGTCGAGAAAGGCAAGTCCTCGCAGGAGGATGCCGACGCGCTGCGCGCCCGCATCCAGGGCACGCTCGACTATTCAGAGCTCGCCGACTGCGATCTCGTGATCGAGGCGATCACCGAGAACCTCGCGCTCAAGCTCGAGATGTGGCGCGAGGTCGATCAGATCGTCAAGGCCGATGCCGTGTTCGCGACCAACACCTCATCGCTTGCGGTGATCGACCAGGCGGCCGCAACCAGCCGCCCCGGCCAGTTCGTGGGGCTGCACTACTTCAACCCCGCGCAGGTGATGAAGCTCGTCGAGGTCGTGCGCTGCGTGACCACCACCGACGACGCGTTCGAGACCGCGCTCGAGTTCGCGCGCTCGGAGGGCAAGCTCGCGATCCCGACCAAGGACAAGGCAGGCTTCATCGTCAACCGCCTGCTCGTCCCCTACATGCTCGACGCGATCCGCGCCTACGAAGAGGGCGTGGGCTCCGTCGGCGAGATCGACGAGGCGATGAAGGCCGGCGCCGGGCACCCGATGGGCCCGCTCACGCTCGCGGACTTCGTCGGGCTCGACACGCTCGGGTCGATCTGCGACGTGCTCTTCGAGGAGTTCCGCGAGCGCCGCTTCGCGCAGCCGCCTACGCTGCGCAAGATGCTCAGCGCTGGCTGGTACGGGCGCAAGAGCGGTACCGGCTTCTATGACTACTCCGGCGAGAGCCCGCGGCCCAACGGGGCCTTCTAGGGGTGGAGGCGGCGCGTGAGCGATCCCTCGAGCGTGCGTGCCGCTGATGCCGAGCGCGAGGCGTTCGCGCAGGATCTGCGCGAACACATGCTCGCGGGGCGCCTCACCTCGGCCGAGTTCGAGGAGCGCGTC
>Ga0182024_10016587_pt1 | contig 13956 bp, 9 predicted proteins | sample P32metaG_FD_120480 | JGI IMG/M metagenome (GOLD analysis project Ga0182024, IMG submission 120480) | Permafrost microbial communities from Stordalen Mire, Sweden - P3-2 metaG (Illumina Assembly) | ecosystem: Environmental > Terrestrial > Soil > Wetlands > Permafrost | place: Sweden: Stordalen... | reverse complement strand
TCCGACATCTGCTTGGCCATCGCGAAATCGCGCTTGTCGCGGTAAATTTGCGATAACCGCAGGTACGATCCGGCGTCTTTCGGGTCCGCTTCGGCCAGTTGCTGGTAAATCTTGATGGCCGCGTCGTATTGCTTAGCCAAGTCGAGATCGTCCGCCATGGCGCGCTTCAAATCGTCGGCGTCGGGAGGATTGCTGGCCACCGCGCGATTGAGCGCATCGGCGGCGAGCGAGTATTCCTTCATCTGCTCATAGGCGCTCGCAAGCTTGCGCAAACTATCCGAGCTGGGACTCTTTTCCGCCAGTTTCCTCAGCAGATCGGCGGCTTCGGTAGTCTTGCCGGAATCGGCATACACCGACGCGAGGCCGATCAGAGCTTCTTCGTTCTCGGCATCCATCGCCAGGACCTTCTTGTAATCTTTTTCAGCCTCGGCCGTGTTGCTCGCCGCCCTCTGCAACCGCCCCAGCATGTTTAGCGATTCGACATCCTTCGGATCGATGTCGGCGATCTTCTGAAACTGCTCGATCGCGCGCTTCAGCATGGATTCGTCGACGGAATTCTGCGGACCGCTGATCTGGTGCGTGAAGATGCGCGCGAGCATGCGGTGCGCGTTGAGGTCGTTCGGGTTCTTCTTGAGCGCGTCTTCGGCTTCACTCTGCGCTTCGCGCAAGCGGCCGGAAGCGATGTAGAGCTCCGACAGTTCTTCGGTCAGCAAGGGCGTGGTGGGATCGGCCTTGATGGCTTCTTTATAATTCTCGATGGCATTGTTCAGATACTCGCGGGTGTTGCCGGGAGTGGCGGCCATCTCCGCGTACATGTGGGCCAGCGTGTAGTGATAATATGCCGAGGCCCGGTCCGGGTTCGTCGCGCCGCCCGGCGGCGGCTGATTCTGCCCCCACGCCACTGCTCCCATGGCTGCCATAGCCACAACTGTTTTCAACATTCGCGTCCTCTTTCGCTCTCCGACCACGCTACCCTTAGTATATCGGCTTCACTGATCTCACGGGCCTGCCGCGACCCTTAAACGCTCTCCTGCTTGCAATTCTCGGTCCCACCGGAGCGGGAAAAAGCGCGCTCGCGCTGCGCCTCGCGGCGGAATTTGAGGGCGAAATCGTCAACTGCGATTCGCTCCAGCTTTATCGCGGATTCGATATCGGCACCGCCAAGATTCCCGTTGAACGCACCGGCGGAATCCGCCAGCACATGCTCGACGTGATCGAGCCGTCGCAGGTTTTCTCGGCCGGGGAATATGCGCGCGCCGCGCGCCAAGCCATCGCCGAAATTTCCAGACGCGGCCATCTTCCCATCGTCACCGGCGGAACGGGATTCTACCTCCGCGCGCTCCTCGATGGGCTCCCCGCTCTGCCCGGACGCGACGAATCCGTTCGCACGCGCCTTCGCGCTCGCGAACTCAGGAAATCCGGGTCGCTTCATCGGCTGCTCACGCGCCTCGATCCCGCATCCGCCGCGGGCATTCATCCCCGCGACACGCAAAAGCTGATCCGCGCGCTCGAAGTGAGAATGCTCACGCGCGGTCCGCGCCCGTCCGGCGCGGAGGGCTTGAGCGGATACACCACCATTAAGATTGGTCTGAGTCCCGATCGAACACTCCTCTACGAGGTTTTGGATGCACGAGCGCGGGAAATGTTTCGTTCAGGACTGCTCGAAGAAGTCCGCGGTCTGCTCGAAAATGGCTGCACCGGCGAGGAAAAACCGTTTGGATCGCTGGGTTACAGGCAGGCGCTCGCATGCTTGCGCGGTTCGATGCCGGAAGAGGAAGCCATCGCCTCTACCGCGCTCGAGACGCGCCAATATGCAAAACGGCAGGGGACCTGGTTTCGCCGCGACCCCGAGGTGATCTGGCTCGACGGCTTCGGCGACTCACCCGAAGTGATCGATTCGGCGCGCGCGCTCATTATTTCGGCAGCGGCGCCTTCCTGAGCGTCTCGATCTCAGCCGCGATATTATCGACCATGGTGCGGACGATCTTCTCGCCCTTTTCGCGGGTCGCAAGCGTGGCGTCGCCATAAATGCCTGAAGCTGAATACGCGCCCGGCCCGTTCGGGTTGCGCGTCAACCCGCCGGACGCGGCATGGTAATCCTTGACCGCGCGTTTCATATCCACCACCTCGGGCGCGATATACAACATCATCGACGTTTCGATCTCATCGGCGTGCGTGCCTCCGGCCTCCTGCTTAATCTGATCCTCGGTAGGCTGAGTGGCGACGTTGAGGTCGGTGAAACGCAGCAAAATTCCGTCTTTTAAGAGAATTTCGACCGCCGGCGCAAGCGCGCGAACCGTTGAAACACCGGTGTTTAGCGCATAGAATCGCTTCGGGCCGTAACGCGCGAGGGACCGGCAGATGTCGACCATCAAATCGCGCGCGGTTTCGAGCCGCAGCGTGGTCGAGCCGGGATATTCGCCAAACGCCGGATAATAATGATAGTTAACGGTGGGCGCGACGACCACGTCTGCACGCTCGAGTATCCGGAGCTTCAAGTATTCGGCCTGAAGGAAGTCGGTTTTGAGCGGAAGATGCGGGCCGTGCTCCTTCGATTCCGCGCCGATGGGGATCACCACCACGGTTTCCGGCCGCAGCACTTTTTCGGCTTCAACCCACGTCAGATTCTCGAGTAAAACACCGCCTTTTGCATCAAGAAACACCGTAAATGACGCGATGAGCGAAACCACCAGGAATCGACGCATGCCCAAGTGTATACCGGCTGTTACACTACGGGGGTGCGCGAGCAGTGGCCGGTCCGGGTCATTTTTTTGGGAATTCTAGCGCTCGGCGGAACTCCGGCATGGGCCGATACGGCCGCGGTTTTGCCGTTCTGGAGCCGAGTCCCATCGCACGCCGGCGCGGCGCGGTCGGGCGCATCCCACACCACCAACATGGATTGGATCGGGGAGAGCATTGCCGAGACGATGCGCGAAGCGATCGCCTCGCGCGGAATTCTCGCGTTCGAGCGCGATGAGATCGAGGAAGCGCTCGATCGGCTGGGATTGCGCGATCGCACGTCGTTGTCGGCCGCGTCCGTGATCAAGATCGGTGAAGAGCTGGACGCCGAGCAGGTGGTGTTCGGCGAATTTCAGTTCACTCCATCGCCCAAGCCGGTTTCGACGCAGGTTTCAACGGCGCAGATTTCGACGCCGGTATCCGCGAAGCCCGCCGCGAGCGCCGGCTCATTGCGCATCTCGGCGCGCGTGATGGACCGGCGCCGCATGCGCCTCGGCGCGGAGTTCATCGAAACCGGGGCGCTGGAGGACCTGGCGACGATCGAGGCTCATCTCGCATGGCGGGCGCTGACGCAGCTCGCGCCCAAGCTCGCGCCGCCCGAATCCGATTTCCGGACGCTGCGCCCGGCGATTCGCCTGGACGCGGAAGAGAGCTACGTTCGCGGATTGCTGGCGCCTGACGCCGCGCAGAAGGAGAAATTTTTTCTTCAGGCCGCGAGGCTGGACGCGCGCTTCGCCCAGCCCTGTTATGAGCTCGGCCAAATCCACTATCGGCGCAAGGAATACCGGCAAGCCGCCGAGTGGCTGGAACGCGTTCCGCCGGAGGACCTTCGTTATCGCGCGGCGAGCTTCCTGCTCGGTCTCGCGCGATTTCAATCCGGCGATTTTGCGGGCGCGCAGAAGGCCTTCCAGATGATCGCGGGGACGGTTCCGCTGAGCGAGGTGTACAACAATCTGGGCGCGGCCGAAAGCCGGCGCAATCTGCCGCAGGCCGCCGACGATTTCCGCAAAGCGGCGGAAGGCGACGCGACCGATCCCGTGTATCAGTTCAACCTGGGATACGCGCTGTGGAAGAAGGGCGACTTCACGGAGGCGGCCGAACGCTTTCGCGCGGTGCTCGATCGCGCGCCGGAGGATCAGATGGCGACGCTGCTGCTCGGCCGGTGCCTGAAGAAGCAGGGCCTGCATTCAGGCCGCGGGCGCGATGCCGACACGCGACTCGCGGGCCTCGAGCGCCTGAAGGGCAATTACGACGAGCACGCCTACTGGCAGTTGAAGGCCGTCATCGGCGGGAAGCAGTGAGCGCCGGGCCCGTGACCCCTGAGCGCCGGCCCCTTCGGGATATAATCGGAAGCTCATGATTGAGGCCGCCGCGGCTTCGGACCCAGGCTGTGTCCGGAACAACAATGAAGACTATTTCCTAACCCTCCCTGACCTGGGTCTCTACGTCGTGGCGGATGGGATGGGCGGCGCGCAAGCGGGCGAACACGCGGCCAAACTCGCGGCCGATACGGTTCGCGAAGTGGTGGCCGAGGCGGCCGGCAAGATCGATCCCCGGATACTGGTATACGCGTTCGAGGAAGCCAACCGCCGCGTGATCGATCGGGCCGGGGAGGACCCGGCGCTCGACGGGATGGGCACGACGCTGGTGGCCGCGCTCGAGATGGGCACCGATCTGATCATCGTGAGTGTGGGCGACAGCCGCGCTTACATTTATGAAAACGGAAAGCTCCAAGCCGTCACCGAGGATCAGACCTGGGTCCACGAAGTGGGGCGGCGTTTGGGAATCGACGAGGCGAGCCTCAAGACTCATCCGATGCGGCACGTGCTGACGATGGCCATCGGTGTTTCGGAGAACTTGCGGGTTCATACTTACCTGGTCAAGCCCGCGGCGGGCACGCTGCTGCTTTTGTCAAGCGACGGGTTGCATGGGGTGGCACGGGAGCAGGACATGCTCGATGCGCTGGGCTCGGGCGAGCCGCTCGACGCAAAATGCCGCCATCTTATTGAAGCCGCACGGGCTCAGGGCGGTCCTGATAACATTACGGCGATCCTGCTGAGGGCGTCATAGGAGGTTGCTGAGAAACGCACTCCGCAGGGCATGGCCCTGCGCCACCTGGCTTCCAAGTCAGGGCACAAATTCGTCGTCAACAATCGATCCTGAGATACGTCCAAGTATTCGTGATGACAAAGAGACTTATAAGACTGGCCTTATTCGCAGCGGTCGCGTTCGCCGGGCGCGCTTCCGCGCAGAGCTGGGATAACAGCGGAAATCATATGCTCAACGGGGCTTATTACGTGCGGCAGGTCCTGTGGCAGATCGGCGATAGTTCCGGAGATCTCGGAGACGCCGCAGCGGTTTACGGCGAGATCGTCTTCGACGGCAACGGGCATTACTCGTTTAGCGGGCAAGTGATGGATCCGGGCGTGGCGGCGACGCCGCAGCCGTCCGGCACGATCATCGGAACTTATACGATCTCCGCCAGCGGTTACGGATTTATGGACAACCTGCTGATCACTGGCGAGATCATCTACGGACTGGTTTCGGCGCAGGGTATTTTCATCGGCAGCAGCACCGAGAATCTGAGCGCCCAGGGCGTGAACGATCTGGCGATCATGGCGCCGATCCCCTCGCCGCCGGCGACGGCCGCGACGTTCAACGGAAGCTACACCATCGTCGATTTCGACTCACCCACCGGATCGCCGCAGGACTCACGGGACTCGTTGTTCACCATCAACACAAGCGGCAACGGTACGCTTTCGGCAAGCGGCAGCGGATATATCGCCGGCAACGGAGGAGTCGCGACGCGGCAGACGCTCGGGTCAACCAAAGTCGTGTTCAGCAACGGCGCGGGGAACATCGAAGCCGGCGGCAACTCCCTAGCTACGATTTCTAACAACGGTGGAAATCCGGATGCGGTCCTGATCTCCGGCAATTACTACGTTTACATTTCTCCCGATGGAAACTTCATTTTCGGCGGTTCTCCGAACGGCTGGGACATGTTCGTAGGCGTGAGAAACTCCGCAACGGCGGCGAATTTCGGCGGGTTGTTCTATCAGGCGGGCATGGACCAGGACGAGAGCGAGCTGGCCGCAGAAGGCTTCGCGAATCTCGACAGCTATTTCGGATCGTTCGACGCGGTTACCGGCGGCACCATCATCGGCCACCAGCGCCTGCTTTCGGTTTTCAACAACAATCCATACGATTTCACGTACTCGGATGCCTTTTCGATTTCCTCGACCGGAACGGATGACGACGCCGATACGGACCAGCATTACGTGTTCGGGCTAAACGGCGCGCTTCGCATCGGAATCGGAAACAGCCCGCTCCTTGGAATCAACGTGGCTTTGTCCGCACCGGGCGTCTCCGGCACGGGCGTCTGGATCGATCCGCAAGGAATCGTCAACTCGGGCAGTTTCGCGCCGTTTACATCGCAGATCGTTCCGGGCGAGCTGATCTCGCTATTCGGCTCGGGGCTTTCGCAGAAAACCGACAGCAACCCGTTTTTCCCGCTGACGCTCGACGGCGTGCAAGTAATGATCAACGGTATCGCCGCGCCGGTTTACGTAGTGAGCCCGGGATTTCTCACAGTGATGGTCCCGTATGAGACCACGGCGGCGATCGCCAACGTCCAGGTGTTCAACAACAACTCACCATCGAACGTGGTCAGCATGTTCACCGGCGCAACCCAGCCGGGTATCCTGACGCAGACTGAAAACGGAGTCGGCTACGCCGAGGCCCAGGACGTCACGACGAACTACACGCTGATCACGCCGAGCAGTCCCGCGCAGGCGGGCGATTCGATTGTCGTGTATCTGACGGGCCTGGGAGCGATGAATCCCGCGGTGGCAGACGGCGCGGTGGGACCCACTCCGGCGGCGAGCACGGTGAACACGATCGCGGCGACCATCGGCGGAGTGACCGCGACGGTGCTCTTCTCCGGGTTGACGCCCGGCGCGGACGGACTGGGCCAGGTCAACCTGACCGTGCCGAGCGGTCTGACCGCCGGCGCCAACATTGTCGAAATCCAGGGACCGGATTCGGACAACTTCGAGGCGCTGATCTCGATCGGAACGGGAACCGGGGCGCTGACCACGACCGCGCAGGCCAAGCCTGCGGTCAGGCCGCTGATGGCGCGCACGCATCCCGCGGCGAAACGGAATCCGGCGCTGCCCGAAAAGATCAAGCCGTTCTCTAAGCCGATCGATCGAACGCCAGGGGTGCGTTCGACCGGAGGGCGTGGGGCCGTGACTACGAGCGGCTCGAGCAGTAATTAAGTAAAAAGCCTTCCGCAGGGCACGGCCCTGCGCCACCTGCATCTCATTTCTGGATGCTGATTTCTACGAGGATTGTCCGAACAACTCGTTGACCGGATACCAGAAGTCCGGGCCGTTGGTCTGCGGCACGTACTCAAAGCCGCGGTGGAACGGATCGTTGTAGCAGACGTTGGTCCAGTTGATGCCCATCGCGGAGTAGATGGTGGCTTCGACGTCCTCGGGATTCACGGGGCGATTCGCGGACCAGCCGTTGTCGGTGATGACCGAACCGTCCGAGCTGGTGGCGCCGATGACCGTGCCGCCCTTGATTCCACCGCCGGCGAACACGCCGAACTGGTTCACGTAATGATCGCGTCCGTTGGCGCCGGTGATGTAGGGCGTTCGTCCGAACTCACCCATGGCGATCACCAGCGTGTTGGCCAGCATGCCGTTGCTCTTGAGGTCGGCGAGCAATGCCGAGAGGCCCGAATCGAACTGCTTGCCGAGCGTGAAGATGTTCGATCCCGACGCCACATTGCCGTTCGGTCCGTAGATGTTGACGTGCATGTCCCATCCGCCGACGGTCACCTGCACGAAACGCGTGCCTAGGTTCGAGGCAAGCGCCTGCTTGGCGATCACCAGCGCGTTCCCGAAAGAGCTGGCGCCGTAGCGGGTGCTGTCAGACGAGGAGTATGTGAACACGGCGTTGACGGCGGGGTTGTACATCATGCTCTGCGCCGATTGATAGAACCCGTTCATGTCGTCCGCCGGTTTGCCGAGGACCGAATTGTTGCGCAGCGGAGCATCCTCGGTATAGAGCGTGTTGAGCATCTCCTGCCAGCGCGTTTCGCCGAAACTGTTGGAGGTGTCGGGAAGGCCGGCGGTAGTGGGATCGTACTTGAAGGGAGCGTAGGTCGCGTCGAGATAGCCTTCGCCGACCCCGCCATCGGAATTCAGCGCGAGAAAGGTCGGCAGAACGTCGGCGGGCGTTCGCTCCGAAGCCTTTTCGAGCGCCACGATGCTTCCGATGTTCGGCGCGATGTTGCCGAGCGCGGCGGCCGGGTTGCGGCCGATCTGCACCCAGGTCTGGCCGAGCGAGTGAACCAGCGCGTGCGCCTGAAGCGACCGCACGATCGCGATATCGCCGAGCATGCCGCCCAAGTTGGGCATAATTCCGGTGGGCCACTGCAAGCCGTTGATGGTCTGGACGTCGATCGCGGAGGGGGTGGCGCTGTTGGGCTTGAAATCGAACGTATCCCAGGGGCTGGGCGCGCCCGCCATCAGAATGAAGATGACGTTCTGCGCGGTGTTGAGCTCCGTGACGGATTGCGAGGTGCAGGTGCCGGCATCCTGCCCTTTGGCTTCACGCGCGAAATAGGAGCCCGCGACGCCCGCGCCGAGCACCTTGAAAAAGTTTCGCCGGGTCCAGTCGGGTCTGCGGAAGTACGACGGTCTGGTCGCGCCGGGATTCTCCGCCAAAAATCGTTGGAAATCTTTTTTGTTCATGGCGCGCTCCTTAGTAGTTGAACATGAAGTCGACCTTGTTATACAAAGTCCACATCAGCTCCTGGGTTTTCTGCATCTTGACGGTCGCTGTCGTGCCGGTGCCCAGCAACGTCGTGGCCGCGGTCATCTCGGCAGCCGTGGGATAACGCGACAGGACGTTGATGTAGAGCGTGTTCACCAGGTTCGTCGTACTGCTCTGTGCGAGCGCCTGGCTCAACAGGCTTTGTGGAGCGCCGCTCGCGCTCGACACCAGTTTGCTCATGACGGTCGAATCATTCATCAGCACCAGCGCCTGCTGGATCGCGCCATCGGGACGGCGCGGCTGATCGTCGCGATTGCCCGGCAGGAAAGCCTGCAAGAAAGGCGTGGTCTCGACCGCCGTCTCCGGATATTGCATGGCCCAATTGAAGCTCAGCGTTCCGGTCTTATAAGTGGGCGTGATGTTGCTCGAAATGGTGATCGCGTCAGCGGCTTCTTCGCTCCAGAGGCGCCGCACCAGCTTGCGCGCAAACAAGGTTTGCCAGTTGGGATTCCACGTATTGGGATCGTACTGCGATTCAAGCTGATAGGTGGCCGAATTCGCGATCAGCTGCATGGTGTGCTTCACGTCGTATTTATTGGCGATGAAATCCTCGGCGAGCGCGTTCAACAGATCGGGATTGGACGCCTGCAAGGTCCACGGCGCGGGCGGCGGATTGTCGGGATCGAGCCGGTCCGGATCGAACTGGTCCGGAGGATCGACCAGGCCGACAGTGAAGAACTCCGCCCAAAGGTAGTTAACCGCGGCGCGCGCGAACTGGAAATCGCTGGTCACCAGGCGAGCCATCCCCTGGCGATAGCCTTCGCCCGAATTGGGTCCCTGACCGCCGAACGGGTAGACCGGCGCGACGTTGGCTTCAGAACCGATGGGCTGGCGCGGCGGACGATTTCCCGTGGTCGTGTTCAGAGGGTAATTGGTCTTGTATGCGGCGTCGTTGACGTACCACAGGGCGTCGCCCGTGGTGGGATCTTTGGGACTCTGTAGATTGGTGTGCGCCATGAAGCCCGAGAATCCCCACGCCTGCGCGCGTGTAAAGGTCGATCCCCACAGGCTCAAAGTGTCGAGATGGCCGCGGCCGTCGTGGCACAGCAGGCAGTTCACGTGCGAAATGCCGAGGAAGGTATCGGCGACATTGGCGGTTTGCTGATCCCAGGTGTCCTGGATGGGGATGCCGGTGCCGACCACGTGCCCGCCGATCTGCCAGTTGAGCTCGCCCTGCGTGAAGTTGTTGGTGCCTTGGGAACCGATCAGTGCGCTGGCCACCTGATTGTACGGCGTGCCATTGGTCAGCCAGCTCCGGATGTAGGTGTTGAACGCGTCGCGGCCGTAGGTCGTTACCGATGTGCTCGTGGTGGGCCAGTTCGATGCGTTCTTGAAAAGATCGCCGTAGAACATGGTCCACTTGTCGATCCACTGCGGCGAGGCGAGCAGCGTTTCGATGAGATTGGCGCGCTTGGCGGGGGTGGTATCGGCAACGAAGCTGGTGACGGCCGCGACGGTCGGGATTCGACCCGTGAGATCCAGCGTCACGCGGCGGATGAATTCGTAATCGTTGGTGGGCGCGGCGGGAGTTGCGCCCTGCTGCTGGAACGCCTGGAAAATGTAGAAATCGATCAGATTCGCGCTGGAGGTCGGGGATTGGCCGGTACTGGTGCGGGTGCCTCCGGGCGGCGAAGCCATCATTGGCGAGGCTCCGCTAGACGCGTGCGCGACGATACCGGACGATTCTCCGGACGATTGTGCTGACGTCCCGAGCATGCGAGTGACCTGCGCGGTCAGGGCGCCCAACTGGCTCCGGTCGTGGGGGACGAACCGGCTACGCTGCGGCCCGAAATAGGTGCAATCGGCGTGGGAGATCTGGACTTGCGTATCGGTCGGGTTCTGGAATGGATTCTGCGCACGGATGATCCACACGCCGCTTGCGGCGAGAACAACGCAGACAAGCGAAACCGAGGTTACGAACCGCTTTTTCATTGGTCCTCCCGAACTAATGGAGTTCCACCCATTATGAAGCAAGTAACCCGTTTGGCCAATGAGAGTTGCTGAACGTGAGGCGGTTTTAATCGCGACTGGCGGAGCAGCGAGGGGTTAGAGTGAGAGAGCATGACTAGGAAGTTCTTTCGATTCACCGCAGGACTCTTTACCTTAGCGGCCACCTTAACCGCACAGGTCTCGACCAACGCATCGCTCTCAGGCAAATATTATTTTCGGCAGGTCCTCCTGATCGCCCCTGGCCCGTCGAACGTCACCGGCACGACGAGTGGGTCTGGGACGCTCACGTTCGACGGCAACGGCAATTTCACCATCTCCGGGCAACAGCTTTCCGGCGTTTCCGCGCCCGTCGCGCTCACCGGATCGGGCATTTACGCCGTTAAACCCGGCGGGTTTGTGACGCTGACGAATCCGTTGATGTCGAGTGTCACGGTGAACGCGCGCCTCGGGACGGGCGTTTTGGTGGGGTCGTCGACCGAAGCCGGGCCAACGGTTTTCGATCTGTTCATCGCGATTCCAGCCGCATCGGGCACCAGCAACTCGACGCTCAACGGCGCGTACTGGATTTCGAGCTTCGAGCTTCCCAACGGGGCGATCGCCGACCTTCGCGATACGAATTTCGTGCTGACGGCCAATGGGGCGGGGAGTTTTGCCGAATCGGCGATCACGGGCCAGGCGGCGAATCTCGGCAACCTGCTCGAGACGCAGACCGCGGGACCGAATACTTACGCGATTTCGACGGACGGCACCGGTACGTTGTCCATCGCCACGGCGGCCGGTCTCGATGCGACCACGCAATTGATCGCGGGGACGAAAGAGATTTACGTCGCCGGGGACGGCAGTTATTTCATCGGCGGATCGATCCAGAACGGCGGGCATGGGATCGTGCTCGGGGTGAAGGCGTTCGCGAGCGGCGCGACCAATGCGAGCTGGGATGGATTTTATTTCTCCGCGGGCATGCGCTACGATATCGCGAATGCAACCTTGAGTACACCGGCGCGGCTGGCCGCGGTTTCAGGCGCTGTACACGCCAACGGCGACGGCAATTCGATCTGGGAGCGCCGCACGCGCCAGTCCGACGGATTGTTCGACGCCTCGCCGCTGATCACTTATAATCTGGGAGCGGACGGATCGGGCGCGATCACCTCGGCAACCGGTCACGTCGACATCGCGACGGGCGCGAAGGTTTTTTCGACCAGCGGAGTGGACGTGGCGAGCTCGTCGAGCTACGAAATTTACTTCGGCGCGCTGATGCCTCCGCAATCGGGCACGGGCGTTTTTCTGAACCCGCAGTTCGTTCTGAACGCGGCGAGCTTCGCACCGGCAGGTTATCCGATCTCGCCGGGCGGATTCATTTCGATCGGCGGCACCGGATTGGGGATCGAGAACGCGGTCGCTTCCGGTTATCCGTTTCCGCCGACGCTCGGCGGAGTGTCGATGACCATCAATGGATTCGCCGCGCCGATTTATTCGGTGGCCGGCAGCTCCGGCGTGATCAGCGCGGTGGTCCCGTTCGAGGTGACCGGATCGACCGCGACCATCGTTGCGACGGTGAACAACGCGAAATCGAATTCGGTGGCGGTGCCGCTGGCAGCGACCAGCCCCGGCATTTTCAGCGTTCCGCCGAATGGCATCAGCGGCGGCGCAATGCGTCATCTGAACGGGACGCTGGTGAGCGCGACGGCTCCCGCCACGCGCGGCGAATTCATTTCGGTTTATCTCGCCGGGCTGGGCGCGACGAATCTGACCGTCGCCGATGGCTCGGCCGCTCCTTCGCAGCCGTTCGCGACGATCACCGGTCCGGTTGCGGTCTACGTGGGGGGCCAACCGGTCGCGACGATCCAGTTCGCCGGGCTCGCGCCGGCCTTCGCGGGCCTGTATCAGCTCAATATCGAGATTCCCTTCGCGGTCGACTCCGGCGCGCAAAGTCTGGCAGTCCAGACCAACGAAGGTTTCACCGACATGGTGACCATCTGGATCGATTAATCACTTGCCGATGCAGAAGGTCGAAAAAATTCGATTGAGAATATCGTCGGCCGTAGTCGCGCCGGTAATCGCATCGATGGGCCGCAGGGCGGCGTAGAGATCGAGCAGCAGCATCTCGTGCGGGATGGAGAGAACCGTCGCGTTGCGGGCCTGATCGAGGGCCTCGCGCGATTCCTTCAAAAGCTGCTCATGACGAAGGCTGGTGATGAATCCGCCATCCTGCTCGATGCGGCCCTCGGGCGCGACGCGCGCGATGATCGCGGCGCGCAAACCGGCAATGCCTTCACCGGTGAGCGCGGAGACGGGAATTATCTCCGCAGTCGCCAGGGGCAACCCCAAATCGCACTTGTTTCCGACGACGATGTGTTTACCCTGGCGTTTGGCACGCTCAATCAGCTTGCTATCGTCTTCTTCAAGCGGCGCGGAAATGTCGACGACCACCAGCGTCAGGTCGGCATCGGCCATGGCGCGATAGCTGCGCTCGATTCCCAGATTTTCGACCACGTCATCACCTACGCGAATGCCGGCCGTATCGACAAACTTCACGGGAATGCCTTCGAGCGATGCGGTTTCTGAGACCAAATCGCGCGTAGTCCCGGGGATCTCAGTGACGATCGCCCGATCCTGTTCCAGCAGTCGATTGAACAGGCTGCTTTTGCCGACGTTCGGACGCCCGACGATGGCGAGCGTGAATCCGTCGTGCACCAGTTTGCCGTAGGCGAAGCTGGCAATCAGCTCGGTGACACTTGAAAGAATCGGATCGATGCGCGCGAGAATCTGTTCGCCGCTCGCGACGCTGATATCGTCTTCGGCGAAATCGATGCCGGCTTCGAGCAGCGCGATCAATTCGAGCATCTGTTCTTTCACCGGCTGAATCCGCCGCGACACGGAGCCCTCGGCCTGCTGCGCTGCGATTCTGGCCTGGTACAACGTGGTTGCCTCAATCAAATCGCGAATGGCTTCGGCCTGCGGCAGATCGATGCGGCCGTTGATGTAGGCGCGCAGCGTGAACTCACCCGGCTCGGCGAGGCGGGCGCCTGAATCGCAGACCCGCTCGAGCGCGTGGCGCAGAACCACGGGCGATCCGTGGCAGGCGATCTCGACGACGTCTTCGGCGGTGTAGGATCGCGGGGCCGCATAGTAGGTCGCAAGCACCTGTGGATCGACGTCGGGCAGCTCGGCCAGAACCGCCGTCCAGGGCTTCAACTCACTGCGCAGGCGGAGAATTTTTTCGGCGATGCGGCGCGAGTCCGGGCCGGAGATGCGGATGATGCCGATTCCGCCGCGTCCCGGAGGCGTCGCGATCGCGGCGATGGTGTCGTGAAGCTGCACAAGACAAATCAGCCGTTAATGAACGTGAACCACGTTAATAAAACAACGGCCAATTATGATCGTGGTCGCCGCGGTGGGCCGCCGCGCCGGTCGCCGCCGCGTGGA
>Ga0182024_10016586_pt1 | contig 13956 bp, 9 predicted proteins | sample P32metaG_FD_120480 | JGI IMG/M metagenome (GOLD analysis project Ga0182024, IMG submission 120480) | Permafrost microbial communities from Stordalen Mire, Sweden - P3-2 metaG (Illumina Assembly) | ecosystem: Environmental > Terrestrial > Soil > Wetlands > Permafrost | place: Sweden: Stordalen... | reverse complement strand
GAGGTCGGATTCCGGCCCCCTTTCCGCGGGAACATCGACTGTCTCCTCGGTTACCATAAGTTCAGTTGAAAACCTGTCCGAGCCCGGATGGCGAAACTGGCAGACGCAGCGGACTTAAAATCCTATCATTCAAGAAATAATAAAAATTATAAACACTTTACTATCTGTTATTTAATGCAAATCTTGTCGTAATATTTTCTCCGTGATACCCTTGCACAAGTGTTACACACTTTCACGATTGTGAGGGCGTAACCGATGCCGGAGCATCACACCATTCTCGGTGGCAAAGTTCACGTCTACAAACGCGACGATGACAGCCGCTACTGGCAATGTGCCAGCTACCTCGCCGGCAAGAACCGGCGGGAATCAACAAAAGAGGAAAGCCTCGCGAAGGCCAAGGACTTCGCCGAGGATTGGTACCTGGGGCTGCGTGGCAAAATCTACGATGGCGAACTCATCTCGGAAAGGACGTTTCGTGATGCAGCCGCCCAGTTCGAGCGTGAATACGAGATCATTACCGAAGGGCAGCGCAATCGGGTCTATGTGAACGATCACAAACGCCGACTGCGCATCCATCTGGTTCCCTTTTTTGGCAACATGGGGCTTTCAAAAATAAACCCCGGTCAGGTTCAGGAGTACCGCATTCACCGCCGTGAAGAGGCGATGAAGGTGCATGGCAAGCCCCCGGCCCGGAATACCATGCACCAGGAGATCGTGACGCTGCGCCAGACGCTCAAGACGGCTGTGCGTCACGAATGGCTCCAGTATCTCCCCGACTTGTCGGAGCCCTACAAGGCATCGGGAAAAATCTCGCACCGCGCCTGGTTTTCCCCGGAGGAGTACAAGAAGCTCTATGAAGCGACCAGAAAACGCGTGCAGCATCCGAAGAACCCGCGTTACAAGTGGGAAGCCGAACAACTCCATGATTACGTGCTTTTCATGGCCAATACCGGCCTGCGGCCGGATGAATCCGCCCGCCTTCAGTTCCGGGATGTGACCATCGTCGAAGACGATGCCACCCAAGAGACCATCCTTGAGATTGAAGTGCGCGGAAAACGTGGCGTCGGCTACTGCAAAAGCACGACCGGCGCAGTCAGGCCTTTCGAGCGACTGAGGGATAGAAACAAAGCCCGAAAGGCAGAGAAGAAGCAGCAGGCGCAGCCGACCGATCTGATTTTCCCCAAGACGCACCGGGAGCTATTCAACACCATCCTTAAAGAGGAAGAACTCAAGACGGACCGCGAGGGTCAGCCGCGCACAGCCTACAGCCTGCGGCACACTTACATCTGTCTGCGCCTCATGGAAGGCGCGGACATCTACCAGATCGCCAAGAATTGCCGCACCAGCGTGGAAATGATCGAAAAGTATTACGCCTCCCACATCAAGACCAGCCTTGATGCGGCAGCCATCAACATCCACAAGAAAAAGCCCGCCAAGAAGACAGCGAAGAAGCCGCCTCAGGAACCTTGAGGCTATACTTAAAATGGCCACGCGGGCGTGGCGAAATTGGCAGACGCAGCGGACTTAAGGCAAACTTGAGTGCTCGCCGGGAAACCGGCGATGTAGAACTGCCCAAATTCGGGGAACCCTGTGAAATGGCGATCCCGAGCCAAGCCCGGACGGAGCACTCCGGACGGGAAGGTGTAGAGACTAGACGGGCAGCACCTGCGGCCACATGGCCATGGTGAAGGGATAGTCCAGACCACAAACCTGCCGGAGCGTCACCAGGACGCATTCCGGCCAGGGCGGCGAAAGCCGTAGATGGCAAGAAAATCCGCAGGCCGCAAGGCCATGAGGGTTCAAGTCCCTCCGCCCGCACCAAGATTTCATTGATTCCTCACGCAGGAAGAGAAGTAATCATGCCAATACTGCACGGCGCTGTCGATTACCCTATGATTCCCGGCGATTGGTTGCAAAATGAGGGATCAAGATGCAAGGGCGGAACTGACGACCCTCGCAATCCTCAGCCTTTTTAGCGGGACAACAACAGAAAAAAGCCATACCTGTTCCTGCGAACTGCATGTAATGCCTATGAGCCAAGTCGTAATCGAGAACCCGATCATCAACTCGCCTTTCGACGAGCCGTCGCGCCATTTCAGGTTTACAGACGAGGGAATCACCAACGAGGTCGTTGAGGGCCGGCGCACCAGTTCGTATTTCGTGCCCATCGCCAAGCCGAAGAAGAAGGGTACGAAGCAGCTTAAATTTGACACGGAGTGGACGCAAGACCGCGTCGAGGAAAACAAGCTGGTCAATGATATTCGCCGCCGCGTTGCACAGTGGCGCAAGGGCGGCTATGTGGGTGTCACGCCGACTACCAAGGTTCTGATTGACTACTGGACCGATCCCAGCCGCGAGAGAAAGCTGTTCTTCTGTCAGAATGAAGCGCTTGAGACGGCCATTTACATCACCGAAGTAGCCAAGAAGTACGGGGATGCGTGGATTGAGAACACGCTTCGGGAAGCCAACGACGGCTCAAATCCAGGTCTGCCCCGTATGTCATTCAAAATGGCTACTGGCTCTGGCAAGACTGTGGTCATGGCCATGCTCATTGCATGGCACACCCTGAATAAGCGGGCCAATCCGCAAGATATTCGTTTCTCTGACACGTTTTTGATCGTCACGCCCGGAATCACCATCCGTGACAGGCTGCGCGTTCTGATCCCGAACGACCCTGAGAACTACTTTCGCCAGCGCGATATTATTCCCGCGCACATGCTGGAGCAGCTCGGCCAGGCCAAAATCCTTATTACAAACTTCCACGCCTTCCAGCAGCGAGAGACGGTCTCTGCGAACAAGGTAACAAAGTCCATGCTGGCAGATGGGCAGCCCGGTCTCTTTACCGAGACGCCGGACCAGATGGTGCGCCGCGTATGCCGCGAGCTGGGCGGCAAGAAGAACATCGTCGTCCTGAATGACGAAGCCCACCACTGCTACCGCCGCAGGCCAAACGGCGAAGATGAACCGCTATCGGGAGACGAGCGAGTAGAAGCCAAGGCGCGGGAAGAGGCGGCCCGCATCTGGATTTCTGGCATTGAAGCCGTGAAAGCGAAGATCGGCGTAAAGTCGATTTACGATCTATCCGCCACGCCGTTTTTCCTCAAAGGCTCTGGATGGAGCGAGGGGACTCTGTTTCCTTGGGTCGTCTCGGACTTCTCTCTCATTGACGCCATCGAGGCCGGCATCGTCAAAGTTCCGCGTGTGCCGGTTTCCGATGATTCCATGACCGGCGACCAACCGACCTACCGCGATCTCTGGCTCCGCATACGCGAGGATTTGCCCAAGAAGGGGCGAAAGAACGAGGATCTGAGCGGCGAGCCAAAGCTGCCGGTTGAACTGGAAGGAGCGCTGCACAGCCTCTACGGCAACTATCAGAAGTACTACCGTCTGTGGGAACAGAACGCTGAGGCCCGAGCGCGGGGCATCACGCCGCCAGTGTTTATCGTCGTCTGCAACAACACCAATGTGTCGAAGATGGTCTTCGACTACATTGGCGGCTGGGAGAAGCAGATTGCCGGTGCCTTCATCGCCCAGGCTGGTCAATTGCCCATCTTCCGTAACGACGATGGCGTCGGCGGCTGGCTACATCGGCCCAACACCATTCTGGTAGACAGCCAGCAGCTTGAATCGGGCGGAGTGATGAGCGATGACTTCAAGAAAATCGCCGCGCGAGAGATCGAGAATTTCAAAGCGGAATACCGGGAACGCTTCCCTGGCCGCGATGCGGATAACCTCACGGATTCAGACCTGCTCCGTGAAGTGATGAACACCGTGGGCAAGGCTGGAAAGCTGGGAGAAAACATCCGCTGCGTCGTCAGTGTTTCCATGTTGACCGAAGGTTGGGATGCAAACACCGTGACCCATGTACTGGGTGTGCGGGCCTTTGGAACACAGCTGCTCTGCGAGCAGGTTGTCGGGCGCGCCCTCCGGCGCATGAGCTACGCCGCAAACGAGGACGGCCCCGACAAAGGCCGGTTCAATCCAGAATATGCAGAGGTCTACGGAGTCCCGTTCTCCTTCATTCCATGCAGCGGTGCAACCAACGAGCCAAAACCCGGCCCGTTGCCCACTCGCGTTCGCGCGCTCGACAGCCGCATCGCCTGTGAGATCAGCTTCCCGCGCCTGGTGGGCTACCGATATGACATCCAGGGAGAGCGGCTGACAGCCCGGTTTACCGATGAATCCGTGCTGTCGCTCTCGACCGCCGATCTACCTACCGAAACAGAGAGCGCTCCCATTGCCGGCGAAACCGTCATCCACACACTCGACGATCTCAAGCGTTTTCGGCTGAATGGCGTCGCTTTCAACCTGGCCAAACTGACCCTGGAGAAATACTTCCGCGACGACGAGGGCAATGACAAGCCCTGGCTTTTTCCCCAACTGCTGGGCATTGCAAAGCGCTGGCTGGCGGAGTGCGTCACTCTCAAGGACAATACCTTCCCGCAACTGCTCCTGCTCTCGCGCCACAAATACGACGCGGCAGATAGAATCTACAAGTCCATCGTTGCATCCACCGACGGTACGCTGGCGCTCAAGCCCATTCTCCGCCGATACGACACCGTGGGCTATACGCGCTACGTTGACTTCGACACCACTCGCGCTGTTTATGCCACGCGCGCGGACAAGTGCCACATTTCGCATGTCGTCGCGGATACGGATTCGTGGGAACAAAAGCTGGCGCAGGCCATCGAAGAAATGAAAGAGGTGGTTCGCTACGTCAAGAATCATAACCTCGGCTTTACCATCCCCTACACGCTGAACGGGGATGAGCACCAGTACATTCCCGACTTCATCGTCTGCATCGACGATGGGCATGGCCCCGACGACCTGTTGAACCTGATTGTGGAATGTACCGGCGAAAAGAAGCGGGACAAGGCTGCGAAGGTGGCCACTGCCCGCTCACTATGGGTTCCGGCGGTCAATAATCATGGCGCCTACGGACGCTGGGCATTCCTGGAGGTTGCCGACCCCTGGGATGCACAAAACCTTATACGCGGGTATCTCAAACAGTTGCAGAAGGAACCGGTAGAGGAACTAGCTCATGGCTAAAGCTCTTGTTGAACCAAAGAAAGTCGAATCGCTTAAGCATAAGGACAAGCGGGCAAATATCCCTACCGAGGAACTGCGCGATTTCGTGGCCGATGAGGAACTGGCCCCCAAAACCATGCTCTATCCACGCGATCCGTCGCTTGACCCGCAGCTTGTGTGGAAGGGCAAGGACGAACAGGACCGGCACGATCTGGCCGTGCCGGTCGTGCCCATATACATTCAGGAGAAAATTCACCCGCAAGCGATTATCGACGCTTTGCCACGCATCGAGAAGCAACCCAACGACCAGCCTAATCTTTTTGCCGACTTCAACGGCGGCCCCAAGGAATTCGATCAGAAGGTGGACTTCTACCACTACCAGCAGAACTGGGCCAACCGGATGATTCTGGGCGACTCGCTCCTGGTGATGGCCTCACTGACTGAGAAGGAAGGGCTCAAGGGCAAAGTGCAGACCATTTACCTAGATCCGCCTTACGGCATCAAGTTCGGTTCCAACTGGCAGGTAAGCACGCGCAAGCGGGATGTAAAGGATGGGAAGGCTGAGGACGCCACACGTCAACCTGAACAAGTGCGTGCGTTTCGCGATACCTGGAAGCTCGGTATTCACTCCTATCTCGCCTACCTGCGTGATCGTCTCGTCGTGGCCCGCGACCTTCTCACTGATACTGGAAGCATTTTTGTTCAAATTGGCGATGAGAACCTGCACTTCGTGCGCAACGTGCTAGATGAGGTCCTTGGACCGGAGAATAACGTATCGATTATCACTATAGTCAAAACGAGCGCCCAAGAAGACCTTCTGCTTCCGAACGTCTGTGATTATGTTCTCTGGTATGCCAAGAACAAAGGAGAGATGAAATACAGACAGTTGTGGCTAGACAAATCCCCAACCGATCTATCGGCCTCTGAGTATCATCGCGTTGAGTTGGCTGATGGAACGCGTAGACTGATGACCGAAGAAGAACAAGCACTACCTGAAAAGCTCCCGAAGGGAAGTCGTCAGTACAGGCAGGACAACATCGTATCTCAGCGACCGCCGGGGGACTTTCCTGTTGAGTTTGAGGGCGCTGTCTTCCGCCCTATAACCGGCTATTGGAAGACCGGACAAGAAGGAATGGCGAAGCTGATCGCGGCCAAACGCATTGAGAAACGCGGAAAGATGCTTAGTTACGTTCGATTTCTTGATGATTTCGCAGTTAGGCCTACCGCCAACTTTTGGTCTGACGTCAGATTCTCCAGTCGTTCGGAAGACAAGACATACATCGTTCAGACCTCAGCGAAGATCGTCGCTCGGTGCCTATTGATGACAACCGATCCTGGCGACTTGGTACTCGACCCAACGTGTGGCAGCGGTACTGCGGCCTATGTTGCTGAGCAATGGGGGAGGCGCTGGATCACGTGCGATACCAGCCGCGTCGCCCTTGCGTTGGCGCGAACGCGTCTGATGGCTGCCAAGTATCCCTACTACCTGCTGGCCGACTCGCCAGAGGGAATCAAGAAGGAAACCGAACTGACCGGCAAAAGACCGCCCGAGTACGAGACTCATGATGATATTCGCAAGGGATTTGTGTGCAGGAGTGTCCCGCACGTAACTCTCAAGTCTATCGCCAATAATTCGGAGATTAAGGAGGGCATCAGTCGGGAGCAGATCGACGCGGCCATCGCTCGCCATGCGGACAACGAAACCCTCTACGACCAGCCATATGAAGACAACAAGCGGGTGCGGGTCTGTGGGCCATTTTCGGTCGAGAGCCTTTCCCCCCATCGGGTTCTATCCACTGCCCACGAGGACCAGAATGGCACTGGCACCGAGCAGGAAGCCCGCAAGCAGCAAGATTTCGCAACCATGATCCTGGAGAATCTGAAGAAATCGGGAGTGCAGAACACGCGAAAAAACGAGCGGCTAACATTTGACCGTCTTGATGCATATGCCGGCGTGTGGCTCAATGCATCTGGCGAGTACACTGACGCCGAGGGAAAATCCCGAAGGGTAACGGTCACCATCGGCCCGGAGCATGGAACGGTTGGTCCGCAGCAGGTGAAGGAAGCAGCGAAAGAAGCGGTACAGGGCGTCGGCTTCGACATGCTTGTGGTATGCGGCTTCGCGTTCGATCCCCATGTTGCCGAAGAAGTGAAACGCTACGGCAAGTTGATCGTTCTGCCGACCAAGATGAACCCCGACCTGGCGATGGGCGATGAACTTCTAAAGAAGACCGGCACGGGCAACCTGTTCATGGTTTTTGGCGAGCCAGATGTAGAAATCAAGACGCTCAAGAGTGGCCAGATAACCGTCGAAATCAAGGGCGTGGACGTCTACGACCCAACCACCGGGCAGATTCGCAGCGCCTCGACCGACGACATCGCCTGCTGGTTCATCGACACCGATTACAACGGGGAGAGTTTCTTTGTGCGTCACGCCTACTTCACCGGCGCCGACGAACCATACGAAAAGCTAAAGCGGGCGCTTCGGGCGGAGATCGATGAAGCGACTTGGAGCAGTATCTACAGAACGGTCAGCCGCCCTTTCAACAAGCCGGAGACAGGCAAATTCGCGGTGAAGGTCATCAACCATTACGGCGACGAAGTATTGAAGGTGTTTGAAACTTGAGGCCTCAAGCCGTGCTGATTGCAGGTCCAGAAAAAACTATGACGATTCATTCCATACCTTGCCTCGGAACCGAAGGAAGGCGCGTTCTCACCGCTTGTTCACTGTTCATTGACGAGCCCGTTTCAGAGCGGACGCTTGTGGGAGCTTTGCAGTGACAGGCGAATCGATCTTGGGAGGCTTTGACATGAAGCAGCCCGCTCGTATCCGATCAGTCCAACGACCTGCTCCAGATGATGCGGCAAAACCCTCATTTTCCCACCCTGGAGCGCGTTGAAAATTCCAACCGCCAATGCTTCTATGCCCAGATGGCGTTGTACGTCCGGTTGAAGCAGAATATCCACAGTGCAGCCGATGCGGAGTTCAGGGTAGCGATCCGCACAAATGCGAGTAGCCTTTCGTTCATCGATGAAAGCGGTGCCCGCTTGTTCGACCGCGTAGGCGATGGTTGCCGCTTCTCCGTCGTCAAGCGTTGTCGCAGCAGGACCGATAACAAGCTCGCTAAAATGCTGCGTCCCGACATCACCAAGGCTTACGATTTCCACTAGGCTGGCAGCCACAAGTTCATTCAAGTAGTCGGCATTGTGCCGCCCGCTTCGTCGGCCTGTATCAAGCTCAGCTGGTACAGCGTCTACCACGACCAAGCGGCACGGCAACGCACGAACAATCGCAGCGGCGCACCCCGTCGCTATCAAGTTAATGACGACGCTGGTGTCAGCCACGAGAGGTGCAGAGAGGTCAGTCAAGAAGGTTAGTGCCTCCATCGGCCTCACCCCCTTCAAGATCCTGGCTGCCGAGAATCTCGCGCAATTCGACCCGATCAAGATGCAGCAGGCGCGCAAGCTGCCCCTCGCTCAATAGCCCTTGCCGGTACGCTTCGGAAGCGAGCATGTTCAGCCGCAGGGTAGTGGGGCGGTCAGCCTCAGCCTTGTGAGCGTCCGGTACGGATAGGTCCCCCAGAACCTGCCGCGATTGCTCATCTGTGATTCCGCCATTGGCCTGAAACCAATCCCAGGTTCCCGGCTTGACCGCGCCCAATTCTTCGAGCCGGCGCACCATCGCCTCTCTCGAAACGCCGAAGAAATGCGCAAGGACAATGACATGCCTACGGGTCAATCGATCTGACCCGGCTGTCATCTCCTGAAACTTTTGGAGAACGGCGCGTGGCGGCGTAAGGAATGCCCGCGCGAAGGCGTTGGCATAGCGTTCCTCTCGTGAGTTCTCGACCGCGTCGAAGTGCAGAATCTCCGGTTCGCGCCGTGTCGAGATGAAATGACCAGTCTCGTGTCCAGCGCTCTGGGTGCGGCGCTCGCGGGGATGATTAGCGTTCAGGAGCATGCACGGCCCGAGCGTCTCGTCGTACGCGAACACCCCTGAGATGTGGCCGTCAAATCTGCGGATGTATACCCGAACACCGAGTTCCATTTCAAGGAGAGTCACGATGTCAGATACGGGTGCGATGCCCAGTCCAAGGCGCTGCCGCAACTCTGTGGCGTCCTGCTCAGCCTGGGTCCGCACGTCACCCGGCAAGAGAGGCCGCTCGGGAGGATAGTTCCGGACGCGCTTGATGCCGAGCAGGTTTTCGAGTTCCACTTCGGCCTTCGCCAGCTCAGCCATCAAATCGGCCGCGGCGACAGCGCCATTGTCACTTCCGACGATCCTCCGGAAGCGGGGAGAGAGGTCCACATGAACGGATTCCCGGCGCAACAGGGCGTTTACCGATGTGCCATAAATCTTTGCGAGTTGTTGCAGTTCGTTCATCCGCGCGCGGCGCTCGCCCTGCTCGACCGCCACAATGGTGGTCCTCGCGACACCGATGGCGCTGGCAGCGGCTGCCTGCGTAAGCTTTGCCCGTTCACGGGCTATGCGCAGCCGCTCTCCTGCCTCGGCAGGAATGACCTGTTCAAGATGGTTCATGATCGCGCGCCCAAAGCCCAGTCGGCCACAAAAGAATTCTGTCCAAGAGAAAGCATGAAGTTTTTCCATTCATTGTTGTGTTGGCGCAAGAGGCGGTCGAGTTTCGTACGGGTATCTGCTTCCGTGAGACCCAGAGATTTGCTCAATTGGAAAGCGCTCAGCTTAAGCATTCCGGCGTTTGCAGCCGAGTCCGGCAATCCCGCCAGATGATCGAGGTGCAATGCGCCAGCGATTGCGTATTCGCGCAGAGCGGGTGTGATTTTCCCCGGATCGAACGATGCCGCCGCCCCTGCTGCAAAGGTCGTCGCCGAGAGATTTTCCCAAACGTAATTTTCGCGGGGCTCCGAGAGGCCGGCCGCATGCACGCTCAGGCGTCTGAGCATGCAGGCGGCGCAGATTCCGCATTGACGCCTCTTGTGATTGACGCTGACTTGCCGGCTTTGCTGCCAGCACGACCAGGTAAAAGACCAGGAGGGATCGTCTTTGCATTCATTGACAAACTCTCTTAACGTTTCCGCCTTTGTAAACCAGAGTCGCGGGAAACTGAAGTGCACACGATGGCCAAGAAGGGCATCCAGAAGATTCTCCATGCGGTCGGTGAAGAGCGGATGGCTGCGGTAGTCCTCATAAGCCTGGCCCACCGTGACCAATGTCGGACCAATAGCACCCTGCCCGCTCTCAGGCAGGATGATCCGGTTTGCGCCAGAGAGGTACGCCGCAAGAGTGCTGATAAGAGCGAATTTGAATCCGCGCGACCGGGCTGAGGATTCGACGAATGGGTGCCGCCCGGATATCACATGGTAGGGCACGGAAGTAAACGCCTCTTTCCGGCGGGAAAGCCCCTCTCTGTCCTGCAACTTCGATCCAAGACGGATGCGCACGAGCTTGTCACCCAGCTCTCGCGCCATCAGGCCGGCAACGGCGCGGGAGTCCAGGCCGTTGCTGAACGGCATAACGGCGTCTACGTTGGCGGGAAGGCTCAACTGGCCCTGCCTTGGTTGTGTCACCGGCTTGCTGCGCTTGTAGAACTCGATATGCCACACGTCTCCCGTCAGGAAGCGGAGCACATCGTGCAGTGCGTCCGCAACCCGCCTGTCATTCCACCGATCCGGATCATCAACGGGAATGCGCAGTTCGAACTCTCTTTGCCAGGTATAGGCCGGGCGTCGCTGCGTCCTGTCGCCAAATTCGACAGCGGCCGCAACCAGTAGCGCATCGTAGGCGACAGGCTCCCATTTCGCGAAGAAGTAGGATTCAAGGCTCGCGGTCGAGAATTCAACGTGTTTCCCGATCTGGCAACTCAGCGACCCCTTACGCGTCCGCACCCCTGGTTCGGTGACATGGATTGCCATGCATGGCCTGCGGACGGGTGATTCATCGGTTCTTTCTTTCATAGCCTGACCCCATCATCCAGCCCCTGCTGCCGCAGCGTCGGGCGGACGGAATCACGCGCATCGAGCTTCAAAATCTGCCGCGCCAGCTCTTTGATGGGAGATCCCGCAATGGACTGCTCGATTCTTGCGCGCGTGTTCTGCGCACGCGGCGTTGTTGTTTTTCGGCAATAGTGTTCTTCGATTTGACGAGCCCCGCGAGCGGCACGGTCTTTCAGCGCGGCAGTCATCGCTGAGGCGAAGTCATTCAATTCCGCAGACCCTTGAGGTGACAGTTGAATGACGTTGTCCAGAAACGTGCGTCCGATCCCACAACCTGCCACCTCTCTCAGGGCTTCAAGCTTCGGTCTGACATCCTCTTTGAAAAGAGACGATTCTTGCGCCTCGATCAGGACACACACCCCGCCGATGAGCTCAGGGCTCATTTCATCGCGGCAGGTTTGCTCAAGTGCCGGGATGAGAGCCTTGCTGATTTCTTCGGACGAGAATGCAACGTTGGCGCTGCGTTCCGCCACACGCCTCCAGCCGGGAGGCATCGGTAAGCTTCTGTGCGGTCCGTCACTCATTGGGCCTCGCAATGTCAGAAATATAGCGAAATAATTATGACAATGTCAAATCTCTGCGAATTGGGGATGTTTGCGGCGTCTGTATGGCCTCCTAGGGATGTTGTGTAACGAAACCCCCTGAATGGAGGGGTTTCGTTACAGAGGATGCTTGATAAGTGCTCTTAAGAGCACCTTACATAGCTTTACGTACCCTCAAGGGCACAAAATACGCTTGCATAGTAGGAAACTCCAATATATGCTCTTAAGAGCACCTTATCCATCTTAACGTGCTCTTGAGGGAATATGGCCGCACGCAACCAGCTACTGACAACGCCGCCTTACTCGGTGGAGAAGGCCCTCAAGAGCGTCGGCAACAACCTCCGTATGGCCAGGGTCAGGCGCAAGCTAACCATTGAAGAAGTTGCCGAGAAAATCGGGACGGGGAGACGCGCCGTCATGGACGCCGAGAGCGGCAAAGCGTCCACCGGCGTCGCTGTCTATGCCGCGCTGCTCTGGGTCTACGATTTGCTCCCACCATTCGAGGAACTTGCCGATCCTCTCAAGGACGAAGAAGGAATTGCATTGGCATCCCGCAGGGAAAACCGGCGCGCGCGTAAGAGCGGAGAACTCGACAATGACTTTTAGCGCCGCGCGGGAATGTTACGTTTACATCACTTTGCCAGGAGAGGTTTCTCCGATAACAGCAGGCAGATTCGTCTTGGATCAAACCCGCGCTGGCGTTCCCCTTGGCCGTTTCGTCTACGGCCGGTCGTACCTGGATCACCCTCACGCCGTAGAAATCGACCCCGTGGAATTGAAGCTCTCGCGGCGCACATACGAAACCGTGCAGATGAAAGGCGTCTTCGCCGCTCTGCGCGATGCAGCTCCCGATTACTGGGGCCGCCGTGTCATCGACAAGCACGCCGCAAGTACGGGCCTGGGAGAGATGGACTATCTTCTTGAATCGCCCGACGACCGCGCAGGCGCGCTCGGTTTCGGCCTCAATCAGGTGCCACCAACTCCCCTCCGCATCTTCAACAAGACGCTCGATCTCGAAAAGCTCCAGGAGTTGGCCGATGCCCTTGTTAAAGACGAAATCCCCACCGACCCCGCAGCTCCTCAGGTCCAGGAGTTGCTTCTCCTCGGAACGTCGATGGGCGGCGCGCGCCCCAAGGCCGTTGTCGAGGATGATGAAGGGCTTTGGATAGCCAAATTCAGTCGCAACGATGACAGGTGGAACTCCCCGCGCGTGGAACATGCCATGCTTCGACTCGCGCGCCGTTGCGGAATCAACGTCGCTGAAAGTCGTATTGAAACCGTCGGCGGAAAAGATGTGCTGCTCATCAAGCGCTTCGACCGCGAGAAAACCGATGCAGGCTATTTGCGCGCGCGCATGATAAGCGGTCTCACGGTGCTGCGCGCAGATGAAGACCCGAACTTAAGGACGCGTTGGTCCTACGTGATCTTAGCTGAGGAGTTGCGCCGGATTGTTGCCGAGCCGCAGAAAGACGCCCGCGAACTGTTCCGTCGCATGTGCTTCAATGCGATGATCTCCAATCTCGACGACCATCCACGCAACCATGCGTTTATCGCTAGGAACCAAGATTGGGCATTATCGCCAGCATATGATTTGACGCCTTCGCCGGTCGTTGCTCAGGATCACCGCGACCTCGCGATGGAATGCGGTGACCGGGGACGTTTCGCCAACGCGTCAAATATCGTTTCGCAGCACGCGCGCTTTCTCCTGGAACAGGAAGAGGCAGTAAAAATCATTGCCGAGATGCAGGAACAGGTGAACCGCTGGTACGATGTGGTTCGCGCCTGCGGTGTCTCGGAAAATGACGCCGAGACGATCCGCAGCGCGTTTCTTTATCCCGGATTTTCTTACTAGGGAAGCGGCGCGCGCGTTCACAAGGCGTGACCGCGCGTAGTACGCTTGTCTTATAGAGGTGTATCGCGCGATTGCAAATCCTCCTGTGATGTTCCTGTCCTTTATAGCAAGAGCATCGCTCAAATGCCGGCTCAGGGCCACCTTCGGCAAGGCTTGAAAAGATGAGGAAAGCACGGGCAGGATCTTCTGCACAATTATTTCTTATGACTCGATGTCTCTTGTGCGGACAAGGACCGAATTGTCAGCTTCCACTCTTCCGGAAAGGTATTTACGGCGCGTGATCTCCTCAATTTCGGGCCGGTGCGCCCGGAACACTTCCAGCTTGTTCTTGTTGTCGCCATGAAAGTGATCGTCCAGGGCCTCCCTGCTGATGGCACACCGCACCCGCGTGACCCCGTCTCTTCCCCAAAAATCAACCGCATCCCGGCTTGAATTGTAGCGCTCCTCCGGTGCAGGGAACTGCAATTCATGCCGGTGCGGCTCGTCTGTCGCCCTCTGTACGCTCTGTCTGATAAAGCGCGCGAACGGCTTGATATCCGTGTCGATGCTGGCAGAATCCAG
>Ga0182024_10016585_pt1 | contig 13956 bp, 13 predicted proteins | sample P32metaG_FD_120480 | JGI IMG/M metagenome (GOLD analysis project Ga0182024, IMG submission 120480) | Permafrost microbial communities from Stordalen Mire, Sweden - P3-2 metaG (Illumina Assembly) | ecosystem: Environmental > Terrestrial > Soil > Wetlands > Permafrost | place: Sweden: Stordalen... | reverse complement strand
TGACGAGCGGCGGTGCCAGGCGAACGACCTTGTCGTGCGTCTCTTTTGAGAGCACGCCTTTCGCCAACAGCCGCTCGCAGGCATCGCGAGCGCTGGCGAAGCGCGGATCAATCACGGCGCCGGCCCACAGGCCGCGGCCGCGCACATCCGCCAGCACCGGGCTCCTGATCGCCTGCAGGCGTTCGAGCATGTGGACGCCGAGTGCCCGGCTGCGTTCCACCAGACCCTCGTCGCGAATGACATGGAGGGCCTCCAGGGCGACCGCGGCAGCGAGCGGATTGCCGCCGAAGGTCGAGCCATGCGATCCGGGCGTGAAGACGTTCATGACCTCGCGGCGCGCCACGAAGGCGGAGACCGGCAGCACACCGCCGCCGAGCGCCTTGCCCAGCACCAAGCCGTCAGGGCGGGCATCCTCATGCTCGAACGCGAACCAGGCGCCGGTGCGCCCGAGGCCCGACTGGACCTCGTCGAGGATCATGAGCACGCGATGCGCATCGCACAGGCGCCGCACGCCCATGAGCCAACCGGCGGGCGGCACGATGATGCCCGCCTCGCCCTGGATCGGCTCCATGAGCACCGCGACGGTTGCGGGCGTGATCGCCCGCTCGATCGCGGCGAGATCGCCAAAGGGAACGCTGCGAAAGCCCGGTGCGAACGGTCCGAAGCCGTCGCGATAATCAGGCTCGGTTGAAAAGGAGACGATGGTCGTGGTGCGGCCGTGGAAATTGCCGTCCGCCACGATGATCTCGGCGCGCTCCCGCGGCACGTTCTTGACCCGATAGCCCCATCGGCGCGCGGCCTTGATGGCGGTCTCGACCGCCTCGGCGCCCGTGTTCATCGGCAGCGCCGCGTCGAGCCCGGTCAAGCGGGTGAGCTCGGCAAGGAAGGGTCCCAGGCGGTCGCTGTAATAGGCGCGCGAAGGGACGGCCAGACGCTTGGCCTGGGCCTCCAGTGCCGCCAGGATGCGCGGATGGGCGTGGCCGTGGCTGACGGCGGAATATGCGCTCATCATGTCGACGTAGCGCCGTCCCGCCGTGTCCCACAGAAAGGCGCCTTGTCCGCGGCTGAGCACGACGGGCAGCGGATCGTAATTGTGGGCGCCGTAACGGTTCTCGAGCTCTCCGGGATTCATGGCTGCATATTTCCGTGGCAACGCTTGCGCCATTCTACGCGCCGCTGGGTACACTTGTGGCGGAAGTGGCTGCGGCACACGGCCGAAATGGTCGTGGCGTCGGGGCGTAACGACCGAAACGGCCGCGCCGACGTTCAACTTGGGCAGCGCGGCCCAGCCGAAGGGGGCTCAGCTGCGCTTGCTCGAGAGCAACGATTCGGGATAGCCGATGAACCGGCGGACCGGGCGCAGCGCGACGTGGCTCACGATGCGGGCAACGCCGAGGCGCTGATCGTCGATCAGGGCGCTGGTCAGCCGTTCGTAGCTCGCGAGGTCAGTGCAGACGAAACGGGCGATGTAGTCGACCGTTCCGCTGACCTCCCAGCACTCGACCACCTCATCGATGGCGGCGAGGCGTTTCTCAAACCCGGCCTGATGGGCCTGTCGCTCCAGGATGATCTCGGCGAAGACGTTGACCGGGCGCGACAGATGCGCGAGCTCGACCATCGCCTGATAGCCGGTAATGACACCGGCCGCCTCGAGCCGGCGCACGCGTTCGAGACAGGCCCGCGCCGACAATCCCACCGCTTCCGCCAGCTTCTGATTGGTCGAGCGGCCGTCGCTTTGCAGCGCCGCCAATATCTTGATGTCGATGCGATCCAGTGCCGGATGGTGTTTCGTGGCCATGAGATTGCGAGCGAAGCTTCGCCTTAGCCCTACGGGGCGTGTACAAGTGCCTATCACATATGCGAATGCGCGGGGAGGCCGGCCTATGAGCACTTGCGGATGCAAAATGCTCGCTCCGCGGGAAGGGTGGATGGGCGGTGAAACGCATGAGCGCCGAACGGGGCGACTGTCTTCTCAATGTAACAATGGTGGCAGATTGTTGGGATGGCCGAAAGGACGACTAAACATGGCGATGGACGAGCCGGGGCGTTTCCCGCTGTCAACTTGCGGATTTATTGAAATGTTTTTCAAAGCAATCGACAAAGGGAACCTGTGATGCAAGACGATACTTTGGAGCTCGATCGAATGCAGGCTGCCTATAGGGCTGCGGTCGAGGAATGGATTGCTGCGATCAGGAACGAAGAGGCGCTTGCCTCGGTCAATCATTCGATAGCTGAAGTCGACAAATGGGAGCAGGCGCACTTTGCGGAAGAAGAAATTCGCGGCAAGGTGAAGGCTGCGAAGACGCGATACGAAGACGCGCTGCGCAAGAAGTTCTTTGACTTTTGAATTGGAACGCGTGCGCGTCCGACACTATGAACGGTCACCCCATAGCTCATGCGACTCGGTCCCGGATCGGCAGCGCGCCGGCCGGGCGCTCGTTGGCCACCGCGCGGCGCATGGCGAGCGCGATCAGCCCGGAGAGCGCAAGGGCGAGGCCGATGCCGAAGAGCGCGAGCGAATAGGCGCCGGTCGCGTTCTTGATCCAGCCCATGACGTAGGGGCCGGCGAAGCCGCCGAGATTGCCGATCGAGTTGATGAGCGCGAGGCCGCCGGCCGCCGCCGTGCCGGTCAGGAATGCGGTCGGCAGCGTCCACGAGGTCGCGATGCCGGCATAGATGCCGATCAGCGCGACGGAAAGCGCGATGGTCGACAGCATGGGATCGCTCACATAAGCGCTGGCGATGAGGCCCAGGCCACCCGCGAAGGCCGGCAAGGCCACGTGCCAGGGACGCTCCCGCGTCCGGTCCGAATGGCGCGTCCAGGCCACCATCGCGATGGCGGCCGCGAGCGTCGGCAGCGCCGCGATGAAGCCGACCTCGACATTGCTCAGCCCGCCGAAACCCTTCACGATCTGCGGCAGCCAGAACGTGACCCCGTAGAGGCCGGTGACCAGGCCGAGATAAAGCACGCTCAGCGCCAGCACGCGGCCGTCGGTGAGCGCCTCGCCGAGCCGGTACTTGCGCACGCTGTCGCGGAGCACCCGCTCGCGCTCGAGCGTGGTCTCAAGCCACGCGCGCTCGCTGGCGGTGAGCCAGCCGGCTTCGCTCGGCCGGTCGGTGAGGCAGTGCCAGACCGCCACGCTCAGCAGCATCGAAGGCAGTCCTTCGAGGATGAAGAGCCACTGCCAGCCATGCAGGCCGAGCGCGCCCTCGAGACCCAGGATCCAGCCGGACAACGGCGAGCCGATGACGCCGGAGATCGGGACCGCCGCCATGAACAGGCCGACCATCCTGGCCCGGTGCTCGGCCGCAAACCAATAGGTGAGGTAGAGCACCACGCCGGGAAAGAAGCCCGCTTCGGCGGCGCCGAGCAGGAAGCGGCCGGCATAGAAGCTCGGCTCGTTCCAGACCAGCGCCATTGCGGCCGAAACCAGGCCCCAGCTGAACATGATGCGTGCGATCCATCGGCGCGCGCCGAGCTTCTCGAGCACGAGATTGCTCGGTACCTCGAACACGAAATAGCCGATGAAGAAGATACCCGCGCCAAGACCGAAAACGGCGCTGTCGAAGCCGAGATCCGCGTTCATGGTGAGAGCCGCGAAGCCCACATTCACGCGGTCGAGAAAGGCCACGAAATAACAGAGCATCAGCAACGGCACGAGACGCCAGGCGACCTTTCCGGCGATCAGCCGATCGCGGTCGTCGATGGGGTTCGCGTCGGCAGCGGGCACGCTGGTGTCCTGTTTCCCGCCTGTGGATCTCAATATGGTCATCGCCCGCGAAGGCGCGCGACCCAGTATCCCCAAGATTTCATTGGGTGCGCCATCCGTTTCAAGATGGCACGGGGATTACTGGGTGCCCCGCCTTCGCGGGGCATGACGCGGTTGAATGGGATGCGCCGATAGTAAACGCTAGCGCTGGGCCTGCCGCGGCGAGCCGTACTTCTTGGCGAAGGCGATCGTCATGTCCACCGCCTTGATCGAATTGGGCGCGAACGGGTGCTCGTTGACGAATGTATGGCGCTCGCCCTCCAACAGCTGCAAGTCGAGCGTGCCGCCGGCGCCGCGATAGTCGGCCGCGAAGCGCTGGGCGAGTTCGACCGTGGTCCATTCGTCCTTGGTGCCCTGGAAGACCAGCGCAGGCGGCAGATAGACCTTCTCGCCGCGCTCGATGACAAGGGCAGGCGTGGCTTCGAGCTGCGTTGCTTCGTCGCCGAAGAAGGTGTCGTGATTCTGGGCGAGGTCCGGCCGGCCCTGCGCCTTGGCGAGTTTGTAGCGCTCGAGCGGAAACAGCACGCCCCAGCCGGACACCACGAAGGCGAGCTTGGCGTCCATATCGGGCGCCTCCGGCAGCGGCAGCGCCCGATAGCGCGGATCGTCAGGACGGATGGCGGCGAGCAGGATCTGATGGCCGCCGCTCGATGTGCCATAGGCGCCGACCCGGTCGGCACTGCTGCCGAACTCGGACGCATGGGCCTTGAGCCAGCGAATGCCCAAATTGATGTCCTGCAGCGATGCCGGGTAGGGCGCCTCGGGCGAATTGCGGAAATCGATCGACAGGACCACGATGCCGGCGGCCGCCAAGTCGAGCGCGGTGTTCTGGCCGTCGGTGCGGTTCTTGTTGGTCCAGGCGCCACCATGGATCTGCAGCACCGCCGGAAACGGTCCGTTGCCGCTCGGCTGGTAGAGCCGAGCCAGCCGCGGCTTGCCGCCGTTGCGCTGGTAGACGAGGTCCCTGACCATGAACTCGTAGGCGGCCTTGCCGTCGCCGTCTTTCTGCGCCTGCGCCCGGCTCTTCCCCGGCAGCAGCGCGACGCCGAGCATCGCAGCTCCTGCCTGCAGCACGCCGCGCCGTCCGAAATTGCTCGTCATGATCGTCTCTCCCTGTTTCGCATGTGTGGCCTGCTTGCCGAGATCGTAGCGCACGAACGGGATTCTCGCCAGGAGGGAACCTGAGGGATCGGGATCGCAGCGCCAGGCGATCTCGCCCACCCTGATTGGTCTCCTGGAATCGATCCTGTAGTATGGCGCCCGCCAAATGACCGCCCTTTCGCTCGTTCTGCTTGCCTTCACCATCGTCTTGAGCTCGTTCGTCTCCGGCGTGTTCGGCATGGCCGGGGGCATGATCCTGCTCGGCGTGCTGCTGAGCTATCTCGACGTCGCCGCCGGAATGATCTTCTTCTCGATCGTCCAGCTGTTCGCCAACGGCTGGCGCGCCCTGCATTGGCGCCGCTACGTGCTGTGGCCGATCTTCGGGTGGTATGTGCTGGGCGCGGCGATCGCCTTTGCGGTCATGTTCGCGATCTCGTTCGTGCCCGACAAGGCGATCGTCTATCTCACCTTGGGGCTGATGCCCTTTGCCATCGAGGTCCTGCCGGCGGCGCTGCGACCGAATATCGAGTGGCGCGGGGTGCCGTTCGTGACCGGGGTCCTGACCACGGTCATCCAGGTCCTGGCCGGCGTCGGCGGCCTCTTCCTCGACATCTTCTTTCAGAAGAGCATGCTCGATCGCAAGACCACCAATGCCACCAAGGCGGTCGTCCAGTCGCTGAGCCACGTGGTGCGGGCGGGCTATTTCGGTTCCGTCTCGGGCATCGGCAATGTGCCGCTATGGGCGTGCGTGCCGGCCATCCTGCTGGCGATCGCGGGGACCTCGCTTGCCCCCTTTGTGCTGGAACGGATGACCGACCACGGCTTTCGCCGCTGGACCCGCCTGGTGATCTTCGCGGTCAGCGCCGTCTATCTGGTGCGGGCCGCCTCCCTGCTTTGGCCCCGGCTGATGCCCTGATCCCGGTGGTGCGCCGCTGCGCCGACGGTGTATGATGGATGCCGCGCGTGTGGCGGTCCAGGCTTCCGGCAGCAAGGTAACTCGGCGATGATCCTGTTTTCCGCAATGATGGTCGGTGGGCATTTGTTGATGGCGGTCGCGGACAAGGTTCCTGACCTCAATTTCGAGCCGATCTGCCGCGACAGCGGGGCCCTTGACCTGGCGGGCAAGGACGACATGCAGGACTGCCTCAAGGCCGAAGGCACGGCCCGTGACGCACTCGCCAAGCAATGGAGCCAGTTTGGGCCCGCGGATCGCACGCGCTGCCTCCGTCTGGCCACCAGCAATGGCAGCGCCTCCTATGTCGAGGTGCTCACCTGCCTGGAGATGGACCGGGATGCCAAGACGCGGCATCCGACGCGCGACGCGCGAATTGATGCGCCCGAGCCGAGCTCCCCGCGTGGCGGGGAGGTCGCCAACCCGCCGGGTCCGCCGGGCGTTCAACTGGCCGCCCGGCCCGCCGCCGCCGGGGCGCCGCCGCCGCCGCTGCCCTTGGCGCCGCCGGAGGCCCCGCCCGGGCTGCTGCAGTACATGTGCGTCCCGGGTATCAAGGCCATTCTTCCCGCCTGCAATCCGCCCGCGGGAGACCGCTGATCGTTCTGCCGAGGCCTCAAAGGCCGAGAGCTTTTTCGATCTGGGTAAAATGGGCCAGCGACGACAGGTCCGTCCAGTTTTCGATGCTCAAGCCGGCAACGATCAACGCCAGCGCAACGACAATCACGACGGCGCCGGGCCGCGTGGGCGGGTAATCGTCGCCTGGATTTCCCGTCGGCCTTGGATTCTGATTTGTGTCGGGTCCGCTCATGATGCTTCTCCGTCTAGCTAGACCGTATGCTCGCCCCACATCCGCTCCGGTGACACGACCGGAACCGACGACGCAGAGCGTGCGCGTTCCGCGTTCCTCCGTTCCGGGAGGTCGAGAGAGATCTCGCATCGAATGCCTGCCGGCTCGAAGCGCGTCGAGATCGTGCCGTTGAACGGATCGAGCGCTCGCCGGAACAGCGCGGTACCGAAACCGTGCCGCTGCGGCGGGCTGACCGGCGGGCCGCCATTCTCGATCCATTCGATCGCGAGGGCATTGGCTTCGATCCGCCAGGATATCGATACCCGGCCACTGTGCAGCTTCAGCGCGCCGTACTTGACCGCATTGGTCGCCAGCTCATGGAAGATCAACGTGAGCGTCGCCGCCAGTTTCGCCGGCAGTTGAACGTGCTCCCCCTCGGCGGTGACGCGCGTTTCGCTGTAATGCGACAATTCAGCCGACAGGATCTCGCGAATGTCGACCACGTCGCCGTCCGGCCGCGTCAGCAGCTCGTCGGCGGCGGAAAGCGCCCTCAGCCGGTCGAGGACCCGCGTGCTGATATCCTCGTGCGCCCGCAATTCGTGTCGGAGCACGGCCTGCACGACGGTGAGCTTGTTTCTCAGGCGGTGGTTCAGCTCGTCGACCACCAGGCGCCGATAGCGCTCTTCCTCGTCGAGCTTTCGAATGACCAGCCGATAATGCTCGGACGCCCAGATGATCAGAGCCGACGAAAGGAAGTAAAGCGCGAAATCGCCCATTTGATCGCTGAACGCGTGGGCCGGCGGCGTAAAGGAAGGATCGAAGAAGAAGAAGGTCAGGATGCCGCCAAGGATCTGAGCGACGACCCCGGCCGACCAACCGCCGATGAGCGTCGCCAGCAGGACCGCCGGGTAGTAGGTTGCAAAGATCACCAGGTCGGGCCGCAGCAGCCAAAAGACCAGGCGAACTCCCAGCGCGACCATGGCGCAACAGACCGCAAAGCTGATCGCGGCCGGCGATCCGGGTCGAAGGCCCCAGCGCAGAAGCCGATTGAGCGAATTTCGATCCAGGGCATCCCGGTTCAGCGAACCGGTCGCGTTGGGACTGACGGACATGGAACCCTCGGCGTCGGTCGCCCCAGCAGCCGCTCATCCCGAATAGCCATAAGCGATCGGCCGCACAACTCACACGCTTTCACGACGCCGTGAAACGACCGGTCGGAGCACGGCAGCAGCCGGGGACGGCCGCATGCACTGCGATTGATCCGCTGCGTCGGTTGAGAACCTTGAACTGGTACGCGCTCGCGCGCGGTGCAGTGCGACATTTCGATGCGCCCGGCGCGCCCGGCGATCAACGCTGGTCGCGCGTCCCAACTAAACCGACTCGACCTGCACCTCCTCGATGCGGTCGACGCGGCCGGGATAGAAGGCGAGGTGCTCCTCGATCGCCGCCATGGCGGGATACGGCGCCTCGTAGCTCCATACGGCATTCTCGGCCATGCGGCCGTCGACGCTGAGGTTGAAATAGGCGGCGTCGCCCTTGTAGGGGCAGTGCGTCACTTGCGCGCTGCGCACGAACAGGCGCATGTCGGCGTCGGCCCGCGGAATGTATTGCACCGGACGCAGGCTCGCCTCCCGCAGCGTCAGCGCACGCGTGCTGTCGGCGACAACGCAGCCGTTGAACACGACGCGCACGCGCTTGGGATTGGGCTCGATCGTGATCGGATGGTCGGGGCCGGGAAGCTTCATGCGATCACCTGCCTTGATCGGCCCGCGGGGGGAGGGGACCCACCGCGCAGCAAGGCACGGGCGGCGCGCAGCAGTTCAGATGATAGAAAAAATACCAACCCGCCGCGGCTGCGATGATGATCAAAACGGCGGCTGATGCAATGTAGGTCCGTCTCATCGGCGATCACCTTGCACCGCGGTTACTCCGGCTTGACGCCGGAGAACTTCACCACCTTGGCCCACTTCTCGGTTTCCGCGATCAGCAGGTTGCCGAATTCGGCCGGCGTCATCGGCATCGGCGTGCCGCCGAGCTCGGCGAAGCGCGTTTGCAATCGGGAATCCGCCAGGACCGCGTTCACGGCGCGGTTGAGGGTGCCGATGATCTGCGGCGGCGTGCCCCTGGGGGCCACGATTCCGTTCCACACATCGACCGCGTATCCCGGCACGGTTTCGCCGATGGTCGGCACGTCCGGCAGCGCCTCCGACCGCTTGCCGGCGGTCACGCCGAGCGCGCGCAGCCGGCCGGCCCGGATGTGCTCGATCGAGCTCGGCAGATTGTCGAACATCACCTGCACCCGTCCGGGCAAGAGATCGGCCAGCGCCGGTCCGCCGCCGCGATACGGCACGTGAACCATGTTGATGCCGGTCATCGCCTTGAACAGCTCGCCCGACATGTGCGGCGAGGCGCCGATGCCCGACGACGCGAAATAGACCCTGCCCGGATTGGCCTTCACGTAATCGATGAACTCCGCGACGGTCCGCGCCGGCACCGAGGGATGCACCTCCATCACATTGGTCAGCAGCATCGTGCCGGCGACCGGCGCGCTGTCACGGATGAAATCGAACGGGAGGTTGTCGTAGAGGGTCGCGTTGATGGCGTTGTTGGGGGCGGCATAACCGATCGTATAGCCGTCGGGCGCGGATGCGAGCACGGCTGCCATGCCGATATTTCCGCCGGCGCCGGCGCGGTCGTCGATGATGAATTGCCGGCCGAGCTTCTCCGACAGGAATTGCCCGATGAGCCGCGCCACGATGTCGTTGCCGCCGCCGGCCGCGAACGAGACGATCCAGCGCACCGGCCGCGACGGATAGGATTGCGCCCAGGCGGCGGGCGAACGTGCGAGCAGCGCGCAGGCCGGAGCAACGGCGGCGGCTCCCGCCAGCTGCAGAAATCGACGGCGAGGACGGTACATGGCCTTCCTCCGATGCCGAGGATGGAACGGCTGTTCGCCGGTGCCTTCCCTATACCTTCGGAAACCTTCCCCGCCTAGTGGACTGCGCCGTCCGCCGTCGCACGCAAGCGTTGCCAGTGAGCCTCTGCTCACCCGATTCCCTGGCTCGGAGAACCAGCTGTCGGGTCCGCAGATAGTCCGCGAATTCGCCGGCCGGCAGCGGCTTGGCATAGAGAAAGCCCTGCGCCTCTTCGCACCGCTCCTTGAGAAGAAATGCCGCTTGCGCTTCGGTCTCGACCCCTTCGGCGATGACCTCGAGCCCGAGATTATGCGCCATGGCAATCAACGAGCGCACGATGGCGGCGTGCTCCGCATCGTCGGTGATGTTGCGCACGAAGCTGCGGTCGATCTTGATCCGCGAGAGCGGGAAGCGCGTCAGGTAGCTCAGCGAGGCATAGCCGGTGCCGAAATCGTCGAACGCGAGCTTCACGCCTCGCTCGGAAAGCTTATGCAGAAGCTCGACGGCGCCGCCGTAGTTGAGGGCGACGTTCTCCGTGATCTCCAGCTCGAGCGCTTCGCCGGGCAGGCCGGTCTGGCGCAGCGAGTCGTCGATGTCGTTCAGCAATTCCTCGCCTTGCAGCTGGATCGGGAACAGATTGATGCCGATGCGGCCGAGCGGCAGTCCCATGGCGCGCCAAGCCGCCGCCTTCTCGCAGACGTCGTGGATGATCCACCTGCCGACGTCCGGTGCGATGGAACTGTCCGCGAGCGTGTCGATGAACGCCGCCGGCGCCAGGACGCCCCGCTCCGGGTGCCGCCACCGCAGCAGCGCTTCCGCGCCGACCACGGCACGGTCGGTGAGGCGGATTTCCGGCTGAAAATACAGCTCGAACTCGCTCTCCGCAAAAGCGCGCCTGAGCTCGAGATCAAGTCCGCGCCGGGCCTGGGCCTGGGCGCGAAGAACCGGCATGAAGAGCCGATAGGTGCGGCCGCCGTCGGATTTGGCCTGATAGAGCGCAAGGTCGGCGTTTGCGATCAAATCATCGACATTCACGCCATCGTTGGGCGCGATGGCGACGCCGGCGCTGCCGCCGAGGTGGAGAGCGTGATCATTGATCCGAAAGGGCTCCGCCAACCGCGTGAGCATGGCATCGACGATCTCACCGACCACGCGCGGATCGCCGCAATCGGGAATGATCACGACGAACTCATCGCCGCCGAGCCGGAACACCTGATGGTTCTCGCAGCGCCGTTTCGTCGATTCGATCAAGCGTTGGCCGACCTCGATCAGCAGTTGGTCGCCGATCGAGTGACCGAGGGTGTCGTTGACGTCCTTGAAGCCGTCGAGGTCGAATAGCGCAATCGACGTCGGCCGATTGCGGTCGTTGGCGGACAGCAGCAGCCGTTCCAGCTCTTTTTGCAACGACAGTCGGTTGGGCAGGCCCGTGAGCGGATCGTAATGGGCGAGGCGCTTCAATTGCTCCTCGGCGCGCTTGCGGTCGGTGACGTCTTCGTGCGCCCAGGCGACGCCTCGCACCGTGCCGTCGGGGTGATACATCGGAGCGGCGGCGATCCTGACGTCGACGAAGGAGCCGTCCTTGCGCCGGCGCCGGGCCTCGACGTCGCGGATGCTTTCGCCGCTGCGCGCCCGCTCGTACAGCGCCAGGGATTCCGCCCTTCCCTCCGGCGGCACTATCTTGATCGGGGTGCCGAGCGTCTCCTCGGCGGTGTAGCCGTAGAGCTTTTCCGCCGAGCGGCTCCACAGCATGATCCGGCGGTCCAGATCGGAGCAGACGATCGCCACCGGCGATGCGTCGATGACGGCCGAGAGCGTGTCGTTGGACTGTTGCACCTCGTGTTGACGCCGTTCGAGCGAGGTCGCCATCCGGTTGAAGGTCTCGGCGAGATTGCCGACCTCGTCCTGCGTGCGCACCGCGCTGCGATGGCTGAGCGCGCCGGCCGCGAGCGCGGAAGCATCCTTCTCGAGTTGTTGCAGCGGACGCACGATTCGTCCCGAAAACATCCAAGCGATGACAAATGCGGCGATGAGCGCGCTGGCGCCCAGGAAGGCGCCCCAGCGCAAGCGCGAGGCCAGCGTCGCGAAGGCGATATCCACCGGCAGCCCGACCGACACGAGCCAGGGCGCTTGGTGCGCGGTCGAGGAGCCGGTAATGCGTCGGACATGGTCCGACCAGACCACGATCTCGCTCGCCTCCTTGGCGGCCAGGTGGCGTGCGACGCTTTCCGATTGGGAGAGATCGCGGCCGATCCAATATGGGCCGTTCTCGCTCTGCATAACGACGATGCCATGCTCGTTGACGATCCGCACGACGCTGCCGGGAGGAAGCCCCTGCATCCGAAACGCGTCCTGGAAAAGCCTGAGCTGGGTGCCGATGGCGAGAACGCCGCGCAACTGTCCTTCCTGATCCTCGACCGGATAGCTGATGACGAGCAGCCATTCTCCGGCCTGGTGCGTGCGGATGACGTCCCCGACCGAGAGTCGCTGGCCCGCCAATATGTTCTTGAAAAATGCCCGGTCGTGGGCGTAGGGCCGACCGACGTCGGGACCGGCCGATGTTCCGATGTTGGATCCATCAAGGGAATAAAGCACGATGTCTCCGACGAAATCCGGCAATTTGGTCTTGATTTGCCGGAGCAGCGCGTCGTTCCCGCCGATGTCGGCCGGATTTGTCGAGACCGCTCGGCTGAGGCCCACCAGGAGGTTTTCGAGATTGCTGAGGTGGTCATCGAGCTGAGCGGCCAGCAGCCTTGCCTCACTGAGCGCGCGCTTAATCGCGGCGGCCTGATCATCCTGCCACTGGCTCCATTGGCCCGCGCCGACCAGGGCCAGGAGTGGCACGACGGTCGCGAGCACCAGAACCAGAAGTCTCGATCGAATGCTGCGAAGCAGCATCGCGTACCCCCTCCGGAGGCCCGAAGGCCAATGTGCGCGGCCAGAACCGCGACCGCAGGGGATATAGTGGAACAGTGTTTCTGCTTAGTTGTGAGCTTTCCGCGGAACAACCGATCTTTTTCTTCATTACGTTTAATCGCGCTTTAATGCCTTCTGTTCTGCCCACGGCGGCGCGCCTTGTGGGCGCCCTATCGCTATCGCCGCGGTGTGAAAGAGATCTTTCGATGTAACTACGCGCTGGCGAGGCATGCTCTTGTTGAAGCCACCGAAGGATACCTTGGCGAGGACGAATGGGAGAGCCGGTACGCGGTCTTGCGATATACGTTCGAGGATGAATGGCTATTGCCCTGCGTGGCGGCGACTACCTCCGCGGAGGAGTCTTTGCCGGGCCATCTCCGCTATGGTCATTAGCCGACATTCGCTTTCGCATTCAATTGCTTCGTCAGCACGCGACAGAAGGCACGTGGGCATCGTCGGCTTGAGTTATGAGGGTTACGATGGTGTCGTCGGCGCGCCGATCTTGTTCTGGGTCCTCGTTTCGAAATCGCCGGCGTCATGGCGCTCGTGCAACTGTTGTTCTGGCGGCCCGCTGATGCGGTTGACCATTCGTCCGCGCTTGACGGCCGGACGCTCGCCGATTTCTTTCGTCCAGCGCGTCAGGTTTTTATATTCGCGCGTTTGCAGGAACTTGCGAGGGTCGTTGTAGGAGTTGCCGTTCAACATGCCATTGCCGTACCACGGCCAGATCGCCATATCGGCGATCGTGTATTCGTCGCCGGCAATGAATTGATTGTCCGCAAGCTGCCGGTCGAGCACATCGAGTTGGCGTTTCACCTCCATTGCAAAACGGTCGATGGCGTATTTGATCTTCACCGGAGCATAGGCATAGAAGTGCCCGAAGCCGCCGCCGACATAGGGCGTTGAACCCATCTGCCAGAACAGCCAGTTCAGCGCCTCGGTGCGCTTGCCGCGATCCTTTGGCAGGAAGGCGCCGAATTTTTCCGCCAGATAGAGCAGGATCGCGCCGGATTCGAACACGCGTCGCGGCGCCTGCTCGCTATAGTCCATGAGCGCCGGGATTTTGGAATTCGGGTTCACCCCGACAAATCCGCTACCGAACTGGTCGCCCTCACCGATCCGGATCAGCCAGGCGTCATAGTCCGCTCCGCTATGACCGGCGGCCAGCAATTCCTCCAGCATGATCGTCACCTTGACGCCATTAGGCGTCGCCAGCGAATAGAGCTGAAGCGGATGCTTGCCGCGCGGCAACTCTTTCTCATGCGTTGCGCCCGCGATAGGGCGATTGGTATTGCCATAGCGCCAATTGGGACCGCCCTCCTTCTCCCAGACCCAGACTTCCGGCGGCGTGTATTGCGGTGTGTCAGTCATGTTGGGCTCGCGTTTGTCGTTCGATTGGTTGCCGAATGGATAGAGCGGCGATCGTGGCCTGTCCAATCATGGTTGTGGGCGTTGCCATGTTATGCGGCGGCTGCCTATTCGAGCATCCAAAGAAACGCCCGCGCTTCATGATCGTCC
>Ga0182024_10016584_pt1 | contig 13957 bp, 15 predicted proteins | sample P32metaG_FD_120480 | JGI IMG/M metagenome (GOLD analysis project Ga0182024, IMG submission 120480) | Permafrost microbial communities from Stordalen Mire, Sweden - P3-2 metaG (Illumina Assembly) | ecosystem: Environmental > Terrestrial > Soil > Wetlands > Permafrost | place: Sweden: Stordalen... | reverse complement strand
GCGCTTCTATCGACTGCCCGCGGAAACGGCAGTGCGCGTCGCGTCAGTCGAGGCGGACAGTCCGGCCGCGATCGGCGGAATCAAGGAAGGCGACCAGATCGTGCGCCTTGGCGAGACTCCGATCGGCGGCATCGACGACTTGCAGCGTCATCTCACGATGAGTCAGGTGGGAGTGCGTACGCCGGTCACGGTGATACGCGGCACCGAACAACTGGCGCTGGAGATCGTGCCGTCGGAAGCGCCGCATAAATCGCGCGACTAGGTTCTGGTGTATTTCGGACCAATCCGACGTCGGCCGCTCATGTCCCGTAGAGAACACATTGCGAAACGAATGGTAACTCTGGTTGGTCCGTAGGTTGCTTGATCTGTCGCGATGCCGGGGAAGGATCCAGTGTGTGAGTTGCTTTTGAGGCAAACTCACGAGAGTTTGCGTGCTATGAAGCTCCATATGGTCAACTACCGGTTACAGCTACTCTTGGCGTCTATGCGGAAACCTGTAGAAAATTCCCACGAGCCGCACACCAACGGACGCGGCAACGGAACGGAAAAGACCTCGCGGTGTGTTCCACCCCGCAAGCCGCGCGACTGAGCCTCGGCCACTTTCTCTCGCCAGTCCCGGGTTCGATCGCCGCACGCTTGGGCACTGTCCTAATTGGCAACGACTGTCCTAAGTGCTGCCTGCGAGTGTCCTAATTGGCGGGATGAACTGAGATTGAGCGCTCGCGACTAGCACTTCACTTGTTCGTCGGTCATCCACTTGTCGATTGCTTCTTTGTCGAAACGGTAGTCGGAGCCGACCGTGAAAACCGGAAGTGGAAGTTGACGTTTGCGAAGCAATCTGTAGATCGTGCTCGGATTAATCCGTAAATACTCGGCTACTTCGGCAACTGTCATGAAGTGGCTAGGCGCGGCAGCGTGACGGGTGTTCATTTCGATGAGCTTCCAGAAGCGCGCGATCACGGTCGCGCTTGGCGAGCGCTTCCCGCTCTCCAGGTACGCGACACACGCAGCACTGATTTTGAGGCGTTGGCCCATCTCGCCCTGAGTCAGATGAGCGGCCTTCCGCCATACGCGCATCTCCTTCGGTGTCGGAGTAATTCGCACTCCGCAGTTGGGGCAGTGCTTCATTGCGACGGCACGGCGAGGCTTCATTCTTTGACTTTGTAAGTTTTTTCCACCATCCGCAAAAACAGGCGCGCCCACAGATCGCGCTCATCGCGCGACCATTCGCCTGTCGCTGGCAATTCTTCGATCAGCGACAAAAGCATCGGGTTCAATTCACCGGTTGTGATCTGAGTAGTGCTTGACTGTTCCATCTTTCGACCCTCCTCTCCGTTGGGAGTTGTCGAGTCGAGAGATACACCACTCGGAAGCACAAGTCGATCTTTGCCTAACTTCGCTAGTTCGGCTGAACGCTGAAACCCTTGGCGCTGTCCCAAGTTCAGCACCTGTAATTTCGCTCATAAGATCCTCTCGGTGAGACCAATGCGGACATTACGCTCGCAGTCAAACTGAGGGCAAGCCGCAAGGCCCGCGCCGGTGGCGACTGCCCCTGCTATAATTCGTTTTGTGCCCGATCTCGACGTTATTCTCGCGCCTGCGCTTGCTCCTGACGATCTGTTGGGTCTCGAGTTGCACTTTCTCGACGCGATTTACGCGCGCGAGACGCCGCCGGTTCTGCTCATTTATTCGTCGCCGGGCCGCGTGGTGTCGATTGGCCGATATCATCTTTATTGCGGACCGGCTGAGCGTGACGGAATTAACGTGACGCGGCGTCTGACCGGTGGACGTGTCGTGGGTGCTGGTCAGGGATGGCTGGGGATGGCGCTCATAATGCCGACACGCACCGCGTTGCTGAAGGAAGACGTCACGCGACTCAAGCCCGAGCAGATCATGAATCGGTACGCGCGCGGCATTTTGACCGCGATGCGTGCGCTCGGAGTCGAATGTTTCTACCCCGGCCGCGACGCGATAACCTTCGAGCAGCGCGAGATTGCGATGTGCACATTCGAGACTGACGCGGCGGGCGCGATGCTTTTCGAGGCGTCGATCGCGCACAACCGCGGGATGGAAGAACTCGTGCACGATTTGGAACGCATCGACCCCGACGGCGCGCTCTCGTGCCGAATGTATGATGCCGCGTCCGCGACCAAAGTGGTGCGCGAGCTTGCCCGCGACATCTCTTTCGACGAGCTGGCCGGCGCGATGGCGTCGGGCTATCGCAGCACACTTGGCGAGACGAGGCGTCGCGAGCTGAGCGCCGTCGAAACAGCGGATGCGCAGCATCGCGGGAGGGCGATCGCGGCGTCGAGCTGGCTGATCGGTGCAGCAGGGGCGGCGTCGCTGAAGCTGAAGAATCGAATCGCATCTCAACTCGGAGCAATCGAGGCTGCGATCGCGCTCAACGCCGACCGCACAATCGACGCGGTGCGGCTGAGTGGAGATTTCATCGCCAATTCACCGGCGATAGCCGAGCTCGAGAGCGAACTTCGCGGCCGCACGCTCGACCTGCCGTCGATCTCTCAGGCGGTCACGAAGACGTTCGGACACAACGACAACTTTTTTCTTGGCGCGGGCGAACTTTCCAATCTCGTGCGCTTGATCGCGGGTGTGAATTGAAAGAATTTGATCATAGCGATGCGAAGGTCGTCGAGAACCTGGTGCGCGACCTTGGCGACGCGCACAAAACTGTTCAGCGTCGCGCGATCGATGAACTCGTGGTGATTGCCGCGTCGGGCAACCCGAGCGTCACAGAAAAGCTTCGCGAGTCGATCGCAAGTGACGATCGGCGCGTGCGATGGGCCGCCGCATATGCGCTCGGACAGATCGGTGCGGGCGCGTTCGCGATGGATTGCGCAGACGCGCTGTGCGAGGCGATGTCCGATGACGACGGCGATATCAGGTGGGCGGCGACCAACCTGATGGTTCAACTCGGGCGCGAAAACCTCGCGGAGATTGGCGCGCGCCTGCTGAGGCTCGCCGCCGACGGCGATCGCAACGCGCGCAAAATGGCGCTGTATGGCATTCGCGACCTCGAGATTGCCGGACTCGAACTGCTCGCGGTCGTCGAGCGCGCCGCACACGATCCAGATGTTCACGTGCGGCTGGCGGCGCTGTCGGTGCTGTCGCGGTTGCGCGATGGATCGGGTCAAGCGGTGCGAATCATGCTCGACTGCATGAAGTCCGATCCGGATGCGGGCGTGCGCCGTGCGGCAGCGTCGGCACTCGGCAACATTCAGAGCGCCAACGCGGACGCGACTGCCGCGCTTGCGTCGGCGGCGGCCGACTCTGCCGACGAGTCGCTCGCGCGAGCAGCGCGCGGCTCGCTCGATCGGTTAGATAGAGTCCGGCTGGAGAAACCATGACAGAAACGAAACCGATACTGCCGCCCGCGAACGATCCAACTACTCGATTCGGCGAGCCGCACGTGCAGGAATTTGTCGCCGGAGCGCGCGTCGCTCATCTGGCAACCGCGGACGCCTTCGGCACTCCGCACAACGTCCCGCTCTGCTACTGGTTCGACGGCGAGCGGATCTATTTCGCAATCGACGAGAAACCCAAACGGCAGAAGGGTTTGGGGCTGAAGCGGATGCGCAATATCGCCGAAAATCCGCGTGTCGCAGTCGTGATCGATCACTACGAAGAAGATTGGTCGCAGCTCGCGTACGTGCTGATTCGCGGGCGCGCGCGGGTGGTCGAAGACCCCGAGGAATACATCGGGGCGCTGCGTCATCTGCGCGAGAAGTACCTGCAGTACCGCGGAATGAGCCTGACGCCGGAGAAAAATCCAATCGTAAAAATCGAACCGGAGAGCGTGCACGTCTGGGGCGCGCGCTTCTCGTGAGCAGGGGTGACCCCTGCACCCAGTGTTAAGAGGATGTGCGGGATTCATGCGACTTGACGAAATCGCGCTCGCGCTCGGCGATGCACAACTAGACGGATGGCTGTTCTATGACTTCCGGCTGAGCGACCCGCTCGCCTATCGAATCCTCGGCCTGTCCGAAGACGGCATCGCGACCCGGCGATGGTTCTGCTTCGTGCCGGCGCGCGGCAAGCCGCGGGCGATAGTGTCGGCCGTCGAGGCGCATCGCCTCGACGCGCTCGGCACCGAAAAGATCGTCTATCGATCGCACGACGAGATGCTGGCGGCATTGCGTGCTGTGCTCGGCGGCGCGCGGCGAATCGCGATGGACTATTCGCCCGGCTGCGCAATTCCGTACGTCTCGCGCGTCGATGCGGGCACGGTCGAAATAGTCCGTGCGATGGGAGTCGAGGTCGTCACCGCCGCCGATCTGATTCAGCGCTTCGAGGCGATGTTGACGCGCGAGCAACTCGCGAGCCATCAGCGTGCCGCGCGCGCACTTCGCTCGATCGTCGACGAAACCTTCGGCGAGATCGCGCGGTTGATTTCGACAGATCGTGCGGTCAGCGAAGTGTCGGTGCAGGAATCCGTGATGGCGCGATTCGCCACGCAAGGTTTCGTGACCCACGCGCCGCCGATCGTCGCCGTCAATGAGCATAGCGCCGACCCACATTACGGACCGACGCCGAAACATGACCGCGCGATTCGGCGCGGCGATTTCATCCTGCTCGATTTGTGGGCGAAAGAGGCTGCGTCCGACAGTATCTACGCCGACTTCACCTGGGTCGCATTCGCGGGGGACAAGGTCCCCGCCGAGCATGCTCAAATTTTCAAGATCGTCGCAGATGCGCGCGACGCTGCGGTGGACCTCGTGCAGCGGCGCGTTGCAGCCGGTGAGCCGGTCAGCGGCCGTGAAGCAGATCGGGCGGCGCGCTCGGTAATCGAGGCGGCCGGTTTCGGCGACGCGTTTGTGCATCGCACCGGTCATTCGATCGGACGTGAAGTGCATGGCACCGGCGCGAACCTAGATTCGCTGGAAACTCTCGACGATCGCACTTTGATCGACAATACATGTTTTTCAGTCGAGCCGGGAATTTATATCCCGGGGAAATTCGGCGTGCGCAGCGAACTCGACATGACAATTGAAAACGGTCACGCGCTAGTGAGTGGCGAGGCGCGCCAGCGCGAGATCATAGTGCTGCTCGCTACGCCTACCCCAGAATCGAAACCGCGGATGTGAGTTTAAGGGGGTATGACGGGAGTCCAGCGAGAGTAGCGCGCGTGCCCGTGCCGTTCCCAGGATTCATAGCGACGTACCAAGGCGCGCTTACGTGGACGCGAACAGCGCTGGCCGCCTGACTAACTGTGGCCTTGAGGTGTGCGTCATGCACCGACTCGACGCCCAACGCCATGCCCACGATCAATCCAGCTACAATAGCTAAACGCATATTTTCTTCCTTGCAGAATTGCCTGTGATCCGCCGGCCACGATAATCCGAAATCAGCACGAGCACTCACTTGTCCTAGTTCACAGGAACAGAAGGGGATACGCGCAGATCGTTAGTGACACCGCGTACTCCGCTCGCATCTCTCGCGATAGCTTCAGCGCGTGCCACCACGGTCGGATTGTTTACCAGCCCATCCAGTGTCACGACGCCAGCCGTCGTGGTCACGTGAATCTGGCCGGACCTGAGGTCCTTGGCAGTAGCTAGATCTGTTTTCACCTCGGTGGTGATTCTCGTGTCATCCACCGCCGTAACCGTTCCCTGATACGTGTTCTTCGCAGCTCCTTCGGTGTCTTCTCCTGCCTGATGCATCGAAGTGCTGGCTGGAACGTTAGAACTGGCAGTCGTTTCCTGTGCCAGCGCGGGGATTGCCAGACCTATGCCTAAGACCATCGCCGGCACCATAGCCAATATTTTGTTCTTATTGTTCATAACCTTAGTCTCTCCATCGAACTCACGGTGTTAAGAGCTTGCTTGCTTGGTCGTCGGACTCCGTCGGCATCAACCAGGACTTGATCCAGTGGGCTGCGCTATCAAAGTCCAAAGAAGAGGGGGACGCCCTGGGGCGGTGGATAGGCGTACTCCGGCCCACTTCCATAGTAATATGGCGAAGGCGCGTCGTAGTAGTTCGTATAGCCGGGGCCACCTCCCCAGTAACCGCCGCCGCCTCCCCAGTAACCGCCACCGCCGTGATAGTAGCCACCACCGCCATGGTAGCCGCCGCCATGGTAGCCGCCGCCACCGCCATGGTAGCCACCTCCGTGATTGCGACCGCCGTGATTGCCTCCGCCGTGGCCAGCGTAAGCCGATCCGACCCCGAAGCTGCCAATCACGAGGGCAAACCCTACGGCCGCCGCGATCCGGGTTATCCTGGAACACAATTTTGTTTTGGGCTTGAGCGATACTTGCATTGTAACACTACCTCGCGGGATCGATTCCCGCACTTCACTTTGTTTACGGTTGATAATTTTTGACATTTCCGCGTTCATACTTCGTCGCAAGCTTTGATTTGACCATTCCTTATAGATGCGCTCTAGGTACTCACCCGTATCGACGAACATTCCAATCGCGTTCGACCTATGAGGTGCTCCGCAGCAGCTCACGTCCCATTACAAGTCGATGGCAGCCACGTGTCGACTCATCAGGCCTTGTATGTAGGACTTATGGTTGGTCTAGCGGAACGCGGTTAAAGGCGAGTGGAAGAACCGCCGTTTGGGCTGGATCAATTCGGATTCGACACCTATGTCGATCCCGACTTATTGAAGCTTACATCGCGTGTGATGCAAAAGACACCTCAAGGCTTACACAGTTAGTCATCTGGAGAACCCAAACTAGCGGTTCGTTCACTCAATTGAATGTGAACCCCAGCTGGGTTGGAGGGGTGCCCCCGCACCCGAGTTCCAGTCTCGCTCACCAGGTACTTCCATAGTGCTGCTGTGTGTAGGAAAGTAACCCGAGTAATGATTCGCGCGGTTATATTCGATCTCGACGGGACGCTGGTCGAAACCGAGCCGTTGCATTTCGCGGCCTTCAACGAAGTTTTGCGTCCTGACGGAATTGAAATTGGCTTTGACGATTACACAGCGCGGCTGATTGGACTTAACGATCGCGATTGCTTCTCCACCGTGCTGCGCGAGAATCGCAAGGATGCGGGCGAGGCGCATGTCGCGGAGCTGATTGCGCGTAAGACGGCGGTCTATCAGGCGATTATTGCGCAACGGGATGTGCTCTATCCCGGAGCGGAGAAGTTCGTCCGCGATTGTGCGCAGCGGTTTCCGCTGATGATCGCGACCGGCACGCTGCGCGCCGAGGCCGAAGCGATTCTGCGCCACGCCGGACTGCGCGAGCTGTTTCTCGATATTATCGCGGCTGAGGACGTCGAGCGCGGCAAGCCCGAGCCCGACGGCTTCATCGCGGCGCTCGGGCGTATCGGATATTTGCTGCGTCAGCGCGACCCGGTGCTGGCGGACGAATGCCTGGTGGTCGAGGACACGCAGGCCGGTATCGAGGCGGGCCATCGCGCGGGCATGAAAGTACTGGCGCTATGCCACATGGCGCCGGCGAGCGATCTCGCGGCGGCCGACGTCGTGCGCGCTTCGATTTCCAATCTCGATCTCGACGACGTACTCCACGCACTTAGAGGACGATGATGGCGGCGAAGCTCTACCAGTTTCTCGGCAGTCCGTTCTGCGCCAAGGCGCGCAAGCTGCTCGCGTTCAAGGGCGTCGAGTTCGAAGCGGTCGAGGTTGACTACCTCGAGCGCAAGGAATTGCTGCTCGCGTCGGGACAGATAACGGTGCCGGCGGTCATGCTCGACAATGGCGAGACGATCGTCGATTCCGCGCGAATCGCGCTGCGACTCGAGGAGCTTTATCCCGAGCCGACGATTTTTCCCGCCGGATGGCGCGGGATGCATCTGGTGCTCGCCGACTATATCGATAACCATCTCGAGGAGAAGGTGTATCCCGTCGCGCTCGCCGACGAGCTCGCTTACTACAGTCGCCAGGGTGCGGATCGCGGCGCGTTATGGCGCTTCATTCGTGAGCGCAAGTTTGGCAAAGGTTTCGTCGATCGAACTATCGCGGATCATTCGGCCAACTGGGAGAGGTTTCGGATTGCACTGGCGCCGTTCGAGGAGCAACTCGCCAGCTTGCCGTTTCTGACGGGCCGGATCGGGCTGGCGGACTTCGCGCTGTACGGACAGTTGTTCTACCTGGCGTTCACGGGCGAGCTGAAAATTCCTGCCGAGATGAAGAATTTGCGCGCGTTTTTTGGGCGCGTCGATCGGATCAGTTCGGTGGTCGAGCAGGGGTGACCCCTACACCCAATATTAAGAGAGGTGCGGGCGTCGTACTAAGCGATTTCCGTGATTGCTGTTGTCAGGAAATGGCTGAAGAGCGCGCCGGTCGAGTCGAGCGCTACATCATATAGCGATGCGGTGCGGCCGGGCACGAACGACTGGTGGCCCTCGTCGGTCAGCGCGTACACCACACAAAGCATCAGCGCCAGGTAGGGCCGCTGCGCCATCGGACCACGCGCCAGCAGCCAGAAAAGAATTCCATATTCGGTGAAATGCGCGGCCTTGCGGACCAGCATGTGGCAGACGTCAACCGACGCAAAGGAGATTCCGGGAATCAGCCAGCGCAATATCGGGTCGATGATCCTGCTGGTATTGGCGGCGGAAAACGCCGAAGTCGAGAGCGTGAAGATGACCGCGCCCCAGACGAGGACCGGAATCCATTCGCTCAGCGGAGCGAGCTCAGGGGAGCCGGCTGACAAGGATTTCGCTGGCGGCATTCAGTTGGCCGCCGGTCTCGGCACGATTGTCCGGAGGCTGCGGACGGACGGCATACGGGAATTCCGGTTGAGTGGATTTTTCATGAAGACTGGAAACATGTCAGACTTATCAATCATCGCTGCGAGTTGCCAGTGGAATCCCGCGACGCGCAATCCGAAAAGGAAGGCGGCAACATGGACAACGTCATAACTATACAACGAGCGCAGCCGGCGCCGCCATGCACGGTGGTGATCTTCGGCGCGTCGGGCGATCTCGCCAAGCGCAAACTGCTTCCGTCGCTGTACAACCTCGTCGCCTGCGGCGAGGGCATGATGCCGGCGAAAAGCGCGGTGCTGGGATTTGCGCGGCGCGCGATGTCGGTCGGCGATTTCCGCAAAAGTGCGCATGACTGGACGACAAAGTTTTCGCGGCTGAAGGTTGACGAGGCGTGCTGGGCGAAGTTCGCCGACAACCTCGACTACCTGTCCGGGCTCGACCGTCCCGACGGTTTCGCAAAACTTAAAGTGAAACTTGAAGCTATCGAAAAGGCGCGCGGCATCCCGCCCAATCGCGTCTATTACCTGGCGATACCGCCCGAAGCGATTGGCGACTCGGTTCAGCGGCTGGCCGAAGCCGGCCTGATCAACAAGCCGGACGCCAAGAACTTCACGCGCGTCGTCGTCGAGAAACCAATCGGTCACGATTTGCCGAGCGCGCTCGAAATCAATCGCACCATGGTGAAATATCTCGACGAGTCGCAGATTTTCCGCATCGATCATTACCTCGGCAAGGAAACGGTGCAGAACCTGCTCGCGCTGCGCTTCTCGAATAATATTTTCGAGCGCCTGTGGGGCGCCCGCAACGTCGATCACGTGCAGATCACCGTCGCGGAGGCGGAAGGCGTCGGCAGCCGCGCGATGTACTACGATCATTCGGGCGCGCTGCGCGACATGGTGCAGAACCACATCCTGCAAGTACTGTGCATGCTCACGATGGAAGCGCCGGTGTCGCTCGACTCGTCGGCGATTCGCGACGCGAAGCTCAATGTATTGCGCACGCTGCGTCCGATCACGCCGGAGCACGCACGCGAGAACACGGTGCGAGCGCGCTACGCCGCGGGCGTCGACGCGGACGGTAAACCCGTGCCCAGCTACATGGACGAACAGGGCATCGCCGACAATTCGCGCATCGAGACGTACGTCGCGCTGAAGGCGTACATCGACAACTGGCGATGGTCGGGGGTGCCGTTTTTCATTCGCACCGGCAAGCGGATGAAGGCGCGGGCGAGTTCGATATACGTGCAGTTCAAGGACGTGCCGCAAATTCTTTTCAATCGCGAATCGAAGATTCCCGCCAACGGGTTGATGATTCGGATTCAGCCCGACGAAGGTTTTTCGTTCGACGTAATGACCAAGCGGCCGGGGCTAGACCTGGTGCTGCAGCCGGTGCGGATGAATCTCAGTTACAAGGCCGCGTTCGGCGACGGCGCGTCGCCCGACGGATACGAACGCCTGCTGCTCGACGTAATGGACGGCGACCACACGCTGTTCATCAGCGCGCAGTTCGTCGAGAAGTCGTGGGAGTTCGTGCAGGGAATACTGGATTCGTGGAAAGACGACGCGCGCGTGCCACTGGTCGAGTATCCGGCCGGCGGATGGGGACCGAAGGAGGCCGACGACTTGATTCGCACGGCCCGAAGAGTATGGCATGAGCCTTAGAGGATAAAATTCATGGCGACAAATGCTTGCTGCAATGTTGAAATCTTTGAGGCGCCGATCGCATGCCAGCTCGATGCTATATCGGCATCGGATCGTCCACGCTACAACGAGCTGCGGCGAATGCTTGCCGCGGCGGCGGTCGGCAAGTGCGAGCTGCCAAATGGAATCGAGGTGCAAATCTCGACGGATCGCATGGCGCTCGTGCAGCTCGCCGAATGGATCTCATTCGAACGCAAGTGCTGCCCTTTTCTGGATTTCAGAATCGACGTCGCGCCCGAGTCCGGCCCGGTGTGGGTGAGTCTGACGGGCCGCCCCGGCGTCAAGGAATTCCTGGCGCAGAGCCTCGGCGGCCGTTCGGTGTGACACAAGAAAAAGCGCGCGGCGCTTTGTCCTAACACTTCGAGTAAACGATTCGGCGTGGTGCTCCGGCGAGCGTTGTACCTCTCCCGGCGATCACCTTCGGCGCGCGCCAACCTCTCCTCGGACAAGGAGAGGTTAGGAAAAAGGCGCACGCATCTTTTCTTAATACTGGGTGCAGCGGTTATGCCTGCCTGTGGCATAGCTGGGCGACCTCGGCTAACATTTCTCGCCGCTACTGCGGCTGCGAAAACCGATATTCCACGAGGACCGGAGAGCACTTGGCCGACAACAACAAGGTCGTAATTATTGGCGCGAACGGCACGATGGGCGCGGGCGCGGGATGCGTCTTCGCCGGCGCCGGATACAACGTCACGATGCTCGCGCGGTCGGCGGGTAAAGCCGCGGAAGGCTTGACGGACGTGCAGAACGATGCGCGCGCGGAAGCGATCGCAGAGCGAATTTCGCTGGGCGCGTACGACGCCGACCTCGGCCGCACGGTGGGCGAGGCTGAAATTATTTTCGAATCGCTTGCCGAAGATCTGCCGCTCAAGAAGCAATTCTTCGAGCTGATAGACGAGAGCCGGCGCCCGGACGCGATCATCGCGACCGGATCGTCGGGTCTGTCGATCGCGGAAATGGCGCGCGGACGGAGCGATTCGTTTCGTCGCAATTTTCTCGGCGTCCACCTGTTCAACCCGCCGCATGTGATCGTCGGCACTGAAGTTATTCCAGGGCCCGACACCGATCCGGCGGTGGTGAAGCGGGTCGTCGCGATGCTGACGAAACGGCTGGGCCGCAAGGTGATCGTCACTAAGGACATGCCCGCGTTTGTCGGCAACCGGGTCGGCTTCAAGGTTCTGAACGAGACTGCGCAACTCGCCGCCGAACACGGCGTCGCGTACATCGACTATCTGATCGGGCCGCATACCGGGCGCGCGATGGCGCCGCTGGCGACCGTCGATCTCGTCGGATGGGACGTGCACAAGGCGATCGTCGACAATGTGCATGCGAATTGTAAAGACGAAGCGCACGAGTTCTTCGCGATGCCGGCGTACATGAACGCCGCGCTGCGCAACGGATGTCTCGGCGACAAAACGCCCGAGCGTGGCGGCTTCTACCGTCGCGCCGGCAAAGAAGTCTTTGTGCTCGATCCGAAGACGGGAGGGCATGACAAGCTGCAGCAGCCAGCGCCGATCGAATTCGTCGAAGAGATGAAACAGGCGCATCGGGGAGGCCGCTATGCCGACGCGTTGAAAGTCCTCGCCGACGCGAAGGGAGCGGACGCCGACCTTTGCCGCCGCGTCGTGCTCGGCTACGTCAGCTACGCGCTGAACCGCGTCGGCGAAGTGGCAGCGAGCGCGGCTGACGTGGACACTATAATGTCGTACGGCTTCAACTGGGCGCCGCCGACAGCGATCGTCGATCTGCTCGGTGCGAAGAATACGATCGCGATGCTGCAGAAGCTCAAGCTCAAGGTCCCCGCGACCGTCGAGCAAGCGGCGTCGCGCGATGCTAAAATGTTTTCGGGCGGCGTACTCGAATATGGCCGGACTTTTGTTGGATGAAATTCCTCTGTTGGATGATTAGATTCTTTGTCGTATGATTACGCTAGTAATCAATAGGAGCACGCGATGACGAAACCAGCGCCGGTGTACGTATTGGGCGGAGCGCAAACCGACTTTGCCCGCAATTGGTCGAAGGAAGGCAAGCATTTCGTGGCGATGATGCGAGAGGCAACCCTGGCCGCGCTCGAAGCCACCCGGATCGAGCCGCGCGAGGTCGAGACCGCTCACGTCGGCAACTTCGCCGCCGAACTGTACGCCAAGCAGGGACATATCGGCGCTTTTTTCATCGAGATCGATCCGACTTTCTCGGGGCTGCCGACCAGCCGTCATGAGGCGGCGTGTGCGTCGGGCTCGATTGCGCTGATCGCGGCGTCGGCGGAGATCGAAGCTGCGCGCTACGACCTCGCCTGCGTGGTCGGCGTCGAACAAATGAAGACCGTAGATTCCACCACCGGCGGCGACTACCTGGGCACCGCGGCGTGGTACGAGCGCGAAGCCAAGGGAATCGAGTTCCCGTTTCCGAAACTGTTTGGCCGCCTCGGCGACGAGTACGACAAGCGCTACGGCCTGAAGGACGAACATCTCGCGCACATTTCGGCGGTGAATTATTCCAACGCCAAGCGCAATCCGAACGCGCAGACCCGCAACTGGTTCATGAGCGAGAGTCACGCGCAGCACGAAAGCAAATTCAACCAGGTCATCGGCGGCCGGATCAAAGTGAGCGATTGCTCGCAGGTGACCGACGGATCGGTCGCGGTTTTCCTCGCGTCGGAAAAGTTTGCGAGCGCATGGGCCAAGCGCAACGGCAAGACGCTGGCCGATATTCCGCGCATCCTCGGATGGGGCCATCATACGGCGCCGCTCGAATTCGACACCAAAGTCGCGGAGAGCCGCGACAACGCGTACGTGTTGCCGCATACGCGGCAGGCAATTCTCGACGCGTTCAAGCGCGCGGGCGTCGGGTCGGCAGCCGAGCTTTCGGGAATCGAAACTCACGACTGCTTTACCACGTCGGAGTACATGGCGATCGATCATTTTGGAATCACCAAGCCGGGTGAGTCGTGGAAGGCGGTCGAGGAAGGTGTGATCGAGCTCGGCGGCAAGCTGCCGATCAATCCGAGCGGCGGGCTGATTGGCGCGGGACATCCAGTCGGCGCGACGGGAGTTCGTCAAATGCTCGACTGCCATCGTCAGATCACGTATAGCGCCGGCGATTACCAGGTCGAGAACGCGAAGAAATTTGCGATGCTGAATATCGGCGGCAGCGGCACGACGAGCTGCGTGTTCATCGTCGGCAAGTAAGCGCTCGATTTTTCAGAATTGTCGGAGCGGCGGTCCCAAAAGGATCGCCGCTTTTTATTTGGCTCGAGCATGGCAGCACGGCAAAATTGCGGGATGCCCAGAAAAACTCCGTTCACCCTCGTCGATGTCTTCACGTCGCGGCCTTTCGGCGGCAACCAGCTCGCGGTCTTCACCGACGCGGCTACGCTAAGCGCGAGCGATATGCAGGAGCTGGCGCATGAGATGAACTTCAGCGAATCGACGTTCGTGATGCCTGCCGATTCTTCTGGCGCGCGGCGCGTGCGGATCTTCACGCCGCGGCGCGAAATTCCGATGGCCGGGCATCCCACGGTCGGCACCACCTGGGTGCTCGCGAGTCGTGGCGAGGTC
>Ga0182024_10016583_pt1 | contig 13957 bp, 4 predicted proteins | sample P32metaG_FD_120480 | JGI IMG/M metagenome (GOLD analysis project Ga0182024, IMG submission 120480) | Permafrost microbial communities from Stordalen Mire, Sweden - P3-2 metaG (Illumina Assembly) | ecosystem: Environmental > Terrestrial > Soil > Wetlands > Permafrost | place: Sweden: Stordalen... | reverse complement strand
GTAAGATGATTTCATCGATGGCTATTGTCGTGTTGATTTCGGTGGCGCTATTAGCATCACTCTTCTGGCTAATTTGGCGGCGGAGAAAGCTTCGTGCTGAGGAAAAATATTTGGATCGCCCTCCGGTCGCCGGCGAAAGTACTGTGGAGAAAAGCACGGGCACACTTGAAATTGAGCGTGCAACGGCGCGGGCGGCGGCAGGTGATCCGCGTGGCGGTGAAGAAGAATCCGGTAAGGATTTAGAGCTGCCAGAAAAGGGGCGCCCTTCGGAGGCTGCGGCTGCTGCCGAAGCTCAGAATACTGAATCACACCTCTTCGGCAAGACTGATAGTGCGGAGCCTATGGCAGACAGCCAGACTGAAACGCACGAAGAATTGTCTTCGGCGAGCTCAGCCCTAGGGCCTTTGTTGGCGTCTGTAGAGACATCACTAGAACAAGATGAATCGGCAGCACACAGTGCAATGGCAATGGCTGCTATCACGGTAGAAGAATCATCTGAAGAGCCGACAGCTCCGGCGGAGGCAGCCCCGGCTGGTGGCAACGGTCTGCCTGCAGAGTACGCCGTTCCTGAAACGGCGGTCGCCGGCGCCGTTGAATTTCTTGAAAGCGAGTTGACTGCGGCAAGTGCCGTGATCGAAGAAATACAGACCGCGCAAGAAATCGAAGAAACGGAGAAGGCACCGCAACGCTACCGACCGCCCGTGCAAAAGTCGCCACGACAGAGTCAGGCAAGTGCTCGGCCCGAGAATGAGGAAGTGAAGGAGGCAACCCCGTCCGAAGTGTCCTTGGGGATTCTCGTTCGTCTTACGTTTGACCGGCTCGGCCTTTGCGACATCGCGCTTTTGCCCGAGCGCACATCCGGACTGGACAATGAAGTCGCGTTGAAGTTCAGGGGCGTGTCACTGCTGCTCGTGGCGCAGGATGATTGGTACGAAGACCTTCATCTCGGGAACATCGGCAGCCATTTGAGGGAAGGCGTCGACCTAAAGGCCGTGCTGGCGGATGAACGCCCTGCGCGGTGGCTTTTGACCGGGCGCGATTTGTATGTCCTTGCGCGGCATCCGCGGGCGAGCGGTTTTGTTTCTACGAACCGGGTGGCCCTGGGGCGGTCCCATGTCGTGCTGTGCGCGGAAGAATTGCTGCTGCAAGTTGAGGCAATCTTGAAGGAGGCCGGGTGCGAGGGATATACGAAGCTGGCCAAGACGGATGGGATTCCATCCGGATGGGTTGGCCTCCGGGGCGTTACACCGGCAAAAGCAATCGGCTTGGATTTGGGCAGTGACCGGTTCTACGCCATCAAACCGGCGCCGGATATTGAGATCAATCTTGATGGCGGAATTTGCTTGCGGAGTTCGATTTGGCTGTCTGGATACCCGCCGGAAATCAAGCTCTTTGGAGAATCCGGCGGAGCAGTGAAAGTCCTGATCGATGGCAAAGAAGCCAAACGTACAGCGGACGACATGCTCATCGTTGACGGTTATGATGTGCCTGGGCAACATACGGTTTATTGCGAAGGGCTGTCTTGTTCCCGCACGTATTCGATTGAAGAGGGGCCGGACTCCTGGCAGAGATGGCCTGCATACCAATTCGGTCAAGCTGATGTATGCGGTCCCTTAGTTCAGCCCGCACCTGACGCCGCCGGCAGCCGGGCGGTCACAGTTCCGATGTCCAATCCCGTGTTGCTGGGCGCACAACCGGGCGAAATCTTTTACTGTTCACGCCGGGGTGTCGCTCGCTGGAAAGGATTTGTTCCGTTTGAAGTTGTATGGGCGCTCCCCGCGCAGCCGCTCCGTTGCGACAAGAAATCCGCAACCATCCTTCAGTTTGCGAACGCACCTGTTGTCCCTGCGAAAACCCGGACAAAACGAGGGCTCGACTGGAGCATCGCAATCCTCGATGCATCACGAAAAGGATTGCGGGTTGAAAACGGCTTTCCGGATTCCGCTGCCCGCTGGCGCGAGTACAAGAAAATGGCCCGGAACATCTGGAGGGCAGGCCGATGACACCGAACGAACTTCTCTTGTGGCTTTCGGCGCGCAAGCAAGGTTCCTGGCCTCAATTCCGGGGTGCGGTTGAAAAGCTCGACCTCGCGAACGACGCCGATGAATCAGAACAAGATACGAAGCTTCCGGTGCATCAACGAGTCCGCTTTAACCTTGAGCGGCTTGGTCATGTTGAATTTGACGCCGCAGAATGCGAGGACGGCTGGCGCGTAGTGCCGCCCGCGCTGGCAATCTTTCAGCACGACAGTGGATTCACAGGCATTTTGTGCGGTGCGCGAACTTCGAGGCTCATGCAAAGAATCGAGCAGGCAGGCAATGGCGTGTCTTTCGAGCGCGCTCCGCACACGGATTGCCCGGATGTTATCCGGGTGCACGCGGCACAGATGGAGAGACTGACAGACTTTTCACGGCGTGAGAGCCTCGGCTATCAACTCGACAGCCCTGCAGCTTTGCTTTCACGTCTGCCGTCCGTGGAGGGTATGACAGGCCGGCGGGGAGCGCCCATGCCGGCATCGGGCAAAGATTGGGAAGTGAAACAATTCATCATCAAGGGAAAAATGATGAAGTGGCGGACAGTTACGGTCCAGGAAGCGAATGCACCTGACGCGCAGGGGTTATATTGCTTCACCCGTTTCCAGATGCCGCAGTATTTCGTGCGCGAAGGGCGAGAAACGATTGCATTGCCGGGGGCTGTAGGAAAATACCGCGTTTTGTCACACCGTCAACGCCGGGTCCTGAGATACGATCGCCGCGCGCGGTGTCTGACTCTACCGGCGATTTTGCGGCCCCCGCTTCTGACTGAGCGGGGCTTGATTCTTTGTTCAGGATTTCCCCCGGCGCTCGGCTTTTCCTATGGCCGCCGGATGTTGACTTACCGCGATATTCCTGACGAAGTGGCCGGCATGACCGCAGAAATTCTCAGGCAGGATTTCGTATGAGCAACCCGATCGCTCTGTTTGAGGATTTGCGGGATATGTATCTGCGCTATTTGGATAGCCCGTTTGATTTGCGCTATCCGGATCTCGTCGCCGAGCGGCGTGCCTTGTTGAATGTGGATGGCCGTCTTTTCCGTCAGCCGTTGATTGAGCCAATTCCTGCCTACCAGTCGAGTAATCAAACTTTTCAGGCAATTGCTCAGGCCCGCCTAGGGAATTCATGGAGCCAGGGCGAAGTTACGGACCTTGCGAATTTTGTGTCGCTGGAGCTTTTCCCGCCGAACCGCCTTCCCTATACACATCAGGAGCAGGTATTCGCGGAATCCGTCGTCAATGGAAATGATGTTGTTGTGACGACCGGCACAGGTTCAGGAAAAACAGAATGCTTTCTCTTGCCGATAATTGCGGCTCTCGTCCGCGAGTCGGCAGCGTGGGGCCAGCCAGGCCCGCGCGACGCGCAATGGGATTGGTGGAATCATCGTCAGAACCAGAACCCGAACCGGTGGCTGCCGCGAATTCCGCAACGGGGTCACGAACAGCCTGCGGTGCGCCCTGCCGCCATGCGCGCCATCATTCTCTATCCTCTCAACGCGCTGGTTGAGGATCAGCTCGGACGGATGCGGACGGCTCTGGATAGTGACAACGCCAGGACATGGCTACAGACAAGGCGGGGCGGCAACCGGTTTTACTTCGGCCGGTATACCGGACGCACGCCGGTGTCTGGGAATCAGAACTCCGCCAAGATGGCCAGACTGAGAAGTGAACTCCGGCTCGCCGAGCAGGAAGCGCAGCGGGTTGCCGGTTCGTCCGCGGCGCGGTTTTTTCCGCGCATTGAGGGCGGAGAGATGTGGTCGCGCTGGGACATGCAAGACTATCCGCCCGACATTCTCATCACCAACTATTCGATGATGAATATCATGCTGATGCGCAGCATGGAGATGCCGATTTTCGATCTCACCCGGCAGTGGCTGGAGGCAGACACATCAAGATTGTTCCACCTCGTGGTGGACGAGCTTCACACGTACAGAGGAACTCCGGGGACTGAGGTCGCTTACATTATTCGTGTTCTGCTCGACCGTCTAGGCCTGGCGCCAGATTCCAGTCAACTTCGTATCATCGCATCCAGCGCCTCACTGACAGATGACGCCTCCGGCCTCGATTACCTGGAAGGATTTTTTGGCCGTGACCGCAGCCACTTTCAGATCATTGGCGGGAACACCGTAAATCCGAATCCGGCATCAGTGCAAACACTGCAAAGTCAGGCTGCCGCTCTTCGAAATTTGGGACAGAGTCTGCGTGGCCCGGCTGCGCCAGCGCTGCAAGCTGCGGCGCAGACCTTGCATTCTGCGGTAGGGGCGCCGGCAGCCGCGAACGGCGCGCCGGCGGAACAAGTGATGTGGACCAGCCTTGAACATATTCGGGCAGCGGATGCCTTGCGGATTGCCTGTACGGCGGCGGGGCCGGGGACCGCGGCTCAGCCCCGCTTTCCATCGGAGATTGGCGACAGGCTCTTTCCGGCGCTCTCTGCCGCTGACCGGGAAGCTGCGGTGTACGGGTTGATTGGCGGCATCTGCGCTGCGCGCAGCCCTCAGGATACCGCGCCGCTGCCGCTGCGCGCGCATCTGCTCTTCCGAAACCTTCAGGGGTTGTGGGTTTGTTCAGACTCTCAGTGCAGTGCTGCCCCGGCCCGGACATCTCCGTGCCCTGTCGGTCAGCTTCACTACACGCCGGCGCTCACCTGCCAGTGCGGGGCGAGAGTTGTGGAGTTGCTTTACTGCGAGGCGTGCGGAGAAGTTTTTCTGGGAGGTTACCGGAGGCCGGGGATTAACCCGAACGAATGGTATTTGAGTCCGGACCATCCGGATTTGGAAGCGTCGCCGGACATGGCATCGTTTGACCGCGATTACGCAAGGTACGCGGTGTTCTGGCCGGCAGAAAACGGTGCGCAGCCGACGACTCAGGGATGGTCGCAAGAAAATGTGCGGCGGGAGTGGCAGCCGGCGTTTTTTGTTCCGGCGGAGGCCAGAGTCGCGCTGGGCGGCAACGCGCAGGCGAGGCGGGGTTTTCTGTATAGCGTCCCGCAGATGCATGGGCCGAATGGGAACATCCTTGATCCCCGTCCGCAAGGGGTGGCTGCAAGTGCGGGGCAGGCGTATCCGTCCCGTTGTCCGAGGTGCGATACGAACTGGGCGCGCCGGGACATCGGATCGCCAGTCAGGACGCAGCGGACCGGCTTCCAAAAGCTGGCGCAGGTTCTTTCCGACGTATTGCTCCGTGAAGTCGGCTCTGAGAATCCAAGCGGGCGCAAACTGGTTGTTTTTTCTGACAGCAGGCAAGACGCCGCGAAGCTTTCCGCCGGCATGCGTTTCGCGCATTACCGCGACTCCCTCCGCCAGACACTCGCGAGTGCTTTGACCAGTCAAGGGGCAGGCGCTCTGGCCTTCATCGCTCAACTGAATGGTCAGGCCCTGACGCCACAGCAGCAAAACATCGCCAATGCATTCGCCGGGGCCTACCCTGCCGAAGTCGCAGCTTTGTCCATGGCTCAAGGACCGATGGCAAACCAGCCATCGCCGGGATTTCTTGGACTGACTTACCGGCAAGCCGCACAACGCATCCAGCTCCGCGCCAGTCAGGGACCGCATGCCGTTTCGCAGCTTGCGATAGATGTGTCCTCGCAATTGTTGCGGGAGGGGATTAATCCGGGCGGGTATTCACAGGATGTCCTCTGGACGGACCCCTTGAACCGTTCGGGACACTGGCACGACCTCTACAACTGGCCCGCGGGCATGACGCCAAGTGCGAAACCAAACAGCCAGCTTGACGCGAATCAGCAAAATCACCTGGCCCGGATCAGGGACGAGTCCCTCGCGGAATTAATGGATATTGTTTTTGCGTCTGGCCAGCGCAGCCTGGAGTCTTTATGCATTGCATTCGCTACGGCTGACCGGCTGACGTTTCCCGCTCCGAGCGCGGATGTGCAGGAGGGGGCAGACGGTGTCATTCGCCTGCTAGGCTCGCGCAAGAAACTTTCTTCGCATGATGCGTCTCCGCCGCAGAATACGCCGGCCTATGTGCGGAATTACTTGAGGGCCGTTGCGAACCAGCGGGGGCTGAATGCCGCCGCGCTTGAGACTGACGTAATGAATTATTTGACAGGCTCCGGGTGCCTGAATCAGTTTGTGCTGCAAGCCCCAGCTTTGTGTCTTGTGCGGGCAGGAACGCAATTCTACGAGTGCCCGCAATGCAGGCGGGTCCATCTTCATCCGGCGGGCGGCGTCTGCACCGACTGCCTGAGTGTGTTGAACCAGCCGCAGCCGCTCACACCGGCGCAACTGCTCTCCGATTACTACAGCTACCTGGCCACGCAAACTGTTGGACTGTTTCGCCTGAACTGCGAGGAACTCACCGGCCAAACGAATAAAGCCGATGGGCGCAAGCGGCAGAGACTCTTCCAGGATGTCGTGCTGCCAGGCACCGAGAATGCACTTACCGACCCTATTGATTTGTTGAGCGTCACCACGACGATGGAAGCTGGCGTGGACATCGGAGGCTTGCTGGCTGTCATGATGGCGAACATGCCGCCGATGCGCTTCAACTATCAGCAGCGGGTCGGCCGCGCCGGACGGCGCGGCGCCGGTCTCTCCGTTGCGCTCGCTCTTTGCCGCGGTCGTAGCCATGACGACTACTACTTCCAGCGTCCGCAACGCATGACAGCGGACCCGCCGCCGCAGCCCTATGTCGATGTTGAAAGACTGGAGATTATTAAACGCGTTCTCGCCAAGGAAGTTTTGAGGGAAGCATTTCAGGCGCTCAGTCTCTTCGGCGCTCAGACCGCAGACAGCGTTCACGGTGAGTTTGGAGACGCAGGGCAATGGAGCCAGCCAACCCCTCCGGCTCAAGCCGGCGGCCCGCCTGGGCCAACCATCGAGCAACTGGTGTCCGCGTGGATTCAGGGGAATCAGGCTGCAATTTCTCACACGGCTGATGTTCTTCTGGCTTATACCCACGCGAATCTGGTTGCAGGGCGCCAGGCGTTGATCAATTTTATTAACCAGCAGCTCGTTGGACGAATTACAGCAGCAGCCAACGACCCCATGCTCGTTCAGGATGCGCTGAGCGAGCGGTTGGCGAACGTGGGCCTGCTTCCCATGTTCGGTTTCCCGACTCGTGTGCGTTATCTTTTTCACAAGCGTCCGACGGCGGGATACGACTGGCCGCCTGATGAGGGCGTGGTGGACCGCGATTTGGATCTGGCCATCAGCCAGTTCGCGCCGGGTGCGGAGACTGTCAAGGATGGTTTGATTCATACGTCTGTGGGAGTTGTTCACTACCGTCCCCAGGGAAATACAGTTCAGGAGCAGCCGAATCCGCTCGGACCGCCGCGCCCCATCGGCTTCTGCCGCAGTTGCCAGGCGGTGGACGTGCAGCCAGCGTCTCCCGCAGCATGCCCTGTTTGCGGAGCAACGCCGGTGCAGAACCCTGGGTACGAAGTGATGCAGTTGTCACAGCCGCTTGGCTTCAGGACGTGGTTTGGCAGGGACAGGGACTTCGAGGGCTTCTTCGAGTGGACGCCCCGTGCGTCGCGGCCAAAAATGGGGGCAACGCTTCAGCCTCTGACCCCGAGAGCAAATTTTGGCATTTGGTCCGGTCAAGAGACCATCTTCGTCGTGAACGACAACGGAGGCAGGGGTTTCGACTTTGAGAAATTGAATCCGGGGGAAACCTGGGTGACGCGTGAAGCCCTCACGCAGATCGGCGTCAACAACCCGCCGCTGAACGCGGCAGCCGGCCAAGACCGGCGCGCCCTTGCGTCCATCAAGCCGACCGACGTTTTGGTGCTCGGGATTCGGTCTTGGCCGGGGGGGATAGTTTATTCACCGCTTGATGTTAACAGCCGCGCAGCCCTTTACTCCCTGGGGTTCATGATGCGGCGAGCCGCCGCTGTACGCCTGGACATTGACGAGCGCGAACTCAGAGTAGGCTTGCGCGTTATACGAGATCCGAATGCTCAAGTCAGAGGAGAAATCTTCATCTCCGACAGCTTGGAAAATGGTGCAGGCTACAGCTCTCATTTGGGAACGCCAGCCGAGGCCGAGAGGCTGTTGAGATTCTTGACCGGTCAGGGAGATCCCAGCTTTTACGATCCGCTCGTTGCGCAACCGCACGCAAGTGGCTGCCAGACCTCGTGCCCTGATTGTCTGCGCGATTTCAGCAATCTTGCGTTCCACAATATTCTCGATTGGCGGCTAGGACTGGACCTGGCGCGCCTCGCTCTCGATCCAAACGCACCTATGGATTTTACAGTCTCCTACTGGCAAAACCTGGCGAGTGTCACTGCCGCCACATACTTTGCAGCCCAGCCGCAATGGCAATCCCTGACATTAGCCGGCGTTCCCGCTGGCCGCCGAGGAAATATTATCGAGATCGTGGTCCATCCGCTTTGGAACATCAATCTCAACAATTTCTGTGCCCCGTTGAATGCGGCGTACGCGCAAGCTCTGGCTGCTGGAGCACAAAGGATTACTTGTAAGTCTCTCTTCGAGGTTTTGCGTAGACCGTTTTGATCGGTATCTCCACGCTTGAGGAGCGGCTTGTTACTTTCATAGGCGCTGGCATCCGCCCGACGACGCGTTCTTTACCAAGCTCAGGAGAGAAGTCGATGAGGACGCCGACGAGGGTGACGAGGGCGAAGAATAGCCCTGAATGAGGGACCGAACGTGCCAACACCGGATGCGGTTAGACCGGGATTCCGCGCTTAGTTACCGGGATTTTGGGTGAACCATGACGATCACCTGCAGAGCGCCATGTTTCTTTGTGAGATCGTTTTCAAGCGCCGTGGGGTTGCTGCATTTTCCAGCGGGATCGTAGACAAAGCATATAAGGGTTCCGCAGTCTTGGTGTGATTGATAGCGGAGAATGTCCTCCGCCAGTTGCGTGACGAGTTCTTTTTGCCCCAGGCTCTTGCGGGTCATCTTTGCTTCCACCACAACCTGCTCGGGCTTCAGCAGGAAGTCCATCCGGCTCGCATTTCCGGCGTAGGACGGCGTCCACTCCTCTGGCCGAACGTCTGTGAAATGGAGTTTCAGGAGAGCGCCCAGGAGATCCTGCACATCGTACTCATCGGTGATTGCCAGGGTCTCCCGGTTGTCGTGCCGCGTCGCGAGCGCGTTGGCGACAATGGTGAATCGGTCGCAGATGGCGCGTACAAGAGCCGCCGCGGCCTGCGTATTTCGTGGCGCTTTCCAGGTCTCCTCGACGCTCGCCTGAATAGTGCGTTCGACGATGCTTTTCGTGGCATAGAGAATCAGGCCGGCGTCGGCCAGGTCGTCGCAATTGTTCTGCTGCAGAAAGGCCTTTTGAAGTACGGCGGCGGCGAGGTCTGGCTCATTGATCGCTAGGCCGATGCCGGTCGCGAGTGTTTTATGACCCGTAATCCAGTAGAGAAGACTGAGAGTTGCGAGGGAAAGATCCTGAAGCCGCGGCGTGCTGTGCATTGTCCAATTCACGCCCAAGTGGTTCGCGGCGACGGCTCCCAGGTAGTGCGCGCGGGAATTCTCCGGCAGCCGCGTTGCGCCCGTCTCCAGTATTGTCTTCAGCCATTGTCTGTCGCTATCTGTAAGCGCAGGACACGATTGCGCGCCGATGCAGATCCCAAGAAGGTCCAGCGGTCGGTAGAAATAGGATTCCCTGTCGATGGGAAACGCTTGCCGTTGCGAGAGGCGCTTGAAGTAACGCGCCCATTCCTGATCGTACTGCACGTCATGTTGGAATCGCGGATTGGCGTATTGGTAGCCCGCTGCGGCGAGCATCGGGGCCTCGTCGAGTCGGCCCGTAACGAGGCAGCGCTTCGGGGCGATTTCGCTTGTGGATATTCGGAGATAGTCGAGGAATCCAGCTTCCGGGCTTGGCCAAACGGCCTGACTCGTTGATACCTGGAGCAGGTCGCGGAATAGCGCGAACGCGGTGGCAATGCAGGTCATAGGAACCACCTGCTCGCCCGGAGTCGCGTATTAAGTACGGCCGGACTCCAGCCAGGAACGTGGCGCAAGCGCCCCAGCAAACCCGCGATGAGTTCGGAATAATAGATACTCACGGGTTTCTTGGCCGGAAGCGTTGATCGCCAGCTGAGCCCGGTGAATTTGAGGACTTGTTCGCTGAGATAGGTTAGGTCGTTGAAGGTCGATCCCTTGTGTATGTGCACGAGCAGCGGCGCCGGCAACGGCGCGTTTTCATGCTTTATGAGGAAGGGACCGTTGGTGCATACGAGGCGCGTGTATCGACCGAGTTGCGTAATCGTGCCGCGCTCCGGCACCAGAATTCCCTTGGCGTTTCCACCGTCGCCATACCTGCTTGTGATGCCGGGTTGTTGCGGATCGACGAGTAGGAAAGGATGCTCGATGGTGACGGTAAGGAAAGCGAATTCGATGGTTTGCTCGCTCCCCACCGCGAGCGCGGCCCGTTTAGCGATTTCGGCGATTTCTACGGACTTGAGCGGTTTGTAGGTGTGAAAGATCAGCCTGACGTTGTCGCCGGGGTTCCAACCGTTGCGTTGTTTGATCTCCTGCAGCAGTCGCTCGGTGCTTTCCTGCAGGACCTGGGGATATTCCTCGTAGCTGCACTCCTTGCCGACGTGGCTGAGCAGGTAGTTTCCGTCTCCTCGGAACACCGTGGTGATGCCGACATAGCGCGCTCGATCACTGAATCGGTTCTTCCTGACTTCGCTCGTGCCAATCCCGATTATCAACTCGTCGCTAATCGTCGTGTCCTGGTTGACCGTCCACGGCGTGCCGTTCATCTTTGCGTACAGCGCGACCGCGAAGTTGGCGAGCAGGTATTGAAGTTCATACGGCTGCTTGGAAAAGCGGGAGACTTTGATTTCCTGGGCGGGAATCCCGGCGAGCATGAGCGTCGCCTTGGCGGTGAGATAGGGGCTGCTCGTATCTGGGAGCGCGGCGTGCTGGTCCGTGAGGACAACGATTGCCGCGTCGATGTTTGAGTTCGCGGCAAGCGATTCCTCGATGGCGCGTTGGTAGGCCGTCGCGGGATTAGTCGCGTTGACCAGCGGTACTTTGCAAAGCGTGAACGTCGGATTGAGCAGACCGAACAATTTTGCGAAGCCGCCCTCATACTGTGGTTGCGGCGTGGCCAGGCCATTGCGGAAACTGTTGAGAAATTTTTCCGTGGCTCCCTGCGCCGTGTCGGGAAGCACCACGAGGATAGTGGGTGTGCGCTTGGGAAATGTATCCTTGCTGAAGGGGCCGTACTGCTTTATTCCCACCCAAGGGTAAGGACTTGCCTTGGTGCGGGCGGGATCGAAGTAATACTGCACCGGAGGCGCCTGATGAATCGTATGGTATGCGTCGGTGTTGGTAAGTTTCAGCTGCTCACCAATCGTCGCTGTCAGTTGGTCCGTCAGCCCTAGGGTTGGGTCCTTCCGAAAGAACTGATGAAACTGGGCGACCATCTCATTCACTGCGGGGCCACTGAGGAGTTTTGCTTCTTCGCGCTGGCGGGTCTGCTCGAAGAATTCGTATTCGCGGCCCAGTAGAGCTTTGAGGCAGCGGGCAAAGCTTGTTTTTGAGCCTTCGAGATACACCTCATCCACGCTGATAGTGGTCCGGTCGTCATAGGCCGCGCTCAGATTGACAGTAGAGCCGATGACATTCCTGATTTGGCCGACGAGCCGTCGTTCACCTGGTTGAGGGTTGCGGCGGACCACATACAGGCCGCCAAGATCAGCCCCCGACGCCCCTAGGGCGGAGAGATCAGCTGTGCATTCCCACTTTGTGTTGATCGTTAGAAATAGCCCAATAGCGGTCTGGTCGGGGACTGTTTCGATGATTTTTGCTTCCAGTATGAACGTCGGGCGGATAGTGAAGTATTTCAGTAACGGCGGCTTCGTGCGCAGTTTTGCCGCGGAGGCACTAACGATTTCGTCCTTCTTGCCCGCAAAGGCGAACGGATGCCGGCGGAATGCGTCATAGCCGGGAAATTTCGTCGGCAAAAGACCGTCAATCAGCGCGACGATGAACTGCAGGTGTTCGGCACACTTCAAATCGAGGGGATCGCCGATAGTTGTTGCCGGCGAGTCTTTGCGCGGCACTGCGTACACAAACCCTTCGCGCCAGTAGATAAACCAATCGGCGTGGTGAGAGCGCAGATCCTTCAGTTGTTTGTTATCCGGCAGCGCCATGCGGCGAGCCGAAATCGTTTCGCTAGATAAGGTGAGATGAAACCCATTGAGGAGTAGCTCGTGGAGTGGGGCTGTCCCGGCGGGCATTCCTTGAACTTTGAAGTTGGTGCTCATTTAGGGAGTCTCTTACCCGAACATTTCCGAAATATACTGCGAAGGTTGCTGCGTCCTCACAGCGCCCCAAGGCATTACTTTTGTATTGGGATATGTGACATAGAGCAGGCGTCTTGAGCGGGTGACCGCCACAAACGCGCTCCTGCGTTCTTCCTCCAAAGCAGGACCGCGGGCTCGATAGTCCGGGAATGTTCCTTCGTTCATGCCGATCAGGAACACCACATCGAATTCCATTCCCTTTGCTGAATGCACCGTAAGCAGCGCCAGGCCGTCCTCCGTTGGTTGCTGCGTTGTGCCCAGGGCGACTTGTCCCAGGAACGAAGTGATGCTGTGAGTACCGCCCGGCTCGGACCTGACGTAGTAATCCCAATGCTTTCTCCACTCCGCAGTATCTTGGAGGATAAGGGCGCGATCTTGTTCGGGAAGCGGATTTGCGTATTCTTCAATCTTTTTTAGGGCGTTCAGAAACTTGAAATCGTCGCCCGTCCATTTCAGGACAGTAACCGCATTTAATACGGTTGGAGCGCAGCCTTTCGAGGCTCCGTTTGCCAGCGCCTTCAGTAAGGACATTGGATCATCGGCGTTTTGTGGGGTCGATGCGTCCTCTGTAGCGGCCTGTGCCCCCCAAGCTTTGGCAAGTATGTTCAGATGTAACTTGTCTCTCGGATTAGCGAGGAGGCGAAGTGCTAACTCGAATTGCTCTACAACGTCAGATTCGCTCTGATAGGTCGCGGCGGAGAGTTTCTTGTAGAAAAGCATCCCCTGCTTTTTCAACTCTTCCTGTAGGCTCCCGAAAACAAAGCGATTGCGGCCCAAGACCGCGCATCGGCCCGGTGTAATGTCGCCCTCGATGTCTGGATGTCCTTTGGCCTCAAGCGATCTGATTTTTTCGATGATGGCCTGGGCCTCGCCCGGCTCATCCTCGCTTTGGATAAGTTCAACCGCACCCTCGATGGGCAGTTGCCCCTCGACAGTGTAGGACGAATCCAGACGCTGTGCCGCAGCAACGACGGCTTTAGAACAGCGGAAATTCTCGGTAAGCTCGATTTTCTTGGCCTTGAAGTCCCGCTGGAAAAGATCGAGATATTTCGGGTCGGCCCCGTTCCAGACATAGATTGCCTGCCTGGGATCGCCCACCATCATTACATTCGTAAATTCCGTTCCGCAAAGACTGACGAGCAGGCGGTACTGCGCCTCATTGAGATCCTGGGCCTCATCAATGCATATGTACTTGTACTGGCGCCGGTAAAAATCCGCGGTCTTGGGCCGTTCCGCGAAGAGCCGGTAAGTCAGCACAAGGAGATCGTCATAGTCGAGCGCCGCGGAGGCCCGCAGCTGGGCGTCGTATCCTTCATAAAGCCGCCGCTCATCATCGTCTTCCACCATACTGGGCAGTATCAATGAATTCTTAAGTTCGCTGATCCGCTCAAGCCAGGAGCTGAGTCTGCGCTGCTGTTCCTTCGGTTCTCCGGCGTCCCTCAGCGCGGCCGACAGCTGAGGGTCGGAACGGACGGCATTCGCCAATACTTGTCGTCGGTCATCGAATGACTCGAAAATATTGGGCAGCCCCTCGACGCCAATGGGTTTGCCCCTGTTAGCCAGCACTTCCATGCAGAAGCTGTGAAGCGTTCCGACAAAGGCACGTTTGGCAATATCCGGCACATCGTTAAGCCGCTCTTTCATTTCGTTGGCGGCCTTATTGGTAAAGG
>Ga0182024_10016582_pt1 | contig 13957 bp, 10 predicted proteins | sample P32metaG_FD_120480 | JGI IMG/M metagenome (GOLD analysis project Ga0182024, IMG submission 120480) | Permafrost microbial communities from Stordalen Mire, Sweden - P3-2 metaG (Illumina Assembly) | ecosystem: Environmental > Terrestrial > Soil > Wetlands > Permafrost | place: Sweden: Stordalen... | reverse complement strand
TTCGACATCGTCCACGACCATTCGGGAATGGGGCCGGCTCTCGGGGCCATGCTCACGGGCCGGACTCCGGTCGTTCACACCCTGCATGGTCCGTGGACTGCGCGCAGCCGGCGGTTCTTTGGCTTGGTGCACGATCGGGTGCACATGGTCGCCATCAGCCACGCGCAGCAGGCCGCCAACCCACACTTGCACTACGCAGGGATGGTCCACAATGGCATCGACCTCACCATCCACCCATTCCACCCCGTCAAAGAGGACTTCTTGGTCTTCGTGGGTCGGATCAGCCCCGAGAAGCGTCCCGAGGTCGCAGTCGAGGTGGCCCGGGACGCAAAGCTTCCCCTGGTGATGATCGTCAAGCGGCACGAACCCGCCGAGCGCGCGTACTGGGATGAGATCGTTGCCCCACTTCTTGGCGACGACGTGGTGGTCCTCGACGAGCCACCCCAGGCGGTGAAGGCTGACCTGCTGGGGCGGGCTCGGGCGCTGCTATTCCCCATCGACTGGCCCGAGCCCTTCGGTCTCGTCATGGTCGAGGCGATGGCCTGTGGCACCCCAGTCCTCGCGTGCCCGCTTGGCGCAGTGCCAGAAGTGGTGACTGACGGTGTCACCGGGTTCCTCTGCTCCACGCCCGACGAGATGGTCGACGCCGCAGCAGCCGCCACCGAGCTCAAACCTGAGGATTGCCGGGCCCGCGTCGAGGAGTACTTCTCGGCGTCGGCGATGGCGACCGGCTACGAACGCGTGTACCGAGCCGCACTTGCAAGTGTTGACATGGATGGCACCGAGGAGGTCTTGGAACATTCGCCGTAGCTTCAACTGACATGACGAGTCTTTTGCCCAACCGGGGCGGGCCGCCGTCTGGGGGGCCTGAGCGGGCGAAAAGCCGGGCCGCTCACTCGTCACCGTGACCTGATCGAGTTCGTCCCGATCGCGCCATGCAGGACGAGATCGGATCTTGGGCCCTTTGACCCTGGTGGTCCGGCCCTCAAGCAGCAACGATCGAAGTGGCGAGGAGGTGGCGATGATCGCTGCAGCTGCACGGGGAAACGAGATGCTGTTACCTCCTGGATACCCCGCCCCCTGGGAGTTCCACGGGTTGCTGACGCACGGCCAAGCGGTCCTCGTCCGTCCGATCCGGCCTGCCGACGCGGACTTGCTCGTCAACTTCCACGCGAACCTCACGCCTGACACAGCCAATTGGCGTCACTTCGGCATCCATCCGACGATCACCCCCGGAGAGGCAGCGCACCGTGCCGAGGTGGACTACGGCTCTCGGATGGCGTTCGTCGCCCTGGTGGCCGATGACATCGTGGCGATCGGGAGCTATGAACGTCTCGGGCCCACGAATCCGGCCGCTGGAGTCTCCTTCACGGTCGCCGATGAATACCAGCGCCACGGGATAGCGACGCTGCTGTTCGAGAGCCTCGCGGCCTACGCGCGGACCAAGGCCATTGAGTGCTTCGTTGCCGAGGTCATGGTGGAGAACACCGCCATGCTCGAAGTTTTCGGGGCGACTGGCCTGGGTTCCACAACCGTTCAAGAAGACGACACGATCCGGGTCCGGATCAATTTGGCGCCGACGCCGGAATACCGCGCTTGTTGCGAGGAGCGGGAGGCGACCGCCGAGGTTGCCAGCATTGCATCGGTCCTTCGTCCTCGTTCGATCGCCGTTGTCGGGGCGGGGCGCCGTCTCGGCAGCGCCGGCCATGAGGTCGTTCGATCCCTTCTGACCGGGGATTTCTCGGGCACTGTCTACCCGGTCAATCCGTCGGCGCGGGCGATCTGTGGCGTACCCACGCACCCCAGGCTGGCGTCGCTGCCCGAGCCGGTCGATCTCGTGATCGTCGCGGTTCCGGCGGCTCTGGTCCCAAGCATCGTCGAGGAGGCCGCTTCGACCGGGGCGCGTGCGGTCATGGTGATCAGTGCGGGGTTCGCGGAAACGGGTCGCTCGGGTGCCGACATCGAGACCGAACTGCTCGCGTCGGCCCGCCGACACGGTGTTCGGATCGTCGGCCCGAATTGCCTGGGTGCGGTGAACACCGATCCCGAGGTTCGGATGAATGCCACCTTTACCGGTCTCGATCCACTCCCCGGAAGGCTCGCCGTGGTGTCGCAGTCGGGCGCCGTTGGACTCGTCCTCGCCGAGCAAGCGAGCGCCGCCGGGGTCGGGCTCTCGAGCTTCGTATCGGTTGGGAACAAGCTCGACGTGAGCTCGAACGACCTCCTCTGCTTCTTCGAGCGCGACGAACGAACCTCGGTGATCGCGCTCTACCTCGAATCCCTGGGTAACCCGCGCAAGTTTGCTCGGATCGCTCGGCGGGTCGGTGCGCACAAGCCGATTGTGGCCCTGAAGGCAGGGAGAACCTCTGCAGGTGCCCGAGGGGCGCATTCGCACACCGCAGCTGCGGCTACGCCGGAAGTCACCCTGTCTGCGCTTCTTCGAAGCGCTGGTGTCATCAAGGTCGATCGCCTCGAAGAGCTCCTTGACGTCTCAGCCATCCTGCTCGCTGCGCCGCTGCCCGGGGGACGTCGCGTTGCACTCGTCGGAAACTCCGGTGGTCCGCTCATTCTCGCAGCCGACGCGTGCGAGGCCGAAGGGCTCATCGTCCCAGAGTTTGGGGGGGCGACAAAGGACGCACTCAGAGAGGTCCTTGTCGCTGAGGCTGCGGTCGGGAACCCCGTCGACCTCACCGCAGGTGGTGGGGCTACGAGTCTTGAGAACGCGCTCGAAATCGTGGTTCAAGACGATGCCATCGACGCGATCATCGTTGTGACGACCGATCTCCCAGAGCTCTCGGCAAATGAGGCCCGGACCACGGTCGCTCGTATGGCGGCGCGCTCAGACAAGTCGATCATCGCATGCATCCTAGATGGAGATCCCCGGCTCTCTTCGTACGACACGGGACCAGTTGCCGAGGTTCCATCTCCTGAGCGCGTGGCATCGGCCCTTGCGCACGTCTGTCGCTATGCCGAGTGGCGACGAGCGCCCCAGGCCCCGACCGAGGATTTCGAAGAGTTCTCCGACGACTCCGTGATCAGCGAGATCGTTCGCTCCGAACTCGATCAAAGTCCGACTGGAAGTTGGCTTGATCTCGACCAATCATCCCGGTTACTCGAGGCATGCGGTGTGCCGGTGATAGCGACCCATGTCGCGCGAAGTGCCGAAGAAGCGATCTCGGTTGCCGAGGCGCTCGGCCTTCCGGTCGTGCTCAAAGCTCGATCTGGAGCGCTGGTTCATAAGACTGACGTTGGCGGCGTCGTATTGGATCTGGAGAATGTCGAGGCGGTGCGCGAGGCATACGAGACCATGTCATCTCAGCTCGGAGCCCAAATGGGCGGGGCCGTGATCCAGCCGATGGCGCCGGCCGGTGTCGAGGTGATCGTCGGTCTTACCGCTGATCCAGACTTCGGTCCGGTTGTGATGGTCGGACTCGGTGGGGTGATGACCGATCTTCTCGATGACCACGCCTTCGGCGTCCCGCCATTCGCTCCGGGTGCGGCCGATGCGATGGTTCGATCACTTCGAGCCGCTCCACTTCTTGACGGCTACCGAGGCGCACCAGCGCTCGACCGGAAGGCCCTCATCATGATCCTCGAGGCGATCGCCAATGTCACCGAACGGGTTCCAGAGCTCGTGGAGCTCGATCTCAACCCGATTGTCGTTACTGCGACCGGGGCGCTGGTCGTCGACTGCAAGGTGCGGCTGGCTCCTTGCAGTTGCGGACCTGGGCCGCTCTTTCGGGCGTTGCGCTCATCGGGATGAATTTGAAGAAGTCGGTGCCCGTGAGCGACTGGGCGCTTGAGCACCCACATGAACAACTCGGAAATGCCCTCTGCGCTCGGGGTGCTGCGCTCGGGGGATTCGAACCCCCAACCTGCGGAGTAAGCGGAATCGAAAGTAGATAAGCTCACCGGCACATCGCTCCGTTGATCGAATACCAGCTTGTGGTTGCGTCCAATGACCGAAGGGTCGTTGACGACGTTGACCGGCAAGAACGCCACCTCGGCGTTGTCATCGAGCCAGCGGTAGAGATCCGCCGTTCCGAGGGCGAACGTGGTCACTGAAACGCCGTCAAAGACACCCTTGACGGCGTTGGTCACCTTGCCCGCCTCGTGCAACCTCGTGGCGTCTCATGAACCCAGCGGCTTCTTGTCGGACAGGTCAGTTCAGTTCCCGAAGTCCCATCCGGACCCACCGTCGAACTGGTTGAGAACGTTTTTCGCGATGAGGATCCGGTGGACCTCGTCCGGTCCGTCAGCGAGCCGAAGCGTCCGTGCGCCTTGAAACATCGCGTAGAGAGGAAGATCACCCGAAACTCCGGCCGCACCCCAAACCTGAATCGCTCGATCAACGACGCGCATGTAGGCGCTCGGCACGAAGACCTTGATTGCCGAGATATCGGTTCGTGCGTCCAGGTCACTGGCCATCCGTTCGGCACAATGAATCGTCATCAGGCGAGCCGCCTGGATGTCCGTATACGAGTCGGCGATGAATCCCTGCACGAACTGCTTGGTTCGCAGCAGACCTCCATGCACCTCGCGGTCACGGGCCCGTTGCACCATGAGGTCGAACGCCCGCCACATCTGGCCGACCGAGTTCATGCAGTGGTAGACGCGTCCTGCTCCGAGGCGGTCCTGAGCCGCTTGGTGGCCGCTGCCTCGCGAACCGAGTTGGTTCTCGAGCGGCACGCGCACGTCCTCGTAGACGATCTCACAATGGTCGCTCTCGACGCCCCAGACGTTGATGCCGCGGAGGATGTGCACGCCCGGTGTGTCCCGAGGGACGATGATCTGGGTCATTGCCCCGTTGCTTCGGCTGTCGCCGTCCGGGTCCTCCGTTCTGCACATCACGATGAAGAAGTCGGCGCGCTTTCCATTTGAGGTGAACCACTTGTGCCCGTTGATGATCCACTCATCGCCGTCGCGCCGCGCGGTGGTGCGGATCGAACGAGGATCGGACCCTGCGGAGTCCGGTTCGGTCATCGAGAAGCCCGACTGCAGCTTGCCCTCGATCAACGGAATCAACCAGGTGCGTTTCTGCTCCTCCGTTCCGTACTTCACGAGGAGCGTTTGATTGCCCGAGTTGGGTGCCACGACCCCGAAGAGCGCTGCCCCGCCCATTGCGTAGGCGAGCACCTCGTTCATGTAGGCGAGCTCAAGAAAGTCCAGGCCAGCACCTCCGTACTCTTGGGGCAGATGGGGTGCCCACAGCCCGGCCTGTCGAACCTTCGACTCGATGTCCCGTCGGGCCTCCTTGCTCGCGGCGAGATCGCTCTCCGTGACGCTGGGGTTAGTACGCGCCGCCCAGAGAAGGTTCTCGTTGGGCAGGATTTCCTTGTTGACAATCTCGGCCGTGAGTCCTCGGATCTCGTTGACCCGTTCAGACACCGTCGGGATCGGTCTTACATTCATCATCGGGCGAACTCCTCTTTGACCGGTCGGCGATTGCCTGGCCATCTCCATCAGCCAGTTTGTTCAGGGATGGACGCATCTTCCAGGGCCGAAAGTCCTTCCCTGGGCGCTATCACAGGCCGCAGCGAGAATCGGCGAGGCTGTGAGCGCATCAGCCACGGGCCGACTCGGATCTCGGCGTACCTTGGCCCCGACGGCAATGCCCTTTTTCTGGATCGACGAGTGACGCGCACTGACGAGGGTGTCAGATCTGATCTAGATACCCCAATCACACGGAGTAGGGCGTCCCGTCGGCTCAGGGCGTCCCGTCCTTGCGCCGACCCAGCTCTTCCTCAATCTTGGTGATATCCGACAGATCCTTTGGTCTCCGGGGCCGTCCAGGTACCCAGATCGGCATCATTCTCTTCATCTCGATCTGGACGTGTGGGTCGATGACCCGGCTTCGAACAGCGCCGATGAAGCCTTCCGGACCGTCGAGGATGCCCTCAGGCCACGCTTCTGCCCTTCCAAGGGCCACCAGCAACAACCACAGATCCGCTGTCGTCTTGGGTGACGAGCTTGAAGCTCACTTCGATACCGTCTCGGGCGAAGTCAATCTGTTGTTCGACCGGTGGACCCTTCAGCTGCTTGTACCCTCGCTGGGTGAGACACGTGGTGAGAGACGATGCGTCCGCAGCCCACATGAACCAGTCGATGTCGTCGTGTTCGCGAGTGACCTTGCCCAGGTAGAAGTCCATCGCCCAGCCACCCTCGAGCCACAGTTCGATCCCTAACACCTCCGCGACGTCGGTGATCTCGTTGATGACCTCGAGCTGGCGGGTGACCCGGTCGGGACTGGTCATCAGGCGGATCGTCTCACGTTTGTCCATTCGAAGGTGACTGTTTCATAGACAGCCGCGCGCAGCAGCGAAGCATGGTCCATCCAAGCAGGGGGTTGATGCGCTCCTGAACTGCGAGTAAGCGCTATCTCATCCGACTTCCTAAGGTGCCGCACAGGTTGCCTCGATAGGTTTCCGGCCCTCATGGCTCTCCTTAGAAAGGCGCCAGCCGACGGCAAGTCCGGTTGGTGCGTGGGCGACATTCTCGCCTGCGGCGTGCTGGCCGGGCTCCCGATTCTGATCTACGCGATCCCGTCCGCCCTGGGTCACCCCAACCTCCCCGGCGATGACCTGATTCAGAACTTTCCACTACGGGTTCTGGTGGGGAGGCAGTTGGGCCACGGGACGTTCCCCACGTTCAACCCCTATGTCTGGGGCGGTGCGCCCCTCCTGGGTGGGTGGAACGCCGGGGCCCTCTACCCGTTCACGATGCTGTTCGCCTTCGTTCCGGCGGCGGGTGCGTGGGCGCTCAACGAGATGGCCGTGTATTGGGTCGGGGCGTTGGGCATGTACGCCTTTTTGCGGGTGGTGCGGCTCCGCCCTTTTCCGAGCCTGCTCGGAGCGGTCTCGTTCGCGTTCGCCGGTGCCCTCGACGTCCAGCTGGTCCACTTCGGCTTGGTGGCCGGTATGAGTTGGATCCCGTTGATCCTCGTTGCACTGGTGAAGCTGACAAGAGAGCTGACCTGGGCGCGCCGGACCACATGGGTCGGAGTCCTCGGCGTCGCCGGCAGCATGAGCGTGCTGGCCGGCGAACCGAGGGCCATCGACACCACACTGGCCGTGGCCGTCTTGTACTTCGCTTGGCTGGTCACCCGTGTTGGTCCCCGCCTGGTCGGCTTTGTCGTCTCGACCTTCGCCGGCGTGGGCCTGGCCACACTCATCTCGGCGGTCCAATGGCTGCCGGGCGCCATGACCGTGTCCACATCGCAGCGGGCCACCGCGACATATGCCCTGTTCTCAGCAGGATCGCTCGATCCCCGCTGGCTATTCACGTTGTTCACTCCCAACCTGCTCGGTGGCAGTGGCTCGTTCGGCACGTCGACATGGTTCGCCTCCTACGGCCTGCCCGAGGTGATGGGTTACGCCGGACTCCTCGCGATAGTGAGCGCCTTCGGGCTGTTGGGCACCCTGCGCCGCCGACGCCCGCTGCCTGATTGGCTGGCCTGGGAGGTCATCGCGGCGGTGGGGATACTCCTGGCCTTGGGCGGCAATACCCCGCTTGGCCATTTTTTCGCTCACCTCCCGTTGTTCGGCAGCCAGAGACTCCAAAGTCGCAACATTGCCGTGACCGACCTCGCGCTGTCGGTCCTGCTCGCGTATTGGGTGGACCAAGTCCTCCGTCGGAGGGTCGAACCGAACGCTGTGCCCAAACGATGGGGGAACTTCGATCGATTCCGGCTCATGTCTGTCCTCCCGGTCGGCGTGGCCGGCCTTCTCTCGGTGGCCGCGCTGGCCACCCCGGCCGGAGTGGCCCGGCTTCTCGGGGCGACGGCCGCCCAAGCCACCCGGGCCAGCGCCGAGCGTCCGCTCTTCGTCGTGAATTTGTTGTTGGTCGCCGTCGCCGCGGCATTCATCTTGGGGCTTCCTCGGCTGAGGGTTTCTCGCCGGGGTTGGATTCTGGGCACCATCGCGGTCATCGACCTAGCCGCGTTCAACGTGACCAGCCTGTGGCCCATCGCAGTCGGTCCGGCCGACGTCACCAACTTGGGATCCGCAGCGATTCCCCCCACCCAGAACGCGTCTCCGGCGCTGCTTCATCTGGCGGCAACGCTCGGTTCCTCGACTCGCTACGTCATATACAACCCGCAGCACTACGTCCCTGAGTCGCCACAGGCCCCCCAGTTACCGGACCTCAATGTCTTGGACGGACGCTTCATTGCGCAGGGGTACAGCTCGATCGTTGAAGCTGACTACGCCGACACCACCGGTTCCCACGCCCCCAACGGAAAGGGCTTGGAGACGCTCTCCCCCAAGGCAATCGCCGACGGGGTGTTGAACCAGATGGACACCACGACCCTCGTCACGCTGCCTTTGTACCTGGTGGTCGATCACACTCGGGGTTCTCAGCCAAGCGCCAGTGGGTCCAACCAACCCGCTACCGGCTCACCGACCGGCATGCGGACGCTTAGAACCGGAGTCGACGCAAGTTGGGTCTTTGGCGAGAAGCTCGACATCACCTCGTTCTCGTTGCCATTGAAGAGCCGGGGCGCCCAGACGCCACTGGCGGGCTGGAGCGTCGGCTTGACCAAGGCGAACGGGACGATCAGCTGGCAATCATCGGTCCATGTGATCGAGGGTTCCCGATCGATCGAGGTGAAGTTCGCCCAGCCCTCATCGGGGACCGGTCTCGTCATGAAGTCCACCCTCTACCAGGGGGCGGTCGGCCCTCCCACTATCACCACCCGTGGTGGCTTGATCTCCACGGCCGACGGTGACCTGGCCGACGCGCTGGCGAGCGGGTGGTCGTTCGCCGGTGACCTGGGCCAGTACGCCTACTTCACCAACCGACACGCCGACGCCCCGCTCACTCTGGTCCCGTTGCCCGGCGTCTCGACGACCGGAGCGTCGGTCAGGGCCCTCAGCGGTCCGAAGGTTGAACCGACGTCGGCCGTCGTCAGCTCCCCGCACGGCATCGAGGTTGTCAGATCGGTGACGGTCATCCCCGGTTGGAGTGCCACCTGGCACCCCAACCGGGGAACAACCCGTTCGCTCTTGGTGAAGCGCCGCGGACTGGTCCAGGCGGTCAAGGTGCCGGCGGGCGAGGGGATCGTCACCTGGTCCTACGATGCACCGGGCGTCAAGGGGGGCATCGTCATGACGATCGTTGGGCTGGCCCTCCTGGTTGGGCTCATAGGCACGGCAATCACCCTGCGTCGGGTCGGCTGGAACCGTCGCCCGCTGGGCCGTGTCGAATGCACGTCCTCATGACGTCGCCCGCAGGGCCCAACGGCCGCCGAAGGACCCTGAGGCGTCCAAGGGTGCGAGTCGAGCCGACCACCACCTGCCCGCCGAACACCGGACCACTGTGACGATCCATCGAAAACGCTTTGGCGCTCTGGCCGTGGCCGTGGCCGTTGCGCTACCACTGACCGCGACGACGCAGATGCCGGCCAGTGCGAGCACAGCCGCGTCGTCCAAGTCGCTCGCAAAGGACCTGCTGCCGTCCTCGTACGCGAAGAAGGCCGGCTTCACCGAGGTAGCCGAAAAGATCACCACAAACTCCAAGACGGGTGACAAGTCCTGTCCCCACGTTGCCGAAGAGGCGTTTGAGAACGCCTCAGGTCAGCTGGGTTTGGTCTCAGAAGCCGTGGCCTGCACCACCAGCCACGGCGCCGCCACGCTTCTGAGCGGCGCGCGGTCAGGGACTTCGGCGACCTCGGCCAGGCCTCCCGGACAACTTGGTTCTTCAGCCATCGAGCGAAGTAGTGGTGGCTCGACCTATGCGATCTATTGGCAGCGGGGCCAAACCGTAGAGGCGGTGGCCTTCACCACCGATGTGCCAGCCAGTAGCTCGTCCACCAGCACCTCGGTTGCCGCGCCACCGATCACCCCGGCGGAGCAGAAGGTTCTGTCGAGCGCGGCCGTGGAACAGGACGGGTTGCTCGGATAACGCCTCGGTCCCCCCGGCAGCTGTGGTGAGGGAACTCATCACACTGAGGCTCTCAGTTCTCTGGGATTGACTTCACGTCGGGCATTGCCGATCTCTATCTAGAGAACTTTCCCAATGGAACGACACTTTCCGAAGTGATGCACCAGATCATGGAAACGCTGCCCAAGGATGCCGTCGCCAGTCCTCTGGTCGTCGACGAAGGTGGGTCGCGGGGAGTCAAAAGATCTCTCCAATTTCTTCTACGGGAAAATCGATGCCCTCTGTTCGTCGCTCGACATCTCCACGAACGAGGCGGGTCATCTTAAGCTCCAGCACGACATGGAGGCGCTCGATGCATTCCTCGCGGAGCGCTTCAGGTAATCAATGATGGTCCTGGCCGCATCAGGCCGCTCGCTCTCTTGCTCGGTGCCCGATGTTTGCTCCTCCGGCGTGTCCTTCCGGTCCGCCCTCCCAGCCGCCGATCTCCCTGTCCGCCTTCCGGCCGTCCAGCCGTCCAGCCCTCCGGTTTCCTTGGTGTCTCGTCACCGATGTCGGCGCTGAGAGACTCGACCTCGATCGCTTCACGGCGTTTTCGTCGAGTCGGGACTTGCCTGGACCTCGTAGAACACTCGCCACCTTGGAATACACACACCACGCCGCTGTGACAGATCACCGTGCGCGGCTGTTGTCGAATCAGCTCCGAGCGCCAGTTACTGGAAGGGTGGCGGCTGTTGATGTAACAGCCGCGTCGCAGCCCCAGATCCGCCTGCAGCGACGAAATAATGCCCGCCAGGTGACCGACAGTCATTCCCTCTTTCGAAGGAGTTGGGCCTTGCACGAGCAGCTCCATGCTCGGAGCTCAAGGTTGGGCCCAAAGCCGGCTGTCACCCAACGATCCGTAGTCAAGTGCGAGTACCCTGGGTCCGTTCGACATCGAACGGCGCCTTTAGCAGTTAGAGCGCTTCGACAAGAGTTCGGCAAGTTACAGTCCGAGCGGGCCAGCCGTCGATAGTTCGTTCGCCTACATGCCACCCCGGCCAACACAACTCAATCGAAAATGCCGCCCTGGAGTTGGGGGACCTCACCGCACCAGGAAACATTGGAGTCAACGCGCGTATGATTTCTTCGTGCCAAGGCGAGTACTCGAAGAACTGTCCTGGGATGAATGCTTCACTTTGATCGGACAAGAAACTGTCGGCCGGTTGGTCTATGCGGACGACTTGGGACCAGCTGCTGTTCCAGTCAACTATGCGATCGCAGGACAGGACATTGTGTTCCGCTCGGCGGCGGGATCCAAAGTGCGCGGATTGCGTGACCATGGTGTCGCGTTCGAGGTCGATAACATCGATACTGCCAACCGCTCGGGTTGGAGCGTCCTCGTTCGCGGGACCAGCGAAGAGGTTGAAATGGAGCGCGTTCCTGAGCTCCTACGTCGGATCGATGGCGATGTGCCTTTGCCTTGGAAGAAGGGCACGCACAGAATCTGGGTGGTGATCACACCAAACACGGTTACGGGTCGGCGACTGGCGGGCACCGCTTTTGAAGACTTCTTTTGAAGGTGCGCGATCGTTTTAGGTGCGTGATCGGCTCTATGCGTGTACGCGCGACTTGGCCTCTGTGACGCAGACTGAATGAACCACTTGAACGGCGATCCCGCAAGCCACTGATGGCCTGGTCCGAGCGCCTCATTTGGATCTCTGGCTAAGCGGTTGTACCGGACAGTGACCGTCTACGCGGCTGACAATCATCCGCCGCAACGCGGTTCCGGCGAGAGTGTGGTTGACTCGGCACGACATCAGTCGCGCATGGCAATCTGTCACAGCGGTGAGGCGCGCGTACTCCGATGTGGTGAGTACTTATACGAGGGGGCCAGGCAAGTCCCGACTGGTCGTCAAACGCCGTGGAACGGTTCGAGGTTCGAGTCCTCTACCGCCCACTGCTCCCTCCATATGTAGCGGCGGCCGAAGAACGGCCTTTACCTAGCCGTGTCACCCTGGGTTGACAGGAGCGGACTTCATGGCGTCTCCGATCACGTGAGAACCAGGATCACAGGTGGAAGTATGACGAGGGTGACAGCCGCTAAGTAGAGCGTGATACGCGTCACCAAGGCAAGCGACCTAACCGGCGTGCTCAGTCGCGTGATGCGCTGATCGAGTTCAGTTTTTACCTCGCTCGTGTTCGCGGAGCCGAGCAAGAAGTGCTCGTCGCCCAGGCGCCTGAGCGCACTGCCCAAGCTCACCGGATCGCACTGCCGGCAGGCAACATCGTCGGCGAGCATCTCAATGAGGAGCTCCACCGCACCCAGTGCTATGGCAGCGGTCGGAAGGAACGGAAAGGTCTGACGCCAGGCGATGAAGGGTTGCACGAGCAGGTCATGCCTGCCTCGTGCATGGACCTGCTCGTGGGCGAGGACTGCACCGAACTCAGCCGGGTCGAGGGCAGCGACGGCGCCTTGGCTCACCACGATGCGCGGTCGCAGCCCTGGAAGGCAGTAGGCGACAGCGGTGGGGTTGTCGAGGAGGCGCAGTTCGCCGGATGACAGGAGGTGTGCCGAGGCAAGAGCACTGATGCTTCTTGAGAGCGGGCGACTGCGCTCGAGCTGTCGGCCCAATGAGTCGTCTGCGACGGCATCGAGGCGGACGCGATGCTGTCGCCGAGCGAGGACAACCCGGACTGTCGAACGCACTGCGGTGACAGCAAGCCAGATTCCAACCATGGCAGCAAGGGCCACACCGGTCCATCCGGGAATGCCGAGGCGTGACCAGTTATGACGGAGGGACTCGATGTCGGGGAGCCAGCGCCCGCCTAGGCTGCTCGCTGCCAGGGTAAGGGCGGCCCCCAGGAGGCTAAGGCCCCCAGCGAGGCCCACGGCTTGCCAGCATACGAGTGCGACCCGCGGGTCTCGAGCTGGCCAACGGGCTCGGCCAAGTGCAGCTGGGACCGGGACTGCGAGCACGATCGCCATGACGAGCAGGCCGGCGGCCTCCGCGCGAAGCACCAGGATGTCAGTTGTTTTCGCTCGACCGTCTCCGCATTGCTCGGCGGAGGTGGTGGGTGTCGGCGTCACTCATCGCACCGAGGAAACGGGTGAGCACGGCCGCCCGGTCAGGTGCCTGTCCGAGAGCGTCGAGCATAAGCTGGGCGATGTAGTCCTCGCGTCGTGCCGTGGCGACATATCGCCGGGGGCGCATCTCCCCGATCCGCGTGACGAGCCCCTTGTGGGCTAGCCGATTGAGGACCGTCAGCACCGTGGTCATCGCCGGGTCACGCCCTTCCAGCGCTTCGATCAGCTCACGGGCCGTCACCCCGTGGGGATGGTCCCACAGCACATGGAGCACAGCTCGCTCAAGATGTCCGCGATCAGCCATCTGCCTCTCGGTCCTCGTCGACCGTGAGGTGCTCTCGCTTCTCAAACGGCAAGATCAGCAGCCGCGTGCGGCCGACGACCAACGATTTTAGGCTTCTGACGGCACCTCTACGTGGAAAGGAGTTAGACTCTACTGACAGTAGAGTAATCGCTGGACGAGTCCCCGTGAAAGGAGTGTGTGTGCGACGCAAAGTATTCGACGTGCTCGCGAGCGCCGGCGGGCTGGTGGTGGTGGCCGTGCTCGTGGTCGCGGGCGCGCTGCTGATGTGGGGCTACGGCTTCACCAACTCCAACGTCCACAACCAGCTTGCCCAGCAGGAGATCTCCTTTCCTCCCGCGGCTGCGTTCGCCCACGCCAAGCCGGGCACCGAGATCACGCCGAGCATGATCCCTTCGGTCTCCCAGTATGCCGGCCAGCAGCTCCTTACGGGCCAGCAGGCGGAGGTCTGGGCCGACGACTTCATCGCCGTCCACCTCTCCGAGATGCCCTACGGCGGCGTGTACGCCAAAATCAGCGCCGCCGCTCTCGCCGATCCGAGCAACGCCAAGCTGAAGGCCCTCGAGCAGACCTCATTCCAGGGCACGACCCTGCGGGGTTTGCTTCTCGAGGCCTACGCCTTCTCCGAGTTCGGCACGATTGCCTTCTGGGCGGGGATCGCCGCGTTCACCCTCGCTTTCGTCATGGCGATGCTCGTCGGGTTGGGCTTCTGG
>Ga0182024_10016581_pt1 | contig 13957 bp, 12 predicted proteins | sample P32metaG_FD_120480 | JGI IMG/M metagenome (GOLD analysis project Ga0182024, IMG submission 120480) | Permafrost microbial communities from Stordalen Mire, Sweden - P3-2 metaG (Illumina Assembly) | ecosystem: Environmental > Terrestrial > Soil > Wetlands > Permafrost | place: Sweden: Stordalen... | reverse complement strand
TCGTGTTGGCGGAGATCAACGAGCCGTTATACTTCGCCTCTCACCTCTCTCCCCGTCAGTGTTTCTTCTCCCCATCGGTTGTTCCTCCGTTTTCTTCCTGAGAAGTGGTTTCAAACCCGGTGCCGGCCGGCCGGGGTCAAGGCGTACGTCTTGGCCCGACGGCTTTCCTTCATGTCTGGGGCGTCTCTGCCTCAAGGCCAAGAGCCGTTTTGAATTCACTTCGAAGGCTGTCCCGCCTCGTTTCGGGTGAGGTGAATGCCGCAATGACACGAAGTCGCGAATGTTCCCCTGTGGAAGGTTCCTTCCGTTTCGACGCCGGCGAATGCTGCCGGACGATTTGCCGTTGGAGGATGGCTGCCCTCTTGTCGCTGTGCCTGGTCGGCTGCGGGCGCATCGTGTCGCAGAAGGCGACCGACCAACTGATCGCCGGCGACGCCGTCGATCGATCGGTTGCCCAGATCGATTTTCGGATTCTGACTGGGAAGAAAATCTTTCTCGACTCGCAATTCGTCAACAAGACCGTGCCCGGCGTCGGCTTTGTGACCTCGGAGTACATCATCAGCTCGCTCCGCCAGAAGTTGATGTGCGACGGCTGCCTGTTGCAGGAAAAGATCGACGAAGCGGACTTCGTCATCGAGATGCGGATTGGCGCCCTGGGGGCCGACGGTCACGAAATCATCTTCGGGATGCCGCCCAATAATTACATGAGCTTGGCGGCATCTGTGACCCCGACGTCTTCGCCGGCGGCTAGCATCCTGCCTAGCATGCCGGAACTTTCCGTGGCGAAAAAGGACGATCAAATGGCCGCCGCAAAGATCGCCCTGTTTGCCTACAATCGCCGCACACGCGAACCGATTTGGCAATCGGGAATCAGCGAGTCGCGGTCGGTCGTCGCCGATCGCTGGTTTTTCGGAGCCGGCCCATTTCACAAGGGCAGCATTTACGGCTCGAAAAAACAAGCGGATACGTCGCTCTTCAGTTCCGATGAAGCCGACTCCGCGAAGCCCGATTATTTCGTTGAACGGCGATTTGCCGACCCGACGAAATCGCTCGCCGACAACCCGCCGCCTGCCAAGCCCGCCGTCGCGGCTGCGCCCCCTGCCGCTCCGCCGGCAGTGGCTGCTGCCGCACAGCCAGCCAACGCGACCGCCGCCGCGCCGATTGCCACCACAGTGACGGCCACAGCCACGGCCGCGCCCACACCGACGCCGATCGCCGCGGCGGTCGCCACGGCCAACTCAGCGCCGGCAGCCGTTGCGACGCCGGCGGCAACGGCGACACTCCCTGTCCCCACGCCCCCTGCCCCCGGGCCTCCTGTCGCCACGCCCACGGCGTCCGCGACACCGACGGTTACTGCGACGCAAACCGTCAACACGGCACCGGCCGCCGTCGCGACCCCCGGGAACAATGCAAGCCCTTCCGCCACCCCTGCTCCGTCGGCAGCCACTGCGGCTCCGCCGGCCGCCGCCAACTCGGCGGCAGGCTCCGCGAACATTCCGACCAATGCGCCGAAGACGGTTCCTTCGGTGAACGTGGTGCCCAGCGGACAGCCGGCCAATGGGCCGACCGTTCCGCTCAACGGTGCGTCGGACGGATCCGTTCCGGATATGCTCTCGGTCTCTGTGCCCTAACGTCATGCCCTAACGCCATGCCCTAACGCCATGCCCTAACGCCTCCGTGCCGGAAACCGTCGCCAAGGCCGATCTCCCACTGGACTTCATCTCCAAGGGATTCGTAATAATGAAGGGATGAAACGTCGAGCACGAAGGCGCGTTCGGCCCGAGCAAGTCATCGCCGAGACGACGACACCGGTGTTTTGGGTTTCTCCCGATCGGCGGATCGCTTTCTTCAACGCCAGTTGCGAGAAACTGACGGGTTGGCCGGCCGACGAGGTCGTCGGCCAGTTGTGCGAATACGTGGCCGACCAGCGCACCGGCAGCCTGGAAGCGCTGGCCGCCAGCCTGTGCCCTCCGGCGGAGGCGTTTGCAGGCCAGATCGTCAGCGTGCCGGCGTTGATTGCCTGCAGGACGGGCGATCCGCAATCGCGGAGTCTCAGCTTCATTCCGCTCCTTGAAGAGGACGGAGCGGTTGCCGGCATTTTGGGAGTGGCCGCCGCCCCTGTTCCGGCCGCGAAACTCGCCGAGACCGCCCCCGCGCACGAACTCCACGCCGAGTTGGCCGAGCTGCGAGTCGCGATGGCCCGCCGTTTCGGAACACAGTCGCTTGTCTGCCGCAGCGAGGGCATGCTGCGCGTCGCGGGCCAATTGGCGATTGCACGGGGGACACGGGCGGCCGTCTTGATTTGGGGTGAAAAAGGGGTCGGCAAGGAACACGTCGCCCGGGCGATCCACTACGAAAGCGAGTGGCGGACCCGGGCGTTTGTGCCGTTGGACTGCCAGGCGTTGTCGTCCTTGGAGCTTGAACAGGCGATGGGCCGGCTTTTTGGGCCGTCTGGGGACGAAGAATTCTTCGACTCACCGACGGCGCTGCGGGCCGGCACGATCTTCCTGATCCACGCCGAGCATTTGTCGCGCGACGTGCAAAAGACCGTCGTCGATGGGTTTCGCGCGCCGTCGGCGGAGCGGTCTGCTTTGCGGCTGATCGCGTCGACGACCGTCGAGCCGTCGGCCCTCGAGGCCGACGAACGATTGCGGCCCGACTTTTATCACCTGATGACCCACCTGTGCATCGCGGTCCCCCCGCTGCGGCGCCGCATGGAGGACGTGCGGTATCTCGCTCAACACTTGCTCGAAGAGTTGAACCGGGGAGAGTCGCGCCAATTCAACGGATTCGGAGACGACGTTTGGGACAAGTTCGCGGAATACAACTGGCCGCGCAACGTGGACGAGTTGCTGGCTGTCATCCGCGAGGCCCGCGCCGCCTGCAACGAACCGTTGATCCGCGCCAAGGATCTCCCGTTTCGATTCCGCACGGGACTGGATGCCCAGTCCCTCGGACCGGTGATTCGACCGCCCATCGCTCCGCTGGAGATCTTTCTGGCCCAGTCGGAAAAAGAGCAGATTGAACGGGCGCTCAAAGAGTGCCGCCACAACAAAACCAAGGCGGCCCACCTCCTCGGCGTGCCCCGCGCGCGCATGTACCGCCGGATGGAACTCTTGGGGATCCCCGACGAACCAGAGTCGGCGTGAAGCGATTCGGCCCTGGAAAAGCGAGAGGTTCGTTCTTTGCTGGCCGTGCGAATCCGTTTGCCGCCCGCCACGCGATGGTCGCAGAGATGACGGGACGGATAAAATAGGGTTTCGGAATGTTATACTTGACAAACCCAAGAGTCAATCGGGATTCTCGCGGCCCTCACCTTTCCCCTTCCGGGACATCCAAATCCGCCAGCAGATGAAGCCCACCAGCATGGCGGCGCCGAGCGCGATAACCCCGATTTCTTCCGGACCCATGTTCGCGCCCTCGATAGTCAACACGTCAACCCGCCAGATCAGACTTGCGCAATCCGCTCCGGCATGGTAACACCGCGCTTGGTAATTTTCTTGCATCCCCAACCGAAAGGGCGCACGATGACGACCGCGTTACAGGGCGAATCAAGGGCGGAGTTTTACCGGAGGTGGCTCATGGGCCGGGCATCATTCGATCCGCGAGACTTTGGCGTCGACATGGATAAGCCAGCGTTCACCGACAGGATGGTCGACTTCTTAAGTGGACAGTATCGCGGGCAATGGACAATCGACGAACTGCTGTTGCATCCCCGCGAGGCCCTGATGTTCTGCGATGACGCACGGCGTATGCTTCAAGCCTACGATGTGCCGGATGACGTCATCCTCCGCGCGATCCTTCAGCGGCGGAAGAATCCGGGCGATTGATTTCAGCGACCGACCGATGGCCCCGTCACTTCTTACGACGGGGCTTTTTCTTTGCCGGCTTCTCCGGCACTGGCCCCTTGGGATCGACGGCCAGCAGTCCCTCGATCGCTCGATCGAAAGCGAGCGGAATGTGGACTGGCGGAAGGCGTTTTCGCCCACGATCGCCTTCTTTCGCCTTTGACCGCCCCTGGTCGTTTGTGTCCATGCTGACTCCAATACTGACGGTTGATTTGCGTACACCATTGAGATTTTGGTATGTAACGTATTGACTTGCATTCCATAGCGGCTAAAGTAATTCTGTACCGATCACTCAGCACAACCCCCGTAATCGATACCATGACAAACGAACTTCTGCAACAACTCCGTGCCGCCATCGACGACAAGCATCGCCGCGCAATCGAGGCGCTGGACACAATTGGGACATATCTCGACGAGGTGCCGAAGTCCTCAAACGGATTGGGATCACACATTGAGCGCCATGGACGTCTGGCCGAGAAGCTGCTGGCCAACCAGGCGGCATCGATTCGCGCCCGCGTTTTGGAGAGCATTCGTGGGCCGTCATACGCGACCATCGACGCAATCCTGGCCGACCATCCTACCCTGAATAAACGGCAGGTTTGGGGCGTTATCACGGCCCCCGATCTGAAGGACCGGATCGAGCGCACAACTGGCCACGCTGGGACAGCTTACCGGTTGAAGCCGCAAGAAGAGTGAGCGTGCAAGCGACGGAAGCCGGCGTCGGTCAGGACGTCGGCTTCCAGTGTAACGCGATGATTCGTTTGTGAGACGGAGTTCACGCAATGCGTGGAACACGGACGCGCTACGTCCATATCTTAGCACGGCCCCCACCGGGGTCAACGAAAAACCGGGCACGGCCACTCCCACAGTGCGCCTTCGTGCCCGGTTTTTCTTCTTTTTCCGAAATAGTCACTAGCGCGATTCGCAGATCCGCGCTTATCCCGGCTCCCGTGGCGAAATTGGCAAACGCAATCGACTTGGGGTCGATCAGCGAGAAATCGCTTTCCGGGTTCGAGGCCCGGCGGGAGCAATTTTCGGCACTTGCTAGCAATTGCCGCAATCCCATTTTACCATCGAGACCGAAGGGCCGATATGAATCGCCCGCGAAAATGGTCGTTTGACGCGATTGACCCGAGTGGCCCTTCTGGGCTAAAACGCCGCACCCTTTGGATCGATCAGGGAACCATTGAGTTCTTGACAAGGTCTAAGCTGACGCCCAGGTTTTACAGACTGACCTGCGTAAAAGCCGTCGCAATTGAACCTTTGGCGATCTTTCAGGGATGGAACCGGGAAGAATTCGACGATGCAATGTGTTACGTCGGTCGCCCCGACGATCATCCGAGCGACGGCATCTGGGCATCGGCGGAAAAGGGGAAGCATTTCCTCGCCTTCGCCCTGCCATCTGGTAAAGTGGAAGAGTGGGGCTGGGAATTTTTCGATCCGGACAACCCGGATGATTGCCAACGACAATTTGGCCCCAAGTGGAGACGTATATGGCCATTGACTCCACTGACCTGAAGAAGCATTTCGAGGAAAACGCACCGCAGAGCGACTTTGTGCCATGCGCGCATTACGACTCCGATTCTGACGCCGTCACCTTTTACTTCAGCAATGAGCCAGACTATCGAAAGCGGCTCAATACACGAGTGACAATTTATCTGTCAGACGCGACACACGAGTTGGTCGGCTGTCGGATTAAGGGGGTGCGGCGCGTCCTCGAAGACATCGGCTGGTTCGACGTGTCAATCAAGCACGGGCGAGCGCGGTTGGATATTTTATTTCTGCCGCTCCACGAAGCGTTCGCTGATGACGAGGATGCTCGCCAGTTTTATCGCAAGCTCGGTGACATGGCGAGACGTTTTCAAGTAGAGATCGAGTTTGATGGCGCCGAGCCAGCTGCTTGCGGTTAGCTTGGTTCACGGTACATCAGCCGCCTTCCTTCCGCTCCCTTGATCGCCGCGACCATCCGCTCACCGTCCGTTACGCCACGGTGATTCCAGCGGAACCCGAATTCGGTCGTGTACCGATGCAGGTGCTTCTTGCTCAACTGGTGGAAGATGCCGTAGTGCCCGCGCTTCAGCAACGCGAAGAATGACTCGGCCGTGTTGCTCGTCACCAGCATCTCGCCGTTCTTTGCCTTGCGAACGTACTCGCGCTGATGATTGACGGCATGGTGCCCACCGCGAAACTCTGGACCGATCAGCCGATAAACTGGAAACTCGTCGGTGAAGAGAGTCGAGTCGCGCGACGCGACGTTGAAGATTTCTTCGCGGAGCGTTTTCGCGTCGACGTGATCGACCGGCTTGCAGTGGGCTTGGCCGCCCCGCTCAACCAAAACCACGACCGCTTTTTTGTCGTGCCGCGTCCCATGGGGCTTGTCCCTTTGTAGCGGGGCTTGCGAGCGCCTACGTAGCATTCGTCCGCCTCAAGTTCGCCCTTGAGCATTCCGGCCATCGGTTCCCGCTTCATCGCTTCACGGATGCGATGCGTGACGAACCAGGCCGACTTGACCGTGATGCCCAACTCGCGGGCGATCTGGTGAGACGAGACGCCCTTCTTGCTCGACGTCATCAAGTGGATCGCGTACAGCCAGTGCCGCAACGGGAGTTTGCTGTCTTCAAAGATCGAGCCGACGCGAACGGTGAATTGCTTCCGGCAATCGGAGCACTTGTAGACACCGGGCCGGACCGGGCTTTTTGATCCGGGCTTCGCGGTCAGCTTGTAAACGTCCGTCGTCTTGCAGTGCGGACAGACGGGGCCGTTCGGCCAGCGCTTTGACTCGAAGAACGCGCGGGCTTTATCCTCATCAGCGAACAACGGCTGAAGAGTCATCACGTTCAGGTCGGCATCGGTTCCAGTCGGCGGGTTCTTTGCGGGCATTGCTCGTCTCCAAGTATGCCCTCATTTTACCGGCTCGGCTTGGGTTTGTCAAGTATAACATTCCGATAGGGTTTTTAGTCCGCGAATTTCGTAAAGTGCCTTTGCGATGCCGCTGAAAGTCTCGAACATTCGCTTGCCGGTCGAGGAGCCGGAATCGGCCCTGGCGGATGCCGTTGCGCGCCGGTTGGGAGTCAAGTCGGATGAGCTGACGCGGTGGAGAATCCTGCGAAAGAGCTTGGATGCCCGCTCGCGCACCGGCCTGCGTTTTGTTTATTCGGCCGTCGTTCACTTGCCGGAGGAGAGCCGGCGTTTCGCCGGAATCGCTTTGGACGGTGCCCGAACCAACGATATTCAATGGTTCGCACCGACTCGTTTTGAAGAACCCTCGTCGGGCGATGAGCCGCTCTTCGAACGGCCCATCGTTGTCGGGTCGGGGCCGGCGGGATTGCTGGCTGGTTACTATCTGGCCCTGCGGGGGTACGCTCCGCTGATCCTCGAGCGCGGCCGGCCTGTCAAGGAGCGAGTTCCCGCCGTCCGCGCTTTCGACCGCGGGGACAATCTCGACGCGGAGAATAACTACCTCTTCGGAGAGGGGGGGGCCGGCTGTTTCAGCGACGGCAAGCTCACCTGCCGCCTGACTGGTCCCGATGTCGATTGGGTGATCGAGCGGTTCATCGAATGCGGCGGCCGCCCGTCGATCGTCTACGAATACCGGCCCCATCTCGGCAGCAACCGCCTGCCCATGATCTGCCGCAACTTCCGGCGGAAAATCGAAGCCCTGGGAGGAGAGTACCGTTTTGGCTGCCGCTTCGAGGGCCTCGACATCGCCGGCGGGCAAATCCGCGGCGTCAGGACGTCCAGCGGCTGCGTTCGGACGCCGGCGGTCATCCTGGCGATTGGCCACAGCGCCCGCGATACGTATCGCGTGCTGTTCGAGGCCGGAGTTCCCCTGTCGGCCAAGGCGTTTCAGTTGGGTCTGCGGATCGAGCATCCTCAGGAACAAGTCAACCAGCAGAAGTACGGCCGGCGGGAATACGTCGACCTGTTGGGGGCGGCCGATTATTCCCTGGTCGCCCGCGCTGGCCGCGACGTCTTCACGTTCTGCATGTGCGCGGGGGGAACGGTGATCCCCAGCGTCTCCGAACCGGCCATGTTCTGCACCAACGGCATGAGCAACTCGCGACACGACACGCCGTTTGCAAACAGCGGCATTGTCGCCACCCTCTCACCCGAGGAGTTCGGCAGCCCACACCCGCTGGCGGGGATGGAAGTTCAGCGCCGCTTCGAGTCGGCCGCGTTTCAGCTCGCGGGTGGCGATTATTGCTGCCCGATCCAGCGAGCGAGCGATTTTGTGGCGGGGCGCAATCCCGATCCGAAGAGCCGTCTGCCGTCGTCGTATCGGCGCGGGGTTCGACCGTGCCGTTTGGACGCAGTCGTCCCTCCCGCGGTTGCAACGGCGATTCGAGCGGGGCTGCCCATCATGGACCGCAAATGGCATGGAGATTTCTTGCGGGAGGCCGTCTTGGTTGGCCCCGAAATGCGGGGCAGTTCCCCCGTCCGACTGGACCGCGAGCCAGAAAGCAGGCAAAGTCCAGGCATTGCCGGCTTGTATCCGGTCGGAGAAGGCGCCGGCTTTGCAGGGGGAATCGTTTCCGCAGCGGTCGACGGCCTCATCAGCGCCAAGGCGTTGGTTGAGCGCTTTGCACCGCTCACGAGCAGGAAGCTCTGAACCTTTTGTCGTTATCAGAGGTCTCTGCCGTGGAGAAACGCTGGATCTGGCCGTTTGAGCTGCTGGACAAGCTGGGCGAAGGGGGAATGGGCGTCGTCTATCGCGCCCGTTACGTCGTCGACAACCGGCACGTCGCCGTCAAGCTCCTGCCCCCCGACATCGGCAACCAAACGATCCTCTCGCGCTTCGAGCGCGAATTGGAGATCCTCAACACGCTGCGGCATCCGCACATCGTGCGTTGCTTCGGCGGTGTGTGCGAGGGGAACCAGCACTTTTACGCGATGGAGCTGGTCGAAGGAGGCACGCTCGACAGGCTGCTGGAGGAACGGGGAAAGTTTTCCTGGGAGGCCGCCGTCCAATTCGCGCTGCAGATGGCCTCGGGCCTCGCCTACGCGCATGAGCGCGGAGTCATCCATCGCGACGTCAAACCCGGCAACTTTCTCCTGACGCCCGGCGGGAAGCTCAAGCTCAGCGATTTTGGACTGGCCACGGTCGAAGCGGCGACCAAGATCACGGCGGCCGGCAAAACGATGGGAACGTTTCCCTACATGGCGCCGGAGCAAATCCGCGGCCGGCCGCCGATCTCCCCTCAGACCGACCTGTACGCGCTGGGCTGCGTCATTTTCGAGATGCTGACGGGGCGGACCCCCTTCGTCGGCGACGCGCCGGCGGAAGTCATGCATAAGCACCTGGACGACGTCCCGCCGCGAATCAGCGAATTCGCGTCCGACTGTCCCCCCTCGTTGGAGTTACTGGTTCGCGACCTGCTTCAGAAGGATCCAGACGATCGACCCGAGAGCGCCTCTGTCGTCATTCAGCGATTGAACGATGTGACTCCGGACATCGAGGTGGCGCCGCCCAAGTCGCGTCTCGCCCAAACTTTAGCGGCTCCCGCCGTGCCGCGAGGGATTCCGATCGCTCCGCGACCGGCAACGCCCCCGTCATCGAGCCAACGATCGGCCTTCAGTCTCGGCACGTTCATGGAGAGGCCGGTCGTCAAAAAATGGCTGGCGCCGGTGCTCGGCGCCCTGTTGTGTCTTTCGTTGGCTTGGAACATTCGCTCGCTCGGGTCTTCTCTGGGCCAGAGCCGCGCGGAAGAGCTTTGGGCTCAAGCGCTTCTGAGCGATCAATCGAACCTGCGCGAGGGGGCCGCCAAAGCGTTGGGCGAGTTGGCCCGGACGTCTCCAACGGCCGTCAACGATCTGGTTTCCGCGCTTTCGGATGTGCGGGCGCCCGTGCGATCCAGCGCGATCGACGGGCTGACGGCCGCCGCGTCCGCGGGACGAAACGCGCTTCCCGAGCTGATCCACATGCAGAACAACGATGAAAGCGAACTCGTTCGTCGCAAGGCGTTCGAGGCAACCCGCGCGATTCAAGGAACGGCGGAAAGCGCGTCGGGGGGCCATTCGGCGTTCATTTGGATCCTGGCGATTCTGTTCGTTGTCGGCATCGTCGTCGTCTTTCTGATGACGCGGGGCGCCGAGCGAGCCCCGCGGCACAGTCGTTGACGGGGATGCGCGCGCCGTTTACATTGAAATTAGCCCGAGAAGGGCCAGGAATAGCTTTTACAAATCGGTCTTTCGATCCTCGCCACGCTCGCCGCTCTGGGTGGGGGTGCTGCGGGAAAAGACGCGCCCACGCAAGCCCGTGTGCGTGGCGCCCCCGAGCACATTTTGCACAAGTTATTTCTGCACGCGCCCCAAACGATGCCCTTCTGCCGATATTGGTCCGGCCATGCTTGCGAAACGGATTATCCCTTGCCTGGACGTCCATGCCGGCCGCGTGGTCAAAGGGGTGAATTTCCTCAACCTGCGGGATGCGGGCGACCCCGTCGAGGTGGCGGCGCGGTATGAATCGGAGGGGGCGGATGAATTGGTTTTTCTCGACATCACGGCCAGCCATGAAGAGCGCGCCATCATGCTCGACGTGGTGCAGCGCACCTCGGAGGTGATCTTCATGCCCCTCACCGTCGGGGGCGGCATTCGCAACCTGGATGATATCCGCACCCTGCTCAAGGCGGGCTGCGACAAAGTGTCGATCAACTCGGCCGCGGTCAAGAACCCGAACTTCGTCCGCGACGCGGCACTCCGGTTTGGCAGCCAGTGCATCGTCGTCAACATCGACCCCAAGCGCATCCGCAAGGAGGGACGCGAGGTGTGGGACGTCCACATCAACGGGGGCCGCATCCCGACCGGGCTCGAGGCCGTCGCCTGGGCGGCCGAGGTCGAGCGGCTCGGGGCCGGCGAGATTGTGCTGACCTCGATGGATGCCGACGGCACTCAGGACGGCTATGACATCGAAATCACGCGCGCTGTCGCCGATGCGGTCCACATTCCCGTCGTTGCCAGCGGGGGCGCCGGCCATCCCGAGCACTTGCGCGCCGCTTTGACCGCCGGCAAAGCCAGCGCGGCGCTGGCGGCCAGCATTTTTCACTATGGGACCTATACCATCCAGGATACGAAGCGTTACCTTGCCGAACGGGGCGTCCCCGTTCGGCTCGCGGCGAGCTGAGCCGACGACCGAGCACGAACAGACAAGCGAAAACCTATGGCCTCTGTAACCGATGTCCGCGTCAAATCGTTGGAACGGCGCGAAAACGAGATCGACAAGATTTATCGGCAGCTCATCAAGCACAACGGCTCCGACCTGCATATGCAGGTGGGCAAGCCGCCCATTCTCCGGGTCCGCGGGACGCTCCGCGAACTGCAAATGGAGCCGATCAGCAAGGAACGGATGTGGGAGCTGTTCGATCCGATCATCAGCGCGCGGGACAAAAAGATCTACGATGAAACGGGGGGCTGCGACTTTTCCTACGTGGTCGTGCACGAAGGCGAGCCGTGGCGGTTCCGCGTGAACATGCTGATGCAGATGGGTTTTCCCGGCATGGTCTCGCGAAAGGTCGAGCGCTCGATCCCCAACTTCGAGGGGCTTTATCTCCCGCCCATCATGGAGGACCTGTGCAAGTTCGACCAAGGAATGGTCCTCTTGGCGGGCGTCACCGGAAGCGGAAAGAGCACCACGATCGCCAGCATGTTGAATTGGATCAACCACAACATGCGCAAGCACATCCTCACGATCGAGGATCCCATCGAGTTCGTCTACACGCCCGACAAGTGCCTCATCAACCAGCGCGAGGTGGGGATCGACGTCGTGGACTTCAAGATCGCCATGAAGCACGCGGTGCGCGAAGACCCCGACATCATGCTCGTGGGCGAGATGCGCGACATGGAGACGTTTGAGACCGCCATGCACGCCGCCGAAACGGGCCACCTCGTCTTCGGAACGATCCACGCCTCCAGCGCGCCCAGCACCGTCGGCCGTATTCTCGACCTGTTCCCGACCGACATGCACAAGGCGCTGCGCGGCAGCATGGACTTCAACATGCGGGGCATCGTCGCCCAGAAACTCCTGAAGACCATCTGCGAGGAAGGCAAGGGACCGGGCCGCGTTCCGATCGTCGAGATCATGACTTTCAACCCCACCGTCCGCAAACTGATCCTGGAGGGCGAGGACGAAAAGCTTCCCGCCGCCATGCGCATCGGCAAGGATGAAGGCATGCAGCGGTTCAACGAAAGCCTCTACCAGTTCCTGCAGCAAGACATGGTCAGCCGAGCGGCGGCGTTCGAGGTTTCCCCCAACGTCGAAGAGCTCAAAATGATGATTAAGGGAATCGACGTGAAAGGGGCGGCCATCCTGTGATCCGCCGAAAAGGCGGGCCGCCAGACGGAGCTTCGCGAAGGGAGAAGAGGGCCGTGGAACCGCATCTGTCCGCCGATCGACCGAGGCGATTGTTCGTTGCCTTCCTGAGTTGCGCGCTCCTTTGCTCCGCTTCGCCGACTTTTGCCAAGGCGAAGCCGGCCGGCTCGGCCAGTTCCAAGACGGCCAAAACCAAGACGCCGGCCGCGACCAAAACCGCCGCGAGTTTTCCCCCTTTTCCACCGCTTCCCGGTCTGGAGGGCGGGTTCGTCCGCGGGAACTTCAGCCTGGTCAACGGCCAGGCGGCCGTCGGCGACTATTTCAGTCGCGTGGCTCTCATCCTGGTTCTGGGCGCATTGGCCCTTTGGATGTGGCTGTGCCGCTTTGTCGATGAGGACAGTCGCGGCCTGAAGGTCCGCAGCGAGTTTTGGAACTCGATTTTCATCGTGGCCGGAGGGGTCGGATTTCTGGCCGTTCTGTGCATGCCGCTGTTCGCTTTGGGCTTTCTCTCGCTCCTCGCCAGCGGGGGCGTTCCGTTCGGCTTCTACGTGGCCGAGCGCAATCGCCGCGTTCCCGAATCGGGCCGCATCTTGACGCGCAACCACATCCAGAAAGTCGTGGTCCGCGTCGCGGGACGCCTCGGAATTAAACTGGGCTTCGGCAAAGAGGGGGCCGAGACCCACGGGCCGCCGATCGAGTTCATCGGAAAGTCCGACGCGGCCGGCAAAACGGATCGTGGGAAATCGCGGCAAGTCGAGAACTCGAAGGGGTTCATGGCGGCCAAAGAGCTGGTGTACGACGCGGTCCTCCGCCGCAGCACGGATATCCACCTCGAGCCGAAAGAGGACGAAATGGCCGTCCGCCTGCGGATCGACGGGGTGATGTATCCGACCGAGCCGTTCGACCGCGTCGTCGGCGATGCCGTCATGAATATCTTCAAGGTGCTGGGGGGGATGGATATCACCGAGAAACGCCGGGCTCAGGACGGCAGCTTTGGTGCCAAGCTGGAAAGCCGGCTCATCGACTTCCGCGCCGCCACGCAGGGAACCCGCCACGGCGAAAAACTGAGCCTCCGCATCCTGGACCAGTCGAGTGCCGTCAACACGCTGGCCGGATTGGGGATGCGCAAGAAAATGCAGGATGCCTCGCGGCAAATCATCCACCAGCCCCACGGCTTGCTCCTGAGCTGCGGTCCGACCGGCGCTGGAAAATCGACCACGCTGTACGCCGCCCTGCGCGATGTCGACTCGTATCAGCTCAACGTGATCACCGTCGAAGACCCGATCGAATACAAAATGGCCAACGTCAACCAGATCGAGATCAATACCAAGTCGGGCCAGACCTTTGCCGGCTCCCTGCGGAACATCCTCCGCCAGGACCCCGACGTGCTGATGATCGGAGAAATTCGCGACGCCGAGACGGCGTCGATCGCCTGCCAGGCGGCCAACACGGGCCACATGGTCTTCTCGACCATCCATGCCAACGATTCGATCACCGCGCTGTATCGGCTGCTCGAGCTGGGCGTCGAGCCGTTCATGGTGGCCAATTCTCTCTCCGCCGTGTTGGGCCAGCGCCTGGTGCGCCGGTTGTGCAAGGAGTGCCGCCAGAGCTACAAACCGACCCGAGAAGTCCTCGAACGCCTCGAAATCCCGGCCGACCGGATCGACCAGTTCTTCCGCCCGCCGGGAAACACGCCCGAGGTCTGTTCGGATTGCAACGGATTGGGATATCTCGGCCGCACGGGCATCTACGAACTGCTGCTGATCAACGAGGAGCTGCGCGACTTGATCCGCGAGAAGGCGCC
>Ga0182024_10016580_pt1 | contig 13957 bp, 19 predicted proteins | sample P32metaG_FD_120480 | JGI IMG/M metagenome (GOLD analysis project Ga0182024, IMG submission 120480) | Permafrost microbial communities from Stordalen Mire, Sweden - P3-2 metaG (Illumina Assembly) | ecosystem: Environmental > Terrestrial > Soil > Wetlands > Permafrost | place: Sweden: Stordalen... | reverse complement strand
GAGTTGTACCAGCAACATTGCGTCGTCTGCCATGGAAACGACATGAAGGGAAATGGACCTTTCCCTGAGCCCTACAGGATGCCTCCTGATCTGACTACCTTGTCGCGGCGCCACGGCGGCAAATTCCCGGAAGCGTATGTGTCAAAGACGCTGCGCAATGGGGTGAAACTCCCCGCGCACGGACCCGCCGAGATGCCGGTATGGGGAGCGGAATTCGAAGCAAAAGGCGCCGATAAGACGCAGGTCGAATCGCGAATCAGAAACCTAACGAACTACATTAAGTCTCATCAGGCGAAATAGCTCTCGATGGATCAAGGTCTACATCACAACCTAGATGAGAATGGAAACGATCGAATAAACGCGCTTGCCTAGGTGTGACGTGCGTCACGCCAGAGAGTAACCACTCTCACCGTGGCTCTTATTCCTCTTGCTCCAAGCTGTGGTCGTAGGCGGCGCGTTAGTATCGGAGCGCTCTAAGCTCTGCCCGCCAGGAGGCAATTCGCATGACAGTCCGGACCTCGTCGCTATCGGTAACGAGCGCAGACCTCGGTATCAATCCCAAAGGAAACAAAACCATCTACTGGCACCGCGAGTTGCCTCCTTCTGCTGCCGAAGTGATGGGAGAGCACTGTGCTGAGGCGGTGAGCAGGCGTGTGCCAGGTACCCTCGCTCATCGCGACGAGCTGTGGAGTCAATGTTACGAGGACTTGATGGCGCAAGCTCGCATTCGGCTGGGGTTAAGTTGCGGGCAGTTGGTCGTCGGGTATTTGATCAGATGTGGGCACGGACTGGCCAACTTGGGAAGCCGGGTTGGTCGCGAGACAAACGAGAAAAAGCAGAGTAACAGTCAGAACGGGTCGCCTGCGGATCACGATGACCTCCGGATTTCTTGAATTCCTTGTACTATGCTCGAGTCTTTATGCCAGTAGACAACGTCACCCGGATGCGTGACAGCCATCACATCGTGCAGGTGCGCCCTTCAGTTTAGATCATACAGTTACGGTACGCCGAGTGATGCGCCAACATACACCTGCTAGTTAGTCGCCCTCGGGTGTCTGGCGTGGAAGGAACGAATAAAATGAAAATCTTAATCGCTCTTGACTTAAGTCCGCATTCCGCTGGAGTTGTCCGCGAAGCAGCTTCAAGGCCCTGGCCCGCGAAGTCACAATTCCTCTTGCTGCATGTTCTCGACCCGTATCCGTTTGCCAAAATGCCTATTTCTCTTGAGAGGGTTAAGAATTCGGTGCGCCAGCAGCTGAGTGAAGTTGCGCAACCTTTGCTGGAGGCCGGCTGGAAAACCGATACAGACGTGGTCCTGGGACGCGCGCGACAACTGATTTCGAAGATTGCAACTTCCTGGAAAGCTGATTTCGTGCTGGTAGGCACTAGCGGTGAAGGCGCCTTAATGCGCGTTCTCTTGGGGAGCACAGCCCGCTCCGTTCTTCGGCAGGCGCCGTGCTCCGTTGAAATTGTTCGGCCTTCGGCGAAGCGCGGAAAGATCAGCCGTCAGGCCAGAATGAAAGTACTGATCGCGACGGATGGGTCCGAATTTTCGCTTGCCGCAATTCGTTCGGTGGCAAAACGTCCGTGGCCGGAAGATAGCGTGTTCCGGGTGATCGCAATTCCTGAACCGTTCATGCCGCTCACAGAATTTCCTAACTTTGAATTAAAGGAAATCGAAAATCTCAATACCGCGGCGCTCAAAGCCGCAAAACGATACTCTGCGGCTGGTGCCCAGATCCTCGCAAAAGCAGGCTTGAACGCTGGGGAAGGAACTCCGCTTCCAAAAGACAATGATGGGAGGGAAATCGTCAAGGAAGCCAATTTCTGGCACGCAAACCGGATCGTTCTCGGCTCTCATGGACTTCGCGGGTTCGATCGCTTGACCATAGGGAGTGTGTCAGAGCACGTTGCCTTCCATGCAAAGTGCTCGGTGGAAGTCATTCGCTGACTGCCGAAATAGTCTGGAACGGCTCGCTTTCGACTACAACACGAATGGATTCCACCCGAGTTTCGTAGGAGACAGAACACCAACCCGTTGGGTCATGGCTAGACAGCTCTTTCAGCCGCGCACCTAAATGTAGTCTCGTCGTGAAATGCGAAGCTTTTTCATTTTTGAGTTGAGTGTCGTGCGTTTCAGTCCCAGCCGCTCAGCGGCTCCCCCAGTGCTGCCGATCATTCCTTTGCACTCCCGCAGCACGCGCAAAATATGTTCGCGTTCTGCAATTTCCAGATTGGTATCCATGGGTTTGTGGGCGCTGCTGTTGTCCGCGGCTTGCAGTTCCGCGAGCGGGGCATGCAGTGCCTGGCCGGATGAGAGCATGACCGATCTTTCAATGAAATTCTCAAGCTCGCGTACGTTTCCAGGCCATCCCCATTTAACCAGCGTTTGCATCGTGTTGGGCGGAATGGTTTCGATACGCCGCCCCATGCGTTTTGCATGATTGGAAACGAAATATTGCACCAGGAGGGGAATGTCGTCTGGACGCTCCCGAAGGAAGGAAGAGTAATAGGGAAAACGTGTAACCTGTAATATAAATCGCTCCGAAACTCCCCGTTTTTGACCATTTTTCCAAGATCTCGGTTGGTCGCCGCCAGCAATCGCACATTTACGGGAATGGTTCGCGTGCCACCGACCCGTTCGAATTCCTTTTCTTGCAGAGCTCGCAAAATCTTGGGTTGCAACTCTGGAGGAAGGTCACCGTTTCAGCACCCGTTTCAGCTTGGAGCTCTCCCCGACGATTTCTTCAAACTGGTGGGTGATCTCCAACTCTTGTTCGAGGTAGATGTTCTGCCGTTCCTCGCGCTGAAGCGCTTCCTCCGCCTCATTCTTTTGGGAAAGATCGCGAATGACGGCCAGAACGACTGAACCTTCCACCCCTTCGATCGGGCCAAGCATGATGTCGACTGGGAATTCGGAACCATTCTTGCGCTGGCCATAGAGTTCGAGTCCGGCACCCATGGGACGCGCAGTGCGATGCGCACCATATCGCGTGCGGTGGTTTGGATGTGTACTGCGGAATGACTCCGGAATCAGAGTCTCCACTGGCTGGCCAAGCAACTCCGAGCGGCTATATCCAAAAACTTTCTCTACCTGTGCATTGAGCTCAACGATTTTTCCTTCTGGATCTGTGACCACAATAGCGTCGGGCGAATATTCAAACAGGGATCTGAATCTCGATTCACTTTTGCGCAGGGCTTCTTCCACCTGTTTTCGCCTGGTAATATCGTTATTGATTTCCAGAGTGGCTATGGGTTTGTCCTCCGCATCACACTGCAGGACGCGGCGGCTGGCGACGACGATTTTTTTTCGTCTTTTCGAGTGTGGATGACCTCGCCTTCCCAGTAGCGGTCGCGTTGAAGGGTCTCCTCGGCTTGGTCAAGGGGCTGGGAGAACTGCGTCTTGAGAAAATCGTGAGCTAACTGTCCGATCGCTTCTTGGCGCGTCCGCCCATATTTGACTTCCGCGCCATGGTTCCAGAACGTGATCCGGTTCTCGAGATCGCGAACAATTATGGAATCATGAGCAAGTTCCAGAAGGCGGGCTTGTTCGCGCGAAACAGCTGCTTGCTGGTCACGTTCCCGCTCAACGCCGTTGCGGAGAGGAATGTCTGGAATTGAGCTGGCCACCGTTCCCTAGCTATCTTGGTTTACGTAAGTTAGCCACTGCTCGGAATTTCTGCGCCCTTTCGTGACCATCCGCACAACAGCGGGTGATGCCGGTCACCGCTAATATCTTCGCTCAGAGTCAAATTAGCATCGGAGATGCTTCCATGAGCAAAGACAAGCGACGTTTATTGGATGTTTTGAGACACCAACTGGAATTCGTAGAGAAAGGTGGGTACCGGCGTCCTTCACGTGCTGCCTGGCGTCCACAATTTATGTTTCAGGATTCGCCCACCTGTTTGAATTTCAAATCCACTGACCACCCAGCGCCGTGCACCGATTGCGTGATGATGCAGCTCGTGCCTGCCGATTCGCAGCAGAGAAAATTTCCTTGCCGCTACATTCCATTGAACGAGCGGGGCGAAACATTAGACCTTTTATATCGCGCAGGCGCCCAAGAAGAGACAGAGACGGCGTTTAAAAATTGGTTGAAATCGACGATTGCGAGGCTGGAGCGCGAGCAGGCAGGAAATCCAGTACTTCCTGACAAGCCAATCGAGATCCATGTACAGGGGAAATGGGTGACGAACTAAGTGACGTTCTGAAATTCCTATGTTTTCCGTCTGTACCAACCCCGAATGTCAGGCGCCGTTCAATTATGAACACGGCAAATTGTTTCGTTTTCACAAGGACGCTACTCTGAACGACAACCCGCCAAATACTCATTGCGTGCAACATTTCTGGCTCTGCAGCAAGTGTTCGGATACTTACACCTTGGATTACCAATCCAAGCGTGGTGTGGTGCTCAAGAATTTGCTGGGAATACCCGCCAACCTCGAGACCTTCCGTTTTATAGCTGCCGCTTAGTTAGCCGGACGGTTTTATCTCAACCATTACTGATGGAAACACTGGTGTGTCACCCAGCAGCGTCTATCCGCTGACGTGCCTGGAGGATTAAGGCAATCTCTCCGGGCACGATGGAACTCCGGGTATTTACCAACTTTTAATGACGGATGGTGAGCACTGGGCAAGGAGCGTGAGAGACGATTTTATGTGCCGTCCCTATGGGAAGATGTGTGGCCGCGCCAGGCACGCCTTCCTCTTGCCGCACTCCGAGAACGACCAGATCTGGTTCTCGAAGGTTGGCGAATTCGAGAATTTTCTCCGCTGGGTCACCTTGAACCACGAAATATTCTGGCTTGCACCAGAGTTCTGCTTCAGGGGAAACGATCTCGCGCAACAGAACCGAAGATGCGGTCAAATCGGTGGCGGAAACGAGATCGTCGGCTTTTTGTTCTGGAATCACGTGCAGGATGACTAGCCGTGATTGAAACTCCTGAGCCAATGAAACTGCATAGTCCGCAGCACGCCGTGATTCAGGGCTTAAACCGGTGGCAAACAGAATTTCACGGAGCGTGCCCGTAATTCCTCCAGCCATTGTTGCATGCGGCCCAACGGTCAGCACCGGGCAAGTAACGGTGCGGAAGATTTCTTCGGCCACCGAACCGAGCAAAAGCTTTGTCACACCAGTGCGGCCGCGCGTGCCGATGACGACCAAGTCCGTATCATTTGCTTCCATCGCCGACTTCAGGCACAGGTCGATACTGCCTTCTTCGATTAAAACTTTCGTGCGGATTCCGGCGAAGCTATTGAGCAATTCTTTGCGACAGAACTCGTCCTGCACTTTCGCCGCCTCTATGTCCATAGGCCATGTGCCGGGCTCCATCATAGGATTTACGATGGGGGGGCGCACATAAAGTGTGACCACGTCAGCGTCATAGTGTTTGGCAATCTTTTTAACGTAAGGTACTGCTTGAGCTGAGGCCGGAGAAAAATCTGTCGCGAATAAGATATTGTGGAAACCCACGGCGGTCTTTGCGAGGCCCATTGCGGCTTTCATGTTGGGGTCCTCCTGAGCCCATTGTCCGGCCAGCGCCAAACGACAGGCTGTGACACGCGTCACTTCGGGCTGTGATGTTCGGCGCATTCGTAGCGCGACGTCGCGTTCTAGAGTAGAGATGATTTCACGTGGCGTTGAAGCACTCGGCACACAATCCACTTTCGAAAACGCGTTGCGTGTTTTGCGCGCCGGTGGCACGTTGTCGAGCCTTGGCGTCTATTCGGGAAAGCTATCAGAGCCAGTCGAGCCATTGCTGCCGGGCTTGGCGATCACCGATTCGTAACGACGCTTTGCCCTGGAGGAAAAGAACGAATGCGTCGCCTGATGGAGTTGGTTCGCCATGGACGTTTGGATTTGCGGCCGCCACTCACACACAAGTTCTCCCCGGACCGCATTACCGAGGCTTACGAACTGTTCGGAAATCGGCGTGAAGGCGTCATCAAAGTTGCGATTTACACGTAAGGGGAGTCTTTGTTTCCGGTGGGAGAAGCAGTGCAAGCAGTAGTCCCTGACCCTAGACCGAAGATTTCAGTGTGCCTTGACGGACATTACGAGGCGCTATTCACGGCCGCCCAAATACCTGGCCGGCGTACCACCACAAAATAATCGCAGCCATGGTGGAAGAAACCATCAATGTACCTACTCTTGCAGAAACGGATCGCTGCCGAAATGTCACCCATGTTAAGCCCGCGGCAACAGCGATCCCCAGGAATCCGACGTTGCGAGAAACTTCGTAGAAAAACCACAAACCGGACGCTGGGTACTGTGAGCTATGAAGCGCAGCTAACAAAGCCAAAAGAGAAGGAATCGCCAGAACCATAATTGCAAACAATCGGCTACCACCGTCCCCTCCGACGTGCTGCACATCCTGCGGTATTGTCCCATCCATCGGCATTCACCCCTCCGCCCACCTCTGCCCCAAACTGCGGCAAGCACTGTAAAGATCGCGCACTGTCAGACGCGTGACGGTGACCGCCGTCACCGCTGACAGTGATTTGAGGATGTGATCTAGATCACGTTTCGGGGTGACTGAATGCACAGGGCCGGTGTCCGCAGTCTGCGAATATAGCGGGTGTGAAAGCAATCAAGAGAAACGAGCTATGAAGGGAATTCTCAAACTCGCTTACAAGCTGCTCGTCAACGACCAGGCGAAATTCACAGCGCTGCTTGTCGGTATTTCCTTTGCCGTTTTTTTGATGATCCAGATGACAGCCATGTTCGCTGGAGTTCTCAAGCGTGCCTCCGCCACGGTTTTCAACCTCGGCGCCACCATGTGGATTATGGATCCGGCGGTACAAACCGTCGCGAACACGATTGGCATGCCGGATTATGTACTGGACGCCACCCGCAGCATCAAAGGCGTCAAATATGCTGTGCCGGTCTATTCCGGAGGCGCCCTCGTGAAACTGGCTGATGGCACCTACCAGGCGGTGACCGTGGTGGGGCTGGATGATACAAGCCTGGTCGGCCGACCTCGATTGATTGAAGGCAAGATTGAAAACATCTATGGCGAGAATGGCTTCATCGTCGTCAAAGATCCCGAGTTTCCGAAACTGGGTAACCCTCGCCTTGGAACAGAATTTGAGCTGAACGAGCATCGCGGCGTCATTGTGGGCATCGCTGCTGTAGCCAGCAGCGGTTTGTTCGGTGTTCCCACACTGTACACGACCTACGAACGGGCGCTTCAATACATCCCGAATCCGCGCTTCACAATCTCCTATGTTCTGGTTGAGCCCAAGAGCCCCGCGGACGTAGCGCACATCAAGCGCGAAGTGCAGGCACTCGGTTACCTGGCGTTGACGAACGATGAGTTCGTCGACCGCATCTCCGCCTTTTACAAGTATCAGACCGGCGTCGGGATGAACATCCTGATCATGACAATCATGAGCTTTGTCGTCGGACTCTCCATTTCAGGCCAGACCTTTTACACCTTCGTCTTGGAAAATCTTGAGAAGTTCGGCGCCCTCAAGGCCATGGGTACAAAGAGCCGCGAATTGATTCTGATGATCCTGTTCCAGGCCAGCTTCACAGCTCTCACGGGCTACGGTTTAGGAATCGGGCTATGCGCACTTTTGATCACGCTGGCGCGGTTGAGGCTTCCGGACTATGCCTCGGTCATCACTTTTGGGAATCTCGCGATTGCTTTCGTGATGGTGGTGATCATCGCCGCCATTTCCAGCTATTTCGGCGTCCGAAAGGTGTTGCGAATCGAGCCGTTCGATATTTTCCGAGGTTAATATGCCGCAGGTAGCTATCAGCGCAAACGGTTTGAGCAAGTCGTTTGGTGAGGGCGAAGCCAGAACGCCTGCTCTAAGAGATGTCAGCCTCGAGGCCTATTTTGGCGAAATGCTTTACATTGTGGGCCCGTCTGGGAGCGGAAAGACAACACTGCTAAGCGTGCTCTCAGGAATACTCAGGCCCGATTCTGGCAGCGTCTCCGTAGAAGGTTCGGACATCTGGAAACTTGGCAGTGACCAGCTGGCTGATTTTCGTTTGCACAAGATCGGCTTCGTATTCCAGGACTATCATTTGTTTCCCCTGTTGAGCACCGCCGAAAACGTAGCGATTCCATTGATCCTCAAGCGCGAGGACTGGAGCGCATCGATCCTCGAGGCCAAAAAGTACCTGGAAATCGTTGGTCTAAAGGGCCGCGCCGCGCTTCCCCCAGTGAAATTGAGCGGAGGAGAACAACAGCGTGTCGCGATCGCCCGCGCAATCGTCGGGCAACCGGACATCCTCATAATGGACGAACCGACTGCTTCCTTAGACGGCGACACCGGTCAAGCTGTGGTCGGTTTTGTGAAACAGCATGTTCTCAACGAAAAGCGGTGCATCTTGATCGTCACACACGACAACAGAATCTATGAATTCGCCACTCGCATTTTGAAGATGGAAGACGGGCGGCTCACTGGAATCGAGAAGGGAGGCTCCGTATGAGGAAGCTGATATTCCTATTGTCCGCCATCGGCGTTTTTGGCGGATGTGTCGCGGCCTACGTATCGGGTATCACCCAGCCCGCGCTGGCGCCTGCGTTTAGTCCCGCGACTAATCCTTACCCCAATGGCATCTATGCCGAAGGGATGGTGGAAAGCACTCAGGCCAGCGGCGAAAACATCAGTATGTATCCGGAGGTTCCCGGCACCGTCAAAAAAATCCTCGTTACCGAAGGCCAAGAGGTGCAGAAAGGCCTGCCGCTTCTCTTGATCGATGATTCCATCCAGAGAGCGACAAGCGAACAACAGAAATCCGCCGCTCAGGCCGCACACGCCATGCTCGAAGAATTGAAAGCCCAGCCCAGAAAAGAAAACCTCGACATCACCGAGGCTCAGGTTGTTGCTACGCGGGCAGCCCTTAAGACCGCCCAGGACGAGCTGGACAAACAAAAATCCGCTTACGAAATTGACCCAAGATCGGTTAGCAAAGATGCGTTGGACAACGCTATCAACGCTGCAACCGTGGCGCAGGCAAATCTTGAAGTTGCACGCAGGCAGCGCGACCTCACCAAAGCCGGCGCCTGGATTTTCGACGTCCGGAATCAAGAGAGCCAGTATATCGCTCTGGAAAAATCCTATCTGGCCTCCAGCGCGCTGCTCTCCAAGTACACGCTTCGAGCGCCCACCGATGGAGTCGTGCTTTCCATCGGCACCATCGTCGGAAACTATGTCTCGCCCCAAGGCGCCTATGAAAGCTATACGCAGGGAATGAATCCCGTGTTGGTCTTGGGCACACCCCAAAAGACACTTCAGGTTCGTTGCTATGTCGACGAGATTCTTGTGCCTAGGCTACCTGATCTCTCGAAAATCAAGGCCCAGATGTCCATACGCGGCTCTAATACAAAGTTGCCCCTCGAGTTCGTCAGAGTGCAGCCGCTTGTTTCTCCGAAGATTGAGCTTTCCGACCAAAGACAGGAACGCGTGGACGTCAGAGTTTTGCCGATCATTTTCAAGGTTGAAAAACCAAAAGACGTGAATCTTTATCCAGGTGAATTAGTCGATGTTTACATCGGTGAGTGAAAATTTGCAGGCGGCCTCTTCTTTGCCAGTTTCGCCTGGCAACGATGACGTGATGGCAACGTCGGTAATCGTGCGAGCACCGAGCCATGCGGTGATCCGACGGATGCGCGACAACGCCGCCCACTTGTTTTGGATTTTTTCTGTTGCTTGCTGTCTGCTCCTCAATGCCTGCGTCGTTGGACCCAAGTACAATCGTCCTTCCGTCCAAACGCCACCTGCTTACAAGGAACTTGGACCTACAGCCGTTTCAACCCCGCCCGTTGATACCTGGAAGACAGCTCAGCCCAAAGACGACGCCGTACGCGGCAAATGGTGGGAGATGTTCAACGATCCGCGGTTGAATGAGCTTGAAGAGAAAGCTGCCACTTCCAACCAAAACATAGCAGCAGCGGCCGCAAATTTTCTGGCCGCCCGAGCTCTCGTCAGACAGGCGCGCTCTCAATACTTCCCGATTGTTACCGCCAGTCCCAGCATCACCAATTTGCGCCCGTCGCCGGCCCAGTTAAGCGCCTTGCAGACCACAACTTCAACGACTTCTAGAGTCGCTCTACAGTCGTACACCGACTATTCGCTTCCGTTCGATGCCTCTTGGGAGCCCGATATTTGGGGCCGTGTTCGGAACCAGGTCCGCGCAAATGTTTTCGCCGCGCAGGCTAGTGCTGCCGACCTGCAAAATGTTCGCTTAAGTGAACAGGCCGAACTTGCCGTGGACTACTACGAGCTCCGCACACAGGACTCGCTAAAGGAAATCTTAGACGCCACGGTTACTGCCTATCAAGATTCTCTGGATCTCTCCAATAGTCTTTAGCACTCTGGTCTCGGCACCGACGAAGCAGTCGCGCAAGCCGAAGCTCAGCTGAAAGCGGCCCAGGCCCAGGATTCCAACCTCGGGATCTTGCGAGCTCAGTATGAGCATGCCATCGCCGTTTTACTGGGCGAGCCTGCATCGACTTTCTCTCTTCCGCCGTTTTCTCTCCAGGTAAACCCACCTACGATTCCGGTTGGAATTCCCTCTGAGGTTCTTGAGCGCCGTCCCGATATCGCCGCAGCGGAACGGGGCATGGCTCAGGCCAACGCTCAAATCGGTGTCGCCAAGGCAGCCTATTTCCCAAATATCTCTTTGAGCGCCGTCGGAGGCCTCGGAAACACTTCCCTCACCAGTTGGTTCACATGGCCGAGCCGTTTCTGGTCTGTGGGCCCGAGCGTCGCTGAAACCATCTTCGATGCTGGTTTGCGCCGAGCTACCATGGATCAATACCGCGCGAACTATGATCAGACCGTTGCAAACTATCGGGAGACCGTTCTGGTCGCTTTTCAACAAGTCGAAGACAATCTCGCGTCCTTGAGAATTCTCTCCCAAACCATCCAACAGCAAGACGCCGCTGTAGAAGCCGCCGCAAGGGGTTTGCGAGAAGCCACGGTCCGATACAAGGCTGGTCTCGACCCCTACCTCAACGTGATCGTTGCTCAGACAATATTGCTGAGCGATCAGCAAACTGCTGTGAACTTCCGGATGGAAAAAATGGTTTCCAGCGTTCAACTAATTAAGGCGCTCGGTGGCGGATGGGACGTCAAAAACATTCCGCCGCCCGATGAGCTAAAGAGCGGAACCTTCAAACCTGACGCCACCGGTACCATCGCTAGAGGAGTTTCTGGCGTCTGGAGTTTCTGGCCTCTGGGCCAGAATGACATATCGGTGGGTCAGCAGAACCTTGAGGTATTGGATCTCCACGCGATTACGATCGCGCTGTACTATTCGCGTCACATGCTCACAACCGGAATCGGCATCGCACTAATTATCGCGTAGCCGTGGGTCCGGAGGTAACCGCCGTAGGGTTGGGAGCCGGTAACCAGCAAGTCCGCCTTCGTCTGTTCCACAGCTTGGCGCAGCACCTTGGGCACGTCACCACTACCGATGTATACATTTGCATTGATATCCAAATCGCGCTGGAGCTCCGCGATATGTTTACAAGCATCGCCAACCAGCGCCGCTTTCCATTCTTGATTCACGTAGCTGCCACCAGGTCCCCAAAACTCCACTCCGGCAGTGACATTAGCAATCGTAAGGCGCGCGCCAAAGTTGGCGGCGATCTGCACAGCCCACGACAAACTCTTGTGGCTATTCGGCTTGAAATCGACCGCGCACACAACATTGCGGATCGCAAACTGCTGCGCAGATGGTTTTTCGATGCGGCCGTCGGTCCAGACCGGGCAGTCCGTCCAATTTAGCATCTTCGGCGTAACCGAACCCACCAGAAACTCGTCGAACGCGTATCCATACGAAGGCATCATGATCAGATCAGCTTTTTCCTGCTGAGCCGTCTCCAAAATTGCCGCAGTTGTGTCGCCTTTGACCAACAAGCGCTGAATCGGAATTCCCTCCAATTCGGGTCCCAGAGAGTTGTCCAGGTTTTTCTGTGCTTCCCGAATGATGTGCGCGACCAAATCCCAACCACTGTGCTTGCCCCCATCTGTCGGTACTCCGGCGGCCTGACTCAGCGGTGTCACTACGTGCAGCATCACAATCTCGGAATGGAATTGGTGAGCCAGTGTGGCGGCCTGATGAATCACACGAAGCGAAGTATCTGGAAAATCGACGGGCAGCAAAATCTTCTTGATGTTGAGCATCGCGCACCTGCTGGAAAGTCGAATGCTTAAGACGATCTATCCTACCAGTCCACCGGGCGGCAAATTCGTCTCGCTCACGTCGGAATCCGGTGCGAACGCGGCGCGTCAAGGGACCACGAACCCGCCCCCACGAATAGCAGAAAGACCAGCCCGAGCAGCATGCTGACATCCGTCCGCGCCTCGTGCAGCGTGCCCCAGAAACCCAATTTTCCAAACGTGACGATCTTCGTGGAATACAAAGCGACGGAAATCACACCGACAAGCGGAATTACCGCGAGTCGCGTGAACAGACCCAGCAGCACGAGAGTCCCACAAAGGATCTCCACCGCGCCGACAAACGGAGCCATCATTTGCGGCCAGGGTATCCCGATTTTCACGAAGCGTCCTACGCCGAGGGCATCGGGAAACAGAAATTTCCGAATGCCTTCAGAAAGAAATACCCAACCCACGAGAACCCGCACCAGCACGACCGCCTTCGCCGCGCGTTCCGCCCAGGCCGATGAGGAATCCGTCGTCAAGCACACCTCGTTGGCTTGTTCCTAGAGATAGTCGAACAAGGTCATGAAACCAAAATCCGTGTGCAACTGCTGGTGGCAGTGGAACAGCGTGAGTCCGGGAGTGTCAGCCGTGAAATCCACTTCCACTTCCTGATAGCCACCTACCATCACCACATCCTTCAACACGCCGGCCATCGGCGCGCCCGCGTATTTTGTCAGCTCAAAACTGTGACGATGTAGATGGATCGGATGGATGTCATCGCTCGCGTTACGCATACGCAAGCGGTAGCGCTTCCCCTGTTTCAAATGAAAGGACGCCGGCACAGTATCCTGCGACATCGGATAGGCTGATGCGTTGATCGTCCAACGATTGAATCCGGCTTCCGCGGCGTTCTTTTTCGCAAACGTCATGTCAAATGTCTCGTCTGGGGCGGCAGCCGAGGCGCCAGCGTTCGCAAAGCGTGAGTAATTCCAGCGAAACGGCTTCGGCGACAGCCACACCGGCTTGCCTTTGTGACCCGCATATTCGACAACAATTCCCATCCCGTGCCCGCGATCATCGTCAGCCAAATCACCCAACACCCAGGTCCCCGGATGATTCATCTCCACGATTGCCGAAATCCGCTCCGCGGTTCCGAGCCACAGTGCCAGCACTTCCGCGGCAACCGGAGCCGGGTTTCCGTCGAGCGCCACCACCTTGAACGTATGCCCCGGCAACGCAAGGCTCCGAATCTCGGTTGCACTGCCATTCAACACATGAGGTAAGATCCGCTGGCCCGGTTTTACGCGCACGGGCTCGCCGTGCCCCAACATGCGTCCGTTGATCGTGAAATAGCGGTAGCCGACTTCGTATCCGTGAGGCATTCCTTTCGCGAGAGATTCTTTCATCGAGGATTCGCCCGCCGTCTCGAGTTCTTTCACCTTTGCGGCGGGCGCCAGGAAATCCTGTGCCATGTCGCCGCCCTGGCTAAACGATGGCTCGAATTCCTTGAGCACCAGAAAGACCTCCTGGTCATAGTGGCCTGGTTCGCTCTTTGGTTCGATATACACGGGACCGACCTGACCGCTGTACTGCCCCGCATGCAGATCCGCTCCGGCTCGATTGTGCGTGTGATAGAAACGAAAACCCGAAGGCCGCAGCGTGAACGTGATGCGCCGCGTGCCATGCGCAGGAATATACGGCGTGCCTTCTTCCGCCGCGCCGTCCACCTCCGGAGACACGAACTGCCCGTGCCAATGCAACTGCTCGGGCGTGTCCGTCTCGTTCTGTACTTCGACGGTGACGGGCGTTCCCTCCTTGAAGCGCAACAGCG
>Ga0182024_10016579_pt1 | contig 13958 bp, 11 predicted proteins | sample P32metaG_FD_120480 | JGI IMG/M metagenome (GOLD analysis project Ga0182024, IMG submission 120480) | Permafrost microbial communities from Stordalen Mire, Sweden - P3-2 metaG (Illumina Assembly) | ecosystem: Environmental > Terrestrial > Soil > Wetlands > Permafrost | place: Sweden: Stordalen... | reverse complement strand
CCGATACCGTCCACGATTTTATCTGTGCCATCCTGTAAGGTATCTTCGCCCCGATTGAGCCCCCCACTTCCAGAACTTTGAGGGAGGGAATCAAGTTGATCATTATTTACGGATAAACTCTTAATTCCAAGACTGTGATTCAGGGCGGCTTCTACATGACCTATCTGAACGGCGGCGCGTATGAGTATGGCACCGCATTCACCGCCTCATTTATGTCGACGCTGTTAGATGGATCATATCTCCGCACCCAAACCGGCACCGATGTTCCGGCCTACGGAAGCTGGGACTCCCAGGCGCTGCCTTATCCTCAGCAGGTGCCATTTGGCCCATCCATCGCCAACGATGGCGTGATCTTCGATTTTCCCGCAACAAACAGGAATAATATACCCGAATTGCCGAACTCGCCGTCCGTTGGCACGGCGCCTTACGATTCCGCGTGGAACGCAAGAGTGCAAAGGGAACTGCCCTGGGACATGTTCCTGTCGGTTGCATACGTCGGAAACCGCGGCATTCACCTGCCGACTACCTTGGAATTGTCCAACCAGCCGAACCCGTCCGTGCTTCAGTATGGGAATCTGCTGGGGCAAAATATCCTCGCGCCTGCCGTCGTTGCCGCGGGCTTTAAGCCGCCGTACCCCGAGTTTGTCCAGCAATTTGGAGGCTCCGCTTCGCTCGAACAAGCGCTCTCTCCCTTCCCTCAGTTCGGCGGCTTCTTCCCGGTCTATGAGGTGGATGGAAGTTCCTTCTACGATGCATTGCAGGTGCAAACGGAAAAACGATTCGTGGGTGGCGTGAGCTACCTCGCCAACTTTACCCTCGGGAGCACGATCGCAAATACGTTTGTCGGGTCCGGTCCGTTTTCACCCAACGGCATGAACGCCTATAATCCGGGACCCGAGTACGTTCGGTCCCCCAACGTCGACCAGTTATATAACTTCAAGCTGGTCGGCACCTATGCTCTGCCCTTTGGAACCGGGAAGAAATACCTGCATTCAAGCGCCCTCCTGTCGGAATTGGTCGGGGGATGGCAGGTGAGCTCGATTCTGCAATATGCCGGCGGTACTCCATTCGGGGCCCAGAATAGCTTTAATCCACTCCTTGTAAACAGCTTTGACCGCCCCAATATCGTCCCGGGAGTTTCGCTCAAGACGTATAACTACGGGCGTTCGAAGGCATTCTTCACCGGCAAGACTTCGGTGCAGCCAATCCAGTTCACAACCAACGCGTTCCAGAATACCGGCGCCTGGGGCCTCGGCACCTCAAAACGCGCTTATCCGGAATTGCGAACTCCCCCTCTGCGGATTGAAAGCTTCGACGCAATCAAGAGCTTCAGACTTGGAGAGCGTGTGCCAGCGTTCGCGTCGACTATTTCAATGCATTTAACCGCACGCAGTTGCAGGGGCCGGACAACAATTCGCTCGATTCGACCTTCGGGCAGATCATCAACCTGAGTTCGCAGATCAGCAACCGGCAGGGACAGGCAACCTTCCGCGTGGAGTTCTAGCGGTAGTTATAAAACACCGAACGCATTGAATCAGCGGCTTTGCGCCGGCAGGCAGGACAAAGGAACTGCAGTGACGATCGACATGAAACGCAACAACCGCATCGGGCGCGCCTTGCCCGCGCTCATCGCAGTTGCATTGCTTGGAGCCTGGTCAGAGAAGGCACCAACTCTGAATGCACAGCCCGCAGGAACGAGTTCTCCGGCTTATCCCCTGAAAGTCAGTGCCAATGGGAGATATCTCGTCGACCAGAACAATGTCCCGTTCCTGATTGTCGGCGATACTCCGCAGGGACTGATAGGAAGGTTGAGCGAGGCCGACGCCGAGCTCTACTTCGCCGACCGCGAGGCTCACGGATTTAACACCGCGGGCTGGATTGACGTGGCGTGTGCCGGCAACGACTACAAGAACAACACGTACGCCACGACTCCGGACGGAATACGTCCCTTCAATGGATTCGTCGCCGGAGGGACGGACTACACGCACTACGATCTGAGCCAGCCCAACGAAGCGTACTTCACTCGCCTCGACCATATCGTTCAGATCGCAACCAATCATCATCAGGCGGTGTTTCTTGACCCTGCGGAGACGATCGGCTGGCTGTCGGTGCTGCGCAATAACGGCTTGAAGGCGGCTTATGCCTTTGGGCAGTACCTGGGCAACCGCTATAAGCGCTTCTCAAATGTGATGTGGCTGAGCGGCAATGACTTTAATAACTGGACGATCCCTTCAGATGATACTCTGGTGCAGGCTGTCGCCAAGGGAATCCGGTCCGTTGTTCCCTGGCAGCTGCAAACGGTTGAGCTTCATGTCCGCACCAGCTCGTCATTCGACGACCCGCGCTGGGTACCGCTCAGCGATCTGAACAGCACCTACACTTATTCTCCGACTTACATCCAGATGCTGCACAGTTACAACCAGAAGCCGGTCAAGCCGGACTATCTGGTTGAAGCGCATTACGACTGGGAAAATGTCGGAACGCCGCCCGATTTCGGTACTCCGAACGTGCTGAGGCGCGAAGATTACTGGACTTTGCTAAGCGGCGGTGTTGGGCAGTTCTATGGGAACAAGTACACCTGGTCATTCGCCGACGGATGGCAATCGCACATCGACACTCCCGGTGTGGATCAGCTCAAGATATGGAAAGAATTCTTTTCTTCGATTCCATGGCAGGACCTGGTCCCCGACCAGGATCATTCAGTGTTGACCGGCGGATTTGGATCTTTTGGAGACGTTGACGCCCGCGTGAGCGAAAGCGATTACGCTACCGCGGCAAAGACCGCAGATGGCGGGTTCATCGTGGTTTACATGCCGACCAATCGAGCGATAACCATCAACATGGCGGCTCTAAAAAGTTCGGGGCGGGCCAGGTGGTTCGACCCGTCGAACGGAACGTACCAAAGCATCTCTGGAAGCCCTTTCGCGAATAGTGGCAGCCGCGATTTCGCTCCGCCGGGCAAGAACCATGATGGCGACGGAGACTGGGTGCTGTTGCTCAACGCCCAATAGAGGGGTGCAGGCGGCGATCGGGCCCATCTCCATCCGCTCGGCATCGTTCGCGATTGCGGGGCCGTTGTGGCTCTCCCCGCTCAGTGTCCGCTGCCGTTTATTCGGTGCGCACCAGAATCTTTACGTGCCGATCCTTCTCGTTCAACAGGCCGTAGTACCCTTTTCCGACAAGATCGTCGAGCTCGATCCGATCTGTGATGAGCACATCTCCGCGAAAGCGGGGATCGGTCATGATTTGAATTGTTTCGTTATAGAGTCCATATCCGCTCATGCTGCCAGAGACAATCTTCTCGCGAAAGACAATGTCATTCAGGTCGAGCGCGGCAGGACTATCAAACGCACCCATGATCACAAGGCGGCCGCGCGTGCGCGTCAATCGGCCCGCCATCAGAATGGTGGCAGCCTGCCCGGCGCACTCGATGACCACATCGAAGCCTTGGCCATTGGTAAGCTCCATCGCCCGCTTCCCTGGGTCTTCGCGGCTGGAGTCAATCACGTCATCGGCTCCGCAAATCCGCGCGGCTTCGATGCGCCTTTCGGCCACTTCGACTGCCACAACGCGCTTTGCGCCGCGAATGCGAGCCGCCATGAGCGCCATCAAACCGATCGGCCCCGCGCCGATGATGGCAACATTGTCGTCCACACCCGCTCCGCTCTGCGCGACGGCTCGCACCGTCGCCGAGAAGGGCTCAACCAACGCGCCGATTTCATCGGTGATCGAATCAGTCAGGCGATAGCACTGATAGGCGTTCAAGTTCAGCAATCCTGCCAGCGCTCCGCCAGTCCACGATGTTCCCAGGAACGCAACTTGGTCACATTGTGCCATCGAAGCGCTCCGGCACCAGCGGCACACCTGGCAGCCCACGATGGGGCAAGCCGCGACGCGATCGCCGACCGAGAAACTCTCCACGCCCTCTCCCACCGCGATCACTTCGCCCGACATCTCGTGGCCGATGATCACCGGCGCCTGCACGCCGGTCAACGAATGCGGCCGTTCCAGTGGAATATAGAGCGGGCCGCCCACATACTCGTGCAAGTCGGTCCCGCAGATTCCGCACCAGGCTACCTTCACCTGCACCTGGCCTGGAGGCGGTTCCGGAGGTTCAATCACTTTCTGAATGCGGACATCGCGCCGTCCATGCCAAACCGCCGCTTTCATTTCGACCTCTTCCTTCAATTCAACTCAGCAGACGCTCCGGATTGGTCTGCATCATCGTCCGGATATCGTCGGTGGAAAATCCACTTCCGTGCAGCCTCTCTGCGTAGAGCCGGAAGCCCTCGGCCGGCGCCGGCGTCTCCGGCTGGCCGAGGTCGGTAGAGAGAATCGTGCGCTCCACTCCGGTTGCGGCTATCGCCCGCTCGATAGTCGCGAAGGGAACGCACCCGCAAAGATGCGTCGTCGAAACGAAGCAGCGCTCGAAGCTGACGTTGGTGAACCGGGCAAGCTCCTGCTGTGCTTCCTCAGAATGATAAGTCGGTCCCCATTCAGGGTGCGTGACAAGAATCTTCGGCATGCCCAGCCGTTGTGACGCTTCGACCAGGATCGAAGTCTCTTCCGGACTCAGGTGGCCGGTCCCAAGAATGCAACCGGCCTCGCTCACTTCACGAAGGATTTCCTCCACCTCGGGCAACAATTGTCCTTCCTGGTCCAGAATGCCGATCCCTCCGGCCTCGCCGTCATAAAGCCGGTGATTGCGGGCCGATCGTGTCGGCATCCAGATTTGCCGCGCGCCCAGCTTCAGCGCCAGCCGCACAGCGGCCGGGTTCAAGCCGCCCACCGTTTCATTCAGCACCAGCCCGCCGTAGACACGGATGCCGGGAACACATTGCGCCACTAGCCACGCGCGTTCCACCGTCGAGTTCTGATGCGACTTGATCAGTACCGCTCCCATGCCCGCATCCCTGGCGGCGCGCGCCAGTTCAAGATCGTTGAAGCGGCGGCGATCGACATCCGGGGCGCTGTGAACGTGCAGGTCCACAGCTCCCTCCAGGTAGTCGGGCACATGGTTCAAGCGTCTGCACCTTTCATCGGTTGTAAATGCCCGGATAAGTTCATGATTCGCCCGTCAATTACTCGTAAATAGATGGGTCTGGCAGAGTCAGCGGCTTCCGATACCACCGCGTGCGCGCGCCCACAACCAGCACGCCGGCCGCTAGCCAAATGGTTCCTGCAATCTTTGCCGGCGACGCCAATCCTAGCCAGATAACTGCACAGAACAGGAATCCGAGCAGCGGCAGAATCAAGTCGATCGCAAAATTCCTCTTGTGTTCTGGCCGGCGTCGCACCCAGAACTGCCAAATCACCGCCGCATTCACACCCATAAAGCCAAGGAACGCGCCGAAGTTCAGAATCTCCGCCGTCAATTCATAACTCATAAACTGGGCTCCCGCAAATGCAAGCACGCCGAGCAGGATCACGTTGAGGTCCGGAGTCTGGTGAACCGGGTGAAGCCGCGCAAACACGCGCGCGGGCAGAACATTTTCGCGCCCCATGCCGAACAGCAATCTTGCCGCGCCCACCTGCGAAGTGAGCCCGGCGCCGATGTTTGCCACCACCAGCAGCATGGCCGTGGCCTGCAGAAGCAGCGGTCCGCCGACGCGGCCAGTGACATCGATAAAGGCCGTATCCGGATTTGGGAAGGACGTGTAGTCAGGCCAGGCGAGCTGGCCGAAATAAACCAGCAGGGTGCCAAACAAACCCGTGAAGAGGCAAACCCCGACGGCGGCCAGCAACACGTTTTTGCGGGGATTCTTCACCTCTTCTGCCAGCGTGGTCACCGCGTCAAAACCGAGATACGTGAGGGCGGCAAATGACGTTGCCCCGGCGATGCGGCGCACGCTGAAAGTTGCGGGATTGTAGAACGGAAGGGTCGAGAACAGTCCCGCCGCGCCGTGCCGAATCCAGATATAGCGGACTGCGAAAATGAGGAAAGCGCCGAGCACTGCAAACATGATCACCAGCAGAACCTGATTCACACGCGCCGTTGAACGAATCCCGTGCAGGTTAAGCAGCGTGATGCCTGCGGCAAACACCGCGCTGCCTACGATGAAAGGCAGCCAGGGAAGCGCCCTTTGCAGTGCCAGCGTTCCATAAATGACGCAGAACAAAGGAATCACGACGTAGTCGAGCAGCATGGCCCATCCGGCGGCAAAGCCCAGATAAGGATGAATTCCCCGGCCGACATAGGTGTAAGCAGAGCCGGCAGAGGGATAGAGCGACGCCATTCTCCCATAGCTGGCCGCTGTCAGCACCATGGCGATCATCCCCGCCAGAATGGTCAACACAACGTGGCCGCGCGATTGCGCGTCGGCGAGCCCAAACACCGTTGCCGGCGCGCTGGGCGTCACGGCCACAATTCCATACCAGAACAAGTCGCCGAGCGATAGAACGCGCTGAAGATGGGGACCCGTGTTCGAGCCCGATGATTCGGTGATCCGATCGCTCATAGGCCCGTCATTTTCTCCTCACGGAACTCGCTGCTGGTCGTCCCAGCGATTCGATCCGAATTCGAGCGCCCTGGGCTGCCCCGGTGCGGGCCGGGTTCCCGGGAGTCTTGCGCTCCGCATAGGTCGCTGATCCGGCCCGCCCATGTCAGGGCATGCTACGGAGAGGGAACGCCATGATGCGGCGGGTCGCGTGCAGATTCCAGGGAAATTCCCGCCTCGGCGTCCCAAGGGATGCACCATCGTCCCCCATAAGGGAGGGAACGCACTATAAGAGAACAATGAAAGTGTATTGCAATCCTCCATTTAGGGTTTCCATTTCTTTCCGCGCACGCGACCGCGAATATCATGGACGCTTATGCCTTCATCTGAGAGGAGATTCGAGAACATGAATCAGATCGATCTGCAGCATCGTCATGCCGTCGTCACCGGCGGCGCACAGGGCATTGGATTCGCTGTAGTGTCAAGGCTGCTGGCCTCGGGAGCCGCGGTCTCTCTGTGGGATCGCGACGCAGACACGCTGCGCGGAGCCGCCGGCAAGTTGCAGGAGAAAGGCAGCGTCTCCATCGCGGTCGTCGACGTGTCGGACACGCAGGGCGTCGCGGCTGCCGCGGAAGCCACCGAGGCGGAACACGGAAGGATCGATATCCTCGTCGCCAACGCAGGCATTGCCGGCCCAAATCACAAGCTCTGGGATTACCCCGTCGATGACTGGAAGCAGGTAATCGATATCAATCTCTCCGGCGTCTTCTACTGTTGCCGGGCGATCATTCCCTACATGCTTCGCCAGAACTACGGGCGCATCGTCAACATTGCCTCCATCGCCGGAAAAGAGGGCAACCCCAATGCCTCCGCGTACAGCGCATCGAAGGCCGGAGTCATTGCATTGACCAAGTCTCTTGGCAAGGAAACCGCGGACAGGAACATCTCGGTCAACTGCATCACACCGGCAGCTGCAAAAACACGCATCTTCGATCAGATGACAAGGGAGCACATCGACTTTATGCTTTCCAAGATCCCCCGCGGGCGTTTTCTCGAAATCGATGAGGTCGGCGCCATGGTCGCGTGGCTGGTTTCGGAAGAGAATTCATTCACCACCGGAGCCGTCTTCGACCTGAGCGGCGGGCGCGCCACATATTGATTGGATTTTCCCTGCGCCTAACTCGATGTGCTTAGACGGCCGTGGCTCCGCCGTCGCACATATAGATTCCCCCGGTGCAATATGCGGAGTCGTCAGAAGCGAGAAACACGGCCAGCCCCTCGATATCGGCGCCCGTCCCCAAACGGCCCATGGGAACCGCTTCCCGGTATCTCTCCCGCGTCGCATCGTCTGCAAACAAGTAGCTGTTCATCGGCGTATCCATCGTTCCGGGCACAATGGAATTCACGCGGATTCCGTCGTGCGCGCAGGCAGCCGCCATCACTCGCGTCAGGCCGATCACGCCGGCTTTGCTTGCGCTGTAAGCGGTGAGCTGCGGAGCGCAACCGAAGAGCCCCGTACGCGATGCTACGTTGACAATGCTTCCGGAACCCTTCTTCAACATGAAAGGGACCGCGTGTTTGGCACAGAGAAACGGGCCGCGCAGGTTTACGCTCATGACCAGGTCCCACGTTTCCATGCCGATCTCATGAGCCGGAAGATCGCGGCCGCTTAGCAGAATCGCCGCATCGTTGAAGAGCACATCGATCCGGCCGTGGTGTGCCAGCACCGCGTCGATGAGCCCTTTGACCGACGCTTCGTTCGATATATCGGTCGCGATGAACGAAGCATCGAGCGACTGTGACTGAAGTTGTCCGGCAAGCGCTGATCCGGCGGGCTCATTGATGTCAGCTACAACAACGCTCGAACCTTCACGCGCAAATCTGGCCGCAACCGCTGCTCCCAGGCCCGCTGAGGCGCCAGTGACAATAGATACCTTCCCGGAAAGCCGCATCGATTCCCTGTCCTGCCGTCAATTCCCGCCTGAAGCCCTGCCTGTCGCTGCATCGGTGAGAATAAGCACCGCATCTCCCGCGAATGGCGGCGTGAATGCCTGTTTGGTCGATCCGGCTGAGACTGGAGTTCCTTTCATCTCCGCTCCGGTTGCCGGATTGAACCACTCCACCGCCAGTTGCCGCGAGGCCGGCATTGCCGAGAGATCCACCGTGAATGTGCCGCCAGTTGGAGCATAGACAAGATACTGGGCTCCCGTTGGGGCCTCGTAAGCAAGGCAATAGCCCGTTGAACTGAGAGTATCGCGAGGCGCTATCTCGGAAAGATTCAACTTGCGCGCAATTTTCACAATGTATCCCAGGTTGTCCCGGACATTATCCCAACGCCTATCGGGCAACGCGCAAATTCCCTTATTTGACGCAGTGCAGTGATTGCGATCTTCCCGCGGATAATCGATAACGTACGGGTCCATAAACAGCAATTGCGCACCGGAGGTGAAGTTCTCCCACGCCCAGTTGCGATTCTGCTGAGGCGAAAGCTTCCACATCCCGAAGTAGGAGTGGTCGCTGTCGTTCACATTCACTTTGCACGGCGGCGCTCCGACGCCGCACGAGGAGGCCGGCGACACTTCGACCTGCGGTGCAACCCAGTCTGCATCCGAGTCGTAGATGACCGTATCCGGCACGCCGATCGGCGCAGCATAACCGATTGGGTGCCGATGCGGCTTGCTCGACTCGTAAGATCGTACATGGGCGATCAGGTGCGCGTTCCACCATTGAGAGCGCGCCGGAGCCTCCTCGGACACAATCCAGAGCACGTTGGGCAAATCGTTCAGAGTATCGATCACGTGATCTACGTATGCGTCCTGGTGCTCTGTGATTTCATTCGGTGCGGTCATGGTGACGGAGCCGATCCCTCGCGTTCCGCTCTTGTATCCGTCATCGATGCCATTTATATTGTTCGCTCCGGTAAAGGGATAACCGTCGTCAGCGCATCGGAAAAGATTGAGAAACTCGCCGGTAAACAGATATACCCCGGCATAGACTCCCGCCTTATTGAACGCCTCAACCCTCAACCTCAGGCGATCGAAGAATTCAGGATTGAACTGCGCGAGATCGAATTTCAATCCACCGTCGGTTGCATTCCCCGGCCCCGTTCTCTTCCAGGGAAAAGGGCTCACGGTAAATTGTGGTGGGTTCGCCGCCACGACAGGAAGACTGCAGAATCTTGGCGTCTCCACCGTCCAGAGCAACGTGAAGTTATGGCCGTGTTGAGTGAGAAACTTCACAAATTGCGCAAAATCGACAGGCTGCGGCGCGCTGTTCGTTCCCCAGTCCTGCAACGTATTCCACGTCTGTGAGCCACTCAACACGATGGCGTTTCCGCTTGCGTCCTTGAAGTAATGATGATTCCCGGAATTAGTCAGCGCCCCTGTAATCGGTGCATTCCCGCTGGGCAAAGCCTGCGATCTCGACTGTAGAGCGACTGAGAGAGCGGCAAACAGGAACAGGGTTGCCTTCATCCCCAACGTGAGGCGGCGAGCTCGCAGCAAGGCGAACCAGGAGATGCATTGTCCAGACATCGATTCGTCCCTCAAATGGCCTTGGTTGCAGGATGAGCGCAGGACGCGGGCGTTCTGTGCGATGGTGCGAGGGGAAGCACGCTCGCGAAGAGCGCTCCTTTCCGATGCTGCACCACGATATCCCCTGATTCGAGATTGATCTAGGAGGTTCTCCGATATTTTTCTTGGAATACTGCTCCCTGATCAGCCACGGCCAATGTAGGGCATGTTCGTGGCCATCACGGTCATGAACTGCACATTGGCTTCGAGCGGCAGGCTCGCCATGAAAGCAACTGCGCGGCCTGCTTCCATGGGATCGATGGTTGGCTCGGCAGCAATTGTTCCATTGGCCTGCATGACACCCTGTTTCACGCGCTCCATCGGTTCGGTAGCAGCGTTCCCAATGTCGATCTGGCCGCAGGCTATTCCGTAACGCCGCCCATCGAGCGATGTGGCCTTGGTTAGCCCTGTCATCCCGTGCTTTGACGCCGTGTAGGCCGCCGATCCAGGCCGCGGAACATGCGCAGAAACCGAACCGTTGTTGATGATGCGCCCGCCGCGGGGATCTTGGTGTTTCATGATCTGGAATGCCTCTCGGGTGCAAAGAAAAGCTCCGGTGAGGTTGGTGGCGATCATCGATGTCCACTGCTCGGCGGTTACGTCTTCAATGGACGTGCCGGGGACAAAGACTCCGGCGTTGTTAAACAGCAGATCGAGCCGACCGTACGTCTCGCGAACCTGCGCGAACAGCGAATGGACCGATTCAGGCGACGTCACATCCGTAGCAGCTACGAGATGCAAGAGGCCAGGCGCGAGTGCAGTAAGCTCACCCTGCACCTGATGCAGCCGCTCAGCATTCCTCCCGGCCAGAATCACGGCAATGCCTTCCAGAGCGAGGGCCTTGGCAGCCGCCTTTCCGATTCCGCTTCCCGCTCCCGTGATAACTGCGACCTTAGTTCCGAGTGCCATCGCCAACCCCTTTGAGCTTCAAGCTTGTACCCGGTGCTCCACCTCATGCCCCTGAAGCACGGACTCATCAATTCATGGATCCCTTCATGGATCCCTGGTGAGAATCATCAAATCGCTCCTCGTTTCAATGAGGAATCCCCGGTATGCTTGACGGGTTACCAAATCTCTTCAGCAATTCAGCACCTGCGGTGGTTGGCGCCCAATATCGCTCAATGAATTGGATAACCATCTCAGTGCCTTCGGCATGGGACACAAATGGTCTCGATGCGGGATTGTACATTGCATCCGTGAGGTCGCGCACCAGAATGCAGCGGATGCCCCACTTCACCATCTGGCGGATTCCAAAGCTTCGGTTGAGGATGCACATGTTCGCATGGACTCCCATGTACAGCACTGTGTCGATGTGATGTTGTCGCAGAATGTTATAGATCTCCGATCCGTCATCCGAAACGACGTCGTCTGGAGCGATGGTGAGTGTCGCGATCTCCCTTGTCCAGACCTGATGCTCATGGTCGCCCGGAGTGTCACAGCCTCCGTCCTTGTCGTCAATAGGCAACGGTCCATCCTCGATTTTCAACTCCGGTGGAGGCGTCGCAATCGGCGCGTTCTTGGCCAGAAGCCTCGCCGGAGTTCCTTCATAAAACTTCATCGTGTCCGACGGGGCATGAATGATAAGCACACCAGCCTTGCGCGCCTGTTCCAGCACCGGTTCCATTTTGAGCGCGATCTCCCCCACTCGGCGCGTTGCATCCTTGCACCAATGCTGATCCCACATGTCGGTGACGACAATGGCAGTTTGTGAAGATTCGATCGCTCCATCGAAATATGCTTCCGCCTCGGCACTGGCATTATGAAACGGCAGGGCCCGCGTACGCATTCTGACCAAACCGTTCCCGCCACCACCAAGGAGGGTGGCGGGAATGAGAACCATCGCAAGCAGAGCTGAAGCCTTAATGAGAAGCAAAAGGTGCGTCATCTGGTCTCTCAGTATCCGTCCCAACATTGCCGTTGTCAAAAGAATCAATCAGCCGCCACCGGCATGGATGCACGTGAGCGCGCCCGTAAAGCGCGGCCTGTTCATGCGTTACACTAGCACTCACGCCGGCACACTGGATCGCACGGAAAGTTCCGGATCGCCGAGTGACGGCTAGGTTTGGTGGAGCTCGCATGCAGCGAAGAGACTTTCTGACATCGGCAACCGCGCTGGCCGCAGCATCTATTTGCCCGGGCTTCGGTCAATCCCAGAACCGGGAAGGAGGGTTTCCGCCGTCTCAGCTCGAGAGTGTTTCGTACATCGAGAGTCTGCCGGTTCCCCAATACCACCACGCTCCCTCGAGCGCCTACGAGGCCTTCCGCGATATGAAGTTCGGGGTTCGGATCCACTGGGGGATCTACAGTATCTGGCACCGCGGAGCAGAATCCTGGCCGTTCCTCAAGATGTCGTTTGAAGATCGGGCTCGATACAACGACCTCTACAAGACGTGGAATCCGCGTCTCTTCGATGCGGATGAGTGGATGCGCACCTTCAAGGAAGGCGGAATGAGGATTTTCGCGTTCACCACCAAGCATCACGAAGGCTTCTCGATGTTTGATACCAGGACGAGGGTCCAGCGCCGGGCAGATTGGTCGGCATCCGGCGGCCCTCGCATTGAGCCATGCGACCTTGCCTATTCGATCATGGAGACGCCCTTCCGCAGAGATATTGTGGGCGAACTTTGCCACGCCGCACACAAGAGCGGCATAAAGATCGATTTCTATTTTTCCCATCCAGACTGGTACGATGCCGACTTCCGCCCCTATGTTGAACATCCTTTGCAGGTGCCATCTTCAGCCAAGCTCCTGATCAATGGCGATCTGGAACGGGTGAGAAGAGACTACGGCACAGATCCGGTAATCGTGCCCGACCCGGCCGAGGCCGAGGTCGCGCGAATGATGGAAAGGCACCGCGCCCAGCTGGTCGAATTGCTAACGAACTATGGAACCATCGACATGATGTGCCTGGATATGTACCTTGGACCGCGAGTATGGCCCGAGCTGCGAAAGACCATCCTGAAATTGCGGGAGATACAGCCGAATGTGATGCTTCGCAATCGAGGGATTGGGAACTATGGCGATTACTACACGCCCGAGCGCGCAGTTCCTCAATCGCTCCAGGTCTCGCCGAAGCCCTGGTTCTGCATCAACCCGCTCGGCACGGATTTTTCCTATGATCCCATTGCTTCAAACTACAAAGGCACAAAGTGGATCATCGACAATCTGATCGATTCGACCGCCAAAGGCGGCGGCCTGATGGTAGGAGTTGGCCCCAGCCCGCTGGGCCAATTCCATCCTGAAGCTGTGAGACAAATCGCCGACGCAGGCAAATGGCTCCAGGTCAATGGCGAAGCTATCTACTCGACTCGGCCGCGGCAGGAATCTGGCTGGTCTGAAGGCGACGCGGTCCGTTATACGCGATCGAAAGACCGGCGATTTGTGTACGCCATTTTCACTGCGTGGCCTGGACCGGCAACCACCTTGCGGTCGGTAAGGCCCAGGCCGGACAGTCGCATTGAACTGCTCGGCTCAGATCGGACGATTGCATGGAGCTTTGACTCCGCGAAGGGAACCATCATCGCATTTCCCGAATCGCTCCAGCAGAACGATAACAGGCCCTGCAAATACGCATGGTGCCTGAAGCTCGAGCCTTTTAGCGGATAAGACCAGGTTGACCGAACAATCTCATGCTGGTCGAAGACTAAGGAACTTCTGATTAAGTCAAACGCATGTCGTTTTGAAAGGGCACGGCTTCAGCCGTGCCGCTGGAGCCCTGGAGAACGGAGGGCTTTAGCTGTCCCTCGCCAAAACTCTAGCCGGCTACAAAATGAGCCCGACCGCCGAATTCGACGGTTGTCCCTCGCCAAATTAGCGATCTGCTTTTGAATCAGGGTGATAAGTGGTGCACACAATTTGGTCTGTCCCCGTGCAAAACTGATCGTATGTTACGTCATTTGAGACTTCTGTTTGTCACACTTGCCCGATTCTTTCGCTCTCGCAGGGATCT
>Ga0182024_10016578_pt1 | contig 13958 bp, 14 predicted proteins | sample P32metaG_FD_120480 | JGI IMG/M metagenome (GOLD analysis project Ga0182024, IMG submission 120480) | Permafrost microbial communities from Stordalen Mire, Sweden - P3-2 metaG (Illumina Assembly) | ecosystem: Environmental > Terrestrial > Soil > Wetlands > Permafrost | place: Sweden: Stordalen... | reverse complement strand
GTTGGAAAGGATCGATCACGGGAACCATCTACGGCTGTAGTGGGTGATGCGGTCAGGCAATCCTGCACAGCTCTAGTGCGGACCTGCCTGCGATCTGGAGGGTGTAGCAAGTCTCTGCAGCACCACATATACTGCTGTGGCCAAAAAGTCGCGCGGCTAAGGTTTGAAATATCACCCTGGAAATGCGAATCATCGGAATTGGTGGGAGCACACGGGCGGACTCGACGACGGAACGGGCGCTGGTTTTGTCGTTGAAGGTGGCAGAAGAGGCGGGGGCGCGGACAGCGCTTTTCGGCGGGCCCTTCCTCGCGAAGCTGCCGATTTACGCTCCCGGGAATCTTGAACGGACGGACGAGCAGCACGCGCTTGTCGAGGCGGTGCGCGCGGCCGACGGCGTAATCGTCGCAACGCCGGGATACCACGGCGGCGTTTCAGGCCTCGTGAAAAATGCACTCGACCTTCTCGAAGATCTTCGCGACGACGAGCGCTGCTATTTGGATGGCCGCGCCGTCGGCTGCATCGTGACCGCCTATGGATGGCAAACGTGCGGCACTACCTTGATCGCTCTCCGCTCCATCATCCACGCCCTGCGCGGATGGCCGACGCCTCTCGGCGCCGCCCTCAATACCACAGGCGGGCTCTTTGATCCTGCGGGGACTTGTACCGACGAAAAAGCCGCATCGCAACTTGCGATCGTCGGACAGCAAGTCGTCGAATTCGCGCGACGTTTCTCTTGCCGCGCAACCTAAGTTCAGGTCTGAATACCGTGCGGCGAGCGCATGCCCTACCTTGTTTTTCAAAGGGGATTTTCTGTCGATACCTCGCCGCCTTGAAACCTCGCCACGATCGCGCTACCGTCCGTCTGAGTGTTCACCACTCATTCGGTTTTTCTGTTGCCTTTCCGTTTAGTCATACCCTCGTGATATCTCCCGCGTAAAAAGGGGGGTCAACCCGCTTACAAGTGTCAAGGATCTGCAGAAAATTGCGAATGAAGGGCTTCCCTAAAGTGGGTTTAGTTCGAAGCAATGAAATGATTAAAATTGAATGCAAATAACAAAAACAATCGTTGCAATTGAATGCGACGGAACTACTCAAAGTTCGATGGCACTTTCATGGCGACAGTTGTCCCCGCGGAATCCCGAAAAGAGGACCCACGGGCGCACGCGGCGGCGTTCGGCATCCAACCTGTCCGTTGCATCCTTTTTCGTTGTCATCCCGGGCGCAGCGAGCGCCCTGCAGTTTCTTGCAGGCTTGCGTCCGGAATAGCGAACGCCACATGCTGGCGGGATATCGGGCACGCTCCGCTCTAATTCCTTGCTATTTGTGTCCCGAGTTTGTTATTTTGCTCGCAATTCAGGCTCCGGGTTACCCCTTTCCATACTTGAAAGTCGAAGGAGTTAACGATGAGCGAACAAGCAAATGTGCAGATCATCCAAGAGGCCTATGCCGCGTTCACGCGCGGCGACATCCCCTCTCTTCTCGAGAGTTTGAGTGAAGATGTGGAGTGGATCGAGCCGCCCGTTGAACCCCTCGGTGGGACGTACCGTGGGCGCGAAAGCGTCGCGAAATTTTTCGAGCGAGTGAACGAGCTTTCCGATTTCGCGAGTTTCGAGCCGCGCGAATATGTGGCGCAAGGCGACCGCGTAGTCGCACTCGGCCATTACAAGGCTACAGTACGCGGTACGGGTCGCGTGTATGAATGCGACTGGGCGATGGCGTTCACTTTTGCGAACGGGAAAATTTCGAAGTTCCAGGAATTCACCGATACGGCGGCGTTTGTGGCGGCACTCCCGACAGCGGCGTCCGCAGCCACCGCTTAGAAGCCTGCGGGCAAATGCGAAATGGCGTCGTTCTGAGCCTCGTTTTTGCGCGAAGAATCTCTCTTGAGATTTTGTCTTGAACCACGAGGGACTCTTCGCTTCGCTCAGAATGACGATCATAGGAGCTTTTTCGTACACCCTGCGGACGGCGTTGCGAAAGGGAAATGGCGGTCGACGCGTTTGAGTCGACCGCCATTTTTGGTGGTGCGCCGAGCAAGTTGACGTTCCAGCCAGTGAAAGACGTGCCGGTGGAGATTGCTCAGTTGCCACCGTAGTTATACCCGGCGACGAGAAGGATGACCGACTCGACGAAAGCCCGGGGTAAACGTCCCGGATCGCCAAGGGGGTAAGCAACTCGCGGAAACGTCGGCATCATCCGAAGCCCGCTTCCGCGGCACCGCCTTACCCGACCGATCCGCTCGGCCCCGAGTTTGCGGTTTTGGCCTCGTGAGATGCCCGCTGAAGCGTAAACAGGGGCACAGGCGGGCTGGGTATCCAGCCTCGGAAACTCACCATCAGGACGTCGACGCTGTTAAACTAAGCGAAGGCAACATGTGGAGGGGCGCAAAGCACGCACCTAGATGATCCTGCGTAGCCTTAGACCCCAGACACGCCTAGAAACTTCACTACACGAGAACCGGGAAACCTTGGAGGTCCTGCGGCGAAGTAACCCTGCAGGACGGCACAGGGGCGAGTGGGTGACCACTCCCCCGATGCCGATTCGGACAGTGAGGCGTTAGAGGCTTACTGTCCGCCGGTCTTCTGCAGTTCATCGAGCGCCGAGAGAACTTCTGTGCTGTGCGGCGTCGGGTTGACCTTCACGTAGACCTTCACGATTTTTCCTTTCGGATCGATCAGGAACGTGTTGCGGGCTGCGAGCGTGTTGCCATTCATCTGATTGAGCGAGCCGTACTTTTCAACAACGGCGTGGCTCGTGTCGGATAGAAGCTTGAAGTTGATTCCGTCCTTGGCGCAAAACTCCTTGTGGGAATCGACGGTGTCAACGCTGACGCCGAGAACGACGGCGTTCTTCTGCGTGTATTGATCCTGGTCGCGCGTGAAGCCGTGAGCTTCAATCGTGCAGCCGGGGGTTTGGTCTTTCGGGTAGAAATAGAGGACCACCCACTTGCCCTTGAAGTCATGCAGGCTTACGGGTGTGTTCTCTTGCGAATTCAGCGTGAAATCGGGGGCCATGCTGCCAACGGTGGGCATCTGTTGATCGTCCGCGGCGTGCACGCGTGGGTAGGACGCGACGAAGACCAGGGCCATGGCGAGAGCAAAATACGCAGTTGTACGAGCGACGGCGCTTCGAGAAACTTTCATTTTCGTTTTCTCCTCCTACGACGATTGATCCGCTAGGCGCGGGAGCCGCTTAACTATACCTCTACTTCCGACGTTTAGCAGAGAAAAGTGGTTCCGGGCGCGGAAGCGAAAGAAGCAAAGGAAACCAAACGAAGGAGGTGGAGGAGGCAGAGGATGTGAACGAGGAGAGGGGGGCGGGATACGGCGGAGGCGAACTCCGAGCGGAGGTCTGATAATTTGACGGGATGTCTTGATGGATTGAAAATTCGCTGCCAATTTCGCGTGCTTGCCTCTCAAAATCCGTTGCAACTTTAAGTATTTGATTTTTTGAAATTCGTTTCAATTGCAAGCATTTTGGCCCTTCGAATGGAAGCATCTGGGGCACCTTAACCGGCCCTAAAATCGCAATTTTCGACAAAATCTGGGACATTGGTGTGCCGGAAGGCTGTTTGGATTCGAGATTGAAGGAATCAGAGGAAAACAAAGGGTCTCCGCATGCCGCCTGGAATTTTTGGCTTGAGGTCGGCGGCGATTTGGGAGAATTGTTCCAGTGCGGCTTCGAAGGTCTTCGGCGATTTCCGCGGCGATGATTGCAGGAGCGGGCAAATTCGCGAAATCTTCCGTTATCCCGATTGATTAGCTGATCATAATTCATAGGCTCGAAGTGGTCTGTTTCAATGTCAAGGAGGTTTGACCTCGATTTCCAGTCGGTTCGGTCGCTGGACGCACGATGATTGCCAGAGGATCCTTCGCCGCTCGGCGAATACCGGCCATCCCGTTGGATTTCCCGCACGCGAGCGCGCGCAGCCGGGAATTGAAGACTCGCGGGAAAGGTGCCGCGAGAGGGATGCGTTCGTGCCGATCTTTTGTCGGAGCTGAAGCTCCCGACCCCTAAAAAGCGAAAGATGGAGGCGGAAGTTCGCTGCTGCTGGCGTGCGCAAGAGAGGTCCCTCGTCGCGTCGCTCGTTCGGGAGGACAACGAAAACGTAAGCTAAAACCAAAACTAAACTAAAACCAAACCAGGAGTTTGTTTCGGCGCCTAGACTTTAGACTAGTATTTGCGAAGGTCGAGGGGAGGGAGATGTAAAACTTGGCGGCGGGCGGCAGTCCAGAGGCGGTACGTGGCGGACTGAAAGGGGATGGCGGATTTGGCTAGGTAACGGGCGGAGCAGCCGGAGTGCGTTAAGAGACTAACGCCTCCGAGGACCTCGGGGAGCGATTCGAGTTCGGCGCGGAGGGCTGAGACTACGGGGCGCCAGTCGGTGAATTGGTCGGCTACGATTAGCAGGGTGCCGGAGTAGGAATAGTCCGACATGCGGCCGAGGCTGGCGGGGTGGGATTGATGCGGGATTTGAAGGGGAGCGGCTGTCTCGGGCGACATTCCTTGAGAGTTTGCGGGAAAAGTTGAAACGGGTTCCTCGGGGGCTAAAGCCCCGATCGTGGTGGGTGTGTTATGTCGGAGCTGAAGCTCCGACCCCCTAAAAGGCGGTAGGCTTTCGGCGCCGATCGCAGTAGGCGAGCCGTCGGTGCCTGTGTTCCGGGAGGACGACGTTTGTGCCATGCGTAAGAGAGATCCCTCGTCGCCTCGCTCGCTCGGGATGACAACCGAAGACAAAGCCGAATCCGGGGAGGCACAGCCAAAAGTGGCTGTGCCTGTTGCGGGCAAGATCAAAGGCGCACAGTCAGGAGTAACTGTGCCGCTGGAACGAGTGGCTGGGCCGCAGATGATTTTTGTGCGGTTCAGGTAGATGGGTTTGCCGCGCAGGAGAAGTTCTATGCGGGAATCGTAGTCGCGAAAAACCCAGCGCTCGCTTAGGGCTGCGCGGCCGACAGCGAAATTATCGAGGAAAATACCGCGGGCTCCTTCTGCCATTTCGATGCGCAAACATTGACGCAAGCTTGCGCCGGGGTGGGGGATTACGTGGTCGGGGAGATATTCGAGCGTCGCGTTGCGGCCGATGCCCAGAACCGCGTCGATTTCCGCTGCGGCGCTTGCGGTGCGGTAGATGCGCGTAGCCGAGGGCGTCGAGAGGCAGACGCTTGCGTTTTCTTCTACGGCGATTTCGGTGCGGAGGTGGTCGCCGCCCAGGACGCCGCCTGTGGGATTCAGAAGTAAGAGATATGATGTGCCGTCGTCGAGGGTGAGGGGGGAGAGGGCTTGGAGGGGGAGTTTGTAGCGGCAGCGGCGCAGGGCGGTGGCGGTGCCGCGTCGCTCGAAGGCTAGCCGCAGGAGGCCGTCGCGGCCGGGGCGGTCAGGGCTCGGAGGCGACTGCGGTTGATGCGGAAGCATTGGCCGACTGCTGCTACTCGAACAGGAGGCCGCGGCGGATCCAGTCGATGATGGTGTCGACGCCGGTGCCGGTTTTGAGATTGGTGAAGACGTAGGGGCGCTCTCCTCGGACACGCTTGGCGTCGCGGTCCATAATTTCGAGATTCGCGCCAACGTAAGGCGCTAGATCGATTTTGTTGATTACTAGCAAGCCGGAATTAGTGATGCCAGGGCCGCCTTTGCGAGGAATTTTTTCGCCTTCGGCGACATCGATTACGTAAATGGCGGCGTCGACGAGTTCGGGGCTAAAGGTGGCGGCCAGGTTATCGCCTCCGCTTTCAATGAAGAGGATGTCCATGTGCGGGAAACGCTTTTGCAGGAGCGCCGAGGCTTCTAGATTTACGGAGGCGTCTTCGCGGATGGCGGTGTGGGGGCAGCCGCCGGTTTCGACGCCGACGATGCGCTCAGGCGGGAGCACGGCGCGGCGAGTCAGGAATTCGGCGTCTTCGCGCGTGTAGATGTCGTTGGTGATGACGGCTAGATCGTAGGTGGATTTCAGGCGCGTGCAGAGCGATTCCACTAGCGCGGTCTTGCCTGAGCCTACGGGACCGCCGATGCCGATCTTGAGAGGCTTCGCCATCATTGTTTGCGTCATGAGCGGAACAGCCGGGCGTCCAGGGATTCGTGGCGCATCGCGGCGATTTCCAGTTCGGGTGTAAAGCTCCACACGTCTTCTTCCGTTTTCGACTGGACGCTTTCGGAGAGGCTGGCGGTCAATGCGCCCGCGCCCCACAGAATCCGCTGGCCGGCGAGCTGGCCTAGCGGGAGCAGACGGAGCGATGCGCCGACGATCATGGCGCTTGTCGAGTAGAGGAAGGCGCTCGCTGTTTCGTGGGGCGGCCAGCCGGAGACGGCGGCTACGATTCCGAAGACGACGGGATGATGGCAGGGCGTCGCTTCGGATTCCACCTTTGCGGCAAAGCTCGCGACAAATGCATCGGCGGATAATTCCTTGAGAACGCGGAGGGTTTGGCGGCCCATTTGGCGGCTGGCTTCGCGAAGCTCGGCGGCTGGCTTGAGAGCGTCGAGCATCTCATCGAGGCGCAGGCAAAAGGGCAAGTCGTTTGCTCGCGCTGCCTTTCTCGCGCGGAGCGCTGCTACGGCGTCTGTGGGCGCGGCGGAGGCTTCCAAATATGCGCGCAGGAAAGACGCGACATCTTCCACGCTTTTTATCTGGCCTGATTGGACGCACGTTTCGAGGCCGAAGGAATGGGCATAGCCGCCAGCGGGGAAGAGGCCGTCCGAGAACTGGAGAAGCCGCAGGAACGCTTTAGCGGCCATGAACGAGTCCGTTTCCGATGGGAGAGAAGACCGTGCGCCGCCGCTCCCAATGAACACGGAGGCGGTCGAATAGTTGAGTCATGGCGACGTCATCCGGGACGAGTATGGTTTCGTCATTGAGCGCTAGCGGAAAATGGCGATTGCCGATTTCGAAGGCGAGTTTTATTGCATGCTGGTAGTTGCTGGGCTTCACGGCGATCAGAGATTCGGCTACTGCTTCCACGCGAACATACCATTCGGGCTCAACCAATATGATTGCTCCAGGCGTCAGCGGAGTTCCAGTGGGAAGAGCTAGAGCGATTTCGCGGCCTTTCGTGGTCGTGAATTTTCCACGGACCCAGCGGCGCTGACTCCACGTCAGGGCGAGAGTGTCTTCTTCTTTACCGCGCACCTCTTGCTCGGCGAACGATCCGACTGGTTCGTAGACGATCAACATGGTTTCATCATGAGGTTCATTTGCGCTCAGAACAGGAAATAGCGCTGCGCCATGGGAAGGACCGTGGCGGGCTCGCAGGTGAGTAACTGGCCGTCGGCGCGGACTTCGTAGGTTTCGGGGTCGACTTCGATGTTGGGCAGCGCGTCGTTGTGGATCATGTCGCGCTTGGTGAGGCCGCGGCAATTTTTCACGGTGACGACGTGCTTTTTGAGGTCGAGATTTTCGGCGACGCCGGCTTCGAACGCCGCATTTGAGATGAACGATATCGACGTGGACTGCACGGCTTTGCCATAGCTCCCATACATCGGACGATAAATTACGGGCTGGGGCGTGGGAATCGAGGCGTTGGCGTCGCCCATGACTGACCATGCGATGAAGCCGCCCTTGACGATCATCTCGGGTTTCACGCCGAAGAACGCGGGACGCCACAGGACCAAGTCCGCGAATTTTCCGACTTCGACCGAGCCGACTGCGTGCGAAACGCCGTGGGAGATGGCGGGGTTGATTGTGTATTTCGCGACGTAGCGGCGGGCGCGGAGGTTGTCATTCTCGGGCGATTCGCCGCGGAGCGAGCCGCGCTGGTGCTTCATTTTGTCGGCGGTTTGCCAGGTGCGCGTGATTACTTCTCCGATGCGGCCCATGGCCTGCGAATCGGAGGACATCATGCTGATCGCGCCGATGTCGTGCAGAACGTCTTCGGCGGCGATGGTTTCGGCGCGGATGCGGGATTCGGCGAAGGCGAGATCCTCCGGGATAGATGGACTCAGGTGATGGCAAACCATTAGCATGTCGAGATGCTCGTCGAGCGTGTTGACCGTGAACGGCATGGTGGGGTTGGTCGAGGAGGGAAGGCAGTTCGGTTCGCCGCAGACTTTGATGATGTCGGGCGCGTGGCCGCCGCCGGCGCCTTCGGTGTGATAGGTGTGAATCGTGCGGTTCTTGAACGCGGCGATGGAATCCTGCACGAAGCCGGATTCGTTCAGCGTATCGGTGTGTATCGCGACCTGCACGTCGTATTTTTCGGCTACCGAGAGCGCGCAATCGATGGCGGCAGGAGTTGTGCCCCAGTCCTCGTGAAGTTTTAGGCCGATGGCGCCGGCTTCGATTTGTTCGGCCAACGGCGCGGGGCGAGAGGAGTTCCCTTTGCCGAGAAAACCCAGATTGATTGGAAGAGCCTCGGCGGATTCGAGCATGCGGTGCATGTTCCATGCGCCAGGAGTGCAGGTGGTGGCGTCGGTGCCAGTGGCGGGACCAGTGCCTCCGCCGATTAGCGTGGTGAGGCCGCCGGAGAGGGCGGTCCAAACCAGTTGCGGGCAAATGAAATGAACGTGGGAATCGACGCCGCCCGCCGTGACGATCCTGCCTTCGCCGGCGATGACTTCGGTGCCCGCACCTACAATCATCCCGGGCGTGACGCTGCTCATCACGTCGGGATTGCCAGCTTTGCCGATTCCGGCGATGCGATTGCCGCGAATGCCGATGTCCGCTTTGAAGATGCCGGTGTGGTCGAGGATGATCGCGTTGGTGATGAGTAGGTCTAGCGCGCCGTCGGCGAGGACCGCGGTGGAGGATTGGCCCATGCCGTCGCGCAGGGATTTGCCGCCGCCGAATTTTGCTTCGTCGCCCGGCGTGGTCAGGTCTTTCTCGATTTCAATGAAGAGATCGGTGTCCGCCAAGCGGACGCGATCGCCTGTGGTGGGGCCGTAGAGTTCCGCGTATTGGCGGCGTGGGATTTTCAGGCTCATGTGTACCTTCTCGTTACTTAGCGTTTGTTAAGAAGCCGCGTTCCTCGGCGCGTCTTAGTGCGCCTGGCTTTGCCTGTTCATTCGTTGCACCTTCCGTAAGGCCGTTGAGACCATAGACGGCTTTGGCGCCTCCAATTTCGGTGAGTTGCACGCGCTTGCTGTCGCCGGGTTCGAAGCGCACAGCGGTGCCGGCGGGGATGTTGAGGCGCATGCCGAACGCCTGCTCGCGGTCGAAATGGAGCGCGCGGTTAACCTCGAAGAAATGAAAATGGGAGCCCACCTGGATGGGGCGGTCGCCCGCGTTCGCCACGTCAAGTTCGAGGACGCGGCGGTCGGCGTTGGCGATGACGGGCTCGTCTTTAAGGCGATATTCTCCGGGGATCAATTTTCTCATTCTCCTGGGCAGCAAGCGCTGCCGGTAAAAAGAAAAATGCAGGTCCCTCGCTGCGCTCGGAATAACAAGTTTACAGATTGTCAGCGTCCCTTTAACGGATCGGGTGGTGGACGGTTACCAGCTTTGTGCCGTCGGGAAAGGTGCCTTCCACTTGGACCTCGTCGAGCATTTCCGGGACGCCTTCCATCACGTCCTCGCGGCGAAGAATGGTACCGCCGAATTCCATCACCTCGGAAACAGAGCGGCCGTCGCGAATCGCCTCGAGAAGTTCGGCGGTGATCAGCGCGAGTGCTTCGGGATGATTGAGTTTCAATCCGCGGGTTCGTCGCCTGTGCGCAACGTCGGCCGCGACAACGATCATCAATTTGTCGATTTCTCTCGGGGTCAGATGCATTTCTTCAGTTTTGGTGCCGATTCAGTCGACAAGACTACCAGAACCGCGACGTGGTAGGCTATCTGCAATCTGAATGCGTCGGATCGCAAATTTTGGAGGGGGAAAGCAAACCGGTTCATTACGGCGAGATGGGGGTTGCGAAAAATTGGGCAAGCATCGTAAACTGACGCGGTCCCGCACAGCGCGCCCGTAGCTCAGCTGGATAAAGCGTCTGGCTACGAACCATGGCGGTAACAAATCTAAACTGTTGAATTGGCTTAAGTTCCCCTCTGCAGCCCCCTCACCGAGTGTGCTACCGGCTCGGGTTCGGCACAGCGCGGCTACAAAGTGATCGTGTCGATCGATTGCCTGTCGTCAGAGGATCCGTATATTCCGGTCTCGCTCAGAGGTTTCACTCATTATCGCGTCGGCACGGAGGCGGGTTACGACGGACTCTACCGGCGTCTCACGAACCAGCCGCTAGTGAGCAAGCCGGCTCTTGGCCATGCCTTTACTACTTTCCAGCGGACGCCACTTCGCTTTTCTCGTTTAGGTAAAAGTATCCGACCTTATTATTTGGGTTGGTGCCAAACCACATCCGCCCTTGAGAATCGCGGAAAAATTCCCGCATCGAGAGTTCCGACTGAGGAAAGGGATACTCGGTCACGTTGCCCGTCTTTGGATCGAACCGTCCTATCACATCCATGTGGTGGGAGTCGTACCAGATATAACCATCCGAATCGATACCTAGTGCATAAGGAGTTGGATCCGGTCCAGGAAGTGGGTACTCTTTGAAAGTTTGAGTCTTAGGGTCAAACCGGCCCATCTTCCCTGCGTTAAACTCGCCGAACCAAATCATGCCGTCGGGAGTTATTTCAAGCCGTCGCGGATAGGAATCAGGCGTAGTTGCCGCCCACATCGTGACCTTCATGGTTTTCCCCTCTACCTTGCCAATCTTATTCTCACGCGGATTTGTGAACCAAACATCGCCGTTCTTATCCGGTTTTACATCATAAGCATGAGTTACTTCCTCGAACCGAGTGAACTTTCTTGTTTCTGGGTCGAATTTTGTTAGCGGAACACCACTGGCCCACACATTTCCACTCGGATCCAGGCGGACAGTGTGTTTCTCTCCGCCCTCGGCAATCCCTTCTTTTCCAGGGATGTACTGATCCTGATATTCGGTAATCTTCTGTGTGTTGGGATCCCATCGACCCAGCTTGTCGGAACCCTGCTCGGCGAGCCAAACCGAACCGTCCGTAGCGGGTACAGCCGAATGAACTGCAGCCGTACCGATATTTGGAACGGGAAAATCCTGCATCTCTCCAGTCTTCGGGTCGAGGCGGGTAATCTTGTTGGCTACTCCAAAGTTAGGAATCCAGACATAGCCATTCTTATCGGGGGCTGCGCTGAAAGGCATGCGGCTCGGCCCCGGCATGTCATACTCCACGTAGACAATGCTTAGGGCGTTACTGCTGAATGGCCGGACGGTATCTTTATATCCTGGCATGTCCGCCGGAGACTTTGGCAATACCGAATCAGGCCCGAACAAACTCGTCAGATAAGAAGCCACATCGTTTGCGTCTTGATCCGTCAGATGAGGCAGGTTGAAGTGCATGGCCGTCCGCATGTATTCAACCCGATCTCTCCAGCCATCTGCATCGCGCGTCACCGAGGCCATGCGTGTTTGAAATTCATGGCAAATCGAGCAGTTCGCTAGGATCAGTTGTTTTCCTTTCGCCGCTGGCCAGAGTTGCAGTGCTTGATAGAGCGAAATTTCGTTCCAGCGAACCGCGCCCCTCTGCAGAGCGAAGTCGAACGATGCGTTCTGATCAGCCGTGAGGTTTACTCCCATGCGGGGATCCGTGCGATATCCGACGGCCTTGATCAACAGCCCGTATTCACCGTCCGGTAGCTTTTCTATCCGGTAGTGCCCTTGAGTGTCAGAGAGCACTGCGACTGTCATCCTCGTCTTCGTGTTCTGAGCCTCGACAAAAGCCCCCTGAAATGGCGCGCCATCGGGCCCCTTCACCGTCCCCGTGATGGTTGCACCATGAGAGATTGAAACGACGAAAACAATCAAGCTTATTAGCGGGAAGAGCCTAAGTCGTGGCCGCAAGGTTGCTCTCCTTTGCGTCGATCTTGCCGGGGATCTTAGCACGGCAGCCCAATAAATCGGAAGAAGTAAGCTCAGCTCAAAGCGTCCCCTATCCATGATCAACCCAGCTAATGTCAAAGCGGAGAGGATTGCCCGGTACAAGGATTGCCCCGATAAGTTTGACGTGCTTGTTCTGATTGTTCTTTTGATTCTTTGCGGCACGACGATCTTTACCACCGAAGCCTGCGTTCGGTGGTAAGGTTTTGGAGTTTTTTCAGGGTGTTGAGAATTTTCAGGGTGTTGAGAAACGGAACTAATCAGCTTCCAAGAGACAGGTTCCTGAACGGCCTGCCTGGCGTTTCCCAGCCGACCGCTGAGGTGATTCCGTTCCGTTCGAGTCCGCGGCGATTTAAACCGCCTGTTTCCAATCTCTGAGGTTCGGCCGATTTGAAGTCACAGCCCAGCCCATAAAGCGCAATGGCATGGGTCACGGCGCCATTAGCGGCCAATTTGGCCAACGTGGAGGGGTGGGGTGCAGTAATGAGCCGAGGTTGGGTTTTTCAACCGCCGTCAGGATGAATGACTTTGTCCAGGCGCACACTATGGGGATTGGTGACGGGATTAGCTTTTACGATCGCCCTTAATCAGTGATCTTTACTCCCAAATGTCGCGCCAGACATTTCCAATAGGTAATCTATTCCTCATTTTTGCCCTTCTTTTTTGCCTTAAAACTGATTCACGCGAGGATGTATTTCCCTCGCCACGCCATCTATCGCTATCATGTGCTGGAACCGTTCTTATGTCGTATTGCGTCCAAAAGCGATAGGGTGGGCTTCCGGGCCCAAGCCGATGACAATCATAGCCACGACCATCACGACTCCGGCGAACGTTCCCATCACCTGCGCATAGGTGAAGCGCCGACTCATCGTCGCTTCGATAAACGGCGCAATTGCGGCAATGAGGACGCCAACTTGATAGGAAAAGCCTGGCAGGAAACCGCGCATGCGATCTGGAGATAGCTCATTGACGTGAGCGGGAGCTACACGCCACGCCCCTTGCACCATAAATGGCACGAGGAACGCGCCCAATGCAATCAGGGCGATCCCGGGAGAGAAAACCCATAACGGAATGACCAGGAGTCCGCCGATGCGCGGTGGCTGCGATGGTCTTTATCACCCTCATGGTTATGCCCCCATCATGGACGGAATCAAAGCCTTTTCTAAATTGGCTTCTCTACGTGGAGCACTCTAATGCCAGTAGGGCAAGAATGAATTTGTGGAAACCACATGACGTGTGGAAAATGACGAACGAAGAAAGACGCTAACTAAGGAGAAATAGCCAGATGTCGGCAGGAACAGAAACAGTGAAAGAAGTGTTTTATCAACAGGAAATGCCAGTCGAAAAGATCACGACTAATCTTGCTCTCGATTTGATTGCCGAGGTCTCCAGCCCAAAGGTATCAAACCGGAAGCAAACGAATTCAAAATAGGCGATGTGGTTCAGTTGAAATCAGGTAGTCCTCAGTTGACAGTTGTAAATGTAGAAGAACCCTTTGTAACCGTAGATTGGTTTGACCGTAATAAATATAGGACGGCCATCATCTGGGAAGAAGCTCTTGTACAGTGCCATGACGAACGAAGGAAGGAACGCTGTAATTGAAGTATGCTCAGTTGAGCCTGGAGCGAACCGTGTGTAACGTGACCGTCAAACATATTTCCAGCTGCGGTCAATGACTCTCGCAATTCAGTTAGAGGCTTGAGCTGTCGATGCCCGGTTAGACACGGGTCTTGTCAAATATTCTTCATAACCTCACATCCATACCCTGCGATGTAATTTTACATTCAGATGCCCCTGGAGAGATTGAAGAAATGACGAATCCCTGATACTCTTTTGCTCGCAGGATATTTCAAAATGTTACACCTGCTACACCGCGGTTCTGAAAAACCTCTGTAAGATGTTTAAAACACGGGGCGCCCGTAGCTCAGCTGGATAGAGCGTCTGGCTACGAACCAGAAGGTCGGAGGTTCGACTCCTCTCGGGCGCGCCATTTTAACCCAGGTCCAGCCCGGAGACATGGGTTACACAACGTACCTAAGACATAGGTAACACTTTTGGGCCGAACGGATTTTCCAGCGGTTCCAACACTCGAGTCTCCAGATCGAAGTACCCCAGATCATAAT
>Ga0182024_10016577_pt1 | contig 13958 bp, 14 predicted proteins | sample P32metaG_FD_120480 | JGI IMG/M metagenome (GOLD analysis project Ga0182024, IMG submission 120480) | Permafrost microbial communities from Stordalen Mire, Sweden - P3-2 metaG (Illumina Assembly) | ecosystem: Environmental > Terrestrial > Soil > Wetlands > Permafrost | place: Sweden: Stordalen... | reverse complement strand
TTCGCGCCGGCGCGCGCTATGCATCGCTCAAAACGGGCCGTGCCGATCTGACAAAAGTTCAGAATTTAGTGGTGTACGGCGATCCCGCTCCCTCGCGCGACACCAAGCCGGTTGTTCCGGGACTTTCCACCACCAACGTAGAGATCAGCTTCGGCCCCCGTACCGCAACCGTATCGCTGCGCGGATTCAAACTCGATTCCGTATTCTCACAAGTGAACTTAGACGGCCGGCCGGTTGTCACCTTTCCGCTCGCCACCGGAGCGGCGAAATGAGCCGCGAACGCTCCAGAGGACAGGCGCTCGTCGAAACAGCGCTGATTCTCCTCGCCTTCTTGACTCTATTGCTCGGAATAGGCGCGGTGGGCGAGAAGCTGTTCGTCCAGCAAACCTTGGCCGACCGCGCGCACGACGCCGCACGTTGGGGCGCGTTGAACCATTACGATGCGGCCGCAATTCGAAACCTGGTGCTGTATGGGACCACCGAACCCGACGGCCATCCTGATGGGTTCGATGGCTTAGCGCCAGCCGATATCGTCGTCGCCAATCCCGGATGCCCCGGTCTGGATTGCCGCGTCACGGTCGCTATCCCCGCGCGTGGAATCCGAAGTGTCGAGCCTTCGCCGACCCCTCAACTCACGGATGACGCTGTTTCCACACCTTGAAATAGGCGGCGGCCTTCGGATCAGATTCGTTCCAACGCGGTGGCTGGTCGCTTGAGGCCAGCAGGTATACCGTCAGCGCGACCGCACGATCCACCTTCGCCATGTTGTCGAAGTCGATCTTCTGCCACTTGTCGCCCATGGCGTGATAGTCCGGATAGTTGAACGCCACCGTCAGCGTATGGGCCGGCACGCCCGCTTCGGCGAACGAATAGTTGTCGCTGGCATTGAAATAAAGATCGCTCTCGCGCGAATTCTTGTATATTCTGATGCCGGTCAACTCTCCCGCCGAACGGAGATATTCGGCGACATTCGAAAAATCGAACCCAGTCATGGTCGCATTGGAAATTTGAGGTCCTTCGGTGGAATCGGTTCGGCCCACCTGCTCCAGATTCAATTCGGCGATGGTCTTCTCTAGCGGCCAAACCGGATGCCGCACGTAATAGCGCGACCCGAGCAAACCTTTCTCTTCCCCGAAAAATGTCATGAAGACGATGCTGCGGCGGGGGCGCTGTTTCAATCTCGAAAGCGCGCGCGCTACTTCCAGCACCGATACAGTGCCGCTGCCATCGTCATTTGCGCCATTGTAGATTCCTTCGCCGCTCTCCTCCGGCCGTTCGCCCAGATGATCGTAGTGCGCAGTCAGCAGCACGCAGGTGTCTTCGAGAGCCGGATCGGACCCGCGCAGGATGCCAATCACATTGCGCGGCGTCACGACCTTCTCTTTCGGCGCCGCGACATGAATGGTCGCTGTGGATCCTGTTGCCCCTGCTTTGAGAGAGGCGAAAAATTTCGCCGCCGCATCGCTCAGCAGCGTGATCTCGGCGGTCCTGGCGCCCGGCCTTTCCGGATCTATCAGCCGCCCAGCTTCTGGCGAGCCTCCCGTAGCGCCGGTCTGGTCGATCACCAGGGTCGCCGCCGGTCGAGACGCGCGCAGTACGCCCGCTGCAGTGCGGTAATTCCGCATGACACTGCGCTTGAACTCGATCAGCACTACCTCGCCATTCAACTGGCTGGGAGTGAGTCTTTCCAGTAAGCCGCTGTCACTGAGATCCAGCTTGAACACCGGCGCGTCTCTCAAGTCCAGAGGTCCCGAGAGGTTCAGAACGACATCCTTCGGAGTCGCCGACAAGCGGTGTTCGCCTGAGCCGAGCGTCAGCTCAAAGCCGTCAAAATTCGGATCGAGAACCGCCATCCGGGCAGTCTGAAAATATCCATCGTCGCCGCCGGGTTCGAGGCCGGCCCGGCGAAACTGAGCGGCAATATATTCAGCAGCCAGATCGAGGCCGCGTGAGGGCGTATCCCGCCCTTCCAGGGCGTCGGAAGCGATAAACGACAGGTCGCCCCGCAGGGAATTGGCGCCGATACCGTCTAAACCGGCTTGAATTTCGGGCGTCAGGACGAACTTTGGAGGCGCCGCTTCCTCCAGGATGCATAATGCCATGAGCGAAACGACCGATAGAAGGAGAGGAGAACGCATGAAACTGCAGCCTGGTGGACGGATTCCTACCGAAATGATACCATCTGGGCAAGGCGAACATTTTCAAGCACAATTGTTTTGAAGCTTACGATCTATGGCCCGCCAAAACGAAAAACTAGAAGGACTGCTGCGAGCGGTTCTCGCAAGCGGTAAGCGCGAAAGCGATGCTCTGGTTGGAGAGCAGCTGGCTGAAGCCGGTCTGCTCGACCGAGCCATCCTGAACGAGCAAATCTCAGCGATTCTGTTTGGAGCAGTTGCCAATCCCTCTCTTGGCCGAATCATGGAGCAGCATCTGGAGGCATTCCAGGACTTTGTACGCGAGGGCAGCGTGGCTGGCGCGGCCAATGAAGTTTGCGCACTGCTGAGTCTGGAAAATAACGATCTGCGCCGGGCGGCCCTGCTATCGCTGATGGTCCGGCTGGCAGGCAAACGCAAATTCGATCCCATCGCCAGCTACATTCTTGATAACAAGGCCGCTCGCGGCACTGGCCGGAGTTGACTTCCCGCCTGAAAAGGCGCAGTATTTCTAAAAGGAGTCTTCATGCGATCCTTGTATGCCGGTTTCGTTCTCGGCCTTCTGACGCTTCCCTCCACATTCGCTCAGTCGGTCATTTCGGCTCATTCCGGAGTCGTTCAATATGTCGAGGGCCGCGCGTTTCTCGATGGCCAGCAGGTGGATCCGCAGTTCGGCCATTTTCCTGACATCAAGAACAACCAGGAATTCCGCACCGAAGACGGCCGCGCCGAGATTTTGCTGACTCCGGGTGTCTTCCTTCGTATGGGCGAAGACTCGGGCATCCGCATGCTGTCGAACAGCCTTGCGGATACGCGCGTGGAAGTGACCAGCGGCGCAGCGATGGTAGAGGTGGATCAGATCCCGAAAGACAATGCCATCACTCTGGTCTATAAAGACACCAACATCACGCTGCTAAAGCACGGCTTATACCGCGTCGACAGCTCGACGGCGCGCTTGCGAGTCTACGATGGCGAGGCGACTGTCGCCAGCGAGTCCGGCAAACTCACGCTTCGATCCAACAAGCAAACCTTTCTCGATGGCACACTGGTAGCCGAAAACTTTGATAAGAACGCAGGCGATGACGAGCTGTACCGATGGGCCGACCGCAGGGCCGGCTACGTTTCACAAGCCAACGTTTCATCTGCTTCCGCGCTGAACGGTGGCAGTTATGGATACGGATATGGATATGGGTACGGCGCATTCGGGCCAGGCTACGGGCTCGGATACGGCGGATTAGGCACGGGAATGCTCGGCGGCTGGCAATTCAATCCGCTTTTCGGCATGTACTCCTGGGTTCCGATTGCAGGAATGGGATACAGTCCGTTTGGGTATGGGCTGTTCAGTCCCGGGACGGTGGTCAACGCGCCGGCCTTCTCCCGCTCCTCGCCAGTGGCTCTTCGGTCTAGCACGGCGGCTCTCCGGAGCAGCGCTCTCAGCGGGAGCGCGATGAGCTCGAGCGGGCTCGGGAGTGGAATGAGCCGTGGAGGCGGAGGGTTCTCAGGCCATGGTGGTGGCGGCCACCGCTGAGCTGAGCTTCTTATCGCACGCCTACTTCAGGTTGGTCTCGAAGAAGGTTGTCATCGTTTCCAGGAGATGCTGGCGGAAGGGTCCGCCCACGCCGTGACTCTTCTGCGGGTAAACTTCCATATCGAATAGCTTAGCCGCTCGCTCCAACGCGTCCGCCATCTGCAGAGTGTTCTGGAAGAGCACGTTGTCGTCCTCGATATTGTGAACAATAAGCAGTTTGCTGTTCAGCTTGCCGGCGGATTCTACAACTGAGCTGGCCCGGTAGCCTTCCGTGTTCTCCGATGGCAAACCCAGATAGCGTTCGGTGTAGATCGTATCGTAATTCCGCCAGTTGGTGACGGGCGCTCCCGCGATACCGGCGCGAAACACACCGGGTGCGTTGAGCAACGAGTACAGCGTCATATAACCGCCATAGCTCCAGCCGTAGACGCCGAGGCGCGCCGGGTCGACGAAGTCCTGCCCGGTGAGATAGCGAACGCCTTCCAGTTGATCCGCTAATTCGGTTTTGCCGAACTGCCGGTAGATGGGCGTCTCAAAGGCGTGGCCGCGGCCGGCCGATCCTCGATTATCCAGTTGCCAGATCACGAAGCCGCGTGCGGCGAGCACCTGGTCCCAAGTAGCGCCCGCCCAGGAGTTGCGCACTTCCTGGACGCCCGGGCCGCCGTAAACCACTACCACCGCCGGATATTTTTCACCAGCTCGAAAATTCGCCGGCTTAATGAGCCGCGCGTACAGCTCCATCCCATCGGAGGCTTTGATGGTTACGATCTGGGTTGGCAGGACCTCGTACTCATCGGTGAACTGATGGTCGGCTTCACGAAAAACCGCCGATTCAGCGCCGTCGCGCGTATGTAAGATGCGGCTGGGCGGCTGCGCCAGGTTGGAATAGGCGTCGATATAGTATTGGGTAGTGGGGCTCATCGAGATCTCGTGGGTCCCCGCACCTTCACTGATTCGCTTACGGTCTTTTCCGTTCAGCCCCATCGAATAAAGTTGCCGCTCCAGTGGACTGGCCTCGTCTGAAACGAAGTAGATCTCGTGATGCGCCTCATCCACACCCGCGATGTCGCTCACCTCCCAGCGGCCATCGGTGAGGCGGCTCCATCGCTTGCCATCCGCCTGGTACAAATACAAATGCTCGAAGCCATCGCGCTCGCTGCCCCACATGAAATCGCCATTCGCCAAGAACCGGAACAGGTCGTTGACGTTGATCCAATACGGATCGCTCTCGTGAAGAATAGACTTGGATTTTCCTGAACCGGCGTCGGCGAGCATCAGATCGAGCCGATTTTGGATGCGGTTCAGACGTTCGATCGCGAGCTTAGACGAGTTGGGCGTCCAATACACGCGCGCGATCAGCGCATCATGCGTGTCGCCTAAATCCATCCAGCGCGTATTTCCACCGTCGGCCGCAACCACGCCCACACGCACGCTGGGGTTGGGCGTTCCGGCTTGCGGGTACCGCTCCGGCTCGCTCAGGGCATGCACGCCGCCGAGCGAAACTTGCGGATATACAAATTCGCGGCTGGTATCGAACTGCAGGTAGGCGATGCGCTTGGAATCCGGCGACCACCAGTAGGCCGTGCTCAGCTCCAGCTCTTCGGGATAAACCCAATCGAGCTCGCCGTTGAGCAGCGTCGAAGTTCCGTCCTGGGTCAGCCGCGTGACTCGGCGGGACGCGATCTCCATCACGTACAGATCGTGATCGCGCCGGAACGCCACGCGAGTGCCGTCGGGCGAAAGCTTGGCATCGCGCTCCGGTTGGGGAGTGGTGGTCAACTGCTCCCATTTTCCGGATTCCACCGCGAACCAGAATAGCTCGCCACGGACGCTAATCAACAGATTCTTTCCGGAAGGCGACCATTCCAAACTGCTTTCGGCAACGTGGCGGTTCTCCCAATCGAATTGTTGCGGCTCCAGCGCCGGCACGGCCGCGTCTTCAAGCGTGTCCAGCGCCAGGAGTTCCTTCTCTGTTTTGGTTTGCACGTTATAGAGCATCGCCCGATTGTTCTGAACGTAGGCAAAACGCGTTCCATCAGGCGCCCAGGTGATTTCACCGCTGAAACTGTTTGCCGTGCGTGTTCGATCGAGCAGAGTGTCGATGGTGATCGGCTTCTTTTGGGCAAATAGAGAGCAAGCCAGCGCAGCGGAGAGGAAATACCAGCGAAGCAACACTCGTTGTGATTGTAGCGAACGTCCTAAGCCGGCTGGCCGGCCTGGCGGGGGCCCGGCGTGGCGGCCCGGCTCTCTCGTACAATAACCAAAAGAACCAAAATACTATGCGCGTCGGAATTATCGGTACCGGAGCCATCTCGCACAAACACGCACAAGCCTATTCCAACATCGGTTATGAGCTGGCCGTGTGTACCGATTTTCACGCCGAGAGCGGGCGCGCGTTCGCCCAACGGTACGGATGCGAATTCGTTTCAACGTTTGAAGAAGTTTGCCGTCACCCCGATTTAGATTACGTGGATGTGTGCACTTTCCCTGAATTTCGATTGCAGCCGCTGGCCGTTTGTGCCGAAGCCGGGAAGCACGTTCAAGTGCAAAAGCCGATGGCGACCAATCTTGAAATCGCCCGGGATATGATCCAGACCGCGGGCAGCGCGGGGATTCAACTGGGAGTCGTCAGTCAGCATCGTTTCGACGATTCGACGCAGTTCTTGCGGCGCGCGATAGCCGATGGACGGCTCGGCAAGATTCTTCAAGCCGATGCTTATGTGAAGTGGTACCGGTCCCCGGCTTACTATTCGCGGCCTGTTAAAGGAAGTTGGGCCACTGAAGGGGGAGGAGCGCTCATCACTCAGGCCATTCACCAGGTAGATGTTTTGCTGTCGCTGATGGGCGGTGTCGCGGAGGTTTTCGGTTACTGGCAGCTCGGCTCGCGGCACAATATCGAATCGGAAGACGTCATCACGGCGCTAGTCAAATATTCTTCCGGCGCAACCGGCGTTATCCAGGCATCCACTGCGTTCTGGCCCGGTTACACCGAGCGCATCGAGATCCACGGGACTCGCGGCACGGCGATTATTTCAGGCGACCGTTTGACCCGCTGGGATGTGGAGAACGATCACGGCGAACCGGCGCCCCTGGCCTACGATATCGCCTCGGCCGCCACTGATCCCATGGCCACCGCGCTGGCGCCTTTCGAGCGTCAGTTCCTCGACTTCGGCGAGGCTGTTCGTTTGGGCAGGAAGCCCCTTTCCGCCGGCGAGGATGGCTACCGCGCCTTGCAAGTAGTCAGCTGCGTGTACGAATCTTGTCGAAGGGGCTGCGTGGTGAAGCTGTAGCGCCCCAACTAAATGCAGGTTCGCGTTCCAGCTTCTAGCGCCAATCTTGGTCCGGGCTTCGATGCTCTGGGCCTGGCGCTGGGCGTGTACCTTACGTGCCGATTCGAGCGCGCGAATCATTTGACCATCCTGGCGTCCGGCCGCGACGCGTGCCGTATCTCGACTGGGGAAGATAATCTCATCTGGCAGACGGCGCTGGCCGTCGCGAGAGACGTCGGCGAGACGCTCCCGCTGATTGCCTTGGAGATCGAGAACGACATTCCGCTCGGCAAGGGGCTCGGATCGAGCGCGGCAGCCCTGACCGCGGGCGTAGTGATCGCAGATCATTTGCTCGGATTGCGCTGGAAACCGCATCGCATTTTGGACGAGGCGGCGCGGATCGAAGGACACCCCGACAATGTGGCCGCCTGCGTTCTGGGATCCATCGTTGCCAGCGCGATAGATGCGGGCGGCGTGGCGCGCGCGGTTCGCCTGGAGTTGCCGGCCAGGTACGGGATCGCCGTCGTGGTGCCCGATTTCGCCTTGCCGACCGCCGAAGCACGGGCAGTGTTGCCGGACTGCTATTCGCGTCAGGACACCATCTTCAACGTCCAGCGCAGCGCGCTGCTGATCGCGGCTCTTTCGACGGGAACCACCAGTGCGTTTCCAACCGCGCTCGAAGACCGGCTGCATCAGCCGTATCGCTACTCTCTGGTGCCGGGATTAGAGGAGATTGTGAAACTGCGTGCGCCCGGCCTGCTGGGGTGTGCGCTGAGCGGCGCCGGTCCATCGATTCTGGTTTTCTACGAACGAGGATATGAGCAGGTCTGTCATCTGATCCAACAGGTCTTCGCGATTCGTGGACACGGCTCGGAAACGCTGTGGGTGCAAGTCGCCGAGAAGGGCTACGAACTCACCGCTTAGCGGCGGTGGCAAACTCAGCCCGTTCGAGCAGCGACTCTAGGATGTCGGGAATTTCGAACACGGCGCGGTTTTTGATCGCGGCGGCGCTGGCCCGAAACTTAGCGAAATTCTCAGGCGCGAGAAGCTGCCGCAAACCGTCGTCGATTTGCCTGAATGATTTGAGCACCAGGCCAACCTCCTGCTCGAGAATCCATTCGGTGTTGTAGCGTTCCTGCGGCAAAGTCCAAGCGTTGCGCTCGACGATCACGGGAAGGTGCATGGCCAGCGCTTCGCTAATACTGCCCGGTCCAGGCTTGCCGATGAAGAAGTCCGAAAGTTGCATGAAGTAGGGAATCTCAGAGGTGAACCCCTCGACGTGCTTAGGAAACGCCGTCGCAAGATCTCGCAACCGTTCCCTGAGCTCCGGATTCCGGCCGCAGATGAAGATGAACTGTGCCTGAGCAGTGACGCGCTGGGCGATGTCCAGCATTGCGCTCGATCCCTCGCCGCCGAAAAGCACCAAGCCCGTCGGTAAGTCCGCGTCTAAGCCGAGGCGCTCGCGTTCAGCGCGGCGATCAGACGGGCTCGCTTCGTAAAACATGGGCCTCAAGATCATGCCGGACGTTCGAAAGATTCGCTCCGCGGGATATCCCAGCGACATGGCTTGGGCGACCGCCTTATCCGTTCCACAAATCAAATCCTGTTGCTGACGTTCAATCCAGAAGTGCGGCGGATAATCGGCGAGGTCGGTAAGAATGGTTACCAGCGGCCTGCCGGGAAGGCTTTCGCGCAACGCGCGGTTGAAATTCGGTATGAGCGAAACGGCTAAATCAGGCGGGTCCTCAGCCCAAAACTTCTTGAGTATACGGACCTGTCCGGGATGATACAGACGAATCAGCGCGTGCATCAAAACCGTGAGCTGGGCCGAGCCAAGCGTCCAGCCTTTCTTGAGGAGGAGGTTATAGACGTCCTCCATGCGGATGCCGGTATATTTGCGGAAAATATCCAGCGCATCGAGGATTTCCTGTAGATTTACTAAGCGAATGTCCCAGGGCCGCTGCTGCTGTTCGATTACCGACTTAAGCGCCTGGGCAGCCGCGCGATGCCCGCCACCGGCTTCAAAGAAGATGAAATCAAGCTTCTTCTTGTCCAACGTTCAGTTTGTCACAATATTAGTAGTGTTCCAAGATGTACTAAGAAGAATGCCTGGGTTTCGCGATAAAAAACATTTTTTCAACAAAATGTAATATTGCGGGAGCTATAGTAGAAGCAGGATGATGCGAAGTCTCATCAGCAAAGGCGACTACAACCTGATGCGCCGCGCCAACAATTGGGAGGCGCCGCGTTGGGTTCGTCTTTACATGCTGAGCGCCACGCGCGGCGGTGATGGCTGGTTGTGGTATGCCATGGGTCTCGCGATTCTTCTGTTCGGCGATGAGAATCGATTTCGAGCAGTAGGCGCGGCCGGAACGGCTGCCGTATTGAGCGTACTTTTATTCGTTTGGTTGAAGCGCTTCGCGGCACGCCCCCGCCCCTGCCAGATCGAGCCGCACTGCTGGGCCACCTTGCTTCCGCCGGATCAGTTCTCATTTCCTTCCGGTCACACCATGACGGCTTTCGCGGTGGCCATCCCGATGCTGCTCTTCTATCCGACCTTGATCATCGGCTTGCTGTTCTGCGCCTTCAGCATTGCGGGATCGCGAATCCTGCTGGGCATGCATTTTCTCAGCGATGTGCTGGCAGGCGCGCTGATCGGCACCGGCCTGGGATATCTCGGCTATCTCGCTTTTCAGTAGCCGCTAGTTTCCGTACCAATCCAGCAAGCGAACGTCGATGCCCGTCCCTGCCAGCGCTTTCTTAAACGCGGCCGTATCGGAACCTTGGTAGTGATACGGATAGACGATCGCCGGATGGAAAGCTCGCACCGCCTCGGCGGCTTCCTCTGGCGTCATGGTGTAGGGCAGATTCATGCAGACGAACGCGACGTCGATATTTTTAAGAGCCTTCATTTCGGGTATGGCTTCGGTGTCGCCGGAGAAATAGAAGCGTTTCCCGCCATAGGTCAGGATATATCCGCACCCGCGGCCCTTATCGTGGAATAGCTCGCCGGGCGATGGTCCGCGCTTCAGGTTGTAGGCCGGAACCGATTCGACGGTGAACGGTCCAACCTTCTTAGTCTGCCCGTAGGAGATCACACTGACGCCAGTCATTTCCTTCGAAACCGCTTGCGGCGCGATGATTTCGGTGGACGATTTTTTGAGCTTATTCACTACGTCCGGAGCCATGTGATCTTCGTGAATATCGGTAATTAGGATGTAGTCGGCTTGCGGCATCCCGCCATAATTGCCCATTGCGGGATCGATGTACAGCACCTTGCCGCCGGCCTGAATCATGATGCTGGCGTGCTGGATCGGCGTGAGCCTGAGCGTTCCGGCCGAGGTTGAAAAGTCCTGCGGGGGCGCGCCAAAGACAGCCGCAGCGAACAAGGTGAATCCGAATAAGAGTCGCTTCATGTACGCGATTGTAGCGTTAGCGGCCCTCAGCGCAATAGTCCCGCATTCGTCAGGAACTGCTTGGCGACATCGCGCACGGGCCGATGCTCGGCATCCACGGCGTAGTTCAAGTTGCGCATCGTCATCTCGGAAATTTTGCTAGACAGTTCGGAGAGGACGCTGCGCAGATTGGGATCGGCGGCCAGCGCAGCCGAGCGCACCACGATGCAGGCCTGGTACGGAGGGAAAGCGTGCTTGTCGTCGGCGAGCACCTTCACGTCCAATTTGTTGAGCAAACCGTCGGTCGTGTTGGCCGCGACCATGCTCACCTTCTTTTGAAGCAGCGCCGTATAGAGCAGGCCGAGATCCATGCTCTCTGGTTCGGCTTTCCAATGAATCGGGTAAGTTCGATTGACGGCCGCGTAGCCGTCCGGCCGCGTGAGGAACTCATATCCGGCGCCCAGCGCGAATCCGTCGTGGTCGGCCGCCGCATCGCTCAATGTTTCCAGATGGCGGGCGCGCGCGTCCTCGCCGCGAACGGTCATGGCGAAGGAGCTCTCGAAGCCGAGCGGATCGAGCCAGTCCAGATGAAAGTTGGTCGCGTAGGCCGCGCGGACTTGATTGAGAACGGCGGTTGGATCGTTCACGCCGCTACGCTTCAGAACATTGGTAAATGCGGTGCCGGTGTATTCCGGATACATGTCAATCTGGCCCGCCACCAACGCTTGGTGAGCGAGCAATGTTCCACCCAGATCCAGTTTTCGCTCGATGGGCTGATGCAGCCTGTTCTCCAGGTGCTGAGCAATGATTTCGCCCAGGATGATTTGCTCGGTGAAATTTTTCGAGCCGACCGTAAGCCGGTGGCTGGACGAGCAGCCGGTGGCGCACAGAATCGCGCTCAGGCAGCCGAGAATCGCTTTTCGATCCAAGCCAGGCCTCCATCCGAAATCAACGCCAGCAGAGCGGCCGGAACCGCGCCCGCAAGAATCTGCACCGTATCCACCGACGCGATGCCGCGAAAGATGAACACGCCTAATCCGCCTCCGCCGATTGCCGCGGCGATGGTGGCTGTACCGATGGTAGTGACCGTGGCGATGCGCACTCCCGCCATGATGGTGCCTGCGGCGAGCGGCAGCTCCACCTGCCAGAGCAACTGCCGGTCCGTCATTCCCATCGCGATCGCCGATTCGCGCACTGCCGGGTCAACGCCGAGAATCCCCGTCAGAGTGTTGCGAAGAATCGGAAGCAGCGCGTACAAAACCAGCGCGACTATGGCGGTCCGCTTGCCGATTCCTCCGATGAAGGGAATCGGAATCAAGAATCCGAACAGCGCCAGGCTCGGAATGGTTTGCATCACGTTCGCGAAGCCCAGAAGCGGGACTCGATATGGGGCGCGGCGTGTTAGAAAAATGCCTAGCGGAATTCCAATCGCGCAGGCGATCGCCATCGACACCAGCACCAGCACGAAATGTTCGGAGGTAAGCTCGACGATATCGTGGGCTAAATCCGGGCGCATTAGGAAGCCAAGCTGGCCAGGAAGGCGCGCGCTTCCTGAGTTCGGGACTCCACGAATTGCTCCGCAGTGGTCAAGACTTCTAATTTTCCACCATTCAGCAAACCGATATGAGTGCCGAGCCGCAGCGCCTCCCGCACATCGTGAGTGACGAAGATGGAGGTCTTCGCGAGCCGGCCGCGTAGCGCTAAGAATTGGTCTTGGAGTTCGACGCGAGTCACCGGATCGAGCGCGCCGAAGGGCTCGTCAAAAAGCAGCAGCCGCGGATCGGCGGCAAGAGCGCGGGCCACACCTACGCGCTGGCGTTGTCCGCCCGAAAGCTGGCGGGGATATCGATCGAGAAACTGAGCGGGATCTAAGCCTACTTGGCCGAGCAGATCGCCGGTACGGGCGGCAATACGGTCCGCAGGCCACTGCTCTAAACGGGGCACCAGGGCCACGTTGTCTCCAATTTTGAAATGTGGAAACAAGCCGACGTCCTGGATTACATAACCGATACTACGGCGCAGCTTGATTAGATCCCAGGCGATGGTGGGACGGCCTTCGACCAGCACCTCGCCCGAGGTAGGAAACAGGAGGCCATTGACCATCTTCAGCGCCGTTGTTTTGCCCGAGCCGCTGCGCCCCAGCAGCACCAGCGTTTGCCCGGCTGGCACGGTGAAGCTAAGGTTATCGAGGATTAATCGGCCATCCAGGCGATAGCAAACATTCCGAAACTCGACCACCGCCGCGCCAACGGCAGGGCCCATCAAAGCGCCGTCCAAAGGCTCTCGGCAAACGGCCACTCGGCGTCCACCCACTGCGTCTCGACGCGGAATCCGGTCTCTGCAGCCAGGTCGTACATTTCCGCCGGATGAAATTTGTGGGACGATTCGGTCCAGATGGTCTCTCCGGACCGGAAGGAGACGCCGAGACCGGCAGCCTCGATCGAGACTGTCTGGTCCACGCGCGAACGGAGATGCATCTCGATGCGCCGTTCCCGCTCATTCCACCGCGCCTGGTGCTCGAATTGGCGCAGGTCAAAATGGCCGCCTAGTTCGCGATTGATTCGGCCGAGAAGATTCAAGTTGAACGCCGCCGTCACACCGGTAGGATCATCGTACGCGAGCAACATGCGATCGCGGTCTTTGATCAGGTCCGCGCCCAAAAGCAGCGCGTCGCCACGTTGCAGGCAGCGCCGCAGATCACGCAAGAATTCGATCGCGCAGGACCGCTCGAAATTACCAATGGTACTGCCCAGAAACAATACCAAGAGCGTTTCGCGCGACCGGCGGTGCGCCACCGCGCTCGCCATTCCATCCAGATACAACTGCTGCAGCGGATACACCTCCGCGACTTCGGCCAAATCGTGCTCGCACCGGGCCAGCGCGTCGGCGGAAACATCGATGGGGAAGTAGCGAGCGCCCGTCATCTCCCTCAGGATATGCCAGGTCTTTTCTCCGGTGCCGCTGCCGAGTTCGATAACCGAGACAGGCTGCGAAATGGAGCGGGCAATATCTTTGGCGTGCGCTTCGAGCAGACGCGCGTCAGCGCGGCTGACTCCATATTCCGGCAAATGCGTGATGGCCTGGAATAGAGAGCTCCCCAATTCGTCGTAAAGATACTTCGAATGCAGTTCCTTCTGCGGTTTGGTGAGACCGGCTCGCACGTCCCCGGCGAACTCTCGCGCCGGGCCGCGAATTTCTAAAGGGCCTTTAGTTCTCGACGAGTCGGAAACTGGCATAAACGTGAGGGTAGTCAGGACGAAACCAATTCCGGAAAGAGCGGCGCAAAAAGCAGGCAGCCGTTCTCGGCGACGCGCCCTTCAAAACGTAATGTTGGCCGTCGAAGAAATTCTGGGAATAGCCCGGATAGAAGGAAAACGGCTCGAAGCCGGGAAATGGACCAAAGGGCGTGGAGGTCCACTCCCAACCATTTCCGGTTAGTTGCGAGACGCCGAACGCGCTGTCCCCGAGGGGGTTGGCGTCAATATCCACCGGGTCCCAATGATGAAAATCGAAGTTGCCGTGGCTCGCATCGGGCATGGCGTCTCCCCATGGATATGGACGTTCAAGACCGCCAGGTGTTGCAAAGGCGGCGCGGTGGAACTGGACCTCGGCC
>Ga0182024_10016576_pt1 | contig 13959 bp, 20 predicted proteins | sample P32metaG_FD_120480 | JGI IMG/M metagenome (GOLD analysis project Ga0182024, IMG submission 120480) | Permafrost microbial communities from Stordalen Mire, Sweden - P3-2 metaG (Illumina Assembly) | ecosystem: Environmental > Terrestrial > Soil > Wetlands > Permafrost | place: Sweden: Stordalen... | reverse complement strand
GGTGTCGTGGGCGGTGTCGTGGGCGGTGTCGTGGGCGGTGTCGTGGGCGGTGTCGTGGGCGGTGTAGTGGGCGGTGTAGTGGGCGGTGTAGTGGGCGGTGTAGTGGGCGGTGTAGTGGGCGGTGTCGATCGCGGCGCTGTCCCCACAACCACAGTGGCTGTCGCCACGTTGCCGGCGATGACCGCACTCACCGTCGTTCTGCCCGCGATGACGCCCGTTACGTCGCCTGATGCGTCCACCGTGGCGACTGATTGATCGCTGCTGCCCCAGACCACCGACAATCCATTGACCGCGCTGCCGGAGGCATTGTAGGCGGTGGCTCGGAGCACTCCGGTGGCTTTTGGCAGCACCGTCAGTGTCTGGGGCACGATGACGACCTCGGTGACTTCCACCGCCGACACTGTCACGGTGGCGCTGCCGGTCACGCCATCTGCACTCGCGGCGATATTGGCGCGTCCGGGGATTGCCGCCGTTACGACGCCGTTCGCGGACACTGTCGCGATGGTCGCGTCCTCGCTCGACCAGAACACTTGGTGCAACGCGACCACGCGTCCCGCCGCATCCACGGCGGTGGCGTGCAAGGTCCTCTGACCATCGACGAGAAGGGCGACCGTCGAGGGTTGAATGCGAATTGCAGAAACAGCCGACACGTCAGTCGCGCTCGAACAGCCACTGACGATGATGGCAATGATGGCAATGGTCGTGACTGCTATGATCGCGAGTGACCGCCGACGCGTACTGGACTGACTGGCGACCATGCGGCTAGCCATCGCGACCGACCTCCACAGGGACAGTCACGATTGGGCAAGAGCCGTTCCATTGGTCGGCACCGAGGCGACCGTCGTGAGCGGCTTGGGCAAGTTCGCAAAATGCCCGATCTCGAGCGATCAGTGGTTCCTTGCGCGGCAGTTCGAAAACCCGCCAATCCCGAATACCACCGGAACACGACGGGCCGCGCACCCTAGATTCAAGGCGTTGCTGCGCAAGATGAACCTGGGTTGACCGCCGACCGAATCTCCAATCAGCCGTTTAGAGCGGATTCGGCTGCGAGATCCCGGGTCGCTCGACGTCCGGTTTCTGGAACCGCACGCGACTACGCTCGCGCGCCTTGCGTAGCTCGTCCTCGCGGTCTCGCGGCGCCGCGTTCGTCTGGAGTGATCGGAGGAGACGCTCGGCGACCGCCGTCACGTCATCGACCGCTTGATTGAACACGGCTTCATTCGCACGCGATGGCCGCGTCGCGCCACTGAGCTTGCGCACGAACTGCAGCGCCGACGCGCGAATCTCGGCCTCGGTCGCCGGCGGCGCGAAATTGGCCAGCGTCTTGATGTTACGGCACATGTCCGTCATCCTCACGGGTCAAAAATGGATTCTGCGACGATTCTCAGGAGAAATCAATGAAGCAGAGGGCTCTCAGCGCGATTGCATTAGCCGGCCTCGCGCTGGTTGTCATGCCGGCCGCGGCGAATGAGGCGCACGCACAGCACGTCCAAGGATCGTATCCGAACATGGCCCGTGCCACTTGCGTAAACCTAGCCGCTAGGTTAGCATCCCTACGTGCCGACTGTTCTCCGGATTGACGGGTTCCAGATCGTCATCTACCTGCCCAACCGGGAGCACGGTCCGGCCCATGTCCACGCCTTCAAGGCTGGCGCGGAGCTGATCGTCACGCTTGGCGATGGGGGTGAGCAACCTGAAATTGCGCGCAATCGCGGGATGCGCGATGCCGACACGGTGGCCGCCTAGCGCATTATCCAAGCCCACCTCGACGACCTACGGATCGAATGGAGGAAGTACCATGATTAAGAAGGAACTCACAGACGCCGAGATCATTGCGCAAGGGCGCGCGGCGACCAAACGCGAAGCCGAAGAGCGAGCCGCTGGACTCCGGGCATCGGCAGTGTGGTATGACCACGCGAGTGAGTACCTCATGATGGTGCTGACCAGTGACCGCCTCCTTGGCGTGCCTGTGCGTGCCATCCCTTATCTCAAGGGACTGACGCCCGCGCAACTGGGGAGTGTCACGCTGAGTCCATCTGGTGGAGGGCTCCACTGGGACGACCTCGACATCCATCTCAGCGTCCCTGGGTTGCTGCTGGACGCACTAGGGCGTGCCGAGATTGTGCGAGAATGGGCGCGGACAGCAGGCCACGTGAAGAGCCCAGCGCGAGCGAAAGCTTCGCGGGCCAACGGAGCGAAGGGTGGACGACCCCGGAAACGCACGGCGTAGGAGCCGGACACGTGTTGCCGTGCCGTGGAGAATACGCTCGAATCCCGCCCCTGCTATTCGATAGGCCGCTGACTCGCGTCGAGTTAGCGGCCTTCGTGTTCTCGAGTGTCCCACAGCATCCAGTTCCGTTCCTCCTTCACAGTGCGACTCCGCGTCAGCTCGTGTCGTTACGTGGACCCGCGCAGCGCCCGCACGGCGTCGACTGTTGCAGCCCGACGTGCGGGGATGTATGCCGCGAGACTCGCGACGCCGATCAATAGCGCCACGCCTGCCGTCAGGGTCGCCGGATCGAGTGGGGACACACCGTAGAGGAGCGCGCTGATCGAGCGGCCGAGCGCCGCCGCTGCGACGACGCCGAGGAGTGACCCGATGCCCGCGAGTCCGACGGCCTCACCGAGGATCAACCGGAGGATCCCGCGAGAGGACGCACCGAGGGCGAGGCGAATGGCGACCTCTTTTGTGCGGGCACGTGCGAGATGACTCATGACGCCAAAGATGCCGACGGCCGCCAGCGCGAGCGCAATGCTCGCAAAGGCGCCGAGCACGGCGAGCAGGACGCGGGGCGCGCGAGTCGATGCGGCGAGCAGCTCATCGAGCGTCGCGGCGGACGCGATTGGCATCGCGGCGTTGACTGCGCCGATCTCGTGCCGTACGGGGCTCAGCAGCGTTCGGGGCGAGACGGCGGTGCGCATGACGAGCACCACGCCGCCGATCGGATTCTGTGCGTAGGGGATGTAGAGTTCCGGGGCCGGTGGCTGGTCGAGACCTGCGTCGTGCACATCACCGACGACGCCAACGATCTCGTACACCGCCGGATCACTGACGAACGTGACGGTGAGTCGCTGACCGACCGGATCGGCGGTACCCCAATAGTCGCGCGCGAATGCGGCACTCACGATGGCGACGTGCGGGTGCGTGGCGTCGTCCGTCGGGAGGAACGTCCGTCCGGCGCGGAGCGGGATGCCCATGGCGGCCATATACCCCGGCGTCGCCGCAGCCGTATGAACTGTCGGCCAGACCCGCGCCGACCCGAGTGGGCGTCCGCGGATCTCGAAGGAGGCCTGCGTGGGTCCAATCGTCCCGCCGAATGGAAGGGCCGTCGTTAGCCCGGCGCGTCGGACGCCCGGGATCGCCGACAGCCGCTCCTCCAGCGTGCGCACGAAGGTCGCGCGTGCGCTGTCCGTTCGATACAACTGCTCGGTCTGCAGTGTCACCGTGAGCACGCTCGTGGGGTCGAATCCGGGCGCAACTTGACGCGCCTCCCTGTTTCCGCGACGGTCCAATCCGCCGCGAGCCAGCCCTCGTTCTCCAGTCGGTGGAGTGCAGGGTACAGGGATCCCTGATTCACCTGCAGGACCTCACCGGATCGCTCGCGGATGCGGCGCGAGATGGCCCATCCGTGTGACGGCGCTTCCGCGAGCGTGCGGAGAATCAGCAGATCGAGCGTGCCCTGCAAGCGGTCGTCAGGACTCACGCCGCTATTATTGTCGGCTGACGACAACAAGTCAATGGCTGGTGGTTGGGGGCGGCCACGCGCTCGACTACGCTCTCGTGCACCCCGTCGTGCGAGCGGCGACGTTGTTGTCGCCTGCCGACGACAATGCCAAGGGCCGCCTTATTCTCCGCCGGGTCAGTCGCCGCCATCGAGCGACGACGGCCCCTCGCTCGGGAGCTCGACGACCGGCTCGCGCGTGTCGAGCAGCATGGCCTCGAGATCGAGGTCCCGCTGGATCCGTCGCATCACGCCGTCGCCGATGATGCTCTGGTCGCGTAGCGCGATGACGGCGCGGCGCTCGACATCGATCGACTGGGACCGGAGGCGGCGATACTCCAGGATGCGCTGCTCGTCGAGCGCTCCCGGTCCGTGCGATGGCGCGGCGACGGAGTGTCCCTGCAGAAACGCATGCCCCCGCCCCTCGAGCTGCCGTGACTCGCGCGCTGCCCACCGGCGCGCGCGCTGGCGGTAGCGTTGCTCGAGGTAACGCACGATCTCGGGATGCGGGGAACGGGTGATCGCAGGGTCAGCGAGCGCACCGAGCGCGGCCTCCAACGCCACCAGGCGCGCGTGGGCCTCCTCGTCGTCGTCCTCCTGCCCGTCCTTACGGATCGCGAGCGCGCGGATGAGCGGCGCCAGAGTCGGGCCTTGCAACACGAGTGTCACGAAGATCACGCCAAAGGTGATGAAGAGAATCTGATCACGGGCGGGGAACAGTGCACCTGACGCAGTCACCAAGGGGACCGCGAGCGCTATCACCAGCGAATCGCCACCGCGCAACCCCGCCCATCCAATGAAGGCCACCCACCGCCACGGCGGCAGCGGCTCGTGGCTGCGGCGGAGCCAGCGACCAATGAACCGCCCGATGTAGCTGCTGGGCATCACCCACGCCAATCGTACCAACACGACGCACAGGCTCACCAGGGCGGCCTCGCGTACCAATGCCGCAAGCGAATAGTGCTGAAGCGCACCCGTGACGTACGGGAGTTCGAGCCCGACAAGAATGAACACGAGGCTCTCCAGCAGAAAGGTGACAATCGTCCACATGGCCTCGTTCTGGAACCGGGTCTCGGGGCTGACAACGCGGGCAGCGACACGACCGATGTACATCCCGGCAGCCACGACGGCGAGTACGCCCGATGCGCCCAACGTCTCGGCCGACAGGTATGCGGCGAACGGCGTCAGCAACGAAACGGTGCTCTCGACCACCGGCACTGATCTGATCCATCGCTGAAGTCGCAAGACGATCACAGCCATCACAAGGCCGATCGCAATCCCGCCGGCCCCGCCAAACAGGAACTGCGCGGTGGCGCGCGGTGGAGAAAACATGCCGGTGACCGCCACACCGACGGCGATCCGGTAGATGACCAGCGCGGTCGCGTCGTTGAGCAACCCTTCGCCTTCGAGAATGCTCTCGATCGGCTGCGGGAGGCGCACAGAGCGCATGACGGACAGCACAGCCACTGGGTCGGGGGGCGACACGACCGCTCCGAGCGTAAATGCCGCCGGCCACGTAAAGGCGGGATCCAGAGCGTGCGCGAGAACTGCGACCGCCACCGTCGAGACGGCGACCATCAGGACCGAAAGGCGTACGATCGCCCCGGCCTGTCGCCGGAAATCGCGCAACGGAAATCGGCGGGATCCCGCGTAGAGCAACGGAGGGACAAACACCAGGAACAGCGTGTCTGGCGAGAGCTCCACCTTTGGCAGCCCTGGCAGAAACGCGAGCAATAGCCCACCCACCACGAGCAGAGCTGCGTACGGTATGCGCAGCCGGTCGGCCATCATGCGCAACACGACCGCGACGGCGAGCAGTACCAAGATCAGTTCTAGGCCCGTCACTGATCCCTTGGTTCTCTTTCAACCGTTGAGGCAACCCGCAGCGTCACGTGACGTCGCGATAGCCGCCTTCGATCCAGCTGCGGACGGCCGCGCCGTACCGCGTCGCTGCATCTTCCCAGGCAAAGTGACCAGCATCGAGTGCGACCACATGCACGCGCGGCAGTGAATGCCCGAGCAGCTCAGCGTGTTCCGGTGGCACCAGCGGATCACGGTGGCCGTAGAGGACCAGTACGGGGGTCTGGATGGTCCTGAGAAGTGCGCGAAGCTGTGGCAGCCACTCCGGGTAGCTGCGCACGTAGGCCATGGATTTCACGAAGCGGTCGCCGGCGTACGACTCGCGATAGTCGCGAAGCTCGTCTTCCGATGGCGGCGTCTCGCGAAGCTGCGGCACCGCGTTCGCGACGATCTCGCCACCGTCGAGGCCTTCGAACGCCTTCGTATCGGGCGCTTCGATCATTTGCTTGAGCGTCCCTGCCGCTCGCCGTTCGTCCATCGCACCGCCGCCGACAGTCAAGCTGGTATAGGTGCGGTCGTGCTCCGCCGCGGCGTACAAGATCGCGGCGGTTCCCACGTCGGGACACACCGCGTGCGGCGTGTCAAGCGAAAACTCCTTCACGAGCCTGACAAGGAAGCCGCCCATCGCGCGCGGGTTCATAAGGTCTGGACGTCCCTCGGATTTGCCGAATCCGGGAAGATCGACCGCCACCAACGGTGCTACGCCGCCGAGGGAGTCCCAGATCCCACTGAAGGCGACGATGCTTTCTGGCCACGGGCTTGTGAGCAGCACCGGACGGCCGATCGTCCTGCCGCCGGTAGCATAGCGCACGCGCAGCCCGTCTACGACGGCGTACTGTGATGCGGGCAGCGCCGTCCTCGTTTGCGCCGGCGTCGTCATGCTCTACGCTCCAGGAAACGGTTTACGTGGCCCACGAATGACACGGGCGTTGCCTTCTTCGTCAGTTGAATTCAGTCGCTCGCCAGCTGCCGCAGGGCCGCCGTCCAGTTCTCGACATGGTATGACCGCGAAATCCGCGAGTCAGTGACCGTGTAGAGATCGATCGACATGGTCCGGAAACGTCGCCCCGTCGGCGTTGACCCCAAGAACGGCCGGATCGGTGTGCCGGTGACCTCGCCACGCACGACGATTCTATCCTCGCCTGACACCAACAGTTCCTGAATGGTCCAGGTGAGGTCAGGAACGACATTCGCCAGTCCCTTGAAGCGCGGGATTACTGCCGCCTGGTCGGCGCATTCGCCTTCATTGGCGCAGGATTGAAAATCGGGCAGAGGTGACGCCCTTGATGAGCGCGTCGACATCCTTCTCTCCGGGTCGGGTCAGCGCGTCGTAAATCGGCGTCACAAGTTTCCGAGCGGCATCTAGACTGAGCGGCATGGCATGCCTCCTCTTACAGCTCCGTGCGGGTTCGCACTGCGGTGAAGCTCTCGCTCCCCACAGCATGACGTCGCCCCTTCTGTCAACGCAAGAGATGGCGCGCGGACCATGTTGTCACCCCGCATTCTTACCGCCGTCGACAGAGAAAACCTCACCCGTCACGAACGACGCTTGTCGGAGGCGAGAAAGACAATGGCAGCGGCGATCTCTTCCGGTCGCCCCATCCGTCCGAGCGGCAACGGTCGCGACAAGACCCGCCTTCCTGTCGGCGGTACGGGTAAAGCGGTCCAGCATCCTGGTGTCCGTCGGTCCGGGCGCCACGGCATTCACGCGCACGGCGGAGCTGGCGGCCTCAAGGGCGGCGGATTTGGTCAGTCCCTCCACCGCATGCTTGCTCGCTGCGTGGATCGAGGCACTCCGGGCGCCTCGATGCCCGTAGGTCGACGAGATGTTGATGATGCTGCCCACGCCCTGCGCTTGCATCACGCGAAGCTCGTGCTTCATGCTGAGACCTTGCGGGTCGTCATCGATGAATACCTGCGGCGCTCGAAACTCGGCATCAAGGCGGATCACGAGGCCGACAATCTGGCCATGGCAATGTCCCTGGTGGCGTCAACCCGCGGCGTGGCGCTCCTACCGGCCTACGCAAGGAGGTTCATGCCCTCGTCCGTCATCAGCCGGTCACTAATGGGCGATGCACCGACAATTGACCTGGTGATCGGTTATCGCCGAGCCAACACGTCGTCGATCCTGAAGCTCTTCCTCTCCAGAGTGGACGAACTGATCAATCGCGTGTCGCAAAACCTCCGCGACCCTGCCGCTGGAAAGGCGGAGCATGCGGCGCCACGGCGCGCCTCGCCACCGCGCCTTTAGCGCTACTGATCGCCCGATTCCGACACCCCTGGGCTCGGTGCCGCCGTGGAGTAATGCTCGGTTGCAGCGAACTAGCACATCGCCATCGACGATCCCGACGCGCATTACGCGCGGGCCAGGAAGGCGGGCGCCGAGGTCATACGGGCGATCGAGCACACGGATTACGGGTCGCGCGAGTATACGTGCCGCGATCCGGAAGGGCATATCTGGTCGTTCGGGACGTACAGGCCGCGCTGACGAAGAATCGCGTTCCAACCCTTTGGCGGTCGAACGTCACTCACTGGTAACTTCAACCGTGAATGGCATTCAATGCGTGCATGGATTATTGCGTCGTTCCTGGTCCCCGCCGCCGTCGCGGCTCAGCAAGATCCACCACCGCCAACGCCGCCGACGAACCTTTCGCGCGCGGATGAGATTCGGTACGCGAAAAGCGCTGCGCCGGCGGAGATATCGAAGGATGCCAAGGTGTGGGTACTGGAGAACGGTCACTACGTCGTCGCGGAGGAAGGCACTTCGGGTATCGCGTGCGTGGTGGGCCGGAACTCCCCGACATCGTTCGAGCCGCAATGCGGTGATGCCGAGGCCGACGCGACGGTGTTGGCCATTTATCGCTTCCGTACCGAGCAGCGGATCGCCGGCAAGACCCAGGACGAGATCAAGGCGCAGGTCGACAGCGGGATGGCCTCGGGACGGTTCCGGTCGCCGCAGCGTCCCGCCCTAGTGTACATGGTGTCGTCGTCGCAGGTGCTCAGCGACCCGACCGGGAAGGTCCGGTCCCGATTCATGCCGCACCTGATGGTGTACTATCCGTTCATGAAGAACAGCGCGATGGGCATCGTCGCGTCGAAGAGCATGGACGTCCCGGGCGTCGTCCAGGAGGACACGCCGATGTCCGCGCTGGTCGTCGTCATGCGCGACTGGGTGGACCCCAACAAGACTCCGTGACGGACGACCTCGCGCTCGTTGAGCGGTTTCTTCGAGCGCGCGGCGAAGACGAATTTCGCACGCTGTATCGGGCGCACACGCCGGCGCTCTATGCGCTGGCGTTGCGCCTCACGGGCGGCGATCAAGGCGAAGCGGAGGATCTAGTGCAGGAGAGCTGGGTCCGGGCCGTGCGGGCGTTGTCATCGTTCCGCGCGCGGTCAGCGCTGCGCTCGTGGTTGTGTGGATTGCTGGTAAATGTCCGGCGGGAGCGCATCCGAGCCGATTGGCGCACGGTCGATGCGCCGGACATCGAGCCGGCCGCGGACACCAGTGGCCCCGATGACGCACTCGATCTGGAGCGCGCGATCGGCGCGCTGCCCGAGGGCGCCCGCGACGTGTTTGTCCTCCACGACATTTATGGGTATACGCATCGAGAGATCGCCGAGATGTTGGGCATCGTGGAGGGCACGTCGAAGAGCCAGCTCACCCGTGCTCGGACCCTGCTCCGGAGTTCGCTGCCATGACGGATCTGCCACGGGAAAGACAGCCGGACCCGGCGCTGGAGGAGCGCGTCGTATCCACGCTGGTCGCGGCGGGGCTCGTCCAGCGCCGGCGCGCGTGGCCGATCTGGGTGGCGGCGGCCGCCGCGGTGGTCGTGTTGGCGATCGGCGTGTCGGAGTTGCGCCCCAAGCATACTGCGGTGCGAGGCAACACCTATGTGCTGATGCTCTACGAGGACTCGTCGTATCGCCCTGCGCCCAAGGGCCATGGCGCCGAGCGAGTCGCCGAGCTTGCGCGGTGGGCGGACAGCCTCGACGCGGCGGGGAAGTTCGAACGTGGCGGCCATCTCGTCGGGCCGGGCCCGATCGGCGGGTTGTTCATGATACGGGCCGCGAACGACTCCGACGCGGCGCGAATGGCCGCCACATGCCCCTTTACGAAGTGGGGGGGGCGCCTCGAGGTCAAACGATTCGAAGAATGAGCTAGCCACGCTATCGTCGAAATGCGACCTTCGCCGCGCGCAGGAACGCGGGTGATACGCGCCAACGCTTCGGCCGAGTGTCGTCCGTCGGCGGATCGAGGAGCCCGCGGGCCGCGAGGCGTGCGGCGGCGACATGGGTTGCGGCGTACGTCGCGCCGGTGGACGCAGCGAGTTCCGTGATCGTCGCGGGGTGATCGGAGAGCACGCCAGCGACGCCGGCGTCGAGTCCGCTGCCGAGCAGCGCGCGGAAGCGCAGCTCGGGACAGTGACTCAGGGTCCAGCGTATCGGACGCAACGCGTCCCAGGCCAGGCGGGCATCGTTGTGCCAGAGGCCCCACTGAAGATACACCGGTAGCGTTTCCTGCTTCACGAGCGCCAGGAGCTTGGGGTGCGCCCGCATCACCCCGAACAACGGCTCGGCGTGCCGGAGCCTGTGGCAGACGGCGAGACCGGCATGGAGCGCGGTCTGTCCCGTCGTCGACTCCGCCGCCACGCTCAAGAGCGCACCAGCGACGGCCGACGACTTTCCATGCAACCGCTTGAGGGCGGCGACGAGCCGGCGCGCATCGACGAGGGTATGACGCCCGGCCAGCCAGGTTGCGGCCATGACAAACAACCGCTCATTACGCGGCGCGATCTCGGCGGTCTGGGCGATGACAATCTCCAGATCGACCGGTTCGCGTTCCGGCTCGACTGTGAACGCCGCGCCCAACCGGGTCCACGCGCGGATCAGCGCGAGTTCTTCGTCATCCGGCTGGGTGATGGAGTGGGCGCGGGCCATCATGAGCGTTTGGGTGTGGGGCTGTGCTGCTCGAGATAGAGTTGGATGCGGAGTGCGTCGCGTGGCGAGACTTTATTGATGCGTGAGAGTTGTTGATCGACGAACGCCACATCCTCCGCAGTTGGCGCGAGCACATGGAGGTCGTCGAGGTCGCGGGCCGGCCGCCATCTTCATGAGGATCAGATCCGCGCGGCCAAGCACGCGCACGGTGAGCTGGCCGAACGTACCGAGCATCACGGTGCGCGATGGAAAGTCCGGTGAGAGAGCAGATCGCGGTAGGCGGTGACGCCGTCGTTGAGCCAGCTCGGGGCCAAGCCCAGCTCGTCGGCGACGGCGGAGACGTCACGGGCAACGTCGACAGCTTGGGACGACTCGACACGGCGTCGGCATCCGCCGTCGACCGGTCGACGATGCCGAGCAGCACGAGCGCGGAACCGCCGGCCACGACGATCTCGGCCAGGGTGCTGAGCCGACCGCCCAGAGCGGCGAATGCGCGAAGGAAGTCATTCCGCTGCATGGTGCAATGTATAGTTATTTCGATAAAAGGCAAGCAGCGACTGTTAGCCCTCGGGACGGGTCGCCGCCGCTAGCTCTTTCAATCCGCTATGCCTCCGCGCGCTGCTGCCGCAGGGCGAGTGTGCCAAGTGCTCCGCTGACGAGGTCGGCGGTGGCGTGAACGATCATCGTCGGCCACGGCGACCGGCGAGCTGGCGTTCGTTCATGGCCTACTTGATGTTATCGCGGATCCACTGACGTACTCACTCGTTAGCTTCCGGCCAGGCGGCCGCCTCAGTCGTGGAGTTGATGCTGACGGTGGCGACCGTCCGGCCGCCGCACTTGATCGCAAACTTGTAGATGGGGCACCTTGGACGTCCCGGCGTTGCCGTTGCTAGGGTAGCCTTCGGCTAGGACGGACATCGTACGGGGCTAGCCGTCGGTCTCGTCCGCTGCGCGCTCGAGCCGATCCGCCTACGCGCTCTACTCTACTTGTGAGGAACAAGGATTCATTTGTCGGGAACCCACAAATGGTGGGTCGTAACCGCTATAGTCTCTTAACCGAGCCGTGGATCTTTGAGTATTTAAGGAGAAACAAGAAATGCGTAGGGCTAAAGGATTAATCTGAAATGGGCAAACAGGTAGCTGCCGTGCTTTACGTGGTGGCGATGGCAGCCGTCATAGTCGGTGTAGATTTCATGTTCTTCAGAAACCGATTCTGGGAACGGCTGACAGTGAATATTGGCATTGTCTTGGTGTTCGCAGCTTTCTACTCGAGATTCCTCAGGCGCCCTTGAACAAGGCGCGATAGCGTTTGACGGAAACTGCCACGGCTAACCGAGGAGTGGGCTGGCCACGGCAGGAAACGCGTAGGTACGGGTGCAGTTTTTGGGTGCAGTCGTCAGGCCCGGGCGAGTCACCGACACCCTGGCGCTCAGCGCGAGCCTGACCTACACGCGCCATGTGGTGGACACTCTCAGGTCGCAGGGATCCGCGACTGTCCTGTATTCGCATGTGAGCTCCGGGACGTACGCCGACACGGGAACTTCCATAACATTCACCGATGGCGTCACTGACGCTTCCGTGACGGGCACGATCGTCGGCGGCGTGATCACGATCACCACCGTAGAGAATGGGTTCAACGTGACTGGAGTGTTCGATAAGCGCCCGCAGCTCCAAGTCAGCGGCGAGAGTAACGAGCGGTAACGACGCCAGCGCGGGCGACCCGATGCTCTGATCCTGCGATTGCCTCGCTCGAGGACGTCGGCCTCGAACCGCACGTCACCGGATGGGAGGCGTGGCTCACCGATCGCGTGAGTCAGGCATCATACGAGCACTACGTCTCACGGCTGCGCATGCTCGTTCCGGAGGGCGTGCGGTTCCTCCGCTCGCAATTCACCGCGCCCGCGGTGGTCCGGTGGCTTGCGGTCCGCCCAGCCCTCATCGCTAAGTCAAACGATTCGAAGAATGAGCTAGCCGCGCTCGATTGCCGCCCGGCGTCGCGAAAGGATGTCGTTCCTCCGGTTGTTGCCCTATACAATGCCACGGCGCTCTCGCGAGTGTGACCCCGTGTGGTACACGTGGTGGTAGGCGCCCCCCGCCCCGGCATTCGAATCTGGCCCCAAGGACTTCGAACGCGTGCCCCTCAGAGCGCGTGCAGCCGGTCAGTCCACTTGTCTCGGAATGTTGCAATAACCCAACAGATGGCTTATCTTGATCAGGGCCACAGTGCTCCGCGAGCACGGGTTCGCCGTGCGCATCTATCTACCGCCAAGGGAGCATCGGCCACCTCAGGTCCACGTCGTACGGGGACGAGGCGAAGTCAAGATCCATCTCGGAACGGAGTCGGCACCACCAACCGTAGAACGTGTCTTTCAGATGCGCGATGCCGATGTCGTGAGAGCCTATCGCATCGTTCTGGAGCATCACGCTGAGCTGTTGGATAAGTGGAGACAGTTGCATGGCTAAGTATCACGTTACGGACCGCCACATTCTTGCGCAGATTCCCGCTGCGCGAGCGCGAGAAAGGCACGCGCGACACAAGGAGCCCCGGGCGGCGACCGCGACCTATGACCGTGTCGCGCACCGAATCAACGTGGAGCTCATCGACGGCGGCCAGTTTGCTGTGCCGGCGTGGCGAATCCCGGAACTCCGGCATGCACCGGTAGAGGATGTAGAAGCCGTGGAAGTCAGCCCGTCGGGTGAGGCCCTGCATTGGGAGCGCCTCAACGCAGACTACCGCGTGCCCGAATTGCTACTTGCGCTGATCGGCCCAACGGCGTGGAGGAGTGAGCTGGCTCGCGTCGCCGGTCGTGTGAGCAGTCCGCGAAAGCGGCGCGCAGCGAAGAAGAATGGGGCGAAGGGCGGCCGGCCACGCAAGAAGCTCATGAGCGCCTAGGCTGTACCGCGCTCCTCGGCGAGTGCACTCCCATGACCACGCGATCATTCACTCTTGCTCGTCTCCGACGGCATCGGGAAGCGTTCTTGAATCCACGCTTGCCATAACGGTGTCTCGCGGGCGACGGTCCTGGGCGCCTGATCTCCGTAGAGGTAGAAGCTGAGCGTGACCATGCTCTGGCCGCCGAAGTTGACGGCGCCAAGGGCGGCGGCGCCCGGCCCCGGCTTGTCGAGCCGCAGCAGGGCGTTGCACGGACTCTGGCTGACGTGCTCCACCACGCCGCTGAGCGCCGGGACGCCCGCTGGGGCGGTCCAACGCTGCCCGGCGCTCACGCCTTTCAGCCCCAATGCCGCGGTCAGCGTTTCCCAGGCCTCCGCTTCGGTTCCCGCGGCGGGGGCCATCCACTGCATCATCGCGGAGCGCTGGCCGCGGAAGTGCGTGAGATAGATCCGCAGGATGCGGAAGAAGCCAGGCCAGCCGGATTCGGTGCCTTCCAGCTGGTTGTCCCAGTCGTCCGTGCTGGCGAAGAGGCTATGCACCACGCGG
>Ga0182024_10016575_pt1 | contig 13959 bp, 8 predicted proteins | sample P32metaG_FD_120480 | JGI IMG/M metagenome (GOLD analysis project Ga0182024, IMG submission 120480) | Permafrost microbial communities from Stordalen Mire, Sweden - P3-2 metaG (Illumina Assembly) | ecosystem: Environmental > Terrestrial > Soil > Wetlands > Permafrost | place: Sweden: Stordalen... | reverse complement strand
TCCCAGCAGCCCGAAATGCCCTTCGCGCCCGAAACGCACCAAGTGCGGGTTAAGCCCGCAGCCGTCGTCGTGTACTAATAATCGAAAGCATTTGTCCCGGTACTCAAGGCAGACATCGATAGAGTTCGCTCCCGCGTGACGAAACGCATTGACGATCGCTTCGCGTCCTATGCGGTAGACTTCGTCCCGCACTACGGGATGCAGAGGACGCGCCGATCCACCGACTAACACACGGAATTTGACATCGCCCGATACCGGTATTTCATTGATCATCCGAGAGAACGATCCCTCCAAATCCGGCAAATCCTGTTGTACGGATCGAAGTCCGCGCACAGTATTCCGACCCTCTTCGACAACTCGTCCCATCAGTTCCAGCGTGTGGCCGATCCGTAATTTGGCCGGCGATTTCTTTGGTAGACTCTTCGCGGCAACGTGAAGCTGCATCGAAGCGCTTACCACGCTTTGTAATAAGGTGTCATGAAGTTCTTGCGCGATGCGCGACCGCTCTGCAAGTCTTTCCTCGAACCGAATGTTGATCCGACGAGAAAAACGACGCAAACGGTAGTTATGGGCCTGCCAGAGCGACAATATTATGAGAACCGCTATTATTATTCGAAACTGCCAGGTTGCCCAAAACGGCGGTAGGATGGTGACCGAGATAGCCGCACGATTTCTCGTCCAGCCGCTGGCGCTTTTCGCCTGAACCTCAAAAGTATAGCGACCCGGCGCCAGAGTCGAATAACGTACCGAGTGTTGCCCGCCCTGCGTCTCGCGCCAGTCGCGTTCCAATTCACGCAAACGATACCTATAATGCAGATTTTCACGACTGGAAAACGTCAGAGCCGCGAATTCGAACGACACGGTATTCTGGTCGTGATTGAGGGTGAGCGTTTTTGCAACTGAAATCGACTGCTTGAGCGGAGAATTGTTGCCTGTAGCAACAGGCAGATCGAGGATCTGCAGATCTGTAAGCACTACCTCGGGAACGTAACTTCTTTCTTCCCTTTCCTTAGCCGACAATATAGTCAGGCCGCTATAAGATCCGAACAACAACCGACCCGAACGTCCCATCCAGGCGCCGGTCAGATTGTCGAATACTCCGCTGGATCGAAAATAATTGGCAAAGGACTGGGACGTCTGGTCGAAGTGAGATAGCCCGTAGCTTGTGGCGACCCACAAATGACCACGTCCATCTCCTACAATGCCGTTGACGATACTGCTGGGCAAGCCGTCTCTTTCCCGGTAGGTCACAAATCGTTTCGTCGCCCGATCCAGCCTGTTCAGACCGTCAGGCGTTCCCACCCACACCGTTCCCGAATGGTCAACGAGGACCGCATTGACAACATCGTCGCTAAGGCTTCCGGCAGCGTCCGAATGACGGAATGCCTCGAATGTACCAGTCACGGGCTCGAACCGATATAGGCCAAAATGGCTCGATCCAATCCACAGTACTCCGTCTGAATCCTCGGCGATCGCGTCGATTTCATTGAGCCCCGGCGATTTCGCCTTGTAAGCCCTGAACTGATCCGTAACCAGGTCGTACGTGCAGAGGGTATCGGCCGCACCCATCCAGAGTTGCCCTAGGTGATCGACCCAAAAGGCTCGAACCTCGTTATTCGCGCAGCCACGCGATGTGTGCGGCCCGTGCGTATAGGTGGTGAACTGGCCGGTTGCAGGATTCAGCCGAAAGAGGCTGCCGTCGAGCATGCCCACCCAAAGTCGTCCCGCCCGGTCTTCAGTAATGGCGCGGACTTCGCTATCTTCGGGTAGCGCCTTTCTACGATAGTCGCCTGTTTGCGGGTCGATGCGATAGATGGCGCCTTTCCCTCCAGCCCATAGTGACCCATCGCTTGACTCATATGCTGTGAAAATGAAACTCTGGCCGGTATCTCCGCCGAAATCGGTCCCTCCGTATCGCCGAAAAGGCGTTTGAGTCTCGGAAAATCGCGCGGCTCCTCCGTTCGCCGTCCCGACCCAGATGCCGTCCTCGCGGTCTTCGTAGAGCGCCAACACCCAGTCGGAGGGTAGAGTGCTTGCATCCGCGGGATTGTTTCGATATCGGATGAGCCCCTCTCGATCGCGATCCATCTTTAAGAGCCCGAGCTCGCTCCCAATCCAGATCGCTCCGTTCCGATCTTGCAGAATCGCCCAGACGCCGGGCTCGGGCTTTAAGCGCGAATTGAGCCCGACGAAGGTTAAACCAGTGCGGCCCGGCGTCACGAACGCGAGCCCGTCGCGGGCGGAGGCAACCCAAATGGTCCCCGATTTGTCCTCCAGCAATCGAACATAGGGATTGCCGATAGTGGGAGGCTTCTGCAACGGATTGCGCAGGGACAAATGCCTGAAGACTTTTCCTGTGCGGCGGTCAAAGAGATCCACACTCGAATTGGTGGCGACCCAAAACACGCCATCTCTGGACTCCAGCGTTGCCCGCACTTGATTGCTACTAAGCGTCTCTGCATCGCCGTCCGAATGCAGAAACTCTTTCGTCTCTCCGGTCCGTTCGTCGAAGCGAACCAAGCCGTGGCTGGTTCCCAACCAGATCGATCCTTGCCGGTCCTGGTAAATGTTTCTGACGAACCCTTGAAGCTCGTCGGGAGGCCACCGGAGGGTGCTGATTCGGTCGGTTATCGAATCATATTGGTGAAGAGAGCCATCTCCGCCGATCCAGATATTGCCGGAGGCGTCCTTGAGCAGAGAATATCGCGACATGCCCGGAATGAGGGACAGTGTCGGGCAACACGCCTCAAACTTGCCCGAACCTCGAACTCCATTTGAGTACGGGTAGTAAGGCCGCACCTGGTATCCGTCGTACCGCAAAAGGCCGTCCCGTGTCGCGAACCAGATAAATCCCAGATTGTCGCCGGTGATCTGGCCCACCCAGGCATGACTCATCTCCGGACCCGCAGATATGGGAACAAATGTCCGGTCGCTCGCATCGGCGATCGGCAGACGTAAACTGGTGTTGGAAGCCTGTTCAACTGCGTGCAGCAGTGAGGCGCCAATCAGGGGGCACAGCACCAAACCGGCGATTTGCGATGCAACGCGGTGCATCTCACCACACTATCTTCAACGCAAACTGTAATTGCCGGGAAGGGGTCGAGGTGGCGGTCAGTTCGCCCGCCGATGTTATCGGAGCAAGACTCTGAGTAAACAATTGAAGACTCGAAGAAGTGGGCGGGAGGAAGTTCGTGTGGTTGACGACGTTGAACGCTTCAAATCGAAATTGGAGGTTACACGATTCGGAAAAGCACGATACGCGAACGTTCTTAACGAGCGAAGTATCCCAATTCACGAGGCCGGGGCCTCGGGCGACGTTGCGGCCCGCATCTCCCAAGCGGGTCGAGGGACTCGGCGCAGTGAAGCAGTAGAGCTTTATATATGAGTTCGGATTTCCTGGATTTACGGGATTTCCGCAACCCGGCAGATTCAAACGGTCCGGAAAATTGTAAGGTATGCTGCTGTTTAGGCCGAGGGCATCGCCGGCAATCGTTGCTGTGAAAGGCAGTCCCGAGGAGTCCTGCAGTACGGTCCCGATCTGCCAGCCCTGTGCGACCGCCCGCAATGGCCCCCATGCCGACCTCGGACTCGGCAATTCCCAGGTCGCGCTGATCGCCAGATTGCGCGGCGCATCGAAATCGGACGGTGCCTTTATCAGGCGGGAATCGAAGATCGGTGGGTTGGAAAGTGTGTTTGTGTAGGCGGTCATTAGCGAGTTAGACCCGGTGTCCAGACTCTTGGACCAGGTGAAAGATCCCTGTACGAACAGGCCACGGCTGAGGCGCTTCTGCACCCGTACCGGCAGGGAGTTATACGTTGACGAAACCTCCCACATTACGGCGGTCACATTGCCCCACGCAGGCCACGGTTTGACTCCGCTTCCACGTGGCGTTGGCCAGACATATCCCAGGGGTGTGTCGGCGGCCGGCGGCAATGTGTTTATGTCCCCTGCCACCAGCGGAAGATGCACTCCATGGGATGCGGCGTAACCTGCCTCAACCAGCAATGTCGGCGTGAGCTGGCGCTCCACCATGAAATTCCATTGAAGGACGTAAATCCGCTTGGGGTTCTGCTGGATGAAATCGGCTCGCGGCCCCCCCGCTGAAAGCGATTCATAGAGGCCTGCGGGGAATGATCCAACCGGAACGGTTGTAGTGGAGCCCTGCACATTAAACGGCGCGCTGATAACCGATAAGAGCGAGAACTGGCTTGTCAGCGGAAGACAATCGTATTGTCCAAAGGCTGCCCGAATCGTAGTGCTGCGGTTCGATAAGGGATTCCACGCGAGCCCTACTCGGGGAGAGAAGTTTCGCAAAGTTGGATTGTGAAAATAGGGCGATCCAATCTTGAGCTGCTGCAATCCAGGGACTAACGTGCCTAGACGGTCATGCTCTTCGGTGGGCACGGTGGCCATCTCGTAACGCAAACCTAGATTGATCGTGAGATTACGGCGGGCGCGCCAGTCATCCTGCAAGTATGTTCCGACGACGTATTGATGCAGAGACTCGGGGACGCTCGTGCCGGGAAGCGTCGCTTGGAAAGATGAGGGCTCATCGATAAGGAACGACTGTAGAGATCCGAAGCTAACAACACCGTTATTATTCCCTGCCCCGAGTGTATTGGACTGTATCCGCTCCAGGGCCGCTCCAACGCGGATCGAGTGATTTCCTCTCGTAAGATCTAAGTTATCGTCGGCTTGATAGGAAGTGTAATGGAAAAGGTAGTCGCCCTCGGCTCCAGGCCCCCCGGGGTATGTTGTCAAGCCGGCGATCGAAATCTGCCCTACGTCGCGTCCTGGCAGGAATCCGTAGGAAGAGTCGTCTGCGAGAGGATTGATCGCCGATAGCGCCTGAACCTGCTCGGCTGTCACCCGATTTAATCCAATCCGGACGAAGTTAACCGCCGAAGGAGAAAATACATGGCTCTCTTCCACGCTCGCCGTCTGCCGCTGCGCAAACGTCCCCAGTAGAAGTTCCCCAAACACATCTGGCCCGCTTGTCTGACCGCTATCGAACAACCAGGTCATATGAATCGAGTCCTTGTCGGAGAAGCGATGGTCGCCTCGAGCGGTCGCGAAACTCTCCGTCGTGAAGTCTTGTGTGACCAGTGAATAGGTCCCTACATCCCCATTGATCGGACCGTTAGGCAAAGGGAAGAATGAAAGATAAGGCGCAACGAGAGGGTCGACTGTTACGGCGCCAGAGAGCAAGTGGCCCAGTCGGGCTTGCGGTGATGGCACGATGCTAACTGCGGTAACGCCCAGCGCCTGCCGAATGCCCTCAAAATCGAAAAAAAAGAACGTCTTCTGGCGCTTAACTGGCCCGCCAAGCGTTGCTCCGAACTGGTTTTTCCTAAAGGGCGGCGCAGACGAGCCGTCAAAAAAGTTTCGTGCATCGAGTACGTTATTGCGCAAGAATTCGTACAACGAACCATGGAAGTAGTTCGACCCCGCGCGGGTCACAGCATCGATCACGCCACCAGAGGTTCGTCCATACTGGGCTGAGGCATTTTCCGTAATAATCGAAAACTCCTCAATGGCATCAACGCCGAGACTAAGGCCGAGAACGCTCGCAGGGCCGCCACCTGCATAGTCCGTTATGTTGATGCCATCCAGCTCGAAACTCGTCAGTTCCGGCCTTGCGCCTCCGACCGCCATCATGAGGCCAAGACCACGGTTGCCGCGTGCATTGCCAAGCGTCACCGTGTTCTCCGTGCGAACAATCGCGACCCCCGGTTGCAATGACGCGAGTGTTGTCCAGTCGCGGCCGTTCAGAGGAAGCTCTCGCACAACATGACCAGTGTTCACGGCAGAAACCTCTGAAGTAGCGGAATCAAGGTCAGCATCCTCGGTATCGACAATCACCGTCTGGCTCGATTGCCCAACGGCGAGCTGAACGTCAACTACCCGCTCGGAGCCCTCCTCGACCTGTACGCGTTCTCGCTTGGCGCCCGCAAACCCGGACGCATTAACCAAAACGAAATATTTGCCGACTGGAAGGCTGTGCGCGCTATACAGTCCCGTGCTGCTGCTGACAAGCTTCCATTTCAATCCCGTGTCTACTTCCTCGATCATGATGGCAGCGCCGGCAACCGGGGCTCCGGAGGGGTCGGTAATGGTACCCTCGATGCCTCCTCCGAATGTCTGTGCCGAGACGATCGGCATCGGGACAACTGTCAGCAAAAACAGCACTTGAATCTGGGTCGATTGACGCATTGTGCCTCCCGAGCTGAATGTTGCGAATTGGCAATTGCAGCCCCGTGTCTTTCCGTCAGATGGCTTCCGATCACCGGCAACTCCGAAACGCATCAGCATTTGGACCCTACGATTCGGGACCTCCTGAGCATCCAAGACGCCGTCTCCATTCGTTGAGCCATGGCCCTCCGCTTTTGTTGGCTGGTTCTAGATCGCCTTCGTCTCTTACCTCAATTCTCATGCGAGCGCCAGCGGACAACAATCCCCAAATTGAGGCGATCCATTGACTCAATAGTGGAAACTGGACTAACCATTTGCGGGGATGTGGCCGCCCTTAGCGATCGAGAATCAGGCGCTTTCTGCCGAACAATCGAGCGTCGATCGACCAAGCCCCTGGCCCGAGCATAGCCAGCGCCGCGGCGATTGCGGCCAACAGGATTTCGGCCCAGAAGTCTCCCTTTCCTGAGAACGCGCACCATAATTCAACAAGCGAGAGCGCGCTTGCCACAATCGGTGTCCACAGCCCGGCGCACAGCAACAGCCCGGCGCTGCCTTCAACCACGGTCAGCAGCGGCGTTGGGATTGGAGCGACACTGGCTAAGGCAAAGTGCAGGGCGGCGATTGCGCCGATTATCCGGAGGCAAAGGAGGCCCGCCCCAGGCCAGCCATGAGCGAACGTGGAATAGAGTCGCTGCATGCGTAAACCGCCATTATCAGCGTAACCAAGGGCACCAGCCCGCCGATATCCCAATAAAGGGCTGGACGTTCACTATTTCGAGTGATTACAGTTCGATGATTCCGCGCTTGATCCCGATCGTGACGGCGTGCGTCCGGTCGTTTGCCCCGAGCTTGTCCAGGATGCTCTTCACACGGCTCTTGATCGTCTCTGCCGGAGTGGAGAGCTGCGCGGCGATCTCTTTGTTCGCGATTCCCGCGGCGATGAGGCGCAGCACTTCGATCTCCTTTGGCGTCAATCCTTCCTCACCGATGTGCTCGGCAACCTGGGCCGCGATCTCCGCCGCCATTGCTTTGCGCCCGGCATGAACCGAGCGAATGGATTGCAGGAGTTCCTTGTACAGTAGGTTTTTTAGCAGGTAACCCTGAGCGCCCGCTTTGATCGCACGTAGCGCCTGGACGTCCCCGGCGTACGTCGTCAGCACTATGATTCGCGCTGCGGGAAATTCACCGCGGATCGCGATCGTCGCATCGAAACCATTCATTTCCGGCATCTGTAAGTCCATCAGTGTGATGTCCGGATGGCATTCCCGGAATTTGGCGATCGCTTCCCGCCCAGTCGATGCTTCACCCACCAGCTTCATATCCGATTCCGCAGAAAGGAGCGTGGCGACTCCTACACGAATCAACTGATGGTCGTCCACGACCAGGACGCGAATTAAAGAAGGATCGCCGCTCATGAATTCGCCCCCGCCTTCCTCCTATATAAACCAAATCGCCGGCGCGTATGACTTGCGTACGCGACCGAAGCCGGGACCGCCAGTTCCACCTCTGTGCCAGCTCCGTGTTCGCTCCAGACCTCCAATTGCCCGCCGATGTGCTTGGCGCGCTCGCGAATCCCCCTTAAACCCCAGTGTCCAGGTCTCCCTTCGTCACTGAGCAACGTCGGATCGATGCCAATTCCATCATCCCGTACTCGGACTCGAAGCTGCCGTGCCTCGTACCGGATCTGGACTTCGATCTGCCGCGCTCGCGCGTGGTGGAAGGCGTTGCGCAGAGCTTCTCCCGCGATCCGGTAGACCTCGTCTCGCACGATAGCATTCAGGCCCAGTGGCGTGCCCTCAACCTCCACCGAAAAATCGCTCTGGGTCCCATCCGCGGCGCTTTGGAGCGCCACCAATGCCTGTCCCAATGCTTCAACCGCACTTGCCAGATCGTTGGTGACCGTGGTGGATGAGCGCAGATCCTGAACCGCGTCCCGTGCCTGAGTAATCGCCTGAGCGGCGTCATCAAGCGCTACTTCCAATACTTGCCTTGCATCTGCGGTTCGCCCCGGCAGCAGGTTGTGGGCCGCCTGAAAGCGCAGCATAAGCCCCTGAAAGCTCTGCAACAGCGTGTCGTGCAGTGCGCGGGCGATGCGCGTTCGCTCCGCAAGCCTCGCCTCGAATTGCCGGTCCAACTGATACATGCGCTGACGGTATGCAGCCCAGGCTATTAGGAACAGCAGGGTGACTACAGCGGCCTGAAACGGCCTGGCACTCCACCATGGCGGCAGGATCTCGATGCGAAGGGTCACACCCGGATCGCTCCAAGGACCACTCCGGGTTGCGCCCTGTGCTCGGAACGTATACGTGCCTGCAGGCAGAGTCGTATAAGTCGCCTGCCTCCGGTCGCTGCCTACTTCGTTCCAATCGCGGTCCAAGCCATCCAGCCTGTACCGGTAGCGATTGGTCGCAGGACTGGCATAACTGAGGGCGGCAAAAGTGATGGAGAAGATGTTTTGTTGGTGAGGGAGAGTCAAATCGCTTGTGTACGAGATGGATTTTCGGAGAGGAGAATTTTCTTTTATTTGTACCGGATTACCGGACAAGCGGAAATCGGTGAGAACAATTGGCGGTGCATAGGAAGAATCCGCAACTTCGTCGGGGAAAAAGGAGGCTCCGCCGTTGAACCCGCCAAAGAACATCTCCCCGCTCGGACTTTGGAAGCATGCGCCCCAGCCGGTCAGATTCGGGCCCGGCAGCCCGTCGGCAGTTGAGAAATTCGAAAACTCCTTCCTCTCCGAGTTGAATCGCGCGACACCGTTGTTCGTGCTGATCCAAAGATTGCCGTTATGGTCTTCAAGGACGCAGCCCAGTGCATCGCCAGGCAGACCGTCGCGCTGTGTGAAGGCTGTGAACCTACCCGTCTGAGGGTCGAGTTTATCCAGCCCATTTTGGGTACCCACCCAGATTGTGCCTGAGCGATCGAAGTGCACGGAGTTCACACGGTTGTCGCTCAACGTACCCGGAAGATCGCGGTTGTGTTCGTAAGTAACGAACCGACCCGTAGCTGGATCGAAGTCAAGAAGACCCGATGATTCAGTACCGATCCAGATCTTCCCTTCCCGGTCCTCGACCAGGTTCAGGCAAAACACGTTTCTCTGAGGGCCGAGCTTATATGCCGTAAAACGTTCGGTCCGCGGGTCGAAGCGATCCAGACCGTCACCAGTAGCGGCCCACAGCGTCCCATTGTGATCGACGAGCAGCCCCATGACAAAATCGTTACTCAGGCTGTACGGATCGGCCGGATCGTGTCGGTATGTTTTGAATTTCCCGGTTTGCCGGTCGAAGCGGTGGAGCCCGTGGCTGTACGTGCCAACCCAGAGATTACCTGAGCGGTCTTCGCAAATCGAGACCACGTCAGTCCCGACTTCAGGCACGCTGGTCCGGTAGGCGGTAATGATTCCGCTATTGCGATCGAGGCGGGCGAGCGCTTCGGGGGCGCCGATCCACAGGATACTCCGCCGATCCTCGTATAGCGCGCCCACGAACGGTTCAACTGTACTACCGGGAAGCTTCGGTATTCTCCTGAAAGGGGGCGGTTTTGTGGCAAGAAGAGCCGGCGCCATTCTGCCCGGGGCTGCCCAGATGTTCCCTACCCGATCCATGAACAGGGCGTCCACTTTATTCTGTGGGAGGCTTTCAGGGTCTGTAGGAAGATTACTGTACCGGACAAATCTCGCATGCTCCCGGTCGAATTTGAGCAAGCCAACGCCGTGCGTTGCCATCCATAGGGCGCCGTTCCGGTCTTCCAGCATCGCCGACACGCGCATCACGGTCGGTTCCCGCTCAGGAAAGGCATAATGAGTGAGCGTGTTGGTCTCGCGGTCAAACACGGCCAACGCATTGGGGGAACTGTGAAAAATCCAGAACACGCCGAAGCGATCCTCATAGAAGCTAAAGCCGTACCGTGCTTCAGGTAGCAGTATATGCCTCGTGACCTTCCCTGCCCTGCGGTCGAATTCATCTAAATGCCCGTTACTCGCAACCCAGAAGGCGCCCCTCTTATCTTCACCGCAGTATGAAAGATAGTTGCTGCTGAGGCTCGTAGGGTCGTTCGGATCGTAGGAATAGCGCTGGATTCGCCCCGACGCCGGATCCAGCCTATACAGGCCATTGCGGGAAGCTAACCACAATATGCCGGCAGTGTCCTGAGTAATGTGACTCGCGAATGGAATCGGATACTGCTTAAAAGTCTCAGTCGTCCGATCGAACCTGTTGAGAGATTGATCGCATCCCGCCCAAAGCACGCCATCACGGTCTTTGAAGAGTGCATTTACAACCACCCCGTCGAGGCTGTTGGGATTTCCCGGATCATGAACGAAGACTTTGAAGCTATAGCCGTCGTATCGGTAGAGTCCGTAACGCGTTCCAAACCACATGAACCCTTCGTCGTCCTGCGCAATCTGATCTACTTTTATCTGCGATACTCCTTGTGCTGTGGATAGACGGACGAATCGGTTGTCCGTGGCATCGACGATGGGTAACCTGATAGATTGAGGGTTTACGGCGACTTGTGATCCCGCCTGGCGCAGGGCTGACCGATCGGCCGCACAGACGCTGGGGAATGCGCCCGCAACCAAGCCTAGACACAGGAGTAACCCTAGCTTGGGACTCGATGGACCGAGAGACCACCCAGCCATGGGCTTACTCCTCAGGAGATCGTATCCCACGGGTCACCAGACACTCCGAGAAGATCGCGGGCGCTTAAATGGGCATACCACTGGCCGGGCAATGGTCGGGATAATGCTTGTACGACAACTGGTGGTCGTCCGCGGCTAAGACGAATCGAAGAAGAATCGCTGCTCATAATTCGCCCCCTCCCTCCTCCTAAACAGGCGAAAACGCGGAACGGAAAGATCCCTTAAGCGGGCGCGCCGGGACAATCGCTTCCACTTCTGTGCCGGCTCCGTGTTCGCTCCCCAGACCCCCATTTGCCCGCGATGCGCTTGGAGCGCTCGCTTAAACCCCAGTGCCCAGGCAGGCCTTCCTCACTGAGCATCGTTGGACCGATACCGATTCCATTATCTCGCACTCGGACTCGAAGTGCCGTGCATCGTAGCGGATCACGACTTCAATCCGCTGCGCTCGCGCGGCGGAAGGCGTTGTGCAAAGCTTCTCCCGCGATCCGGTAGATCTCATCCCGCAGGATCGCATTTAGATCTAGTGTAGTGCCCTCGAGCTGCACCGAAAAAGCACTCTAGGCGCCAGCACCGGGGTCTTAGTGTTCCATCAATGACTGAACTAATGCGTCAAGGCATTTGCCAGGTCGTTGGTGACCGCGGCGGATGACCGCAGATCCTGAACCGCGTCCCGTGCCCGAGTAATCGCCTGAGCGGCGTCATCCAGCGCTACTTCCAACACGTGCCTGGTGTAGATCCGTAAATAATGTGGCGGCCGAAAGGCGCGAGACACTCGAAGTTCTGTTCAAAAATGTCACCGACGTCGACGCCCCGGCCATTCGTGCACTTCAACACCTCTTCGGGCCAATCGGGCGAATCGTACGAAATTGCCGTGTCGGCCCCGATGCCGCGCGCGAGCGCTCTCTTCTCCTCAGTGCTCGCGGTGGCGATGATCAGCCCCGCGCCCAACAACCTGGCGGTTTGTATGGCGACGCTGCCTACGCCGCCGCTTCCGCCATGAACCAGGACGCTCTCGCCAGGCCGCAATTCCGTCGACGCTGTCAGCGTGAAATACGCGGTGAGCCCCTGTGTTGGTAGAGCAGCCATCTCCGCATCACTCACGGAAGAAGGTAGCGGAATCGCCAGCTTCGACGGCGCAGTCGCGAACTGCGCGTAGCCGCCGGCGTGGGTTAGCAGCGCCATCACCTTGTTGCCTATCAAGCTCCGAATCGCCTTGCGGGCCGGCCTGCTGCACAATACCGACTGCCTGCAGTCCGCTAATGCGGGGCAACGTCACGCCGCTGTCCACATGGGCAGCGGAACTGTGATACACACCGAGCCGTTCCCGGATATCGACGTAATTGACGCCGGAGGCCGTCACTTCGATCAAGACTTCATCGTTGACCGGCGCCGGAGTCGGAACATCGACATACTCCAGCACTTCCGGACCATCTTAGCCGATGATTCCGAATCGGTTCAGACAAAGATCGCTCGCGCGATGTCGGCTGGCCCACTGGATAGCCTCAAATTCGAGATACTCTCGCATCGGCAGGTGGCCGAGGATGGAGCGCTCGAGAGCTTCCGCGGACTCCATGTCGACAATGGCCAGCACTCTCTTCTGTCCAGCCACCTTATACAACGCGCTGTGCGGCGAATCTCGTTGATGACTCCTTCGGGCGTAAAGCCTACTGTCTTGCCAACCGACGCCCAGACAACACCGCCAAGCGGCAGAATCCGCTCGTGGATCGTCAGCAGATCCACCACATCCCGCGGCTCACGCCGCCCATAGGCAGCGGCTACTTTGTTGGTGGCAAGGTCAACCGGATGCAAAACGTAGCCGAACATCTCATCGCGGACCGTCGGAAAAAAGCGGAAATCGCTGTCCACCACCCACTCCAGCTTGGTTGTCTCGCCCGCCCGCGCGGCCAGGACGGTGTATATCAACGGGTCGCGTCGAAGCCATTGCAAGACGTAACCGCGCTCTTGCAGAAACGCCGCGTCCTGTTCAGCCGCCTGCGCCACCCGCTCCTCGCGGTCATGGAAAACGTCGATGTCGCCGGAGAAGCGCGGCGCGTTGACGTTCAGCGGCGTACTCGCCGCAACATAGCTTTCGGGGTCGCGGTGCGACGCCAGAAGCCTCAGAAGATCGCCCTGAATCCTAGAGGGCGGCACGGCACGCCTGATCGATCTGTTCGGCGGGCCGCCGCGCCTGCAAATCGCCTTCAACCCGCAGGCTGTATGTGATCGCCAGAGCATCGGCGGGCGTCGGATCAGCCACGGGTTTGCTGCTCCACAACGCGGCCGCCCCAAATTCCTCAAAGGCTCGGCGGTAGAGGATCACAAAATCCGGCGCTGGCGCCGGTTCGCTAATCGTCATCAGTGCTGCTCACATCTAAGCATAACGCTTAGGTCGGGAACGCTCGGGAGCTCTTCGAAGTCCGCCCCCTCTTCCTGCTAAACTAGAACTCATCCACTCCCACGGAGGAACAGCCTAACTTGCACCCTGCAACGCTCGCCCTGGAGGACGGCTCCGTCTTCGAGGGCCGCGGTTTTGGCGCCCCCACGGAACGGTCCGGCGAAGTGGTTTTCAACACCGCCCTCACCGGCTACCAGGAAGTATTCACAGACCCATCGTATTCCGGCCAGATCGTGGTGCTCACCAACCCGCAGATCGGCAATTACGGCGCCAGCCGCGACGATCGGCGTAGAGATCCAACCCGCGCAAAAGTTGACACCCCTCTTCATGTTTGAACAGGCCTTCAAAAACATCGACGACGTCCTCTGGAAAGAGGCTGGCTGCACCACCGAGTTGGACTACACTGAGCAGACCTCATGGCTACTGTTCCTGAAATATCTGGACGGGCTGGAGCAGGATAAAGCCGATGAGGCCGCGCTCGAACGCAAGCGGTACACCTACATCCTCGACAAGCGCTACCGCTGGGAAGAATGGGCCGCGCCCAAGGGTAACGACGGCCGGATCGACCACAACCGGCCGACCACCGGCGACGACCTCCGCGACTTCGTCGGCCAGAAGCTCTTCCCCTACCTGCATGGCTTCAAGCAAAAGGCCACCGGACCGAACACCATCGAATACAAAATCGGGGAGATCTTCGGCGAGATCAAAAACAAGATCTCCAGCGGCTACAAC
>Ga0182024_10016574_pt1 | contig 13959 bp, 13 predicted proteins | sample P32metaG_FD_120480 | JGI IMG/M metagenome (GOLD analysis project Ga0182024, IMG submission 120480) | Permafrost microbial communities from Stordalen Mire, Sweden - P3-2 metaG (Illumina Assembly) | ecosystem: Environmental > Terrestrial > Soil > Wetlands > Permafrost | place: Sweden: Stordalen... | reverse complement strand
TTGTGGCCAAGGGCAGGGGAAGCATCGGTGAGAAGATCATCGAGGTGGCGCGCGCCCATGATATTCCGATCGAGGAGAACGAGGTCCTCGCCGGTGCGCTCGCCCATGTCGAGCTCGGCGACGAAATTCCGGCCGAACTGTACAAGGCGGTGGCGGAGGTGCTGATTTTCGTGCTCCGCCTGTCGGGACGAATCCGCTAACCCTTCAAGCCGCCGTGGCCGCGTCCCTGCCGATCCGGCCGAGATGGGTGAAGCCGAAACCGCGCGCATATTTCAGGCCATAGCCCAGCGCGCGGTCGAAGCCGATATGCGCCAGCCAGATCATCGCGATGGAAAGCGCCAACGGCAGGCCGAGTGCGAACCGCGCCGTCATCAGGGCCACCGGCACCATGTAGCTGTGCGCGGCGTTATAGACGATCGCCCCGCTACGGGGGTCCGAAAGATAGGCGACAAAGCTGAGATCGGGTGCCAGAAACAGCAGCACAAACAACCACCACGATCCGTCCCGGAGGCCATAGAGCAGCAGCATCCCGGCGAGCAGGGTCAGTCCCTCCAGCCGGAGCAGGATGCGCAGGCCGCCGGTCACCGCGCCGGTTGCTATGGTCTCGTCCATGGTCACCTCCCGCGATGGGCCATTGTGATTCCCGCTCCCTTGTAGCGCCATTCGGCACAGTCCGTCGTGGAAAGCCGGTTTCCGGTTCGGGAATCGCCGTGTTAGAACGGCTGCAAATTTCGACGAGGACGGGCGGAAGCAGATGAAAGACATCCTGGACACCCTTGAAGAGCGGCGCGCCGGCGCCAAGCTCGGCGGCGGCGAGAAGCGTATCGAGGCGCAGCACGCCCGTGGCAAGCTGACCGCGCGCGAGCGCGTCGAGCTTCTGCTCGACCGCGGCTCGTTCGAGGAATTCGACATGTTCGTCGAACACCGCTCGGTGGAATTCGGCATGGAGAAATCCCGGGTGCCGGGTGACGGCGTCGTCACCGGCTGGGGCACCGTCAACGGCCGCAAGACCTTTGTCTTTGCCAAGGACTTCACGGTATTCGGCGGCTCGCTGTCGGAAACCCACGCCCAAAAAATCGTCAAGATCCAGGACATGGCGATGAAGGCGAGGGCGCCGATCATCGGGCTCTACGATGCCGGCGGCGCCCGCATCCAGGAAGGCGTCGCGGCGCTGGCCGGCTATTCCTATGTGTTCCGCCGCAACGTCATCGCCTCCGGCGTCATCCCGCAGATTTCCGTCATCATGGGGCCTTGCGCCGGCGGCGACGTCTATTCGCCGGCCATGACCGACTTCATCTTCATGGTGAAGAACACCAGCTACATGTTCGTGACCGGGCCCGACGTGGTGAAGACCGTCACCAACGAGGTCGTCACCGCCGAGGAACTCGGCGGCGCCTCGGTACATGCCACGCGCTCCTCGATCGCCGACGGCGCCTTCGAGAACGATGTCGAGACGCTGCTGCAGATGCGCCGGCTGATCGATTTCCTGCCCTCCAGCAACACCGACGGCGTGCCGGAATGGCCGAGCTTTGACGATATCGGGCGGGTCGAGATGTCGCTGGACACCCTGATTCCCGATCATCCGAACAAGCCCTATGACATGAAGGAATTGATCCTCAAGGTGGTGGACGAGGGTGACTTCTTCGAGCTTTCCGAAACCTTCGCAAGGAACATCGTCACCGGTTTCGGCCGCATCGCCGGCCGCACCGTCGGCTTCGTCGCCAACCAGCCGATGGTGCTGGCGGGCGTGCTCGACAGCGACGCCTCGCGCAAGGCGGCGCGCTTTGTCCGCTTCTGCGATGCCTTCAACATTCCGATTGTCACCTTTGTCGACGTGCCGGGGTTCCTGCCGGGCACCGCCCAGGAATATGGCGGGCTGATCAAGCATGGCGCGAAACTGCTGTTCGCCTATTCGCAATCCACGGTGCCGATGGTCACGGTGATCACCCGCAAGGCCTATGGCGGCGCCTTTGACGTGATGGCGTCGAAGGAAATCGGCGCCGACATGAATTATGCCTGGCCGACCGCCCAGATCGCGGTGATGGGCGCCAAGGGCGCGGTCGAGATCATCTTCCGCGCCGATATCGGCGACGCCGAGAAAATCGCCGCGCGCACCAGGGAATATGAAGACCGTTTCCTGTCCCCCTTCATCGCCGCCGAGCGCGGCTACATCGACGACGTCATCATGCCGCATTCGACCCGACGTCGAATTGCGCGGGCGCTCGCCATGCTGCGCGACAAGAAGGTGGAGATGCCCGCCAAGAAGCACGACAATTTGCCGTTGTAGCGGATCCGGACGTCGTTCGCTGACCTGAAGTGATCGTCATTCCGGGCTGCGCCGCTTGGCGCAGGTCCGGAATGACAATGTGGTTCAGCGAACATTCATCTCGACGCAGCGAAACTCTCCTCCGTCCACCGATCACGCGAGAAGGAGAAATCATGGAACGCCGGGAGTTTCTGAAACTTGGGCTGGGAGTCGTTGCTGGCGCAACCGCGCTTGCCGCCAGCGCCAATGCGGCGCCGCTGCCGCCGATCCAGGCAACGCAGGGCCTTGCGCCCCCGCGTGGCGACAGCGCGGAGCCCGCGCTCGCTACAAAAAACGAGGTCAATCGTCTCCAGCCCGAACAGGTTCGCTGGGGGCACCACTGGCACCGGCATTGGCATCGGCGTCACTGGGGCTGGCGGCGCTGGCACCATCGTCATTGGCGTCGTCGCTGGCACCGCCATCACTGGTGAGATGGTTCGTGCTACGTCGCGCTATCATGCTGCCATGCCGATTGCGCAAACCCGAATCAGCCGCATCGCGGCAAATTGCTGGAAAGGGAACATCCATGAAAATGCTTGCTACTTCCACGTTCGCTATCGGCCTTGGCCTGCTGACGGTCTCCGCCCAGGCCATGCCGGTGTATCCGGTCGACAAGCCGGTCTCGAACGAGATTACCCGGGTTGCGCAGGGTTGCGGCCCCGGCATGCACCGCGGCCCGGCCGGCATGTGCCGTCCGCTCTATACCTGCCCGCCCGGGTGGCACACCGGCCCCTATGGCAAGAAGTGCTTTAGAGACTGACGCCATGGCGAGGGCGGGACCGCGACCCGATCCTGCCTTTCGCATCTGGATTGGATCATTGGCCGAGGAAGCCGAGCATCAGCTCGTCGAACCTCGCGCGCGCTTCGAGAAACGCCAGATGCCCGGTGTCCGGGATCACCTCGGCGCGCGCATCCGGCATCCTGGCCGCGAGCGCGCTGGCGAGTTCGGCGTTCTGGCCCATTTTCGAGCGAAGCGCCTCCGGCGCGTTGGGCCTGCCCGGCGCGTTGTGATCGTCGGCGCCCATGATGAACAGCGTCGGCTGCGTGATCAACGGAATCTCGTGCACCACAGGTTCGCGATAGATCATCTGTGCCGAGCTGACGAAGGCGTGCAGCCAGCGCGGATATTCCGAGCTGCCCTTGATGTTGAAGCGCGAGTCGACGAACGGCGTCACCTGGTCGGGCGGCAGTTTCAGCGAATAATTGTTCTCGAGCTGCTTGCGGTAGCCTTCCGCGGTCTGCCGGTCCTCCGCCTCCAGGATCTTCTCGGTCGGCGTCGGCGGCACGTACAGCCGGTAGTCCTCAAGCCCGATCGGGGCCGTCAGCAGCAGATGCGCGACCCAGTCCGGATAGGCGCGCGCGATCCGCACCGCCAGCATCCCGCCCAACGAATGCGCGACGATGTCGGCCTTGGCGATCTGCAGATGATCGAGCAGGGCAATGGTGTTGCGCGCCAGCGTGTCGAAGTGCAGATCGCCCGACGGCTTGGAGGATTTGCCGAAGCCGATCTGGTCGGGCACCACGACGCGATAGCCGGCGCCATTCAGGGTCTTGATCACCGGCGCCCAGTAGCTCGACGGAAAATTGCGGCCGTGCAACAGCAGTACGGCGCGGCCGTTCGGCTGCGCCGGTGCGACATCCATATAGGCCATCCGCACCGGCTCGCCGTCATTGACCAGCGGCAGCATGCTGACGGGGTAGGGATAGGCAAAACCTTCAAGGCCGATGCCGTAGGGCTCGCGCTGCTCCGCGGCAGGGGCTTGCGTAGCGGGCAACGCGAGCAAGCCGGCGACCGCCAGCAATGCGGCAGTGAAAGCACCATTCATCGAAGCTTCTCCGTCAAGTCCGCCGGTGACGAATTGGAGGAATGGGATCCGCCGTTATTCGCCCGCGCCGAACAGCGCGGCAAACCGCTTCTCGCCCTGGCGCGTAAAATTGACGACACGGCTGCCGGGCGCCGCATCGCGCGCGGCCCATTTCAGTTCGGTGAACCGGTTCAATAGCGCCGCACCGAGCGTGCCGGCGAGGTGATGGCGCCGCTCGCTCCAGTCGAGGCAGGTCTTGCACAGCGGTCGACGCGGATGGGCGAGATCGTCGGCCGATATCTGCAGGCTCTCCGCCAGGAAACGGCCGCCTTCCGCGGTCAGCTCGACGTCCTGTTTCCGCTGTCGCAGCAGTCGCTGCCGCTTCATGCTGTCGAGCATCTGCACGCCGAGATCGCCGGCGAGATGGTCGTAGCAGACCCGGGCGCGGCGCAGCGCCGGATCCTTGGGCCCGGTGCGCACCCGCAGATGGCCGGCCCGCGCCGCGAGGCCCTCGAGCCCTTCCAGTACGGCGGCGACATCGGGGTCGGCGAGGCGGTAATAGCGGTGACGGCCCTGTTTTTCCTGCTCGATCAGGCCGCCGGCTTCCAGCTTCGCCAGATGCGAACTCGCCGTCTGCGGCGTAACGCCGGCCTGGTGCGCGAGTTCGCTCGCCGTCAGCGCGCGACCGGTCATCAGCGCCGTCAACATGTTGGAGCGCGCGGGATCGCCGACCAGCGAGGCGACCATGGCGATATCGGGACCTGCTTTCATAGTTCGACGATAGACGAACCATTGGCGTCGATCAAGCGCCTATATTGCCGCGACAGCAAACCCCGGAGGTTCCCGTGATCACCGTTTTCATCCGTTATCAGCTCGATCCGTTCAAGCGCGCGATGTTCGAGCAATATGCGAGGCGCTGGCTCGCCATCATCCCCCGGGCGGGCGGCGATCTGATCGGGTACTGGATGCCGCATGAAGGCACCAATAACATTGCGTTCGCGCTGATTTCCTTCGACAATCTCGCCGCCTATGAAGATTACCGCGCCCGGCTTCGCACCGATGCCGAAAGCATGGCAAACTTTGCCTTTGCCGAAGAGCACAAGTTCATCCTGGCGGAGGAGCGGACGTTTTTGCGCAAGGTGATATGACAGGTCGTCGACGCGCGGGCATCTCGATGCCAGCAGGAGCAAGCCATGATCGCCGTCATTTTCGAAGTCTGGCCCAAACCGGAATACAAGCAGGACTATCTCGACCTCGCCGCCGAGTTGAGGCCGATCCTCGACACCATCGATGGCTTCATCTCGATCGAACGGTTCGAGAGCCTGACCGAGAAGGGCAAGATCCTGTCGCTGTCGTTTTTTCGCGATGAGGCGGCCATCGCGGCCTGGCGCAATGTGTCCGAACACCGCAGAAGCCAGGCGAAAGGCCGCGCCAAGATTTTCGACAATTACCGGATCCGCATTGCCGGTGTGGTCCGCGACTACGGCATGAACGAACGGGCGCAGGTACCGAAGGACAGCCGCGCTCTCCATGACGCGCACTAGCGGGCACCGTCCCGCACGATACCGTTATCCAACCAGATGAGGAAACATGATGCCGCTCACCGCCGCCGACAAGCGCACAATTTTTCGCAAGCTGCATGAAACGGGATGTTTCGCGCTGCCCAACCCCTGGGATGTCGGCAGCGCGCGAGCGCTGCAGCATTTGGGCTTCAAGGCGATCGCATCGACCAGCGCCGGCTTCGCCTGGTCGATCGGGCGATCCGACAATCGTGTAACCATCGAGGACGTATTGCTGCATCTCGCCGCACTGTGCGGCGCGGTCGATCTGCCGGTCAACGCCGATTTCGAGGGCGGCTTTGCCCACAAGGCGGAGAAGGTCGCGGTCAACGTCGCGCGGGCGGTCAAGACCGGCGTCGCCGGGTTGTCGATCGAGGATTCCACCGGCGACGCCGCAAAGCCCTTGTATGAGCGCGGGTTCGCGATCGAACGCATCAAGGCGGCGCGGCGCGCGATCGATGCCGAGGCCAGCGGCGTGCTGCTGACCGGACGCTGTGAAGCCTTTCTGGTCGGGCAGGACGATCTGAGCCTGGTGATCGACCGGCTCCAGGCCTATGCGGACGCCGGAGCGGATTGCCTCTACGCGCCGGGTATCAAGACCAGGGACCAGATCGCCGCGGTCGTGAAGGCTGTCGAACCAAAACCGGTCAATCTGCTGATCGGGGCATCCGGTCTCTCGGTCAAGGAGGCGGCCGATCTCGGTGTTCGCCGCATCAGCGTCGGCGGTTCGCTGGCGCGCACCGCCTGGGCTGCCTTCATGCGGGCCGCGCGCGAGATTGCCGACAAGGGCACCTTCACCGAGCTTGGCACCGGCTATCCCGGCGCCGAGTTGAACAAGATGTTCCGCTAGAAACGCGGACGCGGCGGGCCAAGGCTGGCGCGCCGCGTCCGTCGTCGCGTCGTGGATACGAGCTACTTATTGGCCGGCACGTTGTCGGCCGGTGGATTGCCGGAGCGGTTGACGTCCTGGCCGGTCGGGCCAGATGACGGCGGGTTCTGCGGACGCGCCGGAGCGGCGCCGGTGGTCACGCCCGGACTGGTGTTGGCGTGGGGCGTCACGTCACGCATGCCCGGAGGCGGCGCCTGCGGGGATGGCTGGTTTTGCGCGGTGCTTTGCGGCAGGGCGGTGTTCTGCGGCTGCGCAGTGTCCTGCGCCGTGGATGACGTGCCGGCCTGGTTGATCGACGAACTGTTCAGTCCATAAAAGACCGCGCCCAGAATCACGGCGATAGCCACCGCGACCGCGGCAATTCGGCCGCCGCTGGCTGGACCCTCGGCGAGTTCCGGATCCGGCTGCAACTCGTTGTCGAGGCGGCTCGGCTCACGAATGTCGTCGCCGGCCAGAGTTGAACGATAGGGATCGCTCTGGGTGCGATAGGGATCGTTCGGAATGCGTGGATTGGCCATGAATCGGTTCCTCCGTTAGCCCCGGGGACAATGGCCGGCGCACCGCTCAGGTTCCCAACGCCAGCCCGTTTCTCAACGCATCCTGCGGCCTGTGGACAATTTCTGGGCCTGTTCAGGATGGAACCCGCAACGTAAGTTCCGGCCTCATCACATGAGGTTGCAATGCGGGGCCTGCCTCCCAGCGATACCCTCCTATACGGCTTGTCGCTGGTGGCGCTGGCCGCGCAGGCGATGACCGCGGCGCTGGCCGCCGGAAGACGCAGCATGGATTGGGTCGGGGTGTGCCTGCTCGGCTGCATCACCGCGCTTGGCGGCGGCACCATCCGTGACGTTCTGCTCGGGCATTATCCACTGCTGTGGGTGCAGAACCCGGCCTATCTCGCGCTGACCGCCGGGGCCGCCTTCATCACCATTCTGGTCGCGCGCGCCGTGCATCGGCTGAACCTGGCATTTCTGGTTCTCGACGCCATCGGCCTCGTCGTCTTCACCATGGCCGGCTGCGACGTCGCCTGGCAGATGGATGATTCGCTGCCGATCGTGATCGTGGCGGGGATGATCACCGGCTGCGCCGGTGGCGTGTTGCGTGACATCCTCTGTAACGACGTGCCGCTGCTGTTTCGCTCCGAACTTTACGCCAGCGTCTCCGTCGTCACCGGCGTGTTTTACGCGACCGCGTTCGGCCTGAAGCTGAACGACGAAATCTGGACCGGCCTGACCTTCGTGCTCGGCCTCAGCTTTCGGCTGCTGGCGATCCGCTACAAATGGGAAATGCCGAAATTCGTCTTCAACGACGATCGCCGCTAGGTCGGGAGGAACGCGCCGGCGGTGTGAACGGTCATCACCGGCCTGTTCGCGCCTTGCGCGCCACTGCGACTTCCGCCGGCGTCACGGCGGGCGCGGTGTTACCCCACGAGTTCCGGATATAGGTCGCGACATCGGCGATCTGCTGATCCGACAGCTTGGCGCTATAGGCCGGCATCGATCCGGTATTGGGCGCGCGCGGCGTCGTCACGGTCTCGGCGCCGTCGAGGATGATTCGCAGCGCGCTGGCGGCATCCGCGGATTGCAAATTGGCATTGCCCGGCAGCGGCGGATAGATCCGCGGCGAGCCGCTTCCATCCGCCTCATGGCAGGCGACGCAGGCGCCTCGGTACAGCTTCTCGCCGTCGGCCATTTGCGTCGGCGGCGGCTGGGCGACCACGGACTCCGCCGCGCCCACCGGCAGATCCTTGAGATAGGCGGCGATGGCCCGGACGTCAGCGTCGCTCATCTTCGAGGTCGAATTGACCACGACCTCGGCCATCGGGCCATCGGCATGGCTGCGTCCGTTGCGGCCGCTTTGCAGATATTCGACGAGGTCGTCGGCGCTCCATGATTTCAGTCCGGCGCGCGTCGCGCTGTCGAGCCGCGGCGCAAACCAGCCCTGCACCAGCCCGCCGCCATAGGCCTGGCCGGGCTTGTCGCCGCCGAACATGTTCTTGGGGGTGTGGCAGGCGCCGCAATGCGCCGCGCTCTGGACCAGATAAGCGCCGCGATTCCATTGCGCGCTTTTCGACTGGTCCGGCTCGAACAGGCCGGGCCGAAAGAACAGCTCGTTCCAGGCCCGCATCAGGATGCGATAGTTCAGCGGCCAGCGCAGTTCCGGCGGCGGTGTGACGCTGTGGACCGGCGCCAGCGTTTCGAGATAGGCGCGGATCGCGACAATGTCCTCCCGCGTCAGTTTGGTGAAATAGGGATAGGGGAAGGCCGGGTAATAGCGCGAGCCGTTGGGAGCGACCCCCTCGCGCAGTGCCCGGCGAAAATCCTCGTCGCTCCACGCGCCGAGGCCGGTATCGCGATCCGGCGTGAGATTCGGCGAATAGATCCCGCCGAACGGGGTGTCGATCCGTTTGCCGCCGGCGAACGGCTTGGCGGGGTCGGCGGTGTGGCAACCCGCGCAATCGGCGGCCTCGGTGAGGGCCTTGCCCCGGGCGATGGTATCGGGCGAGGGCTGTGCTCCGGCCGGGCCATCAGCGGACGCAACGCACAAAAACACGATCCCTAGAATCGCTCGCATGGTCTGACGATATCGTGCCTGCACCGATCGATCCCCCCACCGCACTATAGCGCAAAACCAGTGGGGACGATCGCGCCACGCCATTTCGTGTCCGGCCCGCCGAAAGACACAAACCGAACAAACCCACGGGTATTCCGGGCACGAAATTGCGATCTGCTGTCGCGGGTCTCCGTTGTCGAGATTTGGGGTGCGCCCGGCGCAGAAACCGACATAGACTGGTCTTAACGGGTTTAGATGACTAGGTAAAAACAGCCGACGGCGAGCCGCCGTTGGGCTTGAAGAGGGTGGAATGGGAATCAACCAAGGTCCGATCAGTCTCGATCAGAAATACACCCAGGGGTCCGGCCACGTCTTCCTGACCGGAATCCAGGCGCTGGTCCGGCTGCCGATGGCGCAGATCCGCCGCGACCGCGCCGCAGGCCTCAATACGGCAGGCTTTATCAGTGGTTATCGTGGTTCGCCGCTGGGCGGTTACGATCAACAGCTGTTCGCCGCGCGAAAACACCTCGAACAATATGACATCAAGTTTCAGCCCGGCGTGAACGAAGACCTCGCGGCGACCGCGATCTGGGGCTCGCAGCAGCTCAATCTGTCGCCCGGCGCCAGGCACGATGGCGTGGTCGGCATCTGGTACGGCAAGGGTCCCGGCGTCGACCGCTGCGGCGACGTGTTCCGACACGGCAATGCCGCGGGCTCGGCCAGGAATGGCGGCGTGCTGTGCCTTGCCGGCGACGATCACGGCGCCAAATCCTCCACCGTGCCGCACCAGTCGGATCATGCCTTCATCTCGGCGCTGATGCCCTATCTCTATCCCTCGAGCATCCATGAAATGATCGAGATGGGCCTGCTGGGCATCGCGATGTCGCGCTATTCCGGCTGCTGGGTCGGCATGAAGGTGATCACCGAGACCGTGGAGACCACGGCCGAAGTCGACCTCACCGACGAGATGAAGCCCTTCATCATCCCGACCGATTTCGAGATGCCGCCGGGCGGCCTCAATCTGCGCTGGCCCGACGATCGCTACGACCAGGACCGGCGGCTGCAGGACTATAAGGGGTTTGCCGCGATCGCTTTCGCCCGCGCCAACAGGGTCAACCGCGTCACCATGGATTCACCGAATGCGCGGTTCGGCATCATGGCCTCGGGCAAGAGCTATGAGGACATTCGCCAGGCGCTGCGTGAACTCGGCGTCACGCCGGAGGTCGCCGCCAAGATCGGGCTCAGGCTCTACAAGATCGGCATGCCCTGGCCGCTGGAGCCCGAGGGCGTAAGGCAATTTGCGGTGGGGCTCGAGGAGATCTTCATCATCGAGGAACGCCGCGAGATCGTCGAGAACCAGGTCAAGCAGGAACTGTTCAACTGGCGCGACGATGTCCGGCCGCGCATCGTCGGCAAGATGGACGATCACGACAAGCGCTTCCTGCCCTTCGCCGAGGAACTCAGCGTCGCCTCGCTGGCGAGTTCGCTGACCGAACGCCTGCTTCGGCTCAACCTCAATCCCGAGATCGCAGCCATGCTGCGCGCCAAGGCCGACTGGTTCAACGGGCGCCTCGCAACCCAGATGCAGCCGGTCTCCCCGATCAGCCGCACGCCGTATTTCTGCTCGGGCTGCCCGCACAACACCTCGACCAAGGTGCCGGAGGGTAGCCGCGCCTTCGCCGGCATCGGCTGCCACTTCATGTCGCTGTGGATGGACCGCAACACCGAAACCTTCACCCATATGGGCGGCGAGGGCGTGCCTTGGGTCGGGGTTGCGCCGTTTACCAACGAGCAGCATGTGTTCGCCAATCTCGGCGACGGCACTTACTTTCATTCCGGCAGTCTCGCGATCCGCCAGGCGGTCGCCTCCGGGGCCAACATCACCTACAAGATCCTCTACAACGACGCTACCGCGATGACCGGCGGCCAGCATGTCGACGGCGAATTGTCGCCGCAGCAGATCACGTTCCAGCTGCACTCGGAGGGTATCCGCGACATCTACCTGGTGTCGGAAAACCCCGGCGGCTATCCGGCCTCGGAGATCGCGCCCGGTACCAGGACGGCGCACCGCGACGAGCTCGACGCCGTCATGAAGACGTTGCGCGAGGTCAAGGGTGCCTCCGCCATCGTGTTCGTGCAGACCTGCGCGGCGGAAAAGCGCCGCCGCCGCAAGCGCGGCACCATGGAAGATCCGCAGCGCCGCGTGCTCATCAATCCTGCGGTGTGCGAAGGCTGCGGCGATTGTTCGGTGCAGTCGAACTGCATTTCGGTCGAGCCGCTGGAGACCGAGATGGGGCGCAAGCGCACCATCAACCAGTCGAGCTGCAACAAGGACTATTCCTGCCTGAAAGGCTTCTGTCCGTCCTTTGTCACGGTCGGTGGCGGCAAGCTGCGCCGTCGCGCGCCGGCCGATCTCGGCAATATCGGCGAGCTGCCCGAACCGGCCTCGCGCCCCTCGCTGGAGCGACCGTACAATATCGCGGTCGGCGGCGTCGGCGGCACCGGCGTCCTGACCATCGGTGCGCTGCTCGGCATGGCTGCCCATATCGAGGGCAAGGCCAGCATGATCCTCGACATGTCCGGTCTCGCGCAGAAGGGCGGCGCGGTGCTGAGCCACGTCCGGCTGTCCGAGCATACCGCCGACGTCACCTGTTCGCGCATCGTGACCGGCACCGCCGATCTCGTGATTGCGGCCGACGAGGTGGTGGCGGCTGCCAAGGAAACCGTCTCGCTGTGCGAATCCAGCCGCAGCCACGGCGTCATCAACACCCACCTGATCCCGATCGCGGATTTCATCATGAACCGCGATTTCAATTTCCAGAGCCGCAAGGTCAACGCCGTGCTGGAAACGGCCTTGCGGAAGGATTCGTCGTTCTTCGATTTCACGGGGCCGGCCGAGATCCTGCTTGGCGATTCCATCGCCACCAACATGATGATGATGGGCTATGCCTATCAAAAGGCGTTGCTGCCGCTGTCGGCGGCTTCGATCGAGCAGGCGATCGCGGTCAACGGCGTCGCGATCAAGATGAACACCCAGGCGTTCCAGCTCGGACGGTTGGCTGCAGCGGATCCGGCACGGCTGGCGGCGATGATGAAGGGCCATGACGAGACCGTCGCGCCGAAGACGCTGGAGGCGATGTCGCTCGACGAAATCATCGCGCATCGCAGCGCCTTGCTGACGGACTATCAGAATGCCGGGCTCGCCGGGCGTTATTGCAACCTCGTGACCAGGGTGCGCGACGCGGCAAGGGACCGCGGCTTCGGCGACGAGTTGCCGCGCGCGGTCGCGATCAATTACGCCAAGCTGCTCGCCTACAAGGATGAGTACGAGGTGGCGCGGCTCTACACCGACGGCCGGTTCGAAAAGCAGCTCCGCGACCAGTTCGACGGCGAGTTCAAGATCAGCTTCAATCTGGCGCCGCCACTGCTTGGCAGCGGCACCGATGCGCTCGGCCGGCCGCGCAAGCGCGCGTTCGGGGCCTGGATGATGCCGTTGTTCCGGATGCTGGCGCGCCTGCGCGGCTTGCGTGGGACGGCCTTCGATATCTTCGGCCGCAGTGCCGACCGCAGGCTGGAACGCGAACTGATCGTGGCTTACGAGAAGGACGTCGACGCCGTGCTCGGTGCGCTCTCGCCGGTCACGCTCGATACCGCGCTCGAACTGCTTTCGCTGCCCGATCGCATCCGGGGCTACGGGCCCGTGAAGGAGAAATCGGCGCGGGAGGCCAAACTGCGTCACGCCCAGCTTGCCACCGATCTCGTCAGTCCGCCGCCGGCGCCGCGCCAGATCGCAGCGGAGTAAGGCCGTCTCGTCTGACGGAATATTTCGACGCTTGCCAAGGCTGCGCCAACAGGCGAGAAAACCGCTGGGACGAAACACCAGCGGAGAGCGGTATTGACCATCAAGGGCAGGGCCTACATCGCCGGGATCTATGAGCATCCGACCCGGCACGCACCCGATAAATCCACCGCACAGCTCCATGCCGAGGTCGCCAAGGGGGCGCTTGAAGACGCCGGGCTGACCAAGGCCGATGTCGATGGATATTTCTGCGCCGGCGACGCGCCCGGCGGCGCCTGGCCGATGGTCGATTATCTCGGCCTCAGGGTGCGCCACGTCGATTCCACCGAGACCGGTGGTTGTTCCTACCTGATCCATCTCGGCCATGCCGCGGAAGCGATTGCCGCCGGCAAATGCTCGATCGCGCTGATTACGCTGGCGGGCAAGCCGCGCACCGGCGCGATGCCGCCGCGCGCCGCCGGGGCCGAGGCCGATTTCGAGGCGGCTTACGGGGCGACCACCCACAATGCCTATGGCATGTGTGCCATGCGCCGTATGCACGACTACGGCACCACCAGCGAACAACTGGCCTGGATCAAGGTCGCCGCCTCCCATCACGCCCAATACAATCCGCATGCATTGCTCAAGGACGTCGTCACCGTCGAGGACGTAGTCAACTCGCCGATGATTTCCGACCCGCTGCACCGGCTGGACTGCTGCGTGGTCACCGACGGTGGCGGCGCCTTGATCGTCACCACGCCGGAAATCGCCAAAAGCCTCAAGAAGCCGCAAGTTCGCCTGATCGGCCATGGCGAAGCGATGAAGGGACCGCGCGGCGGCAAGGATCTCGATCTGACCTATTCGGCCGGAATCTGGTCCGGCCCCCGCGCGTTCGAAGAGGCCGGGGTCACGCCAAAGGATATCAAATACGCCTCGATCTATGACAGCTTCACCATCACGGTGCTGATGCAGATCGAAGATCTGGGCTTTTGCAACAAGGGCGACGGCGGCAAGTTCGTCGCCGACGGCAATCTGATCTCCGGCGTCGGCAAGCTGCCCTTCAACACCGA
>Ga0182024_10016573_pt1 | contig 13960 bp, 11 predicted proteins | sample P32metaG_FD_120480 | JGI IMG/M metagenome (GOLD analysis project Ga0182024, IMG submission 120480) | Permafrost microbial communities from Stordalen Mire, Sweden - P3-2 metaG (Illumina Assembly) | ecosystem: Environmental > Terrestrial > Soil > Wetlands > Permafrost | place: Sweden: Stordalen... | reverse complement strand
GCGGGAGCTACGTGGTCGTACTCCTCAAGATGTTCCAGGAAATCGCTGACGTAGAGGAAGGCATCGCTATCGAGGCCAATATCAACGAAGGCCGACTGCATACCAGGGAGAACTCTTGTAACACGACCTTTGTAAAGACTTCCGACTAAAGCAAATTCTTTTTCACGTTCGATGTAAATCTCACAAAGCTGACCATCTTCCATGATCGCGACCCGCGTTTCGTGCGGGGTCGCGGAGATCACTAACTCCTTCGACATAAAAACTCCTCGGAGGGCATGGCCGCACTCCGGCCTGGCGCACGGATGTGCGCTCAGTCCTGCGATGCAGGAAGACCGGGGAAGCTACAATTATTTTTGTTCTTCCGTTGGGCACTTGCCTCACTCCAAAATTTTTGTTTCCTTCCGGCGGCCGTCTACTAGGTGCAAAGCGCGGCAATGGCCGGACAGTCATGCTGCGGGCTTAGTTGACGAAACGCCGAAGTCGGACGTTCATCACCAGCCCTAAAGCTAAAAACACGAACAGAGTGGCCGACCCGCCATAACTCATCAAAGGCAGCGGGATGCCGGTGACCGGCATAAATCCAATCACCATGGCCACGTTCACCAGGACATGGAAAGCTAAGACTGCCGTTACGCCCATGATCAAAAACATGCCGGCACGATCATGCGCGCGCTGGGCGTTCTGAACCAGACGCAACAGCAGGAACATATATAAAACCAGCGCCACGAAGACTCCTGCAAACCCAAGCTCTTCGGCAAGCGCCGCCAAAATAAAATCCGAGTATCGCACCGGGACAAAGCCTAATTGATTCTGGCTTCCGTTGCCTAGTCCCTTACCCCAAAATCCGCCGGAACCCACGGCGATCTTCGACTGCAAAATCTGATAGCCCGCGCCCTTGGGATCATCTTCCGGTCGCAGGAATGTTGTAACACGTTCTCTCTGATAGGGCTTAAGAAAATGATAGCCCACCGGAACCATCACAGCAGCCAGCGCCAGAATCGGCAGCGCATGCTTCCACTGCAAGCCTGCCAGATAAGCCCCAACGGCGACAAGTGGCAACAGTACCAGCGCGGTTCCGAGGTCCGGCTGTTTCATGATCAGGACAACGGGAAACCCTACAAGCGCCGCAGCCTTGATCAAATCCGCCAAGCCAAGCTCTTCTGTGCGGACTTCGGAAAAAAATCGCGCCAGCACAATGATTATAATCAATTTCACGAGTTCCGACACCTGCAAAAGGCCGCCAAGGATGGGCAGCCATCGCTTGGCCCCAAAGCGCGAGTTTCCGATGAACAGCACGGCGATCAAGGCGACGATCGCGATCAAATACAAAATGGGAGCCTGATCCATGATGGTGTGATAATCGATGCGGGAAAGTATAAGCATTAGGACGAAGCCCAGACCGATCCACTCCAACTGGTGCGTGTGCATGCCAGCCAAGTGGCTCGCATGCGTTGCGGACCAAATTTCCAGAACGCCAACGCCACAGATGGCAAACGCCGTTGCCAGCAGCCACCAATCGTAATCGCGAATGCTTGTGCCTTTTTCCATTGAAAATTTATCGGCTGGGCTGCGTTTCCGCCAGGGCCGGTGCCGCCACCGAAGTCGGAACCATTTTGGCGTGCCCTTCCTTGGCCGTCGTAAACTCCTGAATTTTTATTCCATTCTTTTTGTCGTAATACGCTTTGACAACGTCACGGACGATGGGCGCGGCAGACGTGCTGCCCCAGCCTCCAGCCTGGACCAGAGCGGCCACGACGATTTCCGGGTCCCGGCGGGGAGCAAGGCCGACGAACCAGCCATTTTCCTTTAATTTCTTGCCGAGCTTATTTTGCAGGTCGAAGCTCTCGACCTGGGCAGTGCCAGTCTTGCCGGAGAAGTCGACGTTTTGGAGCTTTATCAGGCCGGAAGTGGTCCCGTCCGGCTCGTTGACGACTCCCCACATGCCGTCGGTGACCTGGCGAACCGTGTCGTCTGAAATCGGGAAGGAGTCGGATTTCAGGCCCGTGTCACTTTTCAGCAGGTGCGGCGGAATCAACGTCCCACCGTTGGCGACGGCGGCAACCATTCGCGCAAGCTGAATCGGCGTGACCATCACAGCGCCCTGGCCGATCGCGACCGAGATCGTCGAGCCTGGATACCATTTGTGATGGTAAACACGCTGCACCCACGCCTCCGACGGAACGAGGCCAGGCTCTTCGCCTTGAAGATCGATACCCGTGCGACGGCCTAGTCCGAGGCCGGTGGCGTACTCGGATATGCGATCGATGCCGAGAAGTTTGCCGACGTTATAGAAAAAAATGTCACAGGAAGCGACGATTCCTTTGTGCAGATCGACTTCGCCATGGGCGTGGTCGCAATGGAAGGTTCGGCCGTAAAAGTTCGCGTGGCCGGCGCAAGTCACTGTGTAATCCGCAGGTATTGCTTTGGACTCGAGCATGGCCGTGGCCATGACGATTTTGAAGACGGAGCCGGGGGCGAGTTGCGCTTGAATTGCCCGGTTGAGCAGCGGCGTTTCCGGATCGGTATTGAGATGAGCCCATTCGGCCGGGGAAATTCGGATAGCGAAATCCTTGGGGTCGAATGTCGGACGGCTCACCATTGCGAGAACTTCGCCGGTACGCGCGTCCATGGCGACGAGGGCGCCTTCCTTATTGGCGAAATCGGCTTCGGCAATGGCCTGCAAATCGTAATCAATCGTCAACTGAATCGGCTTTCCGGGAAGGGCGTCCTGCTGTTCCAGACGACCAACTTCCTTGCCGACACTGTTTACAATTACGCGCCGAAGTCCGTCCGTGCCCTTCAAGGTGCTGTTGTACTGTCGCTCAAGTCCGGCCTTCCCTACGATGTCACCGGGTTTCAGGCTGGAATCCGAGGCCTCCACTTGCTCCGCGCTGACTTCACCCACATATCCGATGGCGTTGGCAAGCATGTCGCCATGCGGGTAGCGGCGGCGATGAACCATCAGCATTTCGAGTATGGGAATGTCGCTGCGATGGGACTCGATGAATGCAATATCGGAAGGACTCGCTTCCGGTTTGATAACCACCGGCTGAAATTTGGGCATGGAACGCATTGCGTCAATCTGCTGCTTAACTTCTTCCAGCGTCATGCCCAAACCGTCGGCAATTTGCGGCAGTAATTTTTCTACCTGGTCGGGAGCATCGCGCAATAGCAAAACGCTGAAGGAGGGATAATTATCGACGAGGACGCGGCCTTCGCGATCGAGCATGGAGCCGCGCGGCGCGATGATCGGAATCGACCGGACTCGGTTGCGCTCGGCCATTTGGGCATAGCGGTCCGAATCGTTGATCTGGAGCCTCCAGAATCCTAAAAGGAGAAGCGCAATTACGCCTACAATTACATAGGAAACAACCGCAAGCCGCTCCGTGGGCAGCCGTTTATCATTCATTAAAGAAATGGTGAACTCGACTCCGTGCGGTCGTTAGCTCCGCACACCTTGCAGGTTTTCTCCACACCTAACCATTGACCACACTAGCATTTGCAACCAATGTCCGCAAGACAGCGTGCATCCTAATGGATACCCCCCGAGTCTCAGGACGGCTTGCGGAACCGGTCCAAAAGAGGGAATAAACCGATGGCGATGACAGCATTCACAAGCGACGCGATCGCGATTGGCACCGTTATATAGGCATTATCGTGGCGTGCCAGCAGGGTTCGCGTCGTCAGCGTGAATACCGCGTGGTGAAAGAGATAAAAACCAACCGTCAGCAGGAAACGCGCAATGGGATGCTCCACATCGATCCGCGCGCCGAGCGAGGAACCCAGGTAACCTACCAGTGTTTTCGCGATTCCATATAGGCCGAGCGGCGTGCGGCTCAAACTGTCCTGAAGCAAACCCACCACCATGCCAAGGAGTAAACCTGACGACGGGTTGCGTTTGCTGAGCGCAAAATAAAGAGTTACAAGCAGTGGCAATTCCAGATAATTGGCGGAGCGAATGTAAACGGGTAAAAATGCCTGTAGAACGAGCGACAGCAACACGGCAACGGGAACGATTCCGCTGTAGTATTTATGGACTTCGATGTGGGGCTCTGGCCCGATGTAAACTTCAGTGCTTTCCATATGTTCTGCCTATATTTACTGTCTGGTTTACTGTGCCCCCGCTGGCTTTTTCGCTGGCGCAACTGGCGTGGGTGGCGCGGTCGTCACTGGCGGCGCTGGCGCAGCCGGGGGGTTCGCTACATTAGGAGACGCGACCGGAGCCGTGTCCGCATCCGACGCTTTTTTCATATTCAGTTCCTGCCTGGTTTGCAGAACCAAAACCTCTTCAAGACGGTCCAGGCGGGCAGCCGGCTTGACGCGAATGCGCATGAACGGTGTTTTTGGATCCGAAACAAAATCCACGATCGTACCCACAGGCAAGTCTTTCGGAAAGATGCGATCCTGGCCGGAAGTCAAAACCGCTTCACCGACCGTAACTTTTTCATCATTGCTAATATAATCAAGGGATAGCAGCGGCTCGCCCGTTCCCTTCACCGGCCCCTGCGTGCGCGTGTCTGAGAGCAGAGCGCCGACGCCGCTTTCTTTGTCTCCAATCAGCAGCACCTGCGAGATGTCCGGATACACTGCGAAAATTTTCCCGACGACGCCGTCCGGCGTAATCACGCCCATGTCGCGGCGGATTCCGTCACGCGATCCGCGATCGATATTCACCGTCTGACTTCCTGAGTCCGGACTGCCGCCAATCACATGCGCGGCAATCATGGGAGTTTCGGCATGCGCATTATGAAAGTTGAGAAGCGCGTCCAGGCGGTCCGCCTCCAAAGCGCGGCCTTCCAGTTCGGCGTTTCGTATTTTCAGGCGATCCAGTTCCGCGCGCATGGCGTCGTTTTCTTTTTGCGCGGTGCGCAGGCCGACGTAGCCTCCCCACCCGTGCGCGGCTCCATTGATGGACCAGGCAGCAATATGTTGCAAGGGCGATACGAGTTCCACGGCCCACACGCGGATGAGCCGCACCTGCTGTTCCCGCTTGATCTGCGCGGCCAGCAGCAAAACTTGCACGACGACAACGCCGGCAAGAAGCGTCAGAGATTTATGCCGAGAAGGAATTGCAATCATCGCGGAAAATGTCAGCTTTCAAAATTTATTACGCCGGACGTGAAATTTAATCGATGGAAACAAGGCGCAGCAGCCGGAAATCGCTCAGCATTTTTCCTGTGCCGAGCACCACGGACGCCAGCGGATCGTCGGCTATCGAAACCGGCAACCCGGTTTCCTCGCGGATGCGCTTGTCCAAATTCTTGAGCAGCGCGCCTCCGCCTGTCAGCACAATACCTCGATCGCTGATGTCGGCGGAAAGCTCGGGCGGCGTGCGTTCCAGAGCCACGCGGCATGCGTTCAAAATCGTTGCGACGCATTCGGAGAGCGCTTCGCGAATTTCGCTATCATCGATCGTAACGGTTCGCGGCACGCCTTCGATCAGGTTGCGCCCCTTCACTTCCATGGTCAGCGGCTTTTCCAGCGGATACGCGGAACCAATTTCCATTTTAATTTGCTCGGCCGTGCGCTCTCCCACCAGCAAATTGTATTTGCGCTTCAGATACTGCATCACGGCTTCATCCATTTCGTTTCCCGCAACGCGCACCGACCGCGAATACACAATGCCGCTCATGGAAATCACGGCGATGTCCGTCGTCCCGCCGCCAATATCCACCACCATGTTTCCGGAAGGCTCTTCAATCGGAAGGCCCGCGCCAATCGCCGCGGCCATGGCCTGCTCTACGAGATAGACTTCGCTGGCGCGCGCCCGGTAAGCAGAGTCCTGCACCGCGCGTTTTTCCACCGGCGTGATCTCGCTGGGCACGCCGATGACGATGCGCGGATGCACCAGCATGCGGCGGTTATGCGCCTTCTGAATGAAGTAGGTGAGCATCTTTTCGGTCACCTTGAAGTCGGCGATCACGCCATCCTTCATCGGCTTGATGGCCACCACGTTGCCCGGCGTGCGTCCAAGCATTTCCTTGGCTTCCTTGCCAACCGCCACGACTTCTCCGCTGTTTTTGTTGATCGCCACAATGGATGGCTCGTTCACCACGATGCCCTTGCCCTTGGCATAGACCAGCGTGTTGGCCGTCCCTAAATCGATCGCCAAGTCTGAAGAAAACAAACTGAAGACCGAGCGAAGGTTGTAACCGTTATTGGACATTTTTTCCTCAGTGCCGGGCCGCTCGCGCGGCTGCTGGATGCCGCATGCTTGGGCGTCCCCGGCTGCCCTTCTCTAAATTTTTTCCCGACGGGATCGCGACCGTTCCGCAGAACCTGCCAAGTTAAGGAATTACTATTTCCAATCGCTTGATTGCCGTGCCGCCCCGCCTATTTTGGCCGGTCAGGACAATCGTTTGGCTGCCTCGCGTCAAAGGCGACGTGAAATATTTGAACTGGCCGTCGCTTTGAACGTTGGCAACCTGCTCACCATTAATTATAAGCGCTGCGCCAGGTTCCGTTCGTCCGGTGATCTCTACCACGTTACCATGCAACTCCGTGCTTCCGACCTCCAGCAACATCTCCTGTCCCTTGCCTTGTGTCGCGAGTGTAAACTTGAAGGTATCGCTCGGAGCGCTGACCCGTTTCTCCTGATCCATGGCAATCACGTCCCAGAAGTAATCTCCCTGATCGAAACCCGTAATTTCCGCGGACGTTCCGGTCAGTTTACGGTCTTCCACAACCCGCGAAAACATTGAGGTTGTACTGATCCGCAGCTCATAGCTGACCGCCTCCGGCACGGGTTTCCATTCGAAACGCACAGGTGCCCGTTTGGGATCCGGCACAATTAAAGGCTGCAAATTCAAGGGTTGCGCAAGATCTGGTGGAGCAAGAACATTCGTCTTCACCACGGCGCCGCCGCCTTGCGGAACCGTCACGCGTTCCCATCGACCGATGTCCACTCGCTGGCGGCCATCCGAAGTCGAGAGTTGGGCAGTTCCCGCGGATACCGTAACTTCCGTTTCGCTGGTATTCGGATCGCTGCGGACGGCGGCGCGGCTGTTCTGCTGGACAGAGGCCACCGCATTCGAAAAAGAAACTTTTGCTTCTGATTTAGGAGAGTCCCACGTGCCAGTGGTCAAGTCCACCGCGCCGGAAGTAATGTGCATGGCGACGCGCGTTTCACTGTCCCGACCCACCGAATTTTCTTCAACCGTCACCAGGGTGTCCGTCTGCACGGTGTAAGTTGTTCCATCAGCGAAGGTGATGCGTGCCGCACCGTCTCCGCCGGTTTGGATCAAGTCGCCCTTGTCCAGCGCCATGCGATAATCCGCTGTAATCCACTGCACGGAATTCACTTTCTTCACCTGCACGCGGCCATCCAGATTTACAAACTTCGCCTGCTTCGCCGTCAACTCTGCCGTAGCGGGTACCCCCGCGCCCACGGCATGTGAAACCTTGGTCATTGCCGCGCTATAGGCATCCGGAAAAATCACATAGGAAATGGCCACGAGCACGGCCAGAATCATCAATAGATAAACAAGCACCGTGCGATAGGTAACAGTCTTCCAATAGATCTCTACCGAAGAGGTCTTTTGGCGCGGCGCGACTGGTGGTCTCTGTATCGGCATGGAACTGCTGCTTTTTTAACCCAGGACGAAAATTTAGCATGGCACTCTATGCCCAGCAAACCACGCTCCTTCAATGAGTTTCGCGGAGCGCAATACTCGATTGGGACACTGGGAAGCTTGCGGATGACAGGGATGCGGGAACTGCAGGATTTATGGAAAAACCGATGCACGAACTAGAAGTTCAAAAGCCCGCACGCTGCGCGGTCACGGGGCAAGCGAGCTTTTGTATGGCTATTGCCTATCGTCCGCCGATTCCGAATATCGAGTCGAGAGAAATGCTGTTTTCATCGATATGGACGAGCAGGTAGTAATAGATGAAACAGTAAGGAAGCTGCAAGCCTGCAACGAGCCAGTCCTGCGCAAGGTTTGTGCCAATGACAAGCACCGCCATCACCAGAGCCCCGAAAATTAATGTGAATCGCGAAAAAAGGCCCAGCACCAATAGCAAACCAACGGCGGTTTCCACCCAGGGGAGCACAGCGCCAAAAATTGGCAACATGCCGGGTGCAATCAAATGAGCGTGTTCGAAATAATGGTTCAAGTAGGCGAGAAACGCGGCTCGCCCGTTCAGCAAACGGCTTAAACCGTGGAGAAGAATATTGATCCCAAACGACAATCTTAAAATGGCGTAAGCAAGCATCGTATTGGTGGCCTGCCGGCTGGATACATTTTCCAGATGGCTGGCATTGGTAGCGTATTGACTCACAAATCCTCCTCGTCGTTCTCAATCAAACTCACGCTCGCGCCGCAGCGTCACTGTTTTTCGTTGCAGTGGGCGCGAACCGGTTCATCCTTAATCTATTCGGTTTGGACGGAGGACGTTTTATACCAGTATTCGCCAGCTTGCAACCCCCGAGTGGCTTCAGTAGCGCGGGCCTCCAGCCTGCGGGGTTTAGGCCTTGCCAGGACTAACCCCCGCAGGCTGGAACCCGCACTCCTTGAACCCCACTTCAACTTCGCAGGAATGTCTTAAGTTCCCGAGTCAATTCCTCAGGCATTTGCTCGGGCAGAAAATGTCCGGTCGGCATGGCCTTCCCCTGCGCTTGAATAGCGCGGTCTCGCCAGGTTTGCAAAACATTGTACATACGATGGAATGGCCCTTTCTCGGACCACAGAACGAGAAGCGGACACTGAATTTTTTTGTCCAGGTCGGCCTTGTCATGCTCTAAATCGATGGAAGCGGCAGCACGATAGTCCTCGCAAATCGCGTGGATCGTGGCGGGATCGCGGAAGACGCGGAAATATTCCTGAAAAACCGCAGGCTCGATCCAGGGCGGCAGCGGGTCGGTGATCTTGCTTCCTCCCAGCCAGAGTAATGTGCATTTGAGAAAATATTCGGCGCTGTTCGCCACCATCGTCTCGGGAAACGGCGGAGGCTGCACCAGAAGAAACCAGTGGTAAAAAACCGTGGCGAATTCCTGAGTGATGTTCTGGTAGAGCAGATAGGTCGGCACAATATCAAGGATCACGAGTTTGGTGAGGACTTCCGGGTGATCCAAAGCCATGCGGTGCGCGGCTCGGCCACCGCGATCGTGACCCACCAGCGCGAACTTTTCAAATCCCAGGTGCTTCATTACTTCCACCTGATCCTGAGCCATGGCGCGCTTGGAGTAAGCAAAGTGATCGTCGCCGCCGGGAGGTTTTCCACTGTCTCCGTAACCGCGAAGGTCCGGCATCACCAGAAAATAATCTTTCGCCAACTCCGGCGCGACCTTGCGCCAGAGCACATGCGTTTCCGGAATCCCGTGAAGGAGCAACAGCGGCGAGCCTTTTTCATTCCCGCCATACACGGTATTGATCGTCGCTCCGGAAGTCTTGATTTGTTCTCGCTTAAATGCAGGGAAAAATTCTGCGCGCGGTTGCTGCGCAGCGGAAGCTTCCATCTCGTCCGCAGGAATGTGCGCGCGCAAAATAGTTTCGGCGGCGGGGGCAATTCCCAAAGCCATCGAACTTTTCAGGAATTCGCGGCGGCCTGGATGTGCCATGGTCCCCTCCGATTTTCAGTTTGGACTGGTCGTTTGGCTATTCTTAACACACCGACCAGGAACTCGCTATTTAAAAGCCAGATGCTTTTTGGCCAGGACGATTCCATGGGTTCATGAGAGGTCATACCGGGACAACCTGATCGACAATGTCGATCGATCGGGAGAAGCTATAGCTGCTGTTTTGGGTGTGAGGAAAGGACAACGTGGCCAATGTAAACGGGACGGAAATTCCAACTCCATCGCGGAAGGTTGGATTCGGGTTGCGCAGCACTTCCGAACATCGATGGATATGGATGCTGCCTATTGTAGCGGTCCTGGCCATCTCCGCCGCTTTTATCCTAGTGCGATACTTCCCTTTTTCCAAGAAAAGCATCGTCGAGTCTTTGCAGGAAACATTCCCAAGCGCAATTTCGATCGATCATTTCCAGCAAATCTACTTTCCGCATCCGGGTTGTACGGCGGAAGGCGTTACGTTCCGTTCCTCTTCCAGCCCGCCGGGATCGCCGCCGATCGTGGCAATTCATGAATTAATCATCCAGGGTAGTTATGCGGACTTTTTCTTTCGGCCACATCACATTTCCAAAGTGATTTTGGAAGGGCTGCATCTTTACTTTTCTCCGATCAACAATACGAGCACGTTTAGCGGCGGCTCCGCACAATCAAGCATTACAATCGGGCAATTGATCGCCAACGGCGCAGTCATGGAAGTCGAGCGCGCTAATGATAAGTCATTGCTCCAGTTCGACTTTCACGAGCTGAGCCTGGGGTCGATCAGCGACAAAAATGGGATGTCCTACAACGTAGCGATGCACAATCCTGAACCACCCGCGGAGATCAGGTCAGCGGGACATTTTGGGCCATTCAATGACAATCGTCCGGGCCAAACCCCAGTGTCTGGGAAATATACCTTCGATGGCGGCGATCTAAGTGTGTTTAACGGCATCGCGGGAATTGTGAATTCGGTAGGAACATTCTCGGGTTCACTGGCAGAAATCAACGTACGAGGCGTCACCGACACTCCGGATTTTGAAGTTGTGCGCAATGGACATTCCGGACCGCTGCACACGCAGTTTCAAGCGAACGTGGACGCCACCAATGGCGATGTCGCTCTGAACAATGTGGACGCAACTTACATAAAAACCAATATCAGTGCGAAAGGCAGCATCGCGAGCAAGGATGGTTCGTCCGGCAAATACACTTCTCTCGACTTCGTGATTGCCAAAGGGCACATCGAAGACATGCTGCACCTTTTTGTAAAAGGAAATCGGCCTCCGATGTCCGGCATAACTCGTTTACAGGGTCATATCACTGTTCCTCCTGACGGAGAGCCGTTCTTAAAGGAAGTGACAGTACAGGGTAATTTCGAGATTGCGGAAGGCCAGTTTGAAAATCAGGCGCGGCAGGAGAGCGTGGATGAATTAAGCAAGACGGCACGCGGGGAAAAGAAGCCCAAGGATCCGGGAGACGATTCCGCGGAAAATGTGATCTCCCACGTCAACGGGCACACCGCTTTGCGGAACGGGGTAGCGACGTTCCCCGATATAGCCTTCCAGATTCCAGGCGCCGATGCGCGCATGCATGGGACCTTTAATCTTTTGAATCAGAAGGTTAACCTGCACGGGACGGTCAAGATGGATGCCAAATTCTCCCAAAGCACGAGCGGTATCAAGTCGCTGTTTGCGAAGGTGCTCGACCCATTCTTCGATAAAAGCCACGGCTCCGTGGTTCCCGTCCTTGTGGACGGGACCTACCGGAATCCGCACTTTGGCCTGGATCTGAACTCGGTCAAAAAGTAAAAATTAGAAGCGCTCGGTTCGGAAGTACCAGAAAAGGGAGTGCGAACGGAACACCGCTCATCGCCGAATGCAACCAGGATCGCTGCAAAAACGCGCAACTTAACTATGGAACCGATTCTCCATCCCCATCGTTCGGCTATGTTTGACAGGAATTTTAAGACCGACAGGAAATATGGACAGCCGTTATTACCTTTTTGTTAATATACATTATCTAATTAGACTGTAATATCTTCCGTGAACAATTTTCACTCTCACAGCCACGCAGACGTATGGATCTGAATCGTCCAACAAAAAGCAGACTCGACATGACTCCTCGGATCCGGCGCTATCGAGACCAACCAACACCGTCATCTCCGTCGACCAAACCCTCGATTCAGAGAATTTTTGAGCAAGCCATGCGCAGGGAGATGACCGAGTGGGGAAACTTTATTTCCACATTGCCCGGAAGAAGCAGAACAAATCCCGCAGCTGATGCAAATTCAGAAAGCTGAGACCTGTTATTCGCCGCAACTAATCTTTATGCGGCCAATTCCATTTTTATGCGCGTGCACGAATCGTGACTTCCTACATTTAACGATCGGAAGTTATCCACACATTTCCTCAGGCTACTTTATTACCAGTATTGCTATATAAGTTGACTCCCGATAAAATTCCGTGTCATTCACATTATCCTTATTCGCTCGCCAGCGACGCTATTCTGAAACGAACAAAAAATAACGTAAAAACCTTGACCAAGTAAAAAACAGGCGGATGTTTTTCTTAAATTCAAATGGGGAACCAGGCGACCGATGAATAAATCGACCATTGATTTGCAACCTAAGAATCTGGCATCTATTTTTCGCGGCCTCTACGTCCGAGTGGCCTCTCGGATTGGGGTTGACCCTTCCTATGTAAGCCGTGTTGCGCGAGGGGAGCGCAAATCTGAGGCCATTGAAGCCGCTCTCGAACACGAAACGCACAAAATCATAAGTCAGCTCTCAAAGAAATCGAATGGGAATCACAATGGGTCACGACGCAGATCGGCGAATCGTAATGGCTCGGGCCGAATTTCGACCAATCGACGCGGCGTCCAGGCCTTGCGATCCTCGCGAAATTAAATATCCGCAATCTGCGTTCCTGGGTCATGGGCTCATCGCGCGACCTTCGGGATCAGGAGCGATGCGCCGCCTTCCTGCGTATATGCCTGCTGTTTCGCCTTCGCAATCGCCGCATCAAAACGCGGCGCAGCTTCTGGATTAAAAGCCAGATAGCCACCGTTCGGGGAGCCGTAGATCCAGTTATACCGGTACGAGCGGAATAAAAGTTCCATATAAGGGACGAGGTCTTCGACCGTTGCGGCCGATGAACTTTGGCAGTTTCCCTGGGCAACCCAGTTTTTCTTGGCAGACGTATCACTCCACAGCGTCATGGTTCCGCCCAATTCCAGGATGCCCTTATATTTCTGGAGGAGGGGAGCAAATATAGCGGCGCGTTTTTCAATTGCCTGGCGCAGATCCTCAACCGAACTGTGGCAATAGCCCAAACCCAGTTCCCCGCCGGATAAGGCTCGAAGCGGAAGATGCTGCTGCTGAATTTGGTCCAGCAGTCCCTCCACAATGTAGGTGCCGGCAAGAAAGTAGGGCTGCCCATCGATGATTCTGTAATCCGGGCGCGTGAAGCCTGAAAATAAAATCCAAATCATGGCGCCCGGATACTCCGACGCAGCGATGTCCGCCATACGCTTTCCGAGAGTTTGCAGCGCTTGCAGTGTTTCTGGTTTCGGCATGGAGGTCATTCGTGCCAGTTCTGCAATGTCATCCGCCTTGTAATTGTTGTAAAACTCCAGATCGAAAACGATTCCCGGCACACCGGTATTCCGTGCGGCGCGCAGCCCATTGCGCCAATTTTCAAGAAAATCGCTTTGCGCGCCCGCTTTGCCGTCCAAATCCAATCCCTGAAATTTCTGGAAATAAGGAACCTTGGTGAGTTCATTTCCTTCCGCGCCGTCTGCGCCGATCATGCGATTCAAGTAAACCCACGGCCATATTTGTTTCCCGGTGGATTTTTTCCAGCTTCCGAGTTGCGTTTGCATCGACGCGAGAGTGGGAACAGGTGAAACGTCGTACGCGTCCGAGAAGGAAACCGCCAGGCCGTCGTAGGGCGAACGATCGAACTGCGCCAGTTTGTACGCATCCATCTGGCGCGCCATGGCCGTGTTCACCAGCATCAGGTACTGGTCTTTCATCACCGAAGGCGAAGCGGCTGGCATGCGCGCATTTATTTGCATCTCAGAATCAGCAACGAAGAGCACGACCGCGATAATCGTTAGAGCCAGGATTTTCCGGCACGTTTTGTACAATTCGTACAGTCGTAAATTCATTCGCTGCGGATGGGGTCGCACGAGCGGATAGTACCATTCCCCCACATTGCTTCCTAGTCACAATACGTGACTTCCATCCAACCTCACTCCGCAGCAAAACATTAATATCGTTCTCGGCCGTTCCCAAGCGGGGCGCGTGGCTTTTGTAGCGCCGGCGTCTCGCCGGCTCTACAAAACCTCACACGCTCCTTTGGAGGAAAGCATTGCAAATGCTATGCTGCCCAATCGTTTGGGAGGCATTCATGT